>Ga0316576_10001127_pt1 | contig 14014 bp, 11 predicted proteins | sample S0NA_FD_203075 | JGI IMG/M metagenome (GOLD analysis project Ga0316576, IMG submission 203075) | Rhizosphere microbial communities from salt marsh grasses in Alabama, United States - S0-2_050615r3r5 | ecosystem: Host-associated > Plants > Roots > Rhizosphere | place: USA: Alabama | collected... | reverse complement strand
GCCGGGGAGAGGCCCTGTGGGGCTTCGGATTGACCGAACCTACCGCCGGAAGCGATGCCGGCGGCAGCAAGACCACGGCCGTGCAGGACGGCGACACCTGGGTCCTCAACGGCTCCAAAATCTTCATCACCAACGCGGCCAGCGCGATGTCCATGGGGGTCACCGTGCAGGCCGTCACCGGGACCCGCGCCAGCGGAAGGCCCGAATACACCTGCTTTCTGGTAGAGCACGGCACGCCGGGGTTCAAAGCGGTGGAGATGCATCACAAGATGATGTGGCGCTCTTCCAACACGGCGGAGCTCTATTTCGACGATGTGCGTGTTCCAGCGGCCAATGTTCTGGGCAATATCGGCGACGGGTTCCATCAGATGCTTCAGACCCTGGACGGCGGGCGGCTTTCCATCGGTGCCATGGGGCTTGGCGGCGCTCAGGGCGCCTATGATACGGCCCTCAAATACGCCAACCAACGGGAACAGTTCGGTCAACCGATCTCCAAATTCCAGGCCGTGGCGTTCAAATTGGCCGACTGTGCCATGGAAATCGAGTGCGGCCGCAACCTGCTCTATAAAGCCTGCTGGCTGCGGGACCAGAAGAGGGACTTTGCCAAGGAGGCCGCCATGGCCAAGCTCTACTGCTCGGAACTGATGGGGCGGGTGGCCAACCACGCCGTCCAGATTCACGGGGGTTACGGCCTGATGAAAGAATACAATGTGGAGCGCTTCTACCGGGACCAGAAACTACTCGACATCGGGGAAGGGACTTCCGAGGTGCAGCGCCTGGTCATCTCGCGCTACATCGGATGCTGACCATCGATCGGTGAACAGCGGCGTCCCCTGCGACGTCACGGGCCGGATCGCAAAAAGGGAGGAAATATGGCGGATCAGCTATTGTTGAAGGAAGAAACAAGCGGCGTGTTGGAACTGACCCTGAATCGTCCCGGGGTGATGAATTCCTTCAACTTCGATCTGCTGCGGGCGTTCAAGGCGGAGATCGATGCCGTTCGCTTCAGGCCGGAAGTTCGTGTCGTGATCATCACCGGAGCCGGGGAGAAGGCCTTCTGCGCCGGTGCGGACCTCAAGGAGCGGGTGACGCTCGCACCGCTTCAGGTCAAAGAGTTCATTTATACGATCCGCGATCTTTTCACCAGCATCGAAAATCTTAACAAGCCGGTCATCGCGGCGGTAAACGGCGTGGCCCTGGGCGGCGGCACCGAACTGGCCCTGGCCTGCGACATCCGCCTGGCCGCCGAAACGGCCAGCATGGGGCTGACCGAAACCCGCCTGGCCATCATTCCCGGTGCCGGCGGCACCCAGCGCCTGCCGCGTCTGGTTGGCCGCGGCAAAGCCAAAGAGCTCATCTTTACGGGCAGGCGGGTGCCCGCCGCCGAAGCTCTGGCCATCGGCCTGGTCAACCAGGTCTGTGCGCCGGATCAGCTGCTGGAGGCCTGCCGCGCCATGGCGGCCGAGATCTGTGAAACGGGTCCCATCGCCATCGAACAGGCCAAATACGCCATCAATCACGGACTGGAAACCGACCTTCACACCGGGCTGGCCATCGAATCCAATGCCTATTGGGTGACCATCCCCACCCAGGACCGCCTGGAGGGTCTGGCCGCGTTCCGGGAAAAACGCAAACCGGTTTACAAGGGAGAATAGGGCCCATGACCGCAACGGCGACCGCAGAGACCGTCGACAACCGTACCTTTTGGATGAACGAGGAACAGAAACTGGACCAGCAGGCCCAGGCCGCCATGTATCCCGGCGGGCCGAAGGCCGTCGAGCGTCTGGCCAAGCAGGGCAAGCGGCCGGTCAGGGAACTCATCGGCGCGTTGGTCGATCCCGGCACGGAGTTCTTCGAACTGAGCCGCATTGCCGGTTTCGGCATGGGCTATCCCGGGGTGGAGGATGTGCCCTGCGGCGGCGTCGTCACCGGCATCGGCAAGATCTACAACAACTGGACCATGATTTTTGCCAACGACAGCCGGGTCAAGGCCGGCACGTATTTTCCGATCACATTGAAGAAGCACATGCGTGCCCAGGCCATCGCCGAACGCTGCGGGCTGAACTGCGTCTATATCGCCGACAGCGGAGGCGCCTTTCTGCCCATGCAGGCCGAGGTCTTCCCGGACGACCAGCACTTCGGTTCCATGTTTTTCAACATGGCCCGCATGTCGGCCATGGGGCTCAAACAGATCACCCTGAGCACCGGGGGCAATACCGCCGGTGGGGCCTACATCGTTTTCATGGCCTGCCAATCGGTTATGATCGACCGACAGGCCTATTCCTTTCTGGGCGGCCCTCCGCTCGTAAAAATGGCCACCGGCGAAGTCATCTCGGCCGAAGACCTGGGGGGCGCCCGGGTCCACACCCAGATTTCCGGCGGGGCGGACCATTTCTGCACCTCCCAGGAGGAGGCCGTTGCCCGGGTGCGCGAGATCCTGTGTTTGGAAAACCCCCAGCAGGTCAAGATCCAGCGTTTCGAGGAGCGCCCACCCGCCGTCCCGGTGGAAGCCCTCTATGATCTCCTGCCGGCGGTCATTCACAAAGGGATCGACGTGCGCGGAGTGCTCCAGTGCCTGGCGGACGACAGTATGTTTTCCGAGTACAAGCGCGACTACGCCCCGGGCCGCGGGGACAACATCGTGGCCGGGAAAATGCGCATCAAGGGCCTGCCGGTGGGGGTGATCGCCTCCAACGGCGTGGGCATCATTTTCGTCGAGGCGGCCCGCAAGGCCACCGAGTGGATCGTGCGCTGCAGTCAGGAGAAAATCCCACTGCTCTTCATCCAGAGCTCGCCGGGCTATATGGTGGGCTCCGAGTCGGAACACATGGGAATCGGCAAATACGGCGCCGATATGGTGCGGGCGGTGTCCTGCGCCCAGGTGCCGCGCATCCAGCTGGTGATCGGGCCGGACAACGGCGCCGCCAACTACGGCATGTGCGGGCGGGCCTATCGGCCCCACTTTCTCTTCCATACCATGCGTTCGCGCACGTCGGTCATGAGCGGACGCAGTGCCGCCGGTGTGCTGCTCTCCATCGAGGAGCGCAAGCGCGAAGCCAAAGGCAGCCCCATGAGCGAAGAGGAAAAGCAGGCCTTTCGCGACAAGATGATCGAGAAGTACGACGGCGAGGCCCACCCCTTCTACTGCGGTGCCCGCCTGCTGAGCGACCGGGTGCTGAAATTTGCCGAAATCCGCGACTGGCTGGCCATGGCCTTCGAGGTCAGCACGCTGCGGGAAATCGGCGATCCGGCCTTCGGTAATTTCCGTTTTTAGCAACCTTTCAACAGCGCTGTCGAATGATGATGCCAAAGCAATCGAAGGAGGATGACCCCATGACGGAATATGATTACTGGAAGATATTTCCCCGCATGCCGCGGAAGGTGACCATCGGCGACATAACGGTGCGGGACGGATTTCAGCATCTGGAAAAGTTCATTTCGACGCGGGCCAAAATTTTCTATGCCGAAGAAATGATTTTTGCCGGCTGCCGCGACATCGAGGTGACCAATCTGGGCAACCCTTATCTCATGCCCCAATTCAGCGATGCCGAGGAGCTGCTGGGTCACCTGCGCGGCGACCGGTTTCGCAGCAAGTGCGCCAAGCGCGGCATCGCCTATGACGACATCACCATCACCGCCGTGACCATCCGCGAGAAAGCGGTGGACCGCGCCATCGAACTCCGGGAGAAAGGCATCGGCCCGGATCGCTGTTTGATGATGGTCTCCACCGAAGAGGAACACCACTTTGCCAACTCGGGCACGTCACTGCCCGACTACTGGAAAGAGTGCGAACGCGCCATTCGCAAGTGCCGGGCTGCCGGTATGAAGATGTGCGGCACGGTGAGCACTATTTGGGGCAGCCCCATCATGGGGGCCACCAAGCTCGAGGACGCCGTGGAGTTCACCAAGCGTTTCCTAGAGATCGGCGCAACGGATATTGAGCACGCGGACCACGACGGCAGTGCTTCAGCGCCGGAGGTCTACCGCTATTTTTCGATGGTCCTGGATGCGATCCCCGACACCAGTGTCCACATCGCCCACTTTCATGAGACCAAACGCGTGGCATCGGCCTCGGTTCTGGCGGCCCTGCAGGCCGGCATCACCCATTTCGAGGCGGTGCTGGGGGGCATGGGCGGCCAACCCGCCAACTTCCTGGACGATTGCCCGGTGCCGGGCACCGGTGATTATTATTACGAAGATCCCCGTTACGTGGGCCTTGTCTGCCTGGAGGATACCCTGGTACAAATCGACGAGATGGGCATCGAACATGGCTACGATGTGGATCGGGTGCTCTGGCTCGGCCGCCAGATGGAGCGCACCGTGGGCCACCGTCTGCGCAGCGAAGCGACCGTCAACGGCAGGACCCTCAAGGAGGGGCATCCCAAGTTCGCCCGTCCCGGGCTGGTCAAGATCAAAGAGCGTCTGGGTGAAACCTCCGGCCAGAAACTGCCTTCGGACTGGGAGGCCAAGGCGGTGCTTCCCGAGCATCTGCGCCCCAAGGTTAAGTAGTGCCCACCGCTGGAAGGACACTCTGTTCGAACCGACACACGGTGGGCGACCACCATCGAGGAGCGATTCATGAAAAGCAAAGAGGACAAACCGCACATCAACGTGGACTATTTCGAGGATTTGACGGGCAAGATCGACGCCCCGGAAACGGAGGGGATGGAGGAGATCGGCAATCGGGTCCGCAAGCTGCGGGAATCCAAGGGCCTGTCCCTGGCAGAGCTTTCCAACCTGACCGGGTTCGATGAAGCGCTGCTGGACAAGATCGAAAAGCAGGAAGTCTATCCCCAATTGGGTACGGCCATCCGGCTGTCAAAGGCGCTGGAAAGCGCCTTCGGCCGGCTGGTCTCCGGCGTGGGCGACCGCCTCTACTCCATCACCCGTCGCCAGGAGGAAAGGATCGTTGCCCGTTCCACCGGCCGGTCCGGAACCCAGAAGCTTTATACCTATAAGAGCCTGGCTCCGGAAGTGAAAGGTCGCCACATGGAAGCCCTTCTGGTGCAGCTGGAAGAAAATCCCAGCGGTGAGCTGTCCGTGCACGACGGGGAAGAATTCATCTATGTACTGGAAGGCACGGTGGTGATGCAGGTGGGCGAGGATCGCTTCGATCTCGAACCGGGCGACAGCGTCTACTACCTCTCGACCACCCCGCACCTGATCGCCGCCAAAACCGGTCAGGCCCAAATTCTGGCGGTGCTTTACGGGCATTGATGAATCCGGCATTGCTTGACCCGGATTATCCGAATGCTTGATGGGCGGTTTGCGGACCCTACCGCGGCCCGCGATCGTGATCGTAACATGAAGGGAGGGCGTCATGGCCAAGCAGCTTTGGCAACCCACGGAAGACCAGATCAAGCAAAGCAACATGTATCGGTATATGCAGTTCGTGAACCGCCAATACGGCCGGTCCTTTGAAACCTACAATGATCTGTATCGGTGGTCGGTGGAGGCGATTCCCGACTTCTGGGCCTCCATTTGGGAGTTCATGGAAATTCGCGCCGCGCAACCCTATGAGCGGGTTGTGGACGACGCGCACAAGATGCCCGGCGCCCAGTGGTTCGAAGGGGCCCGGCTCAATTTTGCCGAAAATCTCCTGCGCTACCGGGACGACCGCACGGCCCTCATCTTCAAGGGTGAAGACCGACCCGCGGCGCGCCTGTCCTATGCCGAACTGTACGAGGAAGTGGCCCGGATGGCAGGCGCCTTGCGGGAAGCCGGCGTCAACGCGGGTGACCGGGTGGTGGGGTTCATGCCCAACATGCCCCAGGCCATCATCGCCATGCTGGCGGCCGTTTCTTTAGGGGCCACGTGGTCCTCCTGCTCACCGGATTTCGGCATCAAGGGGGTTCTGGACCGTTTCGGCCAGATCCAGCCCAAAGTGCTTGTCACGGCCAACGGCTATTACTTCAAGGGCAAGGCCATCGACAGCCTGGGCCGGATCGCCGACATCCTGACCCGGCTGCCCTCCATCGAAAAAGTGGTGGTGGTGCCCTACACCGCAGAACGTCCCGACATCGGCGCCCTTCCCAACGCGGTTAGGTGGGACGACTTTACAGCACCCCACGCAAAAGCCGACCTGACCTTCGAACAACTGCCCTTCATGCACCCCCTCTACATCATGTACTCCTCAGGCACCACCGGACTGCCCAAGTGCATGGTGCAGAGCGCCGGCGGCATCCTGCTGCACCAGATGAAGGAGCTGGTCCTGCACACCGACCTTACACGGGATGATACCCTATTCTACTTCACCACCTGCGGCTGGATGATGTGGAACTGGTTGACTTGCGCCCTGTCGACGGGCGCCACCCTGGTGCTCTTTGACGGCAACCCGTTTCATCCCCATCCGGGGGCCCTGTGGGAACTGGCCCAGGAGGTGGGCATCACGGTTTTCGGCACCAGCGCGGGCTACCTTGCCGCTCTGCAGGCCGCCGGTGTCAAACCGGGCGAGACATATGACCTGAGCCGGTTGCGGGCCGTGCTTTCCACGGGCTCCCCCCTGTCCATCGAAGGGTTCGAATTCGTCTACGATCATGTGAAAAAGGATCTCCAACTGGCATCCATTTCGGGAGGCACCGACCTCAACGGCTGTTTCGCCCTGGGCAACCCCATGGGGCCGGTCTATGCCGGGGAGCTGCAGTGCCGCGGACTGGGTATGAAAGTGGAAGCTTTCGACGAAACCGGGCAGCCCGTCATCGGACAGCAGGGCGAGCTCGTCTGCACGGCGGCCTTTCCCTCCATGCCGATTTATTTCTGGAACGACCCCGACATGAAGAAGTATCACGAGGCCTATTTTGACATGTACCCCGGGATTTGGCGGCACGGCGACTACATCGTCGTCACCGAACGGGGCGGGGTCGTCATGTACGGACGGTCGGACGCCACCTTAAACCCCGGCGGGGTGCGCATCGGGACGGCCGAAATCTACCGCCAGATGGACGCCATCGAAGAAATCGCCGACTGTGTGGTGGTGGGCCAGAACTGGAAAAACGACGTGCGTGTCGTCCTCTTCGTCCAAATGGCGCCGGGAAATGAATTGACCGACGAGCTTAAAAACCGGATCCGTGCCACCATCAGGGCCAACGCCTCGCCGCGGCACGTGCCGGCCAAGATCATGGCCATACCCGATGTGCCCTACACGCTTAATATGAAAAAGGTGGAGCTGGCCGTACGCAAAGTGATTCACGGTGAGGTGGTAACCAACAAGGATGCCCTGCGAAATCCGGAAGCCCTGGACTATTACGCCGATTTGCCGGAGTTGCAGGTGGATTGATTTTCGTTTCGAGCAGATCCCGCTATCCCTGGTGGAGGACATGCGGAGGTTCGATCTAACCGACGTTTTTCCTCCTTAATATTATTGTTCATTTTCTTCCACGTGGAAGAAAACGAACCAAAAGAAGACGTCCGTGCCCCGCTTCCTCCTGCGCGTCAGCGATGCAGTCGGAGCGCGCGGAAACTCCCCCCTCCTTCGCCAAGGCTACGGCGGGACTCAGACAGCCCGCGCGCTTTGATCCGACCGCATCGCCGATGCTCGGCGCGGGACAAAGGGAAATTAAAAATCAAAAGCTTAAAACCGTTTTTCGTTCATTTGATCTTGGTATGATACAAGCCGAACGCGTATCGTTTTGTACCACTAAACGGCATTTGGAAGGGACATCCCCATGACATCGAAATCTGTAACCGGCATCGACGATCTGGCTCATAAGGACAAGGCGCGCCTCGTGATGGACTACCTGCATCGCACGATGATGCACTACGCCATGTGGTACGGAGAGGTGCGCCATCAGCTGCCGGCCGAGCAGGCCTACGAGGTTCTGGCGGAAGCGTCGCAACGCAGCATCGGCATTCAGCTCAAACGCCTGGGACAGACCCTGGGCTTCGAACTGGAGGATGGCCTGCCCAAACCTCTATTGGATCTGCCGCCCGAATCCCTGGAAACCCTGCTGGACAATGTGGCCTTCAACTGGCTGGCCAACGACGGGGTCTGGTTCCAGGCGGTGGAATTCAAACACGGCATGAACGACGCCAAACGCTGCAACGATTCATGCTGGGCGCAGTTTTCGCCCTTTGAAGCCTGGTCGATTCGCCGCTTTTTGGAGCCCGAACTGGCGCCTGGCCTGGAAGGTTTCAAGCAGGCCCTCAATTTGAGGGTCTACGGGCGCATCAACCGCCAGTCCTTCGAAGATGACGGACCGGGGGCTTTCATCTTCCGGATGGATGAGTGCCGGGTCCAGGCCGCCCGCAAGCGCAAGGGACTGGATGACTATCCCTGCAAAACGGCAGGACTCGTGGAGTATACTTATTTTGCCCGGGCCTTCGACGCCCGGATTAAAACGGAATGCATCGGGTGCCCGCCCGATCCTCATCCGGACGACTGGTACTGTGCATGGCGGTTTTCCCTCGAAGAATAGGCATCTTAAAAAGGCTTTTGGCCCCCTATCGGCGTTGGAGGATCGGTTCAAGTCCTCGACAAACAAACGTATTCCCCGGGTTGCACCCACCGAAAGGTATCCGTCAGAAGGGAAGTCCCGTCTAGCGGGATAATATCCCGCAAAGCGGGACAACTCGCCTCCGCCTTGATCGGGAACCAAAATGCAATTTTTGAGGTGCCTATAATCTAACTCAGTAGGGGAGGATCAGGTGAGGACGAAGCGGCCGGTCGACCGCTTTTTCATTCGCGAAGGAATTGGATGATCATGAAACTGCGAAAAATAACGTCTTTGACCGCCCTGCTGTCCTTTGTCTGCATGGTGGCAACAAGTCTCGTTCTCTACATCGTGCCCCAGGGGCGGGTGGCCTATTGGGCGGATTGGACCCTGCTGGGGCTGGACAAGACCCGGTGGGGTGATCTGCACATCAATATGGGGCTCCTCTTTCTGGTTTCCCTGAGCCTGCACATCTACTACAACTGGAAAGCCCTTCTGGCCTACATCAAAGACAAGGCCCGGCAGGTGCGCGTTTTTACACCGGACTTCAACGCGGCCCTCGTCCTGACCCTTGCCATCCTGGTGGGAACGCTTCTGGCGGTCCCGCCCTTCAACTGGCCGCTCATGTTCAATGCCCATCTCAAGGAGGCCGGGGCGGCCAAATATGGCGAGCCGCCATATGGCCATGCCGAGCTGTCACCGCTGAAGCAGTTGGCCCGTAGAACCGGACTGGACCTCCCGGAGGCAGTCGCCGCCCTGAAGGAGGCCGGCATCCGCTTCGACGGCGAACAGACGACCCTGCAATCCATCGCCCGCCAGAATCGGCGATCCCCCCGGGAGGTCTTTGAGATCATGCAGGGTGCTGCAGTTTCCGCATCGACCCCGAATCTTCCTGTGGACCCTCCTCCGGGAACCGGCAACAAGACGCTGGCCGCCCTTTGTCAAGCCTATGCGCTTCCCGTTGCCGATCTGGCCGGATCTTTGCAGGACAGGGATCTCAAAGTTCATCCGGAATTGACGATCAAGGAGATCGGCGCTAATAATGGGCTCAGTCCCATGGCGGTATACGACGCTATCCGGGAGGCGGCGGAGGCCCTGGCCACCAAGGACCCTTAAAACCATATTTGACACCCCTATCGATCGGAAAACCGTGCCCATCAGCCTAACCAGCAAGTTGCCCGATGTCGGCCTGACCATCTTTTCCGCCATGTCCCAGCTGGCGGGCGAGCATGACGCGGTCAATCTTTCCCAGGGGTTTCCCGATTTCGAGGTCAGCCCGGCCTTGATCGATCGGGTGATCCTTTACATGCGCCAAGGGTGCAACCAATATGCCCCCATGACGGGGGCCGCGAGCCTGCGCAAGGCGATTGCCGCCAAGACTGCCGAGCTTTATGGTGCCGTTTACGATCCGGAAAGCGAAGTCACCGTCACTTCCGGGGCGACGGAGGCCGTGTTTGCCGCCATCACGGCGGTGGTGCGGCCCGGCGACGAGGTGATCATCGTCGAGCCGGCCTACGATGCCTACGAACCGGCGGTGCGGTTGAGCGGGGGCCGCCCTGTTTTTGTTTCCATGACATTTCCCGGCTACCGCCTGGACTGGGACCGGGTGCGCGAATCCGTAAGCGATCGGACACGACTGCTGATCTTCAACTCGCCCCATAATCCAACCGGAAGTGTATTAACGGCCGAAGACATCGCCCAGTTGAGACAACTCGTAACAGGCACCGATCTTCTCATTCTCAGCGATGAAGTCTACGAACACATCCTGTTCGACGGACGCCGCCACGAGAGCCTGGCCCGGGATTCGGAGCTGCGCCGGCGCAGTTTCGTAGTCAGCTCCTTCGGCAAGACCTACCACGCCACCGGATGGAAGATCGGCTACTGTCTGGCACCGGCTTCCCTGAGCAGCGAACTACGCAAAGTCCATCAGTACCTGACCTTCGCCTCCAATACCCCCATTCAGATGGCCCTGGCCGACTATATGAAAGATACCACGGACCACCTGGAGCTATCCGATTTTTATCAGAAGAAAAGAGATCTCTTCCTTACGCTCATTCGACCGTCCCGCCTGCGAGCCCTGACCTGCGAAGGCACCTATTTCCAGATGGTCGACTACGCGGCCATTACCGACGAGCCCGACACCGACTTTGCGCGCCGTATGACCATCGAACATGGCGTGGCGGCCATTCCGCCGTCGGTGTTCTATCACGGGGGGGACGATCACCGGGTGCTGCGGTTTTGCTTCGCCAAAAATGACGCCACACTGAAGGAGGCCGCTGACAAGCTATGCCGTATCTGAAGGTGACCTTCGTGCAGTCGGATCTGGCTTGGGAAGATCCTGGTGCCAACCGGACCAGGTCCGATGATCTCCTTTTCGTGGCCGACTGGCCGGCGGCCCGAGCCGCACACTGGACCACGCTTTTGAGGGCCCGGGCCATCGAGAGCCAGGCCTATGGTCTCGGGGGCAATCGGGTGGGACGCGACGGCAACGCCCATGCCTATACCGGCGATTCCCTGGTGCTGGATCCCCCGGGCCAGGTCGTCTTCCACGCCGACGGCAGAGAGGCCGCTCAGACAGTGGTGCTTGACCACGCGGTCCTGGAAGACTACCGTCGAACATTTCCCGCCTGGCGCGACGCAGACGCTTTGAACCTGACCATACCCCCGGAGGGGGCGTGTTTGAAGTGATCTCCACGGGGACTGCTGCGGCAATGCTATGCAAAAAGTGTTTCTTATTGACAGTTTTAGGGCTTTCTGCAAAGACCTGTACGCTTTCTTTCCAATTAGCGATTTTTCGGGACATGGGGCCGGACGCTCTGTTACCGCTGCCGGTTTCGTCATAAGGAGATCCTGCATTTGTAAGCATCATGCTCGTCATTCGCTTTTTTGGCGGATCGGCAGGCATGACATCCATTCACGGGCGATATTCCTGGCATAACTTCAAGCGAGAGGAGAGGACGCGATGACATCAGCCCCCTGGCCCACCCCAAACTGGCCCGAAGGCGTGCCCTTCGACGTTTCCGACTACGACAAGCCCTTATTTGATCTACTGGACGAGGCGGCCCGCGATTACCCCAATCAGGTCTATACGGTGTTCAACGACGCCACGCGAACGTTTGCCCAAGTCAAGGACGTGGCTGATCGAATCGCCAATTTCCTGCACGCCCAAGGCATCCGCAAAGGCGACCGGGTGGCCATATTCCTCCCCAATTTGCCCCACTATCCGGCCATCTATTTCGGCATCCTGAAAGCCGGCGCTGTGTGCGTCACCTGCAATCCGCTTTACACCCCCAGCGAGCTCAACTATCAGCTGAAAGATGCCGGCGCCAAGGCCTTGTTCTGTATGGATCACCCCCAATTTTACCCCACCACGGCCAAAGCCGTCGAAGGCTCCGATGTGGAAACGGTCGTGATTTGCAACGTCAAATCTTACCTCCCCCCGCTCAAGGGGTTTCTGGGCGGACTGCTGGGCAAGATTCCCAAGGCCGCAAGCCATGTGCCCGGACACCTCATGTTCGACGACGTGGTCCGCAATGCACAGCCGGCACCGCCTGCGGTGGACATCAATCCCACGGAGGATCTGGCGTTGATCATCTACACCGGCGGCACAACGGGAGTACCCAAGGGGGCCGCCCTGACCCATTCCAATTTCTTCTATGACCTCAGAGCACTGGACGCCTGGGCACGCTTCGAATACGAGGAGGGCGCGCCGCGGGAAGGCATTCGCAAGGGCGGGTATCACTGTTATCTCGGGGTTCTGCCCTGGTATCACAGCTTCGGTATGACGGTTGCCATGCTGTCGGCCTGTGCGTCCGGCAGCCGCTTGATCTGCGTGCCGGACCCCCGGGCCGGTGACCCGCCGTTCACCGAAGTCCTCAAAATTGTGCAGAAGCAACGGCCCACCCTGATGCCGGCGGTGCCGACCATTTTCGTGGCCTTCACCAACCACCCCCTGCTGGATCAATACGATCTCACCTCCCTGATGGGCTGCTTCTCGGGCGGGGCGCCGCTGCCGCCTGAAGTCTGCAAGCAGTTCGAGGAGAAGACCGGAGCGATTATCTTCGAAGGCTACGGCCTGAGCGAGACGGCGCCCGTGGCGACTTCCAATCCGACCTTCCGGGAGACACGCAAGATCGGATCCATCGGTTTTCCCATGCCCGGTACCGATGTCAAGATCCTGAACGTCGAAACCAGTGAAGTCGAGGTGCCCCGGGGCGAAGACGGCGAAGTGGCCATCTGCGGTCCGCAGGTCATGAAGGGGTATTGGAATAAACCGGCCGAGACTGCGGAGGTTTTCCGGGAAATCGACGGCCGGCGATATTTTCTGACCGGCGATATCGGCCACATCGACGAAGGCGGCTATCTGATCATCACCGACCGCAAGAAGGACATGATTCTGGTGGGCGGGTTCAATGTCTACCCCAGGGAAGTGGAAGACATTCTCTTCACCCATCCCAATGTGGAACTGGTGGCCGTGGTGGGTGTGCCGGATGCTAAGAGCGGCGAAACCGTCAAGGCTTTCATCAAGGTCAAAGACGGCGAATCCTGCACGGAAGAGGAGATTATGGCCTTCTGCAAGGAGAATATGGCCGGCTACAAGCGGCCTAAGCTGATCGAGTTTCGTGACGAAATCCCGACGTCAAACGTGGGCAAGGTGCTGCGGAGGGTGTTGCGGGACGAAGAGACGGGCAAGGCTTAATGTCTGTGAAGAAAAAGTCTTTTTGCTTTGCTCGGCCGGTCGCAGCGGGTTTACGGTTGCGGCGTACAGAGGTGCGCCTCGCCGAAAATCCTTGTGTGGCCTTGATCAAAACAAAAAATCCCCATTTCTGATGCAGACAAGCAAAAATTTCTCCTAACGGGTGAGCAGGGCATTAGGCAAGATCGCCTGCTTCTACCCGGCCGCATTGCCGATGCTCGGCACGGGACAAAAGGGGGGTACCCCCGGAACCCGAAAAGCGTTTAAGGCAATCCGGCGGGGTTGCCCCAGATCTGCCGTTTGTGAATTTTTGATGGTATCAACGCCGCTGGCGGTCTCAAGACCGCTGCGGCGTTTTGCGTTGGGGGAGATCTTGGAGGGGGCGGCCGTCGATGAGAATCGCCAGTGGGCCTCCACATTTTTTGGACAGGACGACGCGGGCCTCCGTCGAGCCTGCCATCGCAGGATGCAGGCCCCGCAACGCGGAGAAGTCCAGTGTTTCCAGCGCCTCCAAGAGAAGGGTGATCTCCTCCTCGAGTCGGGGGCGTTCGCTTTCCTGCCTGAAGTAGGTCCGCACGGCGGCATCGTGGCGGCGCCGAATGGCGGTTTCGATGCAGTGGCGGCTGAGATCAAGTTCGAGCATGATAGATGCTGCCTATTCAAGCCTTGGATTCAGGGCACCGGCAGATAATCGACCCAGCCCCACGCGGTTTTACCATCGGGGGTGGTTTGCCTGTGCAGACCGTCTTTCTGCCAGGCATGCCCAAGGGCATCGCGGATGGTGCCCGGGGGCCAGTCGGGCAGGCGGCGGGCGACACGCTGTGACAGCGCCTCAACGGCTTTGTCGTCGTCCGCGGATGCGTCCTCCCGGTCGTCAAAGGGGACTATT
>Ga0316576_10001126_pt1 | contig 14020 bp, 13 predicted proteins | sample S0NA_FD_203075 | JGI IMG/M metagenome (GOLD analysis project Ga0316576, IMG submission 203075) | Rhizosphere microbial communities from salt marsh grasses in Alabama, United States - S0-2_050615r3r5 | ecosystem: Host-associated > Plants > Roots > Rhizosphere | place: USA: Alabama | collected... | reverse complement strand
CCTCGCCTTCCCGGTTCTTGCGGCTGCCCTGGCCATGTCGTTCATCGATAGGCAGTACGGCGCACTGGTGTTCGCGCCGGAGAACGGCGGAGCCATCCTGTGGCAGCACCTGTTCTGGTTCTTCGGTCATCCGGAGGTCTACATCCTGGCCTTGCCCTTCTTCGGCATCGCCAGCGAGATCATCCCGGCGTTCTCGCGCAAGCCGATCTTCGGCTACAAGGGCCTGGTCTTCGCCACACTCGCCATCGGCGCGCTGTCCATGGCCGTGTGGGCGCACCACATGTACGTCACCGGCTCGGTCTACCTGCCGTACTTCGCCATCATGACCATGCTCATCGCGGTGCCCACCGGCGTGAAGTTCTTCAATTGGATCGGCACGATGTGGAAGGGGTCGATCACCTTCGACACGCCGATGCTGTGGACGTTGGGCTTCCTGATCACGTTCCTGTTCGGCGGGCTCACCGGGATCATCCTGTCCGCACCCCCACTCGACTTCCATGTGTCGGACAGCTACTTCGTGGTGGCGCACTTCCACTACACCGTCTTCGGCACCGTCGTGTTCCTCTTCTTCGCCGGCCTGTACTTCTGGTGGCCGAAGATGACAGGCCGGATGCTGGACGAGCGCCTCGGCAAGATCCACTTCTGGCTGACGTTCATCGGCTTCCAGACGACCTTCCTTGTGCAGCACTGGCTCGGCGTGCAGGGAATGCCACGCCGTTACGGCGACTACCTGCCGTCCGACGGCTTCCAGCTCTTGAATGAGGTCTCGACCGTCGGTGCGGCGATCCTCGGCGTCGCCAGCCTGTTCTTCATCTGGAACGTCCTCAAGACCTGGCGCACGGCGCCCAAGGTCACCGAGGACGATCCCTGGGGCTGGTGCGGGTCGCTCGAATGGGCCACCTCGTGCCCGCCGCCCCGGCACAACTTCACCTCACTGCCCCGCATCCGCTCCGAGCGTCCGGCCTTCGACCTGCACCATCCGGAGTACGCGGCGGCGGGAGCGCATCCACCGGTGGCCGCCGGCCAGTCCGGCGCGGTAGGGGGGAGCCAGCAGTGAAGATCGAGGGCTGGATCTTCGGCCTTGGGGCGGTCTTCTTCCTGCCGCTCTCGGTCGTGTACTTCTACTTCTCGCGCGATCCTGTTGGCACGACTGCCCTGGCCATGTCGGCTGGACTGGCCTTCATCGTGGCGTTCTACGTGCTGTACACCTCCAAGCGCGTGTACCCCCGTCCCGAGGACCGTCAGAACGCCGAGATCGACGAGGCAGACCCCGAGTACGGCTTCTACAGCCCGCACTCCTGGTGGCCGTTGTTCATCGGCTTCGCCACATTCGTCATCGTGCTGGGCCTGATCTTCGCCAACTGGGTCATCGTGTTCGGAGTCTTCCTGCTGCTGCTGGCTCTGGTCGGGTGGCTCTTCGAGTACTACCGCGGCTACTTCGCCCAGTAGCCTCAGATCAGCTGTGACGGACCCTCGGCCCCCCGGGTCGGGGGTCCGTGCGTTTCCGGGAGAGCCCGGTATCGCGCGTTGGCGTGCCGAGACCTTCGGCGAGTTGGCTTCCCGGCTCCTGCGCTCTGCCGGCCCTGCGGCCGGACGCCCCGTGACCTTGGCCGTGGACGGCCGCTCAGGCAGTGGCAAGACCACCTTGGCGGCGGCACTGGCGGCCCACCTGCCTGGCGCCGTCGTCCTGCATACCGACGACATCTCGTGGTACGAGTCCTTCTTCGGCTGGGACCACCTCATGGCCGCTGGAATCCTCCTCCCCCTGAGGCATGGAGAGGACGTTGCCTTCCGGCCGCCGGCGTGGGATCGACGCGGGAGAGGTGGATCCATCACGGTGTCCGCCAGCGCACCCGTCGTGATCGTCGAGGGAGTGGGCTCGTCGCGCCGCGGCCTGAGCACATTGATCGACGCAAGCGTCTGGGTCCACGCCGACTCGGACGAGTCGTACCGACGCGGTATCGATCGTGATGGTGGAACTGACGAGGCTGCCGCCTTCTGGGCGGAGTGGGCGCGAGAGGAGCAGGGGTTCCTCTTCGAGGACCGGCCGTGGGAGCGCGCGGCCGTGATCGTCTGCGGCACGCCGGACCTGGTTCCACCGGGCCATATCGATCACGGGCCGCAGGGAGAGCTCGCGGCTCTGCTCGGGCACGACCCGGCCGCGGCGCGGCCCGACGTGCTCACCGCCGTCAGAGAGGGTGGGCACGAGGATCTTGCGTGCCGCTGCTGACCTCGCGTGTGAGCCCATGACAGGCTCCGCACATGGCGTGGAACCCGCTGCTCGTGTCCTCTCGCTCGGGCTCTGGGTAGTCGACGATGGCTCGGGCGATCTACTACACGGCGATGAGCCTTGACGGCTATCTGGCGGACGAGGGCGGTTCCCTCGACTGGCTCGACGGGTGGGACAACGATGCCGATGGCCCCCTCGGGTGGAACACCTTCGACACGTCAGTGGGGGCGCTCATCATGGGCCGGACGACCTTCGACTGGCTCCTCGACGGGCCGCTCTCGGACCTGGAGGAGGCGTGGCCGCACCGCCAGCCTGGCTGGGTGATGACGTCGCGGCCGGTGCCCCGCGTGCCGACGGGCGCGCAGCTGGAGTTCACCGACGCTGCGGTGTCCGACGTGATGGACCGGGCGCGGGCCGCGGCCGGCGACGGCGACGTGTGGGTCGCGGGGGGAGGCGTGGCCGCGACCGCGTTCGCGCGAGCAGGGCTCGTGGACGAGCTGTGGCTCAGCGTGGCACCCGTGGTGCTCGGGGGAGGAGCTCCCGTCCTCACGGCGCCGGTGGGCCTGAAACTGGCCGAGGCGGCCCGAAACGGAGATTTCGCGGCCCTCCGGTACCTCGTGCAGCCGTCGACGGTCCGGGAGCCGCCTGGCGCGCTGTAGGCGCTTCGGAGCCGGCTGCCGGACCGCCCGGAATCGCCAAGGGCCGCCCTCTCGTGGAGCGGACGGCCCTTGATCGACCAAGGCGCTACTGACCGGAGTGCAGGTCCTCCTGCTGCTCGCGGTTGCTCTCAGCCATGCCGGGGTGGTGCAGGACGCCACCGTGCGCCCGACGGAGCTCGTCCTCGTCCTCGTAGTCGTGCAGGGGAGCCTCGAGCTCGGCGGAGTGCGCCACGTGGTGCTGCCCGTCCTCGATCTGCTCGGGCGACGGCTTCGGCACGTTGGGGCCGTAGAAGAACACGCTCAGGCGGTGCCGCAGGGACTGAGCCCGGTACTGCTTGTTGCGGACCCCGTCCGCATCCGCCCTGTCCGGCGCCGGCAGCGGCTCGTGGTCGACCTTCGAGGTGATGACGGCGAGTTCCTTCTCGGACAACGGCTCGTGCACCTCGATGAACTCACCGTGCGGCAGCCGCAGCACCCGACCGGACTCGTAGCCGTGCAGCAACTTCTCCCGGTCGCGCCTCTGCAGGCCCAGGGCGATGCGACGCGTGACGACGAACACGATCGGCGGGACGATGAAGATCGCTGCCCGAAGGAACAGGGTGATCGAGTTGATCGTGAGATCGAACGCGACCGCGATGATGTCGTTGGCCCCGCCTATCCACAGCAGCACGTAGAACGAGATCGCCATCATGCCGAAAGCCGTGCGCGTTGGTGCGTTGCGCGGGCGGTCGAGGATGTTGTGCTCGCCCTTGTCGCCGGTGACCCAGGATTCGATGAACGGGTACAGGCCCAGCGCCGTGAACAGCACTCCCGGCATGATCACCGCCGGAATGAGAATGTTCCACGAGATGGTCCAGCCGAAGATCACCGTCTCCCAGTTGGGCATGATGCGCAGTGCCCCGTCGAGGAAGCCGATATACCAGTCCGGCTGGGAGCCGGCCGACACTTGATCAGGCGTGAACGGCCCGAAGATCCAGATCGGGTTGATCGTCACCAGGCCGCCGACGAGGGCGATGATGCCGAAGACCAGGAAGAAGAAGCCGCCCGCCTTGGCCATGTAGATCGGCATCAGGGGGTAGCCGACGACGTTCTGGTTGGTGCGGCCCGGGCCAGGGAACTGGGTGTGCTTCTGCGTCCACACCAGCATCAGGTGGACGGTGACCAGGGCGAGGATGATCCCGGGAATCAGCAGGATGTGCACGCCGTAGAGGCGGGCGATGAACTCGGTGCCGGGGAACTCGCCGTCGAACAGCAGGAAGGCCCCCCAGGTGCCGACGATCGGGATCGCCTGGACGATGCCGCGGGCGATCTGCAGGCCGGTGCCGGACAGCAGATCGTCGGGGAGCGAGTAGCCGGAGAAGCCGGCCAGGAGGCCCAGAGTCGTGAGCACGACGCCGATCAGCCAGTTGAACTCGCGAGGCTTGCGGAAGGCGCCGGTGAAGAAGACCCGGAACATGTGCACGGCCATCGCGGCGATGAAGATCAGCGCACCCCAGTGGTGCATCTGCCTCAGGAGCAGCCCACCGCGGACGTCGAAGGAGATGTCGAGGGTCGACGAGTAGGCCTCGGACATCGGGATGCCCTTGAGCGGCACGTACGACCCGTCGTAGATGGCTTCGGCCATGGAGGGCTTGAACCACAGGGTCAGGAACACGCCGGTGAGCAGGACCACGATGAAGCTGTAGAGGGCGATCTCGCCGAGCATGAACGACCAATGGTCGGGGAACACCTTGCCGAGGTTGCGCGACAGGAACTTGTTGCTCCCGACCCGCTGGTCGACGTACGTCGCCGTCGCCCCTCCGGCACGCTCGATGGGGGTGTGGGTGGTCATCCGCGCTCCCAGAAACTCGGTCCGACTGGCTCTTGGAAGTCCGAGAGAGCCACGAGATAGCCTTCCTCATCCACGCCGATCGGCAACTGGGGCATGCGCCGCGCGGCCGGGCCGAACACGACGTTGCCCTCGTCAGCGAGGTCGAAGGTCGACTGGTGGCAGGGGCAGAGCAAGTGGTGCGTCCGCTGCTCGTACAGCGCGATGGGGCAGCCCACGTGCGTGCAGATCTTGGAGTAGGCGAGGATGCCCTGGTAGTCCCAGCCGTCGCCCTGCTGGGCCCTGATCTCGCTCGGATCCATCCGCACGAGGATGATCGCCGCCTTCGTCCGCGCGTTGAGGTTCCCCTGGGCCTCCTCGACCTCCTGGAGGTCCTCAGGGACGCCGGAGATCAGGCCGCCGACGGGCAGGTCCTCCGGGCGGACCGGGGCGTAGGTGCCGTCGGAGACGATGCGGGATCCCTCCCGCCAGAGGGTCACCGACAGGATGTCGGCGGGCGACTTGCCCTGTTCCGCCGGCGTCGCCGTCCACAGGTCGCGCAGCACGACGACGAGCGGGATGGGGAAGAGGACCATCGCACCGATCAGCGTGCGCCTGATCATCTTGAACCGGACGAACCCTGACTCCTCCTTGCCGCGCTCGTAGTTCGCCGCAGCCTCGGCCGTGTCCCGTCGAGGAGAGGACATCTCGTGGCGCTGCTGGACGACCTCGATGTCGGGCATCAGCTTCTTGGCCCACTGGATGGCGCCAGCGCCGATGAGGAAGACGGCCGCGCCGAACGTGAAGCCGAGGGCGACGTTGCTGGCGCCCACGTCGCCGAGGACCGGGATGTAGACGGTGACGGTCGGGTCGATCGTCACGTACGCGACGACGAACAGGACCACGAAGAGCATCGACAGCAGGAACATCGACGCCACCTGGCGCTCGGCCCGCCGCGCGGCCTTGGGGTCGGTGTCGGTGGCCCGAGGCTTGTGCGGGACGTCGACGGCCGGGAGATAGCCCAGTTTCGCCGGAGCGGTCTCTTGGCCCTTGTCCTGGCCCCCTTGGGGCGTGATGTCGGTCATCGCGACTTGATTCCGATCCAGACGGCCGCTCCGATCAATGCGGCGAAGATGGCGGTGGCGAGGAAGACGCCCTCAGTGACGGGGCCGAAGCGACCGAGGTTCAGGCCGCCCTGGCTTGGCGCGTCCTGCAACTGGCGGACGTAGGCGATGATCGCCTGCTTGTCCTCGGAGGGAAGTTGGGCGTCGCTGAAGACCGGCATGCTCTGCGGGCCGGTGAGCATGGCCTCGTAGATCTCTTGCGGTGTGCTCTCCATCAGGCTGGGTGCGTACTTGCCCCACGTGAGGGCGCCGCCCTGTCCAGCGGCCTGGTGGCACTGGGAGCAGTTGATGCGGAAGAGCTCGCCGCCGTAGGCCATGTCGGCGTTCGAGTAGTCGAGCTGCTCCGCGGTCGGGACCGCGGGACCGGGGCCGAGTGAGGCGATGTAGGCGCCCATGTCTGCGATGTCCTCGTCGGAGAAGACGTTGTCCTTGGACGGCGCCTGCGCCCCCGGAGCGGCGAGCGGCATGCGCCCGGTGGACACCTGGAAGTGAACGGCCGCGGCGCCCGCGCCGATGAGGCTTGGCCCCGTCTCGGTGCCCTGCGCCTGCAGGCCGTGGCAGGAGGAGCAGCCCTCGAGGAAGAGCTGCTGCCCCTTCTCTATCTGGGTCTCACTGCCGACCGCCATTGCAGCCGTGGCGGGCTGGACGCTGGCGATGGCGGCGTAGCCGCCGCCCACGACGGCAAGTGCGCCGACCAACAACGCGGATGCCACGAGCGGACTGCGCCGCCTGGCGGCCAGGAACCTCACTGTCGATGAACCTCTCTGCCGGGGTGGTGCCGTGACGGGTGCGTGCGGTTACTGCAGGACGTAGATCATGAAGAACAGGGCGATCCACACGACGTCGACGAAGTGCCAGTAGTAGGACGTGACGATCGCGCGAGTGGCCTGGTCGTGCGTGAACTTCTTCGCGACGTAGGTGGTGGTCAGCACGAACAGGAAGGCGATGAGGCCGCCCGTCACGTGCAGGCCGTGGAAGCCGGTGGTGAGGTAGAACGCAGTGCCGTACGCGTTGGAGGACAGCGTCAGCCCTTCCTGAACGAGGGCGGCGTACTCCGTCACCTGGCCGGCGATGAAGAACGAGCCCATCAGGAAGGTGATGATGAACCAGCGGCGCAGGATCTTGACGTCGCCCCGTTCCGCGGCGAACACCCCGAGTTGGCAGGTGACCGACGAGAGCACCAGGACGGTGGTGTTGACCGTGGCGAACGGGATGTTGAGCAGCTGGGTCTCCTGCGCCCACAGATCCGGGTTCACCGCTCGCAGCGTGAAGTACATGGCGAACAGGGCCGCGAAGAACATGAGCTCGCTGGAGAGCCACACGATGGTGCCGACGGCAACCATGTTCGGGCGGTTCGCGGGCGCGTGCGCGTAGGCAGTGGGGATCGAGGTTGCGTTTGCCACGGGGGGGAGTCTGGCAGATTCGGGCAGCAGTTTCACCGAGACCCCCCGAACCGTTACGTCACATTCCGGTCATCCGGGCGTTGTGGATAGAGTTCGGGCCGTGGAGCACGACGTGGATGCCGACCTGTACGACGGTGACGAGTACGCGGACGAGCATGCCGAGCACGAGCCGGAGCCGGAGCCGACGCTTCGGGTCCTCATCTACAGCGACGACCGTACGACGCGTCGTCAGGTGATGACCGCGCTCGGCCGTCGACCGGCGGCCGACCTGCCCGCGTTGGAGTACGTCGAGGTGGCCACCGAGCCGATGGTCATCCGTCTCGTCGACTCGACGAAGTTCGACCTGCTCATCCTGGACGGCGAGGCGGTGCCCGCAGGCGGGATGGGCGTATGCCGCCAGCTCAAGGACGAGATCTACCACTGCCCCCCGATCCTGGTCATCGTGGGCCGTCCGCAGGATGCCTGGCTGGCCACCTGGTCGCGCGCCGACGGCGTCTCCGCCCACCCGATCGACGCCATCGCGCTCCCCGACGTGGTCGCCCGCCTGTTGCGCAAGCGCGTCGCCGTCGCGACCGTCTAGCGGGCGTCGCCCGTGGCCTCGTCCACCGCTCCCACCTGGCCTGGCGTGCTCGGCGCCCTGCTATCCGGCACCGATCTTGCCTCCGATGAGGCAGCCTGGGCGATGGAGGAGGTCCTCTCGGGAACGGCCACGCCCGCGCAGCTGGCCGCCTTCGTGACCGGCCTTCGGGCCAAGGGCGAATCCACCGCCGAGGTCGACGCGCTCGTGGGCGTCATGCTCCAGCACGCGCGGCTGCTGGACTTCGGCGCCGAGGGTGCGCCCGTGGTGCTCGACGTCGTCGGCACCGGCGGCGACCAGGCGCACACAGTCAACATCTCGACGATGACCGCGCTCGTCTGCGCGGCCGCCGGCGTGCCGGTGGTCAAGCACGGCAATCGGGCGGCGTCATCCTCGACCGGAACGGCCGACGTCCTCGAACAGCTCGGCGTGGTGATCGACCTGGAGCCCGACCAGGTGGTTCGCAGCGTTCGGTCGACGGGCATCGGATTCTGCTTCGCGCCGGTGCATCATCCGGCCATGCGGCACGCTGGACCCACCCGGCGCGAACTCGGCGTCCCGACCGTGTTCAACATCCTCGGCCCCCTCACGAATCCGGGCGGAGCCGAAGCGGCGCTGATCGGCTGCGCTGCCGTCGGGCTGGCGCCGGTGATGGCCGACGTGCTGAGCCGCCGGGGGGTCCGCGCACTCGTGGTGCGCGGCGTGGATGGGCTCGACGAGATCTCCACGTCCGGGCCCACGCGGGTCTGGGATGCCACCGGAGCATCGGTGCTCGAGACATCGATCGACGCGGCCGACTTCGGTATCCCCGTGACCGACCGCGAACTGCTGCGCGGCGGCGACAGCGCTCGCAACGCCGACCTGCTGCGGCTGGCGCTGGGCGGTGGGGTTCCCGACGGTGCGGATGCCGACCGCATACGGGCGATCCGCGACTCGGTGGCGATCAATGCCGCCGCAGCGCTCGTCGCCTATGCAGCCGCCCGAGGCGCGCACGATGGCGGCGTCGTCGACGAGCGCCCCCTGCGCGAGCGGATGGCGGATCAGCTGCCGGAGGCGCGACGGATCCTCGACGACGGCTCGGCGCTGGACGTACTGCAGCGGTGGGCCGCGCTGACGGCAACCTTCACGCGCTGAGCATCCGGGTCACCGGCTGAGCGTCGGCGGGCCCTCGGGGGCGCGCAGCCGCACCCACCTGCTCCTCATCGGCGAGCCAGCGCTGCGCAGCCCGACGGGCATCGCTGAGGCGCGCGGCCACATCGCCGCCGCAGGCCGCGGGCAGGACCCAGGGGGTGTCGGCCCGCACGAGCCGTACCCCCGGTTGGTCGAGCCACCGCAGGACCTCCGCGGTCTCCTCTGCCAGCGCCGCTGCGGCGGGTCGCGGGGCGGGGTCGACGTGCTCGCCCGAGGACTGCAACGCCTCGACCACCGGTCGGGGGTCGACACCGGGACCCGAAGTTGCTGCCCCGGCGAGGCGTCCGTGGCGCACGACATGGATCTCCCATCCGCCGTCCGGAGTGGCGGCCGCGGCCACCAGCTCGGTGAGTGCCGCGAGCGACGCGACCCGGTGAGTGCGGAGGCTGGCGTCCACGAGCGAGGACAGCCGCTCACGCCAGCGTCGGGCATCCTCGTACCGCTCCTCGACCGCGAGCGTGGCCATCCGGCTCTCCGCTGCCAGCACCGCCGGCGTCAGGTCGCCGGACATCGTCCCGCGCAGCGCGTCGACCTCGGCGTCGTAGCGAGCTCGATCGCCTCCGGGCGTGCACGGGGCCGGACAGCGACCCAGCTCGGCCAGGGCGCAGCCGGGAACGGTCGACTTCGGCTGCTTGGCGATTCGCAGGGTGCAGGACCGGACCTGGTGCGCCAGCTGAAGCACGTCGCGAGCCGCCTCGGCCGCCTGACGGGAGGGGAAGGGCCCGAGGTAGCGGGCTCCAGCGGCATGATCGTCCGCCACCTCGCGCACGATGGCCAGTCGCGGTGCGGGCTCGGCCGTCAGCTTCAGCCACGGCTTGCTCTGTGCCCGCCGCCCCCGGACGTTGTAGCGGGGCTGCTCCGCGGCGATCAGCCGGATCTCACGCACTCGAGCCTCGAGGTCGGTCGCGCAGACGATCGGGTCGACCCGCTCGGCGATGCGGACCATCTCCGCGATCCGGCGCCGCTGCTCGGAGGCGGTGAAGTAGGTGCGCACCCGAGTGCGGATGCGCTTGGAGGTGCCCACGTACAGCGCAGAGCCCTGTGCGTCGCGGAACACGTAGACGCCCGGCTGGTCGGGCAGCCCGCTGGCGAGGTGGCGCTTCGAGCGCTGGCTGGTGCTGACTCGCCCGGTGAAGTCGCGGAGATCCTCGAGGGTGACGACGCCGAAGTCCGCCGCCCGCTCGAGAAGGCCGTGCAGCACGTCGGTGGTGGCGCGGGCGTCGTCCAGGGCCCGGTGAGTCGGGGAGACCTCGGCACGGAAGTGCGCGGCCAGGGTGGCGAGCTTGCAGTTGCGGGTCTCGTCGCGGTGCAGGGCCACGCGCGCGAGGCGGGCGGTGTCGACGATCCGCGGCTCCGGCCAGGCGGAGCCGTGCAGCCGGCAGGCGGCCTTGAGGAAGCCGACATCGTACGGAGCGTTGTGCGCAACGAGCACGGCGTCACCGAGGAATTCCAGGAAGGACGGGAGCACTGCGGGGAGGCGTGGCGCACCGGCCACCAGAGAGTCCGTGATGCCGGTGAGTGCGGCGACGAACGGTGGAATCGGGGCCCCGGGGTTGACCAGAGTCTGGTACGAGCCGAGGCGCTCGCCTCCACGAACCCGCACTGCACCGATCTCGGTGATCCCCGCCTCCGCTGGCGCCCCTCCAGTGGTCTCGAGGTCGACGATCACGAAGGTGACCTCGCTGAGGGGGGTGCCGAGTTCGGTGAGCGAGGTCTGCACCGAGGTGGTCACGTCGTCGACCGTACGGCGCAGGACCGACACCGCCCGGCCGACACTCGGGGCGGGCGGTGAGTAGGGTCGGTTTGTGGCCGAATCTCCCGTCATCCCGGACGACCGCTCCCGCTGGCGCTGCGCCCACTGCGGCAACCTGACCCGCTTCGACGTGACCCGGCAGACCCGGGTCCGAGAGTTCTGGCACCTCAGCATGTCCGGCGCGCCCCAGATAGACGAGACGGAGGTGCTGGCCGAGACGATCGAATCGGTGATCTGCCGGTGGTGCGGTTCCGGGGATCGCGTCGAGGTCGTCGCCCGGCCGGAGTTCGGCGGTCCCGCGGACGAGGGTCCTGGGGACGGCGGTCCCTGACCGCGAGGGGGATGTCAGACCGGCCGTCTAGCGTCGGGGACATGATCATCGACTGTGGCACCTGTGCCGTTGCCGGTCCCGCTTGCGACGACTGTGTGGTCTCCGTGCTGCTCGGCCCGTCAGCTGCGTCCGAAATGTCGGATATCACCCTCGCCGCTCGGGAGGAGGCGGAGGTCGTCCGCCTCCCGGTGGCCACGGTCGCCGACGAGCATGCTCCCGCGATCGCCGTCCTCGCCGAGGCCGGCCTGATCCCGCCGCTGCGGCTGGTGCCCCGGACCGAGGCGTCGTAGGCGTGGCATACGTCACGCTGGCGTGAGGAACCACCCACCGGTGTATGTCGTCCCAATGTCGCAGGTTGTCACCAATCTGTTACCTTGGATCGAATCAATTGCCCGCTGTCGGCGGGCTTTCTGTTGGGGAAGTGGGTGAGGCGGTGCGTATCCGAGGCAGTCGGTGGGCTCGTGCCACCGTCATCGCTCTCGCCGCCGGCTCACTGACGATCTCCGGCGTGCTCGTTTCGCCGGCGGCCCAGGCCGCCCCCCGCGACCTGAACGCGGTCCGCGTCCAGGTACAGGATCTCCAGGCCAAGGCCGAGGCGGCTACCGAGAAGTACAACTCGGCCCGCAACGAGCTCAACGACGTCCAGCAGCAACTCTCCGGACTGCGCGACAAGGTCAAGCGCGAACGCGGCCAGCTGCAGCAGATCCTTTCGTCCGTCGACGACCTGGCCCGCAACACCTACACCAGCGGTGGACTCGACACCTCCTTGCAGGTGCTCCTCGCGGAGAACCCGAGTGAGTTCCTGGCCCAGGCCGCAGCCCTCGACCAGGTGGCTCAGGCGCAGGCGTCGTCCCTGCGCCGCACCCAGACGGCTCGACTGCGGCTCGCCCAGAGCGAGGCGGCCGTGCAGGACAAGGAAGCCATCGCCAAGAAGTACCGCGATCAGATGGCGTCCTCGAAGAAGGAGGCCGACAGCCGGCTCAGTGAGGCGAAGAAGGTTCTGGCCAGCCTGGAGGCGGCCGAGCGTCGTCGGCTGGCTGCCATCGAGGCCCGTGAGCGAGCAGCCTCCGCGGCTGCCGCGGCAGCGGCGCGGCGGTCGCTGAGCAGCTACGGAGCCTCGAGTGCCGGAGGCGGCGTCCCGGCCGTCAGCGGGCGTGCGTCGGCGGCGGTCAGCTATGCGCTGAGCAAGGTCGGGTACCGGTATGTGGCGGCTGCCGCGGGTCCGAGCTCCTTCGACTGCTCGGGGCTGACGATGAGCGCCTGGCGGCAGGCCGGAGTGTCCCTCCCGCACTACTCCTACTCGCAGTACAGCTCGACGCGCCGCATCTCGCTGAGTGAGGCGAGGCCGGGCGACCTGGTGTTCTTCTTCGGCGGCGGCGTCCACCACGTCGGCATGTACATCGGCAACGGCAAGATGGTCCACGCGGCCAACCCCAGCGCCGGCGTGCGCATCGACGCCGTTCTCGGACCCTGGTACAACCGCTACTTCAGCGGCGTCGGCCGCGTCGTGGGCTGACCGGCAAGCGAGCCCGCCAACCCCGAACCCGCGTTGCCTCGCCAGTCGTGGTCGCCCGGCGAGTAGGCGCTACGAGTAGAGGGCCTCGACGTCGGCCGAGAACTCCTTCATGACCACATTCCGCTTGAGCTTCAGCGACGGCGTGATCTGGCCGCCCTCCTCGGTCCAGTCCACGCCCAGGATCGCGAACTTCTTGATGGCCTCGGCGTGCGAGACCGCCTTGTTGGCCTCGTCGACTGCCGACTGGATCGCCGCGTGGAGGTCGGGATCGTCGACCATGTCCGCGACCGTCGCCGCATCGGGCTTCCCGGCCTGCTTCTTCCATGCCGGGAAGGACTCCGGATCGATCGTGACCAGGCACCCGATGAAGGGCTTGTTGTCACCGACCACCATGCACTGGCTGACCAGCCAGTTGGCGCGGAGCCGGTCCTCGAGGACGGCTGGCGCCACGTTCTTGCCGGCCGCGGTGACGATGAGCTCCTTCTTCCGGCCGGTGATCTTGACGAAGCCCTCGTCGTCGATCTCTCCGATGTCGCCGGAGTGGAACCAGCCGTCCGACTCGAGCGCCTCGTTCGTGGCGGTCGGGTTGTTCCAGTAGCCGATGAAGATCTGGTCGCCCGCCAGTAGGAGCTCGCCGTCGGGCGCCACCTTTACGCCGGCGCCGGGCAGCGGCTGCCCGACCGACCCGACACGGATGGCGGAGGGGCGGTTCACGGTGGTGGCGGCGGACGTCTCGGTAAGCCCGTAGCCCTCGAGGATCGTGACGTTGATACCACGGAAGAAGTGGCCCAGGCGGGCGCCGAGCGGGCCGCCGCCCGAGACCGCCCAGCGCATGTTGCCGCCCATGGCGGTGCGCAGCTTGCCGTAGACGAGCCGGTCGAAGACGGCGTGCTTGAGCTTCAGCATGAGTCCGGGCCCGCCGGCGTCGAGCGACTCGCTGTAGGCGATCGCCGTCGCCGCCGCGCTGTCGAAGATGGTGCCCCTGCCGTCGGCCTGAGCCTTCTGCTGAGCTGAGTTGAAGATCTTCTCGAACACCCGCGGAACGGCAAGCAGGAAGGTGGGCCGGAAGGACTGCATGCCGGGCAGGAGCGCCTTGATGTCGGGGGAGTGCCCGAGCCGGACACCCGCGCGGACGCAGCCGAGCTGGATAGCGCGCCCGAACACGTGCGCGATCGGCAGGAAGAGCAGCGTCGACGAGCCCGGCGCCAGGAACACGTCCGGCAGTCCCCACACGACGTTGTCGACCTCGAACATGAAGTTGCGGTGCGTGAGCATGCAGCCCTTGGGGCGGCCCGTGGTTCCTGACGTGTAGATGATCGTCGCGAGGGTGTCCGGGGTGAGGGTGGCCCGCCGCGCCTCGAGCTCCTCGTCGGAGACGTGCTCCCCCTCCTGCTTGATGTCGTCGAGCACGTTGTCCTCGAAGCACCAC
>Ga0316576_10001125_pt1 | contig 14021 bp, 16 predicted proteins | sample S0NA_FD_203075 | JGI IMG/M metagenome (GOLD analysis project Ga0316576, IMG submission 203075) | Rhizosphere microbial communities from salt marsh grasses in Alabama, United States - S0-2_050615r3r5 | ecosystem: Host-associated > Plants > Roots > Rhizosphere | place: USA: Alabama | collected... | reverse complement strand
GGCCCGGTAGAGCTGCTCGGGGCTGTGGATGTCCAGGTCATAGTGCAGCGCGTGGACCCGTTTGGGGCCGAGTCCCGGCAGGCGCAGCAGCTCGGCGAGCCGAGGCGGGAGCTGGCCCTGAAGCCTCTTCAGGGCCTGACAGGTGCCGGTCCTGAGGATCTCCTCGATCTTGCCCGCCAGGGCCTCCCCGATCCCCGGCAGCTCGGTGAGATCGGCATCTCCCGCCTCGAGCCGGGCCAGCTCCTGGGGCAGGGTCCGGACCTCCCGAGCGGCGTTGCGGTAGGCGCGGGTGCGAAAGACGTTGGCCCCCTGGATCTCCAGGAGATCGGCAATCTGGTCGAAGACCTGGGCGATGTCCTCGTTGTGGATGGGCATGGCGATCGGCGGGAGGATCCGGACCGTTCCTCTCACTCAAGGGTAGACGTTGCGGGGATCGCTGCCCCGTCGGCGTGGGTTCCCGCAGGGGTCGCGGTTCCCGGGGTGGACGCGGCTCCGAAACGGCCCCCGACGGATCCCCGGCCCCGGAAGTCCCCGGGAGGGCTAAAGTTAAATTGAGGGTCTCCCCATCGATGGGCGGAGGGCCGCCCGTGGCAGAGTTACAAATGGGGGGCCAGGCAACGAAGAGGTTAGGAGGCTTTCCATGAAGACCTGGGTGGTGGTGGCGAGCGCGGCACGCGCGCGCATATTCGAGGTCGACGGCAGGCGCGAGCCCTTGCACGAGGTCATGGACCTGGTGAACCCGGAGGATCGGCTCCAGACCCAGGCCCTAAAGAGCGACAAGCCCGGTCGCGCCTTCGACCATATGGGCGGCCACCGACACGCGGTGGGTACGGCCATCGATCCGAAGGAGCAGGTCGCGATCCGCTTCGCCAAGCAGGTGTTGGATCGGCTCGATGCCGACCGGCATCGGGGCCGTTTCGACAGCCTGTGTGTTGTGGCCTCGCCCCACTTCCTGGGCCTCCTGCGGGACCGGATGGGAAACAGCCTGACGCGGGCGGTGAGGGGCGAAGTGATCAACGACCTCACGCAGCAGGATCTCGGCTCGGTGCGGGAGCACGTCGCCCATCTGCTCTGAGCGCACTAGAGGCAGGGGCGGGGAGGGGCGTGGTCACGCCTCCCCAGCGCGGCCCAGGATGCCCTCCGCCGCCATCAGGCCGTTGACCGCGGCCCCGACGATGCCCCTGGACTTACCCGCCCCGTCCCCGGCGACGAAGAGTCCCGGGATCTTGGTCTCCAGGTCCAGGCTCGTGGGGTAGCGGACATCGTAGAACTTGATCTCGGGCACGTAGATCACGGTGGAGGGGTGGGCGACGCCCGGGATGACGCGGGCGAGCAGCTCCAGGCTCTCCTGGAGGTTGCGCACGATCCGCCCCGGATAGGCGAAGGAGATGTCGCCGGGGGTCACGCCCGGGCCCGGAGGCAGGGTCGGGGTGAGCTTGTCGAATCCATGGCCGGCCGAGTAGAAGGTCTCCCGTTTCGAGCGCCGGCCCGCCATCAAGTCGCCCCATCGTTGGCAGATCAGGCTGTTGCCCCCACCCCAGAAGTTGGCGAAGCGGGCCACATGCTGGCCCATCTCGGTGGTGTCCTGAAGGGGCTCCGTCATGGTGACGGTGTTGAGCAGGGCGAAGTTGGTGTTGGGCGTCTTGCTGGACTTGAGTGCGTCGCCGTTCACCAGCCGAAAGCCCCGATGGGCCTCCACCCGCACCCGACCGCCGGGGTTGGTGCAGAAGGTGCGGGTGCGGTCCTGGTGGGTCGGGGTGGTGAAGACGAGCTTGGGGTCATAGAGGACCGCGGTGATCTCCTCGTAGACCGCGGAGGCCAGCTCCACCCGGCAGCCGATGTCGATGGCCCCGTGCCCGGTCTCCACCCCCAGGGCCCTGGCCTTCTCCCGGAACCAATAGGCCCCCTCCCGCCCGGGGGCGCCGAGCAGGAAGTCGGCGTGAAACCGGCCCCGGGAGGTCTCCGCCAGAAAGCCCCCGCCAGGCGCCGGCGCCAGATCCAGCACCTCGGTGTCGAGCAGCAAGGTGCCGCCGCGGCGCCGGATCGTCTCGGCGATTGCCGCCGTGACCCGATGGGCGAAGTCGGTCCCCATGTGGCGTTGGCGCACGGGGATCAGGCTGATGTCCCAGCCGCCCTTGGGGGTCCGCCGGCGCACCCAGGACACCCGGTCGAGCCACCACTGGATGCGGGGCTCGTCGACGCCGTGCAGGGTCGGATCCGCCCCATGATCGAGGAAGACCCGGTCCACGGCCTCGATGCGTCCCTGGGCGGCCTCTTCCGTCAGACGCAGCTCCGTGAGATCCAGTCCGACCTGGGGCGAGAGATTGAGCTTGCCGTCCGTGGCCCCGCCCGCCCCGCCGGGACGATCCTTGCGATCGATTATCAGGACGTTCAGGCGCGGGGCCAGGGTCAGGGCGGCGAAGAGCCCCGCCGGTCCGGCCCCGATGATGACGACATCGACGTGCTGCTCGCTGCGGGTCATGGACCTGCCCTCGGCTCTGAGCCAGGCGACCATGATACGTGAGGGGGCATCGGGCGGTCCCCGATGGCCCGCTTCCGGACCGTGCGCTTCAAGTCGGTGCAGACGCCGGCGGGCCAGGGGCCCCCGCACAACAGTCCCGAAGGCTGCTCAGCGGGGCGGGGGATTCGGGCTGCTCGCCCGCGTGGGGCCTTGTCCTCGGTGGGAGGTCGGGCAATTCCAGGTGGGCAAAAAAAAAGGCCCCGCGCCGACGGGGCCTCACTCGGATTCACGCCGGCCGGGGCCGGCGCGGCCGGGACCGGGATCAGCCGATCTCGGCGGTCTCGGTCTGGCTCTCGCCCTTGTTGTCGGTCCAACCGATTTCCACCGGGTCGCCGGCGGCGCCGCCCTTAAACTTGAAGGACAGGTAGGGGTTCTTGGAGACGCCGCCGCTCCAGGCGCAGGTCATCACCGGCTGGTCCTTCCACTTGCACAGCACCTCGGTGATGAAGTGGGCGGGGACCAGCTCGCCGGTCTTGGAATCCTTGCGCAGGCCGGTTTCCATGGGGTGGTTGATCAGGCACTTGACGACGGTTTCGTCGCCTTCGATCTTGGCGCGGACCTTGATATCGGACATGTTCGATTACCTCGGATGGGTAGGTAGACGGTTCTGGTTGGTGCGATCAGCCGCCGCAGCCGCCGATGGTGACCTTCACGTTCTTGGCGTTGCTGAGGAGCTTGTCGCCGGTCTGGACCACCGCGACCACGTCCGCGGTCTTACCCATCTTGATACGGGTGGAGACGAAGGGGAGCGCTGCCTCGCCCAAATCGAAGGAGGCCACCAGGGGGGTGGCATTTCCGCTGGCGATGATGGCGATGGACTTCACGCCTTCCAGGCTGGTCTCGACCGTCACCGGGACGACGGCACCGTTCTCCGCGATATCCGGGGCCTTTATCTGGATGGCATCGCTGCTCTCCGTGGCGTCACCGCCCAGGAGGCTGCTCAGGGCCGAGGGCACGTCCTTGGCGGTGAAGGCGGCCTCGTTCCAAGCGGCCAGCACCAGGCGCGGGGTGAGGAGCCCGGCACCGATGGCGACGCCGACGGAGCCAGCCGCCAGGGAGCCCTTGAGCAGGATTCTGCGTTTTGAGTCGATCATTAAATTCTCCTTTGGAGCATCAGTGGATGGTTGGGGTGGGTCTCGACGAGCCCTTCGTCGGTCTCGGCGCCTCGCGCCGAGCACAGGCATTCGTTGACTGGGTCGCGCGGGGCTCGGACAACCGGTGGTCGCTGGTTCGGCCGCCTAGGGGCACACGGATGGATTCGCATGTCAAGTCTGCCAACCTCCGGCGCCCCCAATAGGTGGGCACCGGTGCCCTCCGTTAGGTGCTTTTCGATCTCGTTCTATCCCGCCCGCTCCCCGGGGCGGCGCGGACCGCCTGTTGGCGCCGGGCCCGTGACGTCCAAAACGTCCGGGCTTCCGGCTGGGCCGCAAGCTTACAGCAACTCAAGTTGGACTTGAAACCGTAAACACCCTGCATTGGCAGGGGTGGTGGAGTCCGAGGACGCCCTTGCCGATGTCCGGTTTGCCCACTCGATCGTAAGCACTCGTGCTCCGGTGCGGCCGGTGGCTCAGCGGCCCAGAGGTTGGCGGGTCAACCCGGTCCTCACGCCGGCGGCGGATGGATTGGTGCCCTCGATTCGGAAGCCGGAGGACGCCCTGAGTGGATCGCGCCGCTTTTTCTCCTCCCGGTGCTCGTCTTTCATGGCCTCCAGGCGTGCCTGGATCTGGGCCGCGTCGTGGTACTTGATGTCCTTCTGGCGCAGGGCGAACTCGAGCTGTCTGATCGCGGGCTCGAGGTCCCCCTCGGCGTAGAGCTTCTCGGCCTGGGAGCGATAGGTCGCGGCCCTGTCCCCGGACTTGATCGCCGCCTGGTTCAGGAGCTCGTAGATCATGACGTTGCCCGGACGCAGGCGTGCCACCGACTCCAGCTCCTGGAGGGCGCGAGCCGGCTGTCCCCCCGCCAACAGGGCCTCGGCATAGGCGATGCGCAGGGCCCAATTGGTGGGTGCGAACTCGCTGGCCTGCTTGAGTCGATCGATCGCCCGGCCGGCGTTGCCATCCCTGATATCGATCCTGGCGTCCAGGACGATGAGCTCCGGGAGGCTCGGCTCCTTCGCCAGGAGCCGGGTCGTCTCGGACCTGGCCTCGGCGATCTGGCCCGAGCGGAGCAGGGCCAGGGCATAGCCGTAGCGCTCGGCGGTCTCGTTGCGGTACCGGCCCTCCTTGAGCGAGGCCTTGAAGGCGGCCAGGGACTGCTCGGGGCGCTTGTACGAGGCCTCCCGCAGGTGTGCCCGGGTGAGGTGGAAGCGCAGGCTGTCGGGCTTCTGGCGCGCCCCATGGTCGTCCGCGCGCCCGAGGGCGTCCGCGATGCGGCTGCTGTTGACGGGGTGGGTGCGCAGGAACTCCGGCGCGTTGTTCTCGTAGGTCCGGCTCGCCTTGGAGAGCCGTTCGAAGAAGCCCGCCATCGCGTATGGGTCCCGCCCGGCGTTGGCCAGGGTGGCGATGCCGATGCGGTCCGCCTCCTTCTCGTTGTCGCGGGTGAAGTTGATCTGGTGCTGGATGGTGGCGGCCTGGATTCCCGCGATGGCCGCCGCGCCCGCGTCCGAGGAGACCTGGGCCCCGAGAATGGCGGCGGCGACCAGCAAGGCGGTTGCGGGCAGACTCATGCGCCCCTGCTCCTCCAGTCCCCGCATGAGGTGTCGCTGGGTGACATGGGCAATCTCGTGGGCCATGACGGCCGCCAGCTCGTCCTCGCTCTGGGCCGCCAGGATCAGCCCCGAGAAGACCCCGATGTAGCCGCCCGGACCGGCGAAGGCGTTCACCACCGGGAGGTCGATGAGGAAGAAGCTGAACTGGCCCCCGGCACTGCTGTCGGCGGCCACCAGCTCCTTGCCCAGGGACTCCAGGTAATCCGTGAAAAAGGGGTCGTCCGACACGGGCAAGGCCTCCCGCGCCTTGCGCATGAAGGCCTTGCCCAGGCGCCGCTCGGCGCCGCTGGTCATCACCGCGTCGGCGGTGCTTCCGATCTCCGGCAGGTTCAAGGGATCCGCGATGCTCGGCGAGGCGAGTCCGGAGAGCGCAATTATCGCGGCGTAGAAGAGGGCGGTGGGACTTGGGCGCAGGGGGCGGGGGACTGGATTGATCTTCATCCGATTTTCAGAACGCGGCTCCGCGCTTTGGTTCCCCGGTCGTCCGGCGGCGCGCGGGCTCAAGACGGTTCGGGATATTTTAACAAGCCCTTCGATGGGCGCCGCTTGCAGCGCGCCCCTTGGCCCGCACGGGAAGCGCAAAAAGATCAGCCCGTCGTCAATTGAGCTGGATCCGCTGCCCCCAGGGGACCTTGGAGCGGCCCTTGACCAGCCAAATGACCGGATAGGGGGGCTCCTGCTTGGGAAACTCGCCCTCCGCGTCGGTGAAATAGACGAGCAGGTCCGGCTGGATTCCCTCCCGGCCAACCCACTGGAAGACGGGGACGAAGCTGGTGCCGCCCCCGCCCTTGAGGTCCCGGGGCCGGCTGAACTGCTCCCACGGCTCGAAACGGAAGGGCGCACCCTCGCAGAGGGCGGCGTCGCAGGGAAGAAGGGTGACCCGCGCCCGCACCTGGCCCTTGAGCGCGTCGACCTCGTCGATGAACTCCTCCATCTCCGAATCCTTGATGGAGCCGGAGGTGTCGATGGCGACGACCAGGTCCATCTGGCGGCTGCGCAGACTCGGGAGGACGAAGTCCCCCTCCCGCCGGGAGGGACGCGAGTAGCTGTAGTTGTCCCTGGCGAGGGCGGTCATGTAGCGGGCGAGCAGCATGCGCCAGGGGAGCTGGGGCTGGAGCAGGTGGTCGATCAGGCGCTTGAGCTCGCCGCCGAGCTTGCCCGCCTGCATGGCCTGCTGGGCGGCCCCGGCCATGCGCTGCTGCCACTGGACCGATAGGGTCTCCTGCTCGTCCGGCGTCAGGGGCTCCGGCTCGCCGGCCCCGCCGCCCTCCTCGGGCTGGGCCTGGGCCTCAACGTCGTCCTTGCCCTGCTCGCCCTCACCCTGGTCGGGCTCCGTCTGGCGCTCCTTCTGCTGCCGGTCCAGGTCATTCTCGTCGAGGCGGCTCTTGGAGCCGCGGCTCTGGTTGTCCCGGTCGTAGGCGTGCTTGTCGAGCGTCTCCGACTCGTCATCGTCGTCGATGAGCGGGTAGATCTCCTCGGCGGTCATGCCCTTGTACATCGGCATGACGAGGGCGTTCGGAGGCGGCTTGAGCCCGTCGTCGATCAGGAGCGGATTGATCGCGTAGTCGCAGGCCAGGTCCCATTTGTGGATGACTCGGTGCTGGCGGCGGGCGAAGTGGGAGAGGGCGCAATGCAGGGCCTCGTGGGCCAGCATGAACTGGGTCTGCTCCAGGGTGAGGGAGGCGATGTACTCCGGGTTAAAGTAAAAGGCCCGGGCGTCGGTGGCGGTCGTCGGGCACCAGTCCGGCTTGGCGGCGTGCATGGGCAGCCGCAGCACCAGGGCCCCCAGGAAGGGCTTGTCCAGGATGAGCCGGGTGCGCGCGGCGGCGAGCTTGGTCTCGATGGTGCTCAGGTCGTGGGGCATGGTCCGTGGAGCGGAGGCTTGGGTCAGGCTTCAGATTTGGAGAGTCCGCAAATGAACGCGAATCGACGCCGTGTTCGGCAGCCGCGGGGGTTCCGCCTCGGGCCGCCTGCCGGGCGAAATTCCTCCCGAGTATGTGCGTTCATCTGCGCTCATTCGCGGACCGATCTCTCCCCGGCTCACTCGAAGAGCATCACGTCGGCCACGGCCTGGGCCCAGTCGGTGAATGCGGGGACCTCGAAGAGCCGGCTGCCGATGGCGCGGTGGAGGTCGGAGACCAGCATGACCCCCATCTCGCGCTGGGGAAAGCGGCCCGCGTAGCGCAGGATGTTGCCGATGACCTCGGCCGCGTTGTCGCTGTCCTTGGATCGGATGGCCTTGCCGACCAGGGCGGCGGCGACGGCGTACTGGAGATCGATCTCCCGCGGCACCGGCACCGGGTCGCCGTTGACGATGGCGTCCAGGTCCGGCATCTGGTCCAGGCTATTGACGAAGGCCGTGAGCTCGATACCGGCGGCCGGACCCACGCAGGCCTGCAGCGTTCCCTGGAGCAGCTCCGGATGGTCCTCGAACTTCTTCAGCCCCCGGTGGGCGAACTCCCAGGAGCGGGGGGAGGGGAAGGCCACCGGGTTATGGGCCGGGTCGAAGTCGAACAGGAGCTCCGGGCGGAAGCGCAGGAAGGCGATGAGGCGCTCGTCGATGCCGCTCTGGTAGGCCCAGGCCACCCAGTCGTCCAGGTGGGTGTCCACCTCGAAGTGGGAGAAGCGGTTGGCGAGCGGGGCCGGCATGCTGTAGGTGACACCCCGGTCCCCCTGGCGGTTGCCGGCGGCGAAGATGGCCCAGTGCTCGGGCACCTCGTACTCGCCGAGCCGCCGGTCCAGGATGAGCTGGTAGGCGGCAGCGGAGACAGCGGGCGGGGCCGAGGTGATCTCGTCCAGGAACAGGATGCCGGTGGGACCGTGGCGCTCGGCGTCCGGCAGGATGGCCGGGACGGCCCACTCCACCCGGTCCTCGACCCGGAAGGGGATGCCTCGCAGGTCGCTCGGCTCCATCTGGGAGAGCCGGATGTCGATCATGGGGACTTGGTGGCGGGCGGCGATGTGGGCCACCATCTGGGACTTACCCACACCGGGCGGGCCCCACAGCATGACGGGGGTGTGGTGACCTTCGGCGGTGCTGACGAACTCGCGCTCCAGGACGCGAAGCAACAGGGCTGGACGCATGACGTGGGACTGCTATCTCTGGTTGGGTGGCGGTCGGCCTTAGTGCGGGCCATTGTGACACTTGGAACATGGGTTTGGGCCTGGCGCTTCGCAACCCGGTGCGCGCGGCAGTGGACGATGCGGCCCCCGGAGAGACCGGGGTTGGCCACAGCGTCTTGTCACTCATAAGAAATACGCTGTATTCTTATGCCCCTTCTCGTCCCCCCCAAGGCGCCCGAGTCGCTGCCATCGGGGCAACCCCCGGACCAGAGAGAGAGGACCAGTCGAGATGTCAGTGGCGTGTCAGGGCGCCCTTGAGACTCGCCTGGAAGATTTCGAAGGCAAAGCTTCCATAAACAGAACGCTCGGAGATCGGATATGAACCAGTTCTACTACGACGCCGTCACCAAAATGGAGCAATTGGGTGTCGATGACGAATACATCCAGGGTTGGCAGTGCGGCTTCCTGCAGAACCCCAAGCGCGAGGAGCAGCGCCTGACCGAGGCCTACGAGGCGGGCTACACGGACGGCGAGGAGAAGACCACCGACAACTTCGGCGAGTGGGTCAAGGGATAGGGGTCGGAGCTCGAAGGCGCAGCGTAGGCCACCCCGGACGGCGGATCTCCAGGGGCGCCGCGGTGAATCCCCACGCGAAAGGGCGGGTCCTCCCGCCCTTCGTTTTTGCGGTCGCCAGATCTACCCGGAGCCCGTCGGCCGCAGATCTCGTCGCCTCGAGGTGAGCCCGCGCCACCGATCGAGGGCGGCGCTGCGCCGCGATCGCCACCCGTGACGCCCCCGATGCGCAGGTCGGAGCGCCCGTTTGATCGCCTGGCTGGAGGTCGGTCTCCGTGTCCAACAAGAGCTACCTGAAAGACCTGATCCTGCTGCGCAACGATCCGTCCAAGGTCCCGCTGATCCGGGACCTGGCCCAGAAGGGGGAGGTGGACGCCCAGTACGCGATGGGCCTCATTTACGCCGAGGGCCGCGGGGTGGAGATCGACCTGGCCCAGTCACACTACTGGCTGTCGCTCGCGGTGGAGCAGGGGGATCGCGACGCGGTCCTCTTGCGCAATGTCGTCGGCAGCCGGATGACCGATGCGGAGTATGCGGCGGCCAAGCGGTTGCGCTCGGCTCCCAACTTGAGTCCCGTCAAGGCGGATTGAGTGGCTCTTCGGCGGGACGAGGGGATTCCGGCGCTTGGAAGCGGGTGGAGGTCCGCCGCGTCCCTGCGGCGGGGTGTCGCCAGGCTTGGTCTGGATTCGGAGTCTGGTATCGCTGCCCTGCGATTCGCCATCCCTGGCGACCCGTTCCGGCGACGCCTTAATGATGGACCCGGAGGCCACGTGGCACCCGAGGAAACTTCCGGTGACTGGCGTCGCCAAATCCCCGGGTCCGTGTAAAGACTTTCCGACAAACTGGATGACGGGCCCTGACGCGTGTGACGGTCCCGCGGGATCCCGGGCCCGAGTCCCTTAGGCATCATGTTCGAGAAAGCGGTGCTGCGCGACCTCTATCCCCCCATCAACCCCCACGCGACTTACGATCTGGCCGTCGGGGGAGGCCACCGACTCTACGTGGAGGAGTGCGGCCGCCCCGACGGCATTCCTGCCGTCTTCCTGCACGGGGGCCCGGGCGCCGGCTGCGAGGCGACCCATCGCCGCTTCTTCGATCCCGCGCGTTACCGCATCGTGCTCTTCGACCAGCGAGGCTGCGGGCGTTCCACCCCCCATGCGTCCCTGGACTCCAATACCACCTGGGACCTGGTGGATGACATGGAGCGCATCCGCGAGCGTCTCGGTATCGAGCGCTGGCTGGTCTTCGGCGGATCCTGGGGCTCGACCCTGGCCCTGGCCTACGCCGAGACCCATCCGGAGCGCGTGCTGGCCCTGGTGGTGCGGGGCATCTTTCTGTGCCGCGACCCCGAGATTCGCTGGTTCTATCAGGAGGGGGCGAGCTGGGCCTTCCCGGACTACTGGGAGGACTTCCTTGCACCCATCCCACCGGAGGAGCGCCAGGACCTGGTCGCGGCGTACCACAGCCGGCTGACGGGATCCAACGAGGTCGCCCGGATGGCGGCGGCCAAGGCCTGGTCGGTGTGGGAGGGGCGCACCGCCACCCTGCTCGCCAACCCGGACATCCAGGCCCATTTCGCGGAGCCCCGCCTGGCGCTCAGCCTCGCGCGCATCGAGTGTCACTATTTCGTCAACCACGCCTTCTTCCGGCCCAACCAGCTGGTCGAGGATGCCCCCCGTCTCGCCCGGATCCCCGGTGTGATCGTACACGGCCGCTACGACCTGATTTGTCCCCTGCGCTCCGCCTGGGAGCTGCACCAGGCGTGGCCCCGGGCGGAGCTTCGGGTCATCTCGGACGCGGGCCACTCCGCCTTCGAGCCCGGCATCCGCGCCGCACTGCTGGAGTCGACGGATCGGTTCGCGCTGGAGTTCGGGTGATCGGGCTCCTGCAACGGGTCAGCGAGGCCCGGGTGGAGGTGGCGGGGGAGACGGTCGGGGCCATCGGCCGCGGGCTTCTGGTGCTGGTCGCGGTCCAGCCGCGAGACACCGAGGCCCGGGCAGACCGGCTCCTGGAGCGGATCCTCGGCTACCGGGTCTTCCCGGACGCGGAGGGTCGCATGAACCGGAGCCTGCGGGATCTGGGCGGCGGGTTGCTCCTGGTCTCCCAGTTCACCCTGGCGGCGGATACCAAGAAGGGCACCCGCGCGAGCTTCACCCGCGCCGCCCCTCCGGAGCTCGGGGAGCGGCTCTACGACTACCTGGTGCAGCGGGCGCGGATCGCGCACCCCATTCTGGCCACCGGCCGATTCGGGGCGGACATGCAGGTGAGCCTGACCAACGACGGCCCCGTGACCTTCTGGCTCGAGTCCTGAGGATTGGGGGAGGGGGCCTCCTCTGTGGTTAAATGAGGCGCCTTAGGCCCACATAGAGTCCCAGATGGCATCGGAATCGAACCCTCGCCGCGTCGAGGTGGAGCGAAACACCCTCGAGACCCAGATTCGGGTTGCCCTGGATCTGGACGGGAGCGGGCGCACCAGCCTCCAGACCGGCGTGCCCTTCCTGGAGCACATGCTGGATCAGGTGGCCCGTCATGGGCTCATCGACCTGGAGATCCGGGCGGCCGGTGATCTCCATATCGATGCCCACCACACGGTGGAGGATATCGGGATCACCCTGGGTCAGGCCCTGGCCCGGGCCCTGGGGGACAAGCAGGGCATCCGCCGCTATGGACACGCCTACGTTCCACTGGACGAGGCCCTCTCGCGGGTGGTCATCGACCTGTCGGGTCGGCCGGGATTGACCTTCGGCTGCACCTTCACCCGGCCCCTAATCGGGAGCTTCGACGTGGACCTGTTCCACGAGCTCTTCCAGGGCCTGGTCAACCACGCGGCGATGACCCTGCACATCGACAACCTTCGTGGGACCAACGCCCATCATCAAGCAGAGACCATCTTCAAGGCCTTCGGGCGCGCCCTGCGCATGGCGGTGGAGCCCGACCCGCGCATGGCGGGGGTGACGCCTTCCACCAAGGGGCTGCTGCGTGGCTAGCCGGGCGTTCAGCCCCCGTTGGGCCTATGGGCCGGCTCCAGGCGTTGCTGTCGGGCTGAAGCCCGACCTGCCCGTTTGTATTTACTTGGAGGGCAGGGCCCGATGCTCCTGATCCCCGCCATCGATCTCAAGGACGGGCGCTGCGTGCGCCTGCGGCAAGGGCGCATGGAGGACGAGACCGTCTTCTCCGACGATCCGGTGGAGATGGCTGGGCGCTGGGTCCGCGAGGGGGCCCGTCGGCTCCATCTGGTGGACCTCAACGGCGCCTTCGCGGGCATGCCCGTCAATGGCGGGGCCATCCGGGCCATCGCCGCCGCCTATCCGGACCTGCCCATCCAGGTGGGGGGCGGCATCCGGGACGAGGCCACCATCTCGGCCTACCTTGAGACGGGGGTGAGCTACTGCATCATCGGGACCCAGGCGGTCAAGGAGCCAGAGCTGGTGGGCCGCGCCTGCCGCTCCTTTCCGGGGCGGATCATCGTCGGTCTGGATGCCAGGGACGGGCAGGTGGCCATCCGGGGCTGGGCCGAGCTCACCGAGCATCGGGTGGAGGAGCTGGCCAGACGTTTCGAGGGGGACGGGGTGAGTGCGATCGTCTATACCGATATCGGCCGCGACGGCATGCTGAGCGGCCCCAACGTGGCGGCCACACGGGCCCTCGCGGAGTCCATCCGCACCCCCGTGATCGCCTCCGGGGGCATCACCAACCTGGAGGATGTGCGGGTCCTGGCGGCCGCCGCGGGCCACGGGATCGTCGGCGCCATCACCGGACGCGCCATCTACGAGGGGACCCTGGATTTCGCCGAGGGCCAGCGTCTAGCAGACGAGCTGGCGGGGGCACGGCCATGAGCGGCGCCTGGACCGATGCAATCAAGTGGGACGGGGACGGCCTGGTCCCCGCCATCGCCCAGGAGACCGGCACCGGCACCATTCTCATGATGGCCTGGATGACCCGGGAGGCCCTGACCCTCACCCGGGAGACGGGACACGCGGTCTACTGGTCCCGGTCCCGGCGCAAGCTGTGGCACAAGGGCGAGGAATCGGGTCACCAGCAGGTGGTGAAGTCCATCCGGCTCGACTGCGACGGAGACGTGGTGCTGCTGGAGGTGGAGCAACGGGGGGGCATCGCCTGCCATACGGGGCGCCACAACTGCTTTTTCCGGGAGCTGGACGGGAACGGGCAATGGGCGGAGATCGCGCCCGTGCTCAAGGATCCCAAGGCCATCTACGGGGGATAGCCGGGCGTGAGCGAGCTATCCGGAAAGGACGTCCTGGGGCGGCTGGCCGAGGTGCTGGAGGCGCGCAAGACGGCCGACCCCGAGTCCTCCTATGTCGCCCGTCTCTACGGCAAGGGGTTGGACGCCATACTGAAGAAGATCGGCGAGGAGGCCACCGAGACGGTCATGGCGGCCAAGGACGGGGAGGGGCCTCGGATCGTTTCCGAGGTGGCGGACCTCTGGTTCCATACCCTGGTGCTCCTGGCGCATCAGGGGCTGCAGCCCGTTCAGGTCCTGGGCGAGCTGGAGCGTCGCTTCGGGCTCTCGGGGATCCAGGAGAAGGCGTCCCGGGGGCATTGACCGGGAAGCGGCCAGGGGACTGCCTGGCCGGGATCGATTGGAGTATGATCCGCCCCTTGCGAAGCTCGGGGCGGCCTGATCGCCCCTGCGGAGACGCGGTCTCCGGGTCGCGCCCTTCTCGGACACTGGCGTGTCCGAGAAGGGCGGGGTATCCCTGCCCCGTTCGGGAGGCGCGCGCAACCAGCGCGTCTTCAATCGTATGAATATTGGCACGTGATGGGGGACCCGAGATCCGCCATCACCTATTGAGACGCCACCGCACACGACCGTATGGTGGGGAGGAAAACATGGGCCTCGGCGGAATCAGCATCTGGCAGCTCCTGATCGTCCTGGTGATCGTGCTGCTCCTTTTCGGCACCAAGCGGCTGAAGAACATCGGCTCCGACCTCGGCAACGCGGTCAAGGGCTTTCGCAATGCCATGAGCGCGGCGGACAAGGAGGACGAGGAGCAGCCGCCCAAGCAGATCGAGCAGGACCCGGCCAAACGGGCCGCTGAGGGAGACGTGGCGGGCGCGGGGCAGGGGGAGCGGGACAAGACGAAGGTCTGACCGCCGCGCCTGAGGCGTCGCCATGTTCGACATCGGGTTCTGGGA
>Ga0316576_10001124_pt1 | contig 14023 bp, 16 predicted proteins | sample S0NA_FD_203075 | JGI IMG/M metagenome (GOLD analysis project Ga0316576, IMG submission 203075) | Rhizosphere microbial communities from salt marsh grasses in Alabama, United States - S0-2_050615r3r5 | ecosystem: Host-associated > Plants > Roots > Rhizosphere | place: USA: Alabama | collected... | reverse complement strand
TCGAATTCGCCGCGACGGGCCGCCGCCAGGCAGTCGCCGTGCACTTCCAGTCCCTCCACGCCCGGATACACCACCGGGCTTACCGGCACGAAGGCGCGCGAGCCCGTTGCCCCCAGATCCCGGTGGCAGAGCGGGCAGAAGTTCACTCCACCCTGAGCGGCGCGTACCGGTATCCGGCCCAGCAGCCGGCGATCGCGGCGATTCCCTGCTCCAGCAGCGCGAGCGCCGTGGCGCGGCCGCCGAGCAGCTCCCAGGCGCTCGCTCCAGTGGTCAGACCTCCGAACACGAGGTTCAGGAGAAACCAGGCCACGAAGGTGAACAGTGCGATCGCCGTCCCGTGCAGGATCGGGGCGGCGGCCGTCTTGTAGCCGGTCGAAAACCCGCCGACGAACCAGCCGATCCCGACGGCCAGCGTCAGCCAGGCCCCGCTGCCGGAATCGGCCGGACTCAGCACGCCGCTCGCCATCAGCAGCAGAGCGATGGCGGTGGCGATCGCCAGGCCCACGAACCAGCCGAACGCGACCCACGACAACTGGACGTTTCGCAGATGTTCGGAGTGCATCTCAGGCCTCGAGCCGCAGCTCGTGCTGGAGTATCGGCGCCCACGTGGTGCGGTGATGCGCCGTGGGTCCGTGTTCGCGAATCGCTTCCAGGTGCGGACCGGTCGGATAGCCCTTGTTGCTCGCCCAGCCGTACTCGGGATACCTGCGATCCAGCCGCGCCATCAGATCGTCACGCACCACCTTCGCAAGGATGGAGGCACAGGCGATCGAAATGCAACGCAGGTCGCCCCCGACGATCGCCTCGTGCTCGCCGAGCTCCGGCACGGGAAGGCCGTCCACGAGCAGGTGATCGGGCACCACCGACAGCCGGTCCACGGCGCGGCGCATGGCGAGCGCGGTCGCTCGGCGGATGTTCAGCCGCTCGATCTCCCGGGGCGAGGCCGCCGCGATGGAGAAGGACAGGGCGTGATCCCGGATCACGCCGGCCAGCCGCGCGCGGTTCGTCGCCGTCAGTTTCTTGCTGTCGTTGACGCCTCTGAGTCGGGAAGGAGCCCGCCGGAAGGGAGGAAGCACGACGGCCGCCGCCACGACCGGTCCGGCGACGGGACCGCAGCCCGCTTCGTCCACCCCCGCGATGTGACGAAGCCCGCGCTCCCAGCCGTCTCTCTCGAGGTCGGTGGGAGCCGTGCGGGCCATTCGTCGATCTGCCTTTCCCTGCCCGGCGCCAACGCCGGGCGGCATACGGTTACGCGTCGGCCGGCCTCGAGGCGTCCTCCGCCACCGCGTCGGCACTGTCGTCCAGCTCCGGAGCCTCGGCGGCGAGAATCTCCTCGGCCGCCTCTGCGACCTCCTCCTTCGTCGGAGCCGCGGGAGCCGCTGCGGCGACGGTGCCGCCCTCCCACCAGCGTCGCTCCCGCACCCGGGCGCGCTTGCCACGACGCTCGCGCAGGTAGTAGAGCTTCGCCCGGCGCACGTGGCCGCGACGGACGACCTCGATGCCCGCGATCGAAGGCGAATGGTCGGGGAAGATCCTCTCCACTCCGACGCCGCCCGAGATCTTTCGGACCGTGAACGTGGCGTTGAGCCCGGCACCCCGACGGGCGATGCAGATCCCCTCGAACGCCTGGATGCGCTCCTTCTGCCCCTCCACCACTCGAACCATCACGCGGATGGTGTCCCCCGGTGCAAAGGCGGGCAGGTCGGAACGGACCTGCTGCTTCTCGATTTCCGCGATTCTCGGATCCACTGTACCGCTCCTTCTGGGGCCGCCGATACCGGTCAGCCCATGAATCTAGTCTCCGATCCGGCTTCTGTCAGTCACCTGTCGGGTCGTCACTGTCCCCCAAGTCCTGCTCATCCAGGAGGTCCGGCCTGCGTCGACGCGTAATCCGCTCGGCCTGCCGGTGCCGCCACTCGTCCACCCGCCGGTGATCGCCGGAACGCAGCACCTCCGGCACCTCCAGTCCCCGGTACTCGGCCGGCCTGGTGTAGACCGGCGGGGCCAGCAGCCCTTCATAGAACGAGTCTCCCGCGGCCGACTCGTGGTCGCCCATAGCGCCCGGCAACAAACGGACGACCGCGTCCACGACCACCAGGGCCGCCGGCTCGCCCCCGGACAGCACGTAATCGCCGATCGACAGCTCTTCCGTCGCGAGGTCCGTGGCCACCCTCTCGTCCACGCCCTTGTAGTGCCCGCACAGGAGAGTGATCTCCGGCGCCAGCGAATAGCGCACCGCCGTCGCGTGGTCGAACCGCCGCCCGCGCGGACTCAGCAGCACGACCGGGCCAGCCGGGTCCAGCGCCTCGACGGCCTCGAAGAACGGCTCCGGCTTCATCACCATGCCGGCCCCGCCTCCGTACGGCTCGTCATCCACCGTCCTGTGCCGATCGTACGTGTAGTCGCGCAGATCGACGACCCGGTAACAGACGACGCCGGACGCCTCGGCCCGCCCGGGAATGCTCGTCCGCAGCGGCGTCTCGAAGAAGGCCGGGAAGATCGTCACGACGTTGATCCGCACGGCAACTCCCGGTCCTCGACGATTCTCGTGCCGGCCGGCTCCGCTCTTCCCGGGCCGCCGCTACAGGTCCAGCAGGCCCGGCGGCGGGTCGATCCAGACCCGGCCCTCGACCCGGTCCACCCGCACCACCAGCTCCCTCCGGAACGGAAACAGCTTTTCCCGGCGGTCGATCTCGATCCCGAGCAGCACCTGGCCGCCCAGCTCGTAGACCTCGCCGATCGTCCCCAGCTGACCGACGCCTTCCTGCCACACCTCGAGCCCCGCCAGGTCGTGGAGGAAGAACTCGTCCTCTTCCAGCGGCCGGAGCGCGTCCAGCGGAACCGTGAGCTCCAGCCCCCGCACCCGCTCGGCCATCTCGCGGCTCCCGATCTCCCGGAACCGGAGCAGATACCCGCCTTTGTGCGGCCGGGCGGACTCGAGCGTCAGGCTTCCGGGGATCCCGGGGCCCACGCCTCCCGTCAGCCCGAACTCGCGCCCGTGCGAGAACACCAGTTCGGGGTCGCCCGTGTCGTGGCTGGCGAACAGTTCGCCCTCCAGACCGTGCGCCCTGCGAAGGCGCGCCACCACGATCGCTTGCACGTCAGCCGACCGAAGAACCGATCCAGCGACCTCCGCCGGACCTAGTCTTCCTTCTTCTCCGCGTCCTCTTCCTCGGACTCGGACTCGGGCGCATCGGCCGCGTCAGCGGTCTCGGCGGCCTCGTCCGCGGCTGCCTCCGGTTCCGCGGCTTCGGCGACCGGCTCCTGGGCGGCTTCAGTCTCGACTTCGGCTTCCGCTTCGGCCTCGACTTCGGCTTCCGCCTCGACCTCGGCTTCCGTTTCGGTCTCGACTTCGGCTTCCGCCTCGACCTCGGCTTCCGCTTCCGCAGCAGCGGCCGCGGCCTCCTCCTCGGCCTTCTTCTTCGCCACGGCCGCCTCCTGGGCGGCCTTCTTCGCAGCGGCCTCGGCGGCGGCCTTCTCCTCGACCCTCCGCTTCGCCGCTTCCTTCTGCGCCTCCGCTGCGAGTTCGGCCCGGCGCGACGTGCCGCGCTCGCCCTCCGGGGGGCCGAGCTCGATCACGCTCTCCTCGAGCGTCTCGGCGGTCGCGCCGGACTTGAACTTCTCCCACACGCCGGCCTTCCGGAAGATCGAGACCACCGTGTCGCTGGGCAGCGCTCCCTCGTGCAGCCAGTTGAGGGCGGCGGCCGCATCGAGGCGGATCAGCGAGGGCCGGGTCCGCGGGTTGTAGGTACCGATCGTCTCGATCGCCGGGCCGTCACGCGACTCGGCGGAATCCGAGACGACGATGCGAAACGAGGCCTGTGCCTTCCGGCCGGTGCGCTGAAGTCGAATCGTCGTGGGCATTCCTGTACGTCGTCCTTTTCCGGGCTTTCGCCGGCTCCGAATGTCTCGAAAGAGTCAGCGAAGCAGACCGTCGAGCCCGCCACCGCTCGCCGCGAGGCGAGGCGCGAGCTTCCGCATCTGCTTCATCGTCTTCCGCATCTCCTTGAACTGCTTGAGCAGCCGGTTCACCTCGTGCACCGGCCGGCCCGAACCCCGGGCGACCCTCGCCCGGCGCGACCCGTTGAGCAGCTCGGGCCGCTTCCTTTCCTCCGGGGTCATGGAGAGCACGATCGCTTCCATGTGCCGGATCCGCTTCGGATCGACTTCGACCCCGTCCAGCATCTTCGGCTTCACGCCGGGGATCATTTTCAGCAGGCCCTCCAGCGGACCCATCTTCTGGATCTGCTGCATCGCCTGCAGAAAGTCCTCGAGGTCGAACTCCTGTCCCCCGAGCACCTTCTTCTCGAGCCGCTGGCTCGTTTCGGCGTCGATCGTCTGCTGCGCCTTTTCCACCAGGCCGACGATGTCCCCCATCTGGAGGATACGTCCCGCCATGCGCTTCGGATCGAACGGGGTCAGGTCCTCGACCCGTTCCCCGACGCCGACGAATTTCACCGGAACGCCGATCACACCGTGAATCGACAGCGCGGCGCCGCCCCGCGCATCTCCGTCCATCTTGGTGAGAACCACACCGGTGATCCCCACCGCATCGTGGAAGCCCTCCGCGATCCGCACGGCTTCCTGGCCGGTCATCCCGTCCGCGACGAACAGCACCTCGTCCGGGTCCACGGCCTGCTTCAGACGCGCGATCTCGTCCATCAGCTCCGTGTCGGCCTGCAGCCGGCCGGCCGTGTCGAGAAGCACGTGCGTGCGGCCCTCGCGACGCGCGGCCTCCACCGCCCGGGTCGCGATTGCGACCACGTCCTTCTCGCCCGGCTCGTGCGCCACCGGTACGTCGATCGCCGCCCCGAGCGTCGCCAGCTGGTCGCCGGCAGCCGGCCGGTAGGGATCGCAGGCCACGAGCACGGGTCGCTTCCCGCCGCGCGACAGGCGAAGCGCCAGCTTTCCGGCGCTGGTCGTCTTTCCCGACCCCTGCAGACCGACCAGCATGACCACGGTCGGCGGCACGGCGGCTTCCTTGAACTCGGAGGCCTGCGTTCCGCCCAGCACCTCGATCAGCTCGTCGTGGACGATCTTGACGACCTGCTCGCCCGGCTTGACGGACTTCAGGACCTCTTCGCCGATCGCGCGATCTTCGACCCGCTTCAGGAACTCCTTGGCGACGTGGAAGTTGACGTCGGCCTCGAGCAGGGCCCGGCGGACCTCCCGCAGGCCCTCACGCAGCATCGGGGCGGTGAGCACCCCCCGACTGCGGAACCCGCGGAACACTCCTTCCAGGCGCTCGCCCAGCTGCTCGAACATCGGCCCTGTCCCGTTCCCGTCTTCTCGACCGTCGGACGCGCACGTCCCCGAAAATCAAAGGACGCGTCGTCGCGTTGCCGCGCCCGCGTCCGTCGGACGCCGGGCCGCGCTCCGCGACCCGGGAATCCGAGAGCCTAGAAGTATAATTCGGGAGTCGGGATCAGGCAACGCGCGGGATCGGCACGCGCACGATCTGGTCGCGGGCGGAGCCTACGGAGACGTAGCGGATCGGCACGCCGGCATTGGCCTCGATGCGCTCCAGGTAGCCCCGCGCCGCTGCGGGCAGCTCGTCCCAGGTTCGCGCGCCGGTCGTGTCGGCCTGCCAGCCGAGCGCCGTTTCGTACACCGGCTCCACGCGCATCAGGTCCGCTGTCCGGTCCGGAAAGGCGGGCAGTGCAGCGCCGTCCAGCGTATACCCTGTGCCGAGGCGCAGCTCGTCGAACGTGTCCAGCACGTCCAGCTTGGTGATGGCGAGCGCCGTCAGCCCGTTCACCGCTGCCGCGTGCCGCACTACCGCGCCGTCGTACCATCCCGGGCGCCGTGGCCTGCCGGTGGTCGCCCCGAATTCGGCACCCAGCCTTCGCAGTCGATCGGCCTCGTCGTCCTGCAGCTCCGTCGGCAGCGGCCCGTTTCCCACCCGGGTCGTGTAGGCCTTGACCACGCCGAGCACGCCGTCGATCAGCGTCGGTCCGATGCCGACGCCCGCGGCGGCGGCTCCGGCCGTCGTGTTGGACGACGTCACGAACGGATAGGTCCCGTGGTCCACGTCGAGCAGCGACCCCTGGGCGCCCTCAAGCAGCACCCGCCCGTCACCGTGAAGCTCCTCCAGCAGAACGGCGCCGCTGTCTCCCGCCAGGGGAGCCATGCGCGGCACGATGGCCTCGAGATCGGCCATGATCTCCCGCGGGTCCGCGCGGTCCTCCAGGTCCCAGCTCGCGAGCAGAAGATTGGCGGCGTGGCAGGCCGCCTTCACCATACTCTCGCAGCTCGACAGGTCTTCCAGGTCGCACAGGCGAACGCCGGTCCGCGCCACCTTGTCCCGGTACGCCGGGCCGATTCCCCGCCGGGTGGTTCCGATCTTCGTCTCGCCCCGCAGGCTCTCGCGCGCTCCGTCCAGCAGCCGGTGGTACGGCAGAACCAGGTGAGCGCGGCTCGACACGACCAGGCGCTCGGTGATCTCGATGCCCCGTTCCTCCAGCGTATCGACTTCGTCGAGCAGGGTCCACGGGTCCACGACGACGCCGTTTCCGAGGACACACCTCACCCCGGGCACCAGCGCACCGGAAGGGATCAGGTGGAGGATGAACTCTTCTCCGTCCACGAGCACAGTATGGCCGGCGTTGGCCCCTCCCTGATAGCGCGCGACGCAGGTGGCCTGCTCGGCCAGCACGTCGGTGATCTTGCCCTTGCCCTCGTCGCCCCACTGGGCGCCCACGATCACGATACACCGGCTGGAATCCTTGAACATTCAGCCTCCGGACGCCGATTCACGCGCGAGCAGGCCGGCGGCCACCAGGGCCTCGGACACGTCGGCGCGCGCCGCATCGGATGGAGAGATGAGGGGTGAACGCGGGCGGCCGCCGACCATGCCGAGCAGGTCGAGGCCGTGCTTGATCCCGGCCACGCCCGTCGCCGCGACGACCCGCTTGTGAAGCGGCCCGATCCGTTCCTGCAGCCGGCCCGCCTCCGAACCGCGGCCGGACACCCACGCCTCATACAGGCCCGCCGTCGCCTCGGGCGCGAGCAGGCCGACCGCGACGATTCCGCCGGCCGCCCCGATTTCGAGACCCGAGTACAGGTGCGTTCCGGCACCGACCAGCACGGTCGCCTTCCCGGCGCAGGCCGTGCACAGGGCGCCGAGACCGTGGATGTCCCCGGACGAGTCCTTGATGCCGATGATGTTCTCGTGCCCGGCGAGCTCGGCGACCAGCTCCGGTTCGAGACCGACCGGCACGAACTTGGGCACGTGGTAGAGGATCACCGGCACGGGCGCCGCGTCGGCCACTTCCAGAAAGTGAACGCGCAGCGCCTCCGGTGTCATCGCGCCCTTGTAATAGGAGGGCGGGCGGACCAGCAGGGCCTCCGCGCCGGCGCCCGCGGCCTCCCGGCCGAGCCGGATCGTGGCCCGGGTGGACTCGAGGCCCGTTCCCGCCAGCACAGCTGCCGATCCGCCGACCTCGTCGCGCGCGCGCGCCACCAGCGCGGTGATCTCCGCCTCGTCCAGCAGGGGCGCCTCGCCCGTCGATCCGGCGATCACGAAGCCGGTCACCGGGTGCCGCGCCCAGCTCCGCAGGTTCCGACCGAACCCTTCCAGGTCCAGCTCGCCGCTCGAGGGATCGAACGGCGTGGTGACGGGCAGGTACACGCCCTCCGGCTTCACAGTCCGCTCTCCGGCTCCGGCACCGGCGCTTCGCCCAGCCGGGCGCGCTCGTCGGAGAGCGTCTGCATCATCAGCTCGAAGTCGCTGGGGCTGGTCGCCGCCGCCTTGGCGACGTCGTACTCCACCAGGTCCATCTCCACCAGGCTCTCGAGGTGCTGCTGGAATGTCTGCGTCCCGTAGGCCGATGCCCCCTGCTCGGTCAGCTGGAGGATCTCCTCGCCCGGCTTGCCATGCAGGATACAGTCCCGGATCGCCCCGGTGACCCGCACGATCTCCACCGCCGGGATCAGCCGGTCCGAGTTCTTGCGCGGCAGCAGCTTCTGGGCGATCACGGCCCGCAGCGTGTCGGCCACCCGCATCCGCCCGATGTCCCGCTCCTCCTCGGGAAACACCGAAAGCAGCTGGCTGAGGGCCCCGAGGGCGGAGGGCGAGTGCAGGGTCGAGATCACCAGCTGGCCAAGCTCCGCCGCGCGGATCGCCGTCTCCATCGTCTCGCGATCGCGCATTTCCCCGATCAGGATCACGTCCGCGTCCTGTCGCAGCGCCGCCCGCAGCCCGCTGCGGAACGAGTCGGTGTCCACCCCGACCTCCCGCTGGGTAACGGTGCTCAGCTCATCGTCGTGCAGGTACTCGATCGGGTCTTCGAGGGTCACGACGTGCTTCTTCAGCCGCTGGTTGATCCGGCCGACCATCGCCGCCTGGGTCGTGCTCTTCCCCGAACCGACGGCCCCGGTCACGATCACGAGGCCGTGCTTCATCTCGGCGATCTCGCCGATCACGGGCGGCAGGTACAGATCTTCGAGAGTCGGGACACTCCACGGGATCACCCGCATGACGATCATGTGGGCGCCGCGCTGCCGGAGAATGTTGATCCGGAACCGGCCGACCCCTTCCAGCTCCCACGAGCTGTCGTAATCGGTGATGTGGTCGATCCGCTCGCGATCCCGCTCCGTCGGGATCAGCTGAAGCGCGATCTTCCGCGTTTCGTCGGGGGTGAACACCTGGCTGGACAGCTTGACGACCTTCCCGTCGATCCGCGCCCGGAACACGTCTCCCGACTTGATGTGGAGGACGCTGGCGCCACGGTCGACGGCCGCCTTGACGAGTCGCTGCACTAGTAGCCGCGCTCCTTGTCCACCTGGTTCTCGAGCGGCAGCCCCGCCCGCCAGTTGTCGAAGTTCCGTCGCATCAGCGCCCCCTGCCGGTCCCAGTATCGAGGACTGATCGATCCCGCGTGCGGCGTGAGCAGGACGTTGCCATGCTCGCGGAGGGGGCTGTCGGGAGGAAGCGGCTCGGTTCGAAACACGTCGAGCGCCGCCCCGCGGAGCGCTCCGGTCCCGAGGGCCTCGGACAGCTCCGCCTCGTCAACGATGCCACCCCGCGACAGGTTCATCAAGACGGCTCCCCGACGCATCGCGGCGATCTCGGACGCCCCGATCAGCTGCCGGGTCCGGTCGGTCTCCGGCAGCGCCAGGACGACGTAGTCCGCGGCCCCCAGCACTTCACCCAGTCGTTCGGGCCCGTACTCCCCGTCAACCTCCGGCAGCAGCGTGCGGCCGGGCCTCGCGCGCACGGCCAGCACCCGCATTCCGAGAGCCTTCGCGCGCATCCCGATCGCCCGCCCGATCCCTCCGTAGCCGATGATCGCCACGGTCGAGCCGGCCAGCTCGCGCAGCGGGCTGCCCGTACCTGCCAGCTCCTCGTAGGGCCACGACTTCCGCCGCATCGCCCGGACCGCGATGTCGAAGCCGCGCGAGAAATAGACCATCGCGCCGATCGCCCATTCGGCAAGCGGTTCGGCATAGATCCCGGCGGAATTCGTCATCGCCACTCCGCGCTCGCGCAGCCCGGCCTTAAGGCTGCCTCCGACGCCGGCCGCTCCCGAATGAAACCACTGCAACCGACCGGCCGCGTCCAGCAGCTCGCGGGTGATCCCGTATCCGAAATAGACGTCGGCCCGGGCGATCGCCTCCCGCACCGATTCGGGCGCCCGGTCCGGTCCGTCGCCGCCCGCCTCGGCCGAGATCCGGATCGCCTCCACCCCCCAGCCGTCCCCCGCGTCGGTCTGCAGCCGGTCCACGAGCTCCTCCGGAATCCTCCATGCGGGGAAGCGGTCGGAGTGCATCCAGATCAGGAGCCGACCCTCCGGCTTCGCGTCAGCCACGGATCATTGACCGTCGGTCAGTCGTGCGCGGCGGGATCGAGTCCCATCCGCTCGTAGGTAGCTTCGAGGATGGGGCGGGCGATCTCCCTCGCACGCTCGGCGCCCCCGGCGAGGATCTCGTGCACGCGGTCCGGGTGCGAGCGCAGCTCACGGGCCCGCTCGCGGATCGGGCCCAGTCGCGTCGAGATCCCGTCGGCCAGCATCCGCTTGCACTCCACGCAGCCGATGCGGGCGGTCTGGCAGCGCACCTCGATCTCCTCGCGCGATTCAGCGTCCGTGAAGAAGGCGTGCAATGCATAGACGTTGCAGACATTCGGGTTGCCGGGATCGTTCTTTCGGACCCGCGCCGGATCGGTGACCGCGGTGCGGACCGCCGCCCAGGTCTCCTCGGCCTCGCCCAGCATCGGAATCGTGTTGTTCTGCGACTTGGACATCTTCGACACGCCGTCCAGTCCGAGAATCCGCTTCCCGCCGCCGATCATCGGCTGCGGCTCCGGGAAATAGTCGCCGAACCGGGCATTCCACTTGCGGGCGATCTCGCGGGTGAACTCGAGGTGCTGTCGCTGGTCCTCGCCCACCGGCACCAGTTCCGCGTGATACAGCAGGATGTCGGCAGCCTGCAGGATGGGATAATTCAGCAGCCCTGCGCTCACCATCTCCGCCCGCTCCGACTTGTCCTTGAACTGCGTCATCCGGCTCAGCTCGCCGAGCGGCGTCACGGTGTTGAACAGCCACGCGAGCTGCGCATGCTCGGGAACCGCCGATTGTACGAACAGGATGCAGTTGTCGGGATCGAGGCCCGCGGCGAGCAGCCCGACGGCCATGTCGAACACCCGCTGCTTGAGCGCCCGCGGCTCGTAGGGAATCGTTATGGCGTGCAGATCGACGATCGAGTAGATGCACTCGTACCTGTCGGTCAGGCGGACCCAGTTCTCGATGGCGCCCAGGTAGTTGCCCAGGTGAAGGTCGCCGGACGGCTGGATGCCGCTGAATACGCGGGTCATTCGTGGGGTCGTCTCGAGGTTCTGGATGCGACGGATCGCGTGTCTGCTCCCGGCCTCGGAGGCCGATCGACGGTCGCCGCCAAGGTAGCCGGGCGCCCCGAACGCGAGCAAGCGAGAATGGATTGAGCACAGAGCTGAACGGAGAGAAGCTGCTCGCGGTCGCGGCACGGGCCGCGGAGTCCGCCGCCGACGCGCACCGTGAGGGCAGGGGCAGGATCGACCCCTCGGCCTGGTCCGAAAAGGGGCGATCGGATTTCGTCACCGAGGTCGACATCGAGGCCGAGCGCCGGATCGTCGAGATCATCCGGGCGGCGTTTCCCGATCATGCAGTGCTCGCCGAGGAAGGCACGGGCGAAGACCCGGGGGCCTCCGGCGCGGCCGTACGGTGGATCATCGACCCGCTGGACGGCACCACGAACTGGCTGCACGGCTACCCGGAGTACGCGGTCTCCATCGCGGCCGAGGACGCGGACGGCCTGCTGGCGGGGCTGGTTCTCAATTCCGCCACCGGAGAGCGGTTCGAAGCGAGCCGCGGCACCGGAGCGCGGCGCGACGGTGCTTCGATTTCCGTTTCCTCGGTAAGCAGGCTGGAACACGCGCTGGTCGGCACCGGATTTCCGTTCAAGAAGCTGGAGATGATGCCGGACTACCTCGCCACTTTCGACCGCGTGCTCCGAAACACCAGCGGCATCCGTCGCGCGGGGGCGGCCGCACTGGACCTGTGCGATCTCGCCTGCGGCCGGCTCGACGCCTTCTTCGAATTCTGGCTCATGCCCTGGGACGTGGCCGCAGGCGCGCTGATCGTGCGAGAGGCCGGTGGGCTGTTCGAGAAGCTCGAGGGTCAGCGGTCGGCCGAGACCGGACCGTCCGAGCTCCGGGCGGGCGGCTATCTGGCCTCCAACCGGTCGCTGGCGCCGCAGTTCAGGGATCTGGTGCGAGGAACGACGTGACTCCGATGTCCTACGCGGTGAAGGAGATATACTACACGCTGCAGGGCGAGGGGGCGCAGACGGGCCGGCCCGCCGTGTTCTGCCGGTTCACCGGCTGCAACCTGTGGTCGGGACACGAGAAGGACCGCCCGACCGCGATCTGCCCTTTCTGCGACACGGACTTCGTCGGAATCGACGGGCGGGGCGGGGGCCGATACGCGACCGCTGCCGAACTGGCCGCCGCGGTCGCCTCCGCATGGCCGGAGGAGACGAGCGCCGCTCGAGCTCGCATCAGGCCGCTGGTCGTGTGCACCGGGGGCGAGCCGCTGCTGCAACTGGATGGGCCGGCGATCGAGGCGCTGCACGCTGTCGGGTTCGAGGTCGCGGTGGAGACCAACGGCACGGTCGAGGCGCCCGACGGACTGGACTGGATCTGCGTCAGCCCGAAGGCCGGGACGGAGCTGGTGCAGCGGCGCGGGAGCGAGCTGAAGCTGGTCTATCCGCAGGCCGGGGCTCCCCCGGAGAGTTTCGAGGGACTGGATTTCGAGTGGTTCTTCCTGCAGCCGATGGATGGCCCCGACCGGGAGGCGAACACCAGGAAGGCCGTGGCATACTGCCTCGCCCACCCCGCCTGGCGCCTCAGCCTTCAGGCCCACAAGTACCTGGGCATCGACTGAGGCGCCCGCCGGCTCAGGAGCCCGAGTTTCCTTCCTTGCCCCTGTCGCCGGAGGTCTTCTTCGACGACGGATCCGCTTCGGCCTCGATCGCCTCCAGCTCGGCCACCAGCTCGGCCTCGAGCATCTCGGCCTCGACAAGTTCGGCCTCCGCCTCGGTCACCTCGGGCGGGTCGCCCGCCTCCAGCGCCTTCGGCTCGTCGCGCTCGGGCGGCTCGATCAGGCCCATGTCCTGCTTGAGCGCGAGCAGCCGGTCTTCGACGTCGGTCTCTCCCCCCACCTCCAGCAGCGCGAATTCGCGCTCGAGGCTGTCGCCCTGCAGGTCCTCCGTGACTTCCGCGGAGGCGAGCGCCTTCCGCTCCGTCTCCTCGATCTTCTCCGCGATCTGATCGAAGGCCCGGAACGCGCTCTTGTCCTGCAGGCCGGCCATCGTCTCGTGAATCCGTTTCTGCGCCTGGGCCCGCTTCTGCTTGGCGATCAGCAGGTTCTTCTTGCGCTTCGCTTCCTCGATCTTGGCGTTGAGCTGGCGCAGCGAGTCCTTCAGCCGCTCCGTCTCCTCGCGGTGGCGGAGCCACTGCTCCTCGAGCTCCGCGGCTTGCCGGGCGTGCTCCTGCCCCCGCATCAACGCCTGCTTCGCGAGATCGTCCCGCTCCTGCCCGATCGCGAGCCGCGCACGGCGCTCCCAGTTCTGCGCTTCCTTCCGCTCCTGCTCCACCTGAGCCCTCAGGCGGCGTTCGTCGGCAATGGCCATCGCGACTTCCTGCTTCGCCTGCGCGAGCTGGCGACGCATGTCTTCGATGACCTGCACGAGCATCTTTTCCGGGTTCTCCGCTTTCGCGATCAGGTCGTTGATGTTCGACCGGAGAAGCCGGGACAGCCGTTCGAAGAGACCCATGGCCCTGTCAGTCCAATCCGAGTGTGTGTCTGTGCGCGGTCACGGCGAGCGCGAGGCTCTCCAGCGACGCCAGGAACTCCGAGTAGTCCAGGTTCTCGATCTCCAGGGCATCGGTCAGGATGATGTCGCCCCCCTCCAGCCCGTACGCGCCATGTACGAGATCCGTAGCGTTCAAGGTCAACAGTTGTTCGTACAGCCGCAGCCTGTCCTCGGTGCCCTCCGGCACCGATCCGATCTTCGCCCGGAGGACGACGAGGGGCGGCGAGTACGACAGTACGACCGCCGGCTCCCCCGTCGCAGCGCCGCCCGGCGGGTCCACGATCCACAGATTCTCGCCGATCTCCTCGTACTCCATCTCCGTGCGGATCAGGAAGCTCTCGAGGTCTTCGCGACTGATCATCGGTCTCCATCCTCCGTGAGGGCGGCCCGTCGGCTCTCGGTACTCTCCTCGAGCAGCCGGGTCAGAAACTCCTGGTGTTCCGCCAGTACCTGCACCTGTTCCACGAGAGCGTCGATCTGTCCCTCGATCTGCGCGATCCGCTCGGGATCCGGAGAGTCCCGAGTCCCGGGTGGCAAGGCGGGACCTGATTCGATGCGCTTGGCCACGGCCGCCGCCACCGGCACCACCACGAACATCACAACCAGAATCCAGACAATCGGGGTCATCTGTGCTCGTTGCGTCCGTTCCGGTCCAGTCTCGCGTTCCGTTTCG
>Ga0316576_10001123_pt1 | contig 14024 bp, 7 predicted proteins | sample S0NA_FD_203075 | JGI IMG/M metagenome (GOLD analysis project Ga0316576, IMG submission 203075) | Rhizosphere microbial communities from salt marsh grasses in Alabama, United States - S0-2_050615r3r5 | ecosystem: Host-associated > Plants > Roots > Rhizosphere | place: USA: Alabama | collected... | reverse complement strand
AGCATCACCGCGTCGGTGCCGTCGAGGATCGCGTTGGCCACGTCCGAGGCCTCCGCGCGGGTCGGGCGCGGGTTGTGCCGCATGGAGTCGAGCATCTCCGTCGCCGTGATCACCACCTTGCCGGCGAGGTTTGTCTTCTCGATCAGCTGCTTCTGGACCAGCGGCACTCGCTCGGGCCCCATCTCCACGCCCAGGTCGCCGCGGGCCACCATCACGCCGTCGGTCACGGCGAGGATCTCGTCGAAGCGCTCCACCGCCTCGGGTTTCTCGATCTTGGCGATCACCGGGATCTCGCCGGCGAGCGCCTTGGCCTCCCGCACGTCCTCGGGCGAACGCACGAACGAGAGCGCGACGTAGTCCACGCCGAGCTCGACGCCAAAGGCGAGGTCCGTTCGGTCCTTGTCGGTGAGCGCGGGGGTGGAGAGCTTGACGCCGGGCAGGTTCATCCCCTTGTGGTCGGACAGCTTGCCCCCGACGACCACCCGGCAGCGCACCTGGCCCCCCTGCTCCGATACGACCTCCAGCTCGAGGCGCCCGTCGTCGAGCAGGATCCGATTCCCGGGATCCACGTCGCGGCTCAGGGGTTCGTAGGTGTGCGGGATCAGGGTCGGCGTCCCATCGATCTTTTCGGTGGTGAGCACGACCTCGCTCCCAGGGGCGAGCTCGACCGTGCCCCCCTGCATCCGTCCGACGCGGATCTTGGGCCCCTGCAGGTCCTGCAGGATGGCGATGGGCGTCCGTGTCGCCTCCGCCACCTCTCGCAGGATCCCGAGTGTTCGTTTGTGATCCTCGTGAGTTCCGTGAGAGAAGTTGAGCCGGGCGACGTTCAGGCCCGCCCGCACCAGCTTCTCGATCATCTCCCGGCTGGCCGAGGCCGGCCCCAGCGTACAGACAATCTTGGCTCTTCGCATGCCCAGAATGTAAGGCCAGTCCGCCGTTTTTTCCAGCGGTCAGCGATGGCCATATATGGTATCCCATGTGGGTTGTGCAGAAGGTGATCCACATGACGAACTGGAAGCTTGCCGTGCTGGGGATCGTCGGGCTGACCGCCTGCACCATCCGGCCGGATGCCTACTCCATCGACGGCAAGGACGTGGAGGCGGTCTTCATCCACACCGCCGACATCCACTCCCGGCTGCTGCCCTACAACATGGACGTGCTGTTGACCGACGAGCAGCTGGGGCTGCTGCAGAAGAACGCGCCCTTCGGGGGCATGGCCAAGCTCGCCGCGGTGGTCAAGCAGGAGCGTCGCGACAACCTGCGCATGGCGTACCTCGACTCCGGGGACGTGTTCCAGGGGGCCCCGATCTTCAACTCCTTCGGGGGGGAGCCCGAGTTCAAGGCGATGAGCCAGATGCAGGTCACCGCCTTCGCCATCGGCAACCACGAGTTTGACAACGGCACCGACCACCTGGTGGACATGGCCGGCAAGTACGCGGCCTTCCCGATGCTGGCGAGCAACTACTCCATGGGAGACCCCGACCTCGCGAGCAACATTCCCACGGGCCGCCTGGCCAACCCGTACACCATCATCAACATGAAGGGCCTTCGGGTCGCCGTGATCGGGCTGGGCTACGTCGGGGGCAGCCCGTACCACGGCGGCGGTTCCAAGGGGGTGGTGCCGCTCAGGATCAAGGAGGTCCTGCAGGGCTACGTCGACTACCTCAGGCCCCAGGTCGACCTGGTCACGGTGGTGTCCCACGCGAGCTACCACGAGGACATCGAGTACATCCCCCGCACCGAGGGGATCGACATCGTCTTCGGCGGGCACCTGCACATCGTGCTCAATCCGCCCAAGATCGTGCAGGACTGCGACGTCGAGCGCCTGGAGCGGGAGCGCGACCGGTACAAGTGCGACACGCCGGAGAAGCTCGAGGCGGCCCAAAAGAGCTGCGAGACCAACGAGCGCTGCGCCGATAAGTCGGGCGGCGAAAAGACGCAGTGCGAGAAGCAGTGCCGCGAGGACGCCGTCTCGGCCTGCCAGCGCGAGGCCCAGGTCAAGAAGTTCGACGACCGACTGCGCGAGCTCGACGAGGACATCCGTTTCCTCAAGGACCGGGGTTGCCACCCGCGGAACGTCCTGCTCGTCCACTCGGGGGCCTTCCTCAAGTTCATCGGCAAGCTCGAGGTCACGCTACGCCAGTGCAACCGGATCACGCCGACCACGGTCTGCGTGTCCCGTGACCCCGACGGCAACTGCGTCCGCGAGGTCCCCCGCCGCTGCACGGGCGGCGCCTCGGGGACCGACGACTGGGAGGTGGTGGCCAGCAAGTACAAGCTGGTCCCGGTGGACAGGAACCTCCCGGAGGACCCGCAGATGCTCCAGCTCCTCGAGCCCTACACCCTCGAGCTCGCCCGGCAGCAGCAGCTGACCAAGGTCATCGGCTACGCCCGGGGCACGTTGAAGCGGTTCTCCACCGGCAGCGGCGACTCGATGCTCGGAAACCTGGTGACCGAGGCGATGCAGCAGCGCTCCCAGGTCTGGGCCGACTTCGCGGTGACGAACTCCCTGGGCATCCGCTCCGATCTGATCCACGGGCCGGTGGACGAGGAGCAGATGGTCAACGTCTTCCCCTTCGACAACTCGATCACCACGATGGTGCTCTCGGGCTACGAGGTGCAGGAGATGTTCGACTTCATCGCCCAGCGCTCCCAGAGCCGCGGCTGCCAGCCCCAGTCCCAGGTCGCGGGCGCCACCGTGACACTGAACTGCCGCGGGTGCGCGGGCAACGGTGGGAACGCCTGCGCCAGGGCGGCCTACGACGGCGAGGCCTGCGGCCAGCGCGTGACCATCGGCGGCACGGGGCGACCGTGCAAGGAGGACAAGGACTGCGCGACCCTCAACGGCAAGCCATCGGACGAGATCTGCACCGGGCAGTTCTACCCCGACCAGGGCAAGTACCCGGGCCACAAGCGCTGCTTCAAGCCCATCGCCTGCGCCGGTAGCTACATGCTCGCGGCCAACGACTACATCGCCCACGGAGGCAGCGGGTTCGTGGTCCTCGGCCGGAACACAACGCAGAAGAACCTGAAGATCCCGCTGCGCCGGGCGGCCATCGACTTCATCACCCAGATGCGGGCCTGCTCCCTCATCCCGCAGACCATCGACGACAAGATCGCGGGCAGGCCGCCGAAGTCCGTGCTGGACGCCCAGGACACCACCGTGCTCAAGGAGGTGGAGGAGGCGGCGCTGACCGGGGATCCGGCGGCGATCAAGCGCGCCGACGCCGAGTACGCCGCCCTGCGCAAGCGCCTCGAGGACCGGGCCAAGACCGCGAAGGGGCTGGAGCTCTCCGGCCTGCTCAACTACCTGGGTTGCTCGAGCGAGACGCTGCTCGACAACAACACCTGCGATGGCCTGGCCTGTGCGCAGGTCCAGGAGTGCGAAAGCTACGGGGCGAAGAACATGGCCCAGTGCAAGGCGCTCGGGCGCATCCGCGCAGCGCTCCGCTGCGTCACTATCCCCTGCGTCGAGGCCAACGAGGACGGGCGGATCCAGCGTATCTTCCGCACCTCGGGCTCGCCCGACCAGTTCTACGATCCGTACTAGCTTCGAGGCATCCATGCGTTTTTCACCGCTTTTTGCAGTCGCGCTCCTGATGGCGTGCTCCGAGCCACCCGTCGTGCCCCGCCCGGACTCGTTCAAGGTCACCTTTGTCGGCCAGCCGGATCTCGGCAGCCTCAAGAGCCCGAAGCCCTTCATCGTCGACAAGACGGCGCCGGACAAGTACACGGTGAACATCGAGGCGATGGATCGGGGACAGCCCGCCACGGACTTCAACGGCTGGGTCGTGCTCACGGTGCGCCCGATCTGCCCGCGCTTCGAGGACCTGTTCCAGAAGTTCGTGAAGCTCGACAGCGGCAAGGCGCAAAACGTCGAGATGGAGGTCGCGCTGGTCTCGGGGGCGGTGCACATCATCGCCCGCGAGGTGGGCTACGTGCAGTCCGCGAACCTGGACACGGCGGCCTGCAACAACGGGGTCGACGACGACGGCGACGGCTTCATCGACATGGACGACCGCGGCTGCTTCTACCCGTCCGACGACACGGAGGAGGGCGGCACCGGGGGCACCGGCGCCAGTCCGCCGATCCAGTACGCCAACCCCACCATGGCGCAGGTGCAGGAGCCGGTCGCCTCCGGCGACGCCTCGCCGCTCGACACCTGCCAGATGGCCGTGGACACCGGCTGGATGCTGATCACGAGGATCACCAACGACGGCCTCTACCTCACAGACTACAGCAAGGCCACGTGGGATCCTGCGGGGAACAAGTGGATCGTGACCGGCGACGACGTGGCCTACGCGGCGATGTTTGCCTACAACTACAGCCAGCCCATCAACCTCCAGGAGGGGGACTGCCTGATCTCCATCGACGGCCAGGTGGACGAGTTCTTCGGCTTCACAGAGCTCGGCAAGCCGACGTGGAGGAAGGGTGACTTCGGCTTCTGCGGCGTGAAGGGCTACCTCGCCGGCCTGACCGACGTCTGTCCCAGCAAGGAGACGGCGGGCGAGTGCTGCGACCAGGCCTGCGTGGCGGACCTGCAGCGCCAGGGACGGGGAGAGGCCGACGTGACGGCCTCCTGCTGCCAGGAAAGCAAGTGCCCGGCGGACTACGCCTGCATCGACTACAAGTGCCGCCCGGATCCCGAGGCGCCCAAGCACCGGACCTGCCGTCAGCGCATCGAGGGGCTGGCCAACACCCCGGCCGACATCACGACGCTGATGATCGACCTCGACGGCACGGACTACTCGGTCTGGGACAAGAGCCGGCTCTACCGCCTGGCCGAGCGCTTCGAGTCGGGGCTGGTCCAGCTCTCCAACGTCAACGTGTTTACCGAGGCCCGCCACTGCGACGCGGACGGCGACCACCAGATCAACTTCGCCGACAACCAGGAGAAGCAGTGCGCCAACGACTGCGGCGACAAGATCGACTGCGTGGTCTGGGAGACCTACAACCGCTACAACCAGTGGACCGTGAACTTCAAGGACGGCGTCGGCGTGGACCAGGAGGTCAACATGGTCTCGGCGGGCGCGATCCAGGACTTCGACCCGCTCAAGCTGCCCGGCTCGGGCACCAAGACCCTGGACAAGGTGATCGGGAACCTGCGGCACCTGACCTTCGGACGTCCGCCCTGGATCCTGAACGTGCGCGGCCCCGACGACTGCCCCCAGTGCAAGAACTAGTGCAAGAACTGAGCTTGAACCCCAAGAGCTGACCCCTCGCCCAAGCGCGGATAGAACGACGGACACAACGAGGACCCCATGAGAAAGCAGCTGCTCCTTCTGGCCCTGTTCACCCTGGCTCTCGCCGGCGAAGCCCGGGCCGGCGACTTCATGGACACACGCATCTCCTTCACCATCGGTGATGACAACTTCCTCAAGCGGGCGGGCGAGCAGATACCGGACAGCCCGCTGCTCGGTATCGGCGACCGGGAGGGCTACGAGCTGCCCTTCGACAACCTGGACCTGGCGACCACCGGGCGCGAGAACGAGCTGCACCTCGTGCTGTACAAGAAGGTGGACGGGATCTTGCCCGGGCTTGTCACCGAGGTCGCGGCGGCGATGGAGATCAACCTGTACGCCCTGGCGGAGGGGCGGGAGACAAAGTACGTGTTCAGCGACGACAGCTCGTACATCCGCCTGGCCTACGCCATCGACGCCGCCAAGCGCGGGGACCGCTACCTCGACCTGGTGCTCTTCCCGCTCTCGGGTGACCGCTTCCGCGTGGGCTACCTCTACGATCTGACCTGGGGCGGCGCCGACATGTTCCCGCGCAAAAGGGGGCCCTCTCCCGCGTTCAAGCTGGGCGGCAACCACGGCATGTTCTACTGGTGGGCCGGGATGAAGATGGTGCTGTCCCAGACCGCGATCAGCGAGGTGGCCAACGAGCAGGGCACGAAGGAGTCGACCTCCGAGGCCGAGACGCTCTACAGCGTTTTGGCCGGCGTGGGTCTGCAGCCGATCCCCGGCCTGAGCATCGACCTGAGCGGTGGCCACATCCAGATGGCGGAGAACACGGTGCCCGACGTGGCCGGCGAGCTGGTCACGGCGACCGGCTTCTCCGGCCGGCTGGCCTACGGAAAGGGGCTCAACGTCGCCCTCTCCTCGGACCTGCGCCTGGTGCGCAACGATCCGGAGTACCTCGAGTCCCTGTTCCGGCGGCCGACCTACAACCCGGGAGGCGGGGTGAGCTGGCGCGTGGCCCTCGAGGGCAACGCCATCGCCAATGTCCTGGCCGACGTCGACCTGTACGCGGCGACGACACGCCAGTGGGCCTCTGCCGCGGCGCTGGACCTGCGCCTGCAGTACGACTACCTGCGGATCAACATGACCGGTGTCTACCGCAGCCTGCAGTTCAGCCTGCTCAGCGCGCCGGGCTATCCGACATGGTTCGCCTTCCCGGACGAGGCCATCGTGCAGCCGCAGATCTTCGCCGCGATCTCGGCTGACTACCACTTCCCGCGGCCGGCGCTCACGCCGGGCTTCCAGGCCGGCATCGAGATGCCGGGGGCGGTGACCACGGAGCTCTACGCCAAGGAGTCCGGCAGCAACGCGCCGCCCACGCTGATCGGCGAGCGCACGCTGGTCGTGCGCTCCACGGGCGAGCTGGTGCTGCTACCGGAGAACGAGAGCCGGGTGCCGGTTTTCTCGGCGCGGCTGAACCTGCGCTGGTACCCCTCCGACATCCTCACGCTCATCGCCTTCGTGCTGCTCTCCTACGACAACAACGCGACGTCGCTGACGGTCACGCCGGAGCTGTCCAAGAGCCGCGTGTTCCAGGATCCCTTCCGCTTCGGCGCCGGGCTTACGGCCCAGGCGCGCTTCTGATGTCCGACGCCCCGCAGGAGGTCCTGGCGCTGGACCTGGGCGGGAGCAAGCTGGCCCTGGCCCGGGTCGATCGCCAGGGCGACCTGCTGGCCCACACGCGGACGCCCACCGCCGAGATGGAGGGCGGTGACGATCTCGTCGCCTGGGTCGCGAGCCAGGTCAAGGAGTGGGGCGTCGCGGCCCGGGCGCTGGGGATCAGCGCGGGGGGACCGCTCGACGACGAGCGGGGGACGATCGTCCGCTGGCCGCGGATGGAGATGCTCTGGGGCTACCCGCTGACCGCGCGTCTGCGGCGGGCGATGCCCGGCCTGGAGCGGGTCAGCCTGGTCAACGACGCCAACGCGGCCTGCGCCGGCGAGGTGCTCTTCGGCGCGGCCCGGGGCCTGAAGCGGGTGCTCTACCTCACGGTCTCCACCGGCGTGGGCGGTGGCGCCGTCGTCGGGGGGCGGCTGCTGCGGGGCGATCGCGGCAACTCCGCCGAGTTCGGGCACATGGTGGTCGAGCCGGACGGGCCGCTGTGCGACTGCGGGGGGGCGGGGCACATCGAGGCCCTGGCCTCGGCCGCGGGCCTCTGGCGGCGCTGCGTCGAGGCCGGCCTGCTCGAGGAGCACGAGCACGGCTGGGCCGCGCTCGGCCCCTGGCTGGGCGAGCGGCTGGAGCAGGGCGACACCGCGGTGCGCGCGATCTGGGAGCGCGGCCTCTCGGCCCTGGCCATCGGCATCGTCAACCTGTTCAACTGCTTCGCGCCCCAGGCCATCGTCATCGGCGGCGGGCTGTCGACGCTGGTCCAGCGTGACGTCGAGCGGCTCCGCTCGCTGATCGACGGGCGGGCGACCCTGATGCCGCTGCCCGACGGCGTGCTGCGCTTCTCCGAGAACCGCCACACCATCCCGCTGCTCGGCGTGGCCGGGGTGGCCGGCGGCTGGCTGCCGGTCGAGGAGTAGCGGCCGTCTACCGCTTCGCGCATCGTTGACGTTCGCGTCGAGGCGGCGCTAGACTGACGCCTCGAAGCGGAGGCAGCCGTTGTATCTCGGACGCGTGATGGGCACGGTCGTCGCCCAGCAGAAGTACGAGGGGCTCGAGGGGGTCAAGCTCCTGGTGGTCCAGCCCCTGAACCATCGCCGCGAGCCCACGGGCGAGCCCATCGTCGCCGCCGACACGGTGCGCGCCGGGCCCGGCGAGCTGGTCTACCTGACCCAGGCCCGGGAAGCGGCCCTGGCCCTCGACCCCTGGTTCGTGCCCGTGGACGCCGCGATCATCGGAATCGTGGACGAGCTGGACGCCAAGCCATGAGGCTCTGTCGCGTCAAGGGCACGGTGGTCTCCACCGCCAAGCACCCGGTCTACGTCGGCCGCAAGCTGCTCGTGGTGCAGCCGGTGGACGCCGAGGGCAACGACCAGGGGCACTCCTTCCTCGCCGTGGACCGGGTCCAGGCCGGGGAGGGCGACCTCGTGCTGGTCAACTCCGAGGGCAACGGCGCGCGGCAGCTGATCCCCATCGAGAAGCTGCCGATCCGCTCGCTGATCGTCGGGATCGTCGACCAGGTGGACGCCGGGGGCAGCCGGTGAACGAGGCCCAGCTGAGGCAGGAGCTGGCCCGCCTCTCCCGCCGCACGTGGGAGCGCGGCTGGGTCGCGAACCACGACGGCAACCTGTCGGTGCGGCTCAAGCGGGGCAGGTTGATGTGCACGCCCACCGGCCTGTCCAAGGGCGAGCTGAGCGCCGACATGATGCTGGTCGTCGACGAGACCGGCAAGGTGCTGTCCGGGAGGCTGCGGCCCTTCTCCGAGCTCAACCTGCACCTGGCGATCTACCACGCGCGGCCCGACGTGGGCGCCGTGCTCCACGCCCACCCGCCGACGGCGACGGGCTTCGGTGTGGCCGGCGTGGCCCTGGACCGGCCGTTTCTGCCCGAGGCGGTGGTCAGCCTGGGCCCGGCCATCCCCCTCGTGCCCCTTTGCCGGCCGGGGGAGGAGGCGGTGCAGGCCATCGCGCCCTACCTCGACGAGCACGACGTGCTGATGCTCGCCGGAAACGGCGTCGTGAGCGCCGGCGTGAACCTGGAGATGGCCTACCTGCGCATGGAGCTCGTCGAGCACCTCTGCCGCATCGCGCTGGTGGCGCGGCAGCTCGGAGGGATCAACGCCCTTCCCGACACGATGCTGCGTCCGTTGCTCGATGCCCGGACCCGGGCCGGCCTGGGCCCCGAGGCGCGCGGCGGGACAACGACCCTGCCCGCGGGCGCCACCGAGAGGGCGCCGTCTCGGGAGCTGGAGCAGCTCGTCCGTCAGGAGATCCAGCGCGTGCTGCGCGACGGGCGTTAGCGCCAGCCCGCCGGAGACTACCCCTTGCCCGCCACGCCGAGCTTGACCCGGGTGACGTAGTAGGCGTCGCTGACCGAGAAGGCGAGCAGGTCGCGGGCCACGCTGGAGCTGCGCACGAGCTGGCTCGTCGGCGTATCGGCCTGGTCCGCGTCGCGGGTCAGGCGGATCGCCGTGCCCGGGTCGCCGCACAGGGCGAGCCCGATGCGGTTGGCGCTGAGCTGGATCGCCCGGCGCCAGGCGCCGGAGTCGAACTGGGTCTGGGTCTGAGAGCGGAAGATCTCGCCCAGCTTCCGGGTGACCTTGAAGGGCAGGTTTCGCCGAAGCCGGGCCGCCTGCTCCAGGGCCTCCTCACCCATCTCGCGCCGGCCGCGCATGTGGCGCGGGTGGAAGGCCTTGAGCACGGAGGTGAGCAGCCGGGCGAAGTCGCCCCGCTCGAGCCCCGTGGCCAGGATGTACTCGGGCTGGGTCAGCTCCAGCGCGCGTCCGATCAGGAAGCGCAGCTCGATGGTGTTGCGCTGGGCGGCCAGCTCCTCCGAGACGATCACCGCGGGCGGCGCCATACAGACCACGCGCAGCTCGGGCGCGTCGGGGTCCCGGGTCAGGTAGAGCACCGTCTGCTTGATCCCCAGGGCCCGGGCGACGGCGCCGTAGACCTTGGCCAGGTTGGTGTCGGCCATGGGGGAGAGGCGGCTCTCCGGCGTGAGGCCGAAGGAGGAGAGGTCGCGGGAGAACAGGGAGGGGGCCGCCTCCCACAGCGTCGAGAACACCTCCCGCATGGCCTGGACCTCGGGCAGCGCGATCAGGTTCCAGCGCTCCTTTGCACCGACCTCGCCGGGGTAGCTGTCTTCGATGTCGAGGATCGGCGGGGTGTAGTTGGCCAGGAACGTGACGCCTTCCTCGTCGATGGTCTCCAGGGTCTGCAGCGCCTGGTAGAAGCAGTAGGCCCGGTAGGGGGCCGTCTTGGCGCTGGCCCGGGCCAGGGCGAGCAACGACCCCGTGCGCCACGGGGCGAGCTCGAGCAGCTTGCGGTGGTTCGCCAGCGCGTCCTGCTGGTGCTCCCCGGCGTCGCCGTAGATCTCGGCCAGGGCCTCGCGGACCTCCACCGACTCGTCCAGCGCCAGGGACTGCTGGAGCTGGATCACGGCGGCGGGCTGCTGCCCGAGGCGGATCTGCACGCGGCCCAGACGGGCGTGCAGCCCGGCGGCGAGCTCGCGGGCTGTTGTGTCGTCCGGCGTCGGGGGGGGCAGCTGGCCCAGGACCTCGCCGAGCAGGGCGACCACGTGCTCGTCGCTGCCCTCGGCCTCGAGGATCTCGCTCAGCGCGGCGGCCGCCTCCAGGCAGCTCGGGTCGAGGGCCAGCGCGGTCTCGAAGTGCGCCCGGGCGGCGGCGGTGGCGTTGACGGCCTGGTGCTCGGCAGCGGCGACCAGCAGCAGGTCTCGCTTCTCGCGCTCGCCCATCATCACGTCAGCGAGGGCCTCGGCGACTCGCGCGGCGGCCTCGTGGCGGCTCGCCTGGCGCAGCGTGGGCAGGATCTGCGGCAGCAACTCGAGCCGGGCCGCCTCCTCCTCGGGCAGCCCGGCGAATAGCTCGACGTAGCAGTCGGCGGCGGACTCGAGATCGTCCAGGTGATCGCGGTAGATGTCGCCCAGCCGCTTGAGCAGGCTGTTGCGCTGCAGGATCTCCTCCGTCAGCGCCACCTCTCTCCTCAGGTAGCCCGCGGCCTGCTCCCACTCGGCGGCCTCGAGCGCGGCCTTCGCCAGCTCGTGGATCGCGCCGCGGTGCTCGGGGTCGTGCTCCAGGGCCGCTTCGTAGAAGTGGATCGCCCGCTCGGGCCGCTTGAGGTTGACCTCGCACTGGCCGGCCGCGTAGAGCGCCTCGGCCGACTCCAGCGGGTGCTCGCCCAGCTCCGGGTGCTCCTCGAGCTCCTGCAGGTGCCGGAGCGCCTCGCGCCAGCGCTCGGCGCGGAAGCGGTTCAGCCCGACGGCGATGCGCAGGTGGAGGTTCTTGGCGTCGAGCCGCAGGGCGTCCATCAGGTAGCGGTGCCCCTCCTCGTCCTGGCCCAGCCGCTCGAAGATCTCGCCCAGCCGGTAGTACAGCCGCCCGGTGTCCTTGGAGAGCCCCAGCCGTTCGATGGCGTCGACCAGCAGCGCCCGCGCCGGCTCCAGCTCCTCCCGCGCCACGAACAGCGCCGAGAGCGCGTCGACGGCGGGCACCAGGTCGGGGTCGACCTCCAGCGCCTGGCGGAAGGTGCGGGCGACCTCCTCGACGGGCGCGCCGCGTCGCTGCAGCGTGTGGCCCAGCCGGGTCAGCGTCAACGCCTTCTCCCGCGGCTCGTCGACGAGATCGTGCTTCAGGCGGAGGAAGGGCTCCTGCCGGGCGGGATCGGGCGCGCAGAGCTCGATGAGCTCGTTGACCGCCGGCAGGTGGGCCGGGTCCCGGAGCAGCACGAGCTCCCCGATTCGGATCGCGCCGTCCCGGTCCCCGTGGTCGCGCAGCAGGGGGATCGCCTCCATCAGCGTGTCCACGATCTCGTCCCCGGCAGCGGCGACATCGGCCAGCCGGGCCAGCGCCTCCACGTAGTCGCGCCAGGCCTCGCGGCCACGGAAGTGCTGGGCCAGCAGCTCGAGGGCCTCGGGGTGGCGCGGCTCGAGCGCCAGCGCCTCCTCCAGGGTCGCCCTGGCGCCGTCCACGTCCCCGAGCTGGTACTCGCGCAGCCGCGCCAGTCGAACGAGCAGGGACGCGACCTCGGTCTGCGGGCGCTGCTCTTCGCGAGCGGCCTGGACCTGGCCCAGGATCAGCTCCACCGCCTCGTCGGGTCGGCCGGTCCGAACGAGGATGCCGGCCAGCGCCTCCTCCACGTCTGGATCCCGGGGGCCCATGGTGCGGGCGCGCTGCAGGTGGGCCCGGGCCGACTCGAGATCTCCCTTCTGCTCGAGGGCGCGGGCCAGCCGGATCAGCAGCGGACGGGCGTGGTCCGGGGCTTTCTCGGCCAGCTCGACCTGGAGCTGGAGGATGCCGAGCAGGTCGTCGTGGCGCTCGTGCGCCTCGTACAGCCGCTCGAGCGCCTCGAGGGCCACCGGGTTGTGGGGCTGCTCGGCGAGGACGCGCTGGTAGGCCTCGATGGCGCGGTCGGGCAGCTCGAGCTCCCGTTCGTAGGTCCGGCCGATGCGCAGCAGGTGACCAACCCGCGAGATCGCCGTGTCCGAGAGCTCGACGGCGACCTCCAGGGCCTCGATCAGCTTGGCCCAGATCGACAGCTCCTCGTAGAGGTCGGCGAGCCGGACCCGAACGGTCAGCTCCCGGGGCAGCTCGGCCGCGAGGCGGACCAGGAGCTCCGTGGCCTCTATCGGACGGTTCAGCGTGTGCTGGTACAGGTCGGCGAGCTCCTGCAGGCGCTGGCCGCGCTGTTCGGGGGAGAGCGCGTCGGAGAGCACCTCCAGCTGGCGCTCGAGCAACGAGGCGAGCTCCTGCCAGCGCCCGGCGGCGCGGTAAAGCTCGCGCAGACGGTCGGCCGCCGCGCCGTGCGTCGGGGCGATGGCCAGGACGGCAGCGAAGTGGCGCGCGGCCTCGTCGGCGCGTCGGTGCTCGACGAGCAAGTCGCCGAGCTTGATGTTCAGCCGCACGAGAGACTCCGCGTCCGCGGAACGCTCGAGCGCGTCGCGGTAGATCTCCACCAGGCGGTCGAGCCGCTCGTAGGGCGGGGCCGCCAGCGCCCTCAGCCGCTGCTCCAGCTCGGGGTGCTCGATGTCGATCACCGCCGCCTCGGCCAGGGTCGCCACGGCGCGGTCCAGGTCGTGGGCCCCCTCGCTCCAGATGTGCGCCGCCTCGAGCAGCCGCTCGACGCGCGCTGCCTTCGTCGGAGCCTCGAGCTGGAGGCAGGCCCGCGCGAGCTCCTCCCAGGGCGAGAACGGCTCGGGAGGCTGGGGGGCGAACCCCGCCCGCTGCGCTGACGGGACGGGGGGCGGTCGGTGACGCCGACCGGTCTGCCGAACGCGCTGGATCAGGCCAGGCGGCGGGGGGGGCGGCCCCTTGCGCCCGGCCGAGCCGGTGGAGTCGAGCAGCGTGGGATCGTCGATGGTCGTGTCCCTCCGGCGCCGGGAGGTCTCGATCACCACGGCGTCCTCCACCATCTCCAGCTCCTCCACCTCGAGCTCTTGCACCTCTTCCCCTTCGGGCCGGTCGGAACGCAGTGTCGCGTCTATGGTCTCTGCCAGGCGCCAGAGGTGGCGCACGGTCTCCTCCTCGTCCGGCCGCATGCCGAACGCCTGGAGGTGGACCATGAACGCACGGCCAAGGTCGCCCATCTGGTGCTCCAGCAGGGCTGCGACGTGGGACAGGACCTGCAGGCGCTCCTCGGGGCTTGGCGCCTCCGCGAACCGGCGCCCGTGCAGGTCGATGGCGCGCTCCCACTGTCCGGAGAGCTGCGCCAAGCGCTCGACCTCGGGGATCAGCGACCGGGCCTCCGTGGAGTCGGGCTCCGCGAGCTCGTAGAGGCGCAGAGTGTCCACGAGCGCCGAGCCGGGGTCGCCCAGGCGGTGCTCGGCGAGGGCGGCGCGCTGCTTGATCAGCTCGCGCTGCCGCTGCGGGTCCCGCTCGGACTGGATGACCCGGTCGTAGACCTCCAGGAGCTCGACTTGCTGGCCAGAGGCGTCGGCGAGCTGCTCGAGCTCGCCGAGGACCTGGCGCCCCGTCGGGTCCGCGCGCAGGGACTGCTGCAGCACCTGGAACGCACGCGCCGCGTCGCGCAGCTCATCCCGGCAGATCTGCGCCACCTGGCGCGTCAGGTTGATCTGCTCCTCCGGTCCCCGCGCGCGCTTCCGCGTCTCGACGAGCGCCGTGATCAGCTCCTCCCACAGGCCGTGCTCCCGCGCGAG
>Ga0316576_10001122_pt1 | contig 14030 bp, 15 predicted proteins | sample S0NA_FD_203075 | JGI IMG/M metagenome (GOLD analysis project Ga0316576, IMG submission 203075) | Rhizosphere microbial communities from salt marsh grasses in Alabama, United States - S0-2_050615r3r5 | ecosystem: Host-associated > Plants > Roots > Rhizosphere | place: USA: Alabama | collected... | reverse complement strand
CGGTCGACATCGAGCGCCCCGAGTACGTCGGACGCCCGCAGCCCACCCCGTACCTGGGACCCGAGGTCAAGGACGCCGACACGATCGCCGCGATGCGGATCGCGGGCCGGATCGCGGCGGAGGCACTGCAGGAGGTGGGCAGGCACGTCGAACCGGGTGTCACCACGGACCGGCTGGACCAGATCGGCCACGAATTCCTGTGCGACCACGGCGCCTACCCCTCGACGCTCGGGTATCGCGGTTTCCCGAAGTCCTTGTGCACCTCCCTGAACGAGGTCATCTGCCACGGCATCCCCGACTCGACGGTCATCTCCGACGGGGACATCGTCAACGTCGACATCACCGCGTACATCGGCGGAGTCCACGGCGACACCAACGCCACGTTCCTGGCCGGAGAGGTGGACGACGAATCCCGGCTTCTGGTCGAGCGGACCCGTGAGGCCACCCTGCGGTCGATCAAGGCCGTGGCGCCGGGACGCACGCTGAACGTGGTGGGTCGCGTGATCGAGTCCTACGCCAGGCGCTTCGGCTACGGGGTGGTGCGGGACTTCACCGGCCACGGGATCGGGACCGCGTTCCACTCCGGCCTGATCGTGCCGCATTACGATGATCCGGCCGCGGACCTCATTCTCGAAACAGGCATGACGTTCACGATTGAGCCTATGCTCACGCTCGGAACCATCGACTACGAGATCTGGGACGACGGGTGGACAGTCGTCACCCGGGATCGCAAGCGAACCGCACAGTTCGAGCACACGATCCTGGTCACCGACACCGGCTCCGAGATCCTCACGACACCGGAGGGTGAGACATGACCGACAGTCCGCACGCAACAACGATCTGGCCACCCGATGTCCTCACGCTCGCCATCGATGTGGGAGGTTCGGGCCTCAAGGCCTCCGTCCTGGACGTCAACGGTCAGATGATCGCCGAGCGCGTGCGGATCGAGACACCCTATCCGTGCCCGCCGACCCTGCTCGTGAAGAAGCTCACCGAGTTGAAGGACCAGTTGCCCCCCGCCAGTCGCGCGTCCGTCGGATTCCCGGGACTGGTCCGCTCCGGGAGGGTTCTGAACATCCCCTCGTTGTCCCGCCTGGAATACGGAGGGCCGCGGGACGAGGCGATGGCGACCGCCTGGCAGAACTACGATCTGGCCAGTGCCTTGGCCGACGAGTTCGACATCCCGGTCAAGGTCGCCAACGACGCCGACGTACAGGGTTGCGCCGTGGTCGAGGGAACCGGATTCGAGTTCGTGATGACCCTCGGCACCGGCTGCGGCACCGCGGTGTTCCACGAGGGCCGACTACTCCCCCACATGGAGTTGTCACACGCACCGACCGGCTTCGACGGTGACTTCGACGACTATGTCGGGAACGCCGCGCGCAAGGAGATCGGCAAGAAGCAATGGCGCAAGCGCGTCGTCAACGCCATGCAGATCTTCGACGAGTTCCTCTTCTACGACAAGATCTACGTGGGCGGCGGCAACGCCAAACACTTGTCGACGGTGGATCTCGGCCCGAAGGCCAAGATCGTGGCGAACACCGCAGGGATCCTCGGCGGTATCCGGATCTGGGAACTGGAGAGGTAACCGACTACTGGCCGAGCGCGTCGACCAGCTTCTGGTTGAGCCGGCCGAACTCGGAGAACTCCTCCGGGGTGAGCACGTCGACCATCCGCTGACGCACGCTCTCCACGTGGACCGGGGCGGCCGCGACCAACTCGTCGTAGCCGGCGTCGGTCAGCACCGCGAAGTACCCACGGCGGTCGTCGGTGCACTCCTGCCGATCCACCTGACCCGCCTTCTGCATCCGGTCGATCTGATGCGAGAGGCGACTGCGACTCGACAGTGTGATCTCGGCCAGTTCGCTCATCCGGAGGCGGCGATCGGGCGCCTCCGAGAGTCGGACCAGGATCTCGTAGTCGGCCAGCGTCAATCCACACTGTTCCTGCAGATCGCGGCCGAGCCGGTCAGGGAGCAACAGGTTGGCGGAGATCCAGGAACGCCAGTATGACTGTTCGTCCTCGCTCAGCCAGCGTGTCATGTGAGGAACCCTACCGAAAGCCCTCCGTTCACATGGGAGGATACGAACGGCTGGAGGAGGTTCCCGTGTCAGCACTGCCCCGACTCGGCTCCCGCGGACAAGGCTGGGTGTGGGGCCAGTTCGTTCTGGCCGCGGTGGTCCTCGGCACGGCAGCCATCGGCCCTCGGTGGTCCTGGCCGGGTACCTCGTGGCTCGGCGCGGCGCTCATCGTGCTGGGCGGCGGCCTGGGGCTCTGGTCACTGGCCACACTCGGCGATTCGCTGAGCCCCTACCCGAAACCGAGACGGTCGGGCGAGCTGGTGGAGCACGGGCCGTACCGGGTGGTGCGGCATCCGATCTACTCCTCGCTGCTGATGGCTCTGCTCGGCGTGTGCTTCGTGGGATCGGGCTGGGCCCTGCTCCCACTCGCGGGCCTGCTGGCCTGGTGGCTGGGCAAGGCCCACATCGAAGAGGCATGGCTGTGCGATCACTACCCGGGATACCCCGCGTACTGCGAACGTGTGCCTCACCGCATCATCCCGATGATCCTGTGACCCGGTCGAACCTGATCACCTCGCTGGCGTAGTCGCCCTGCAGCCACAACCGGATGCCCCGGTGCATGAGGTACTCGCCCGATGCCTCGCGCTGCTGCCAATCGTGGGTGAAGCGGTAGCGCGCCTGCGGGTCGAGTCCCCGCAGCCGGACCGTCGTGGGCTTGTGACCGAGCCGGCTCTGCGGGAGGAAGGCGAAGACCACGGCACCCTGCGGGCAGGAGTACTGGAACAGCCGATAGTCGTTCGGGGAGGGATTCTCGAGCCGATGGAAGCGGTCCATCAGCGGCCGGAGTTGTTTGTACTGCTCCACGTACCGGGTCGCCTCGGACAACTGCTCGTCAGTCATCTTGGTGAGGTCGCAGCCTATGCCGAGGCTGCCGAACATGGCTGCGTGGAAACGGAAGCGAAGAGGAATCGTGCGCTGGGACAAGAAGTTGGGCACATCGGTGACCCATGCTCGCATCGCCTGCGGCGGATAGACCAGCGAGTAGGCGCGCTGGATCTCGAGACGGTCGAGCGCATCCGTGTTGTCACTGGTCCAGAAGTCGTCGAAAACGCTCAGTGCACCGAAATCGATCCGACCACCGCCCGAAGCGCACGCCTCGAACAGCACGCCCGGATGCCTGCGCTTGACCTCCGCAACGATCGCGTAGAGGGATTCGATGTGCCGCACCCACACGTCACGACCCGCCCCGACCTGCGACATGGGCCGGTTGGCATCCCACTTGACGTAGACGATGTCGTTTTCACTGAGAAGTCCATCGAGCATCGTGGTGATGAAGTCCCGCACCGGCGCCAATGTCAGGTTGAGGACGTACTGGCCGCGGGCGGAGTCGACGTCGCGCCCGGGTTCGGAGTAAATCCAATCCGGATGTGCGGCGAAGAGGTCGGATTCGGGGTTGACCATCTCCGGTTCCACCCAGATCCCGAAGCCCATCCCCAGCGCGCGGACCTCGTCGATCAATGGGGCGAGCCCGTCGGGGAACTTCTCCGGGTCCACCCACCAGTCACCCAGACCGTCGTGGATCCCGCCGGCGGCGTCCGGGTTGCGCCGGCCGAACCAGCCGTCGTCGACCACGAACAGTTCCGCACCCACCTGTGCTGCGCGGCGGGCAAGCGCGATCTGCCCGTCACAGGTGACTGCGAAGTTGGTGGCCTCCCAGGAGTTGTAGAGCACAGGTCTGAGCCCAGGCCGCATGAGGCTCTGGCCGTAGTCGTGGAACCGGTGACTGAGGCCCTCCAGTCCCTGCTCACTGTGGACTGCCACGACCGCGGGCGTCACGAAGGATCGGCCTGCGTCCAGTGCGATCTCGAGGTCGAAGTCGTTGACCCCCAGCTGGACCAGCGTCTGCCCGTACTGTGTCTGCTCCACGACGGTCTTGGTGTTCCCACTGAACGCGAGCGCGGCACCCCAGACCCGGCCTTCCGTCTGTGTGGCGCCCCGGCTCAGCACCGCATAGGGGTTGTGGTGGTGGTTGGAGATTCCCCGGCGGGACTCCAGCACGATCTTGCCCGCGACTGTCTGCACCATCTCCTGCTGCTCAGCGCCCCAATGGCCCTGGACGTTGCGCAGCGTGAGATCACGGAAGGGGACGTGGAACTGCGCGGACGCCGCCGACTCGATGACCAGCCCATCCACTTCGCTGCTCACCGTCGCCCAACGCACGATCGCGTCGATCCTTGGCAACACCCGGTAGTGCAGGCGCACGACCACGCCTTTGGGATCACGGAGCACCACCGTCAACTCGTCACCGGCGGCCTCGTGGCTGTCGTACCCGAGATCGACTTCCCGGCCGCCGTCCGGGAACCGCAGCATCAGGCACTGCTCGTTGTACCGGAATCGTCCGTGCGGCGGGTATTCCTGAGGGGTGATGTCCTGGATCAGGTCGTTCGTGGACAACTCCCAGAGCGGCTCGACGATCACGTCCGAGGCGGGAATCGGCGCGCCCCAGTGCAGGTGCCGCAGAAGTCCGGTCTCGGTGACGGCGAAGACGTACGACGTGGTGTCTGTGTGAAGGGCGAAGAGCGGTTGCTCCCCCGCAATGACCTCGACTGCTGCCATGCCGCCGAGACTAGGCCAGGCGCCCCACCGAGGTCCTGTTCGGAGCCGGGGCCCGGTAGATTCGAACCGTGCAGAACACCCGGCAGACACGCCAGTTGAACGCCATGGCAGTCGGGTTCGGCTTCGGATCGCTGCTGTTCGCCGTCGGTGCCCTAATGGCCGTCTGGCAGTTGGACCTGGTGGTGAACAGCGTGGTGTACGCCATCGGCGCGGTCTGTTTCACCTTCGCCGCCGCAGTGCAGATGCGCGCCGCCTCCGACCACCCCAGCACCTCGCGCATCCGGGATCCCGACTGGACGAGTGCCATCATCCAACTCGCCGGAACCCTGTTCTTCAACGTGATGACCATCCGCGCGCTGGCCCTGTCGTTGGACTCACCCAATGCCAGCTACGACAAGGTGTGGAACCCGGATGTCTTCGGCTCACTGCTGTTCCTGGTCTCCAGCTGGATCGCGTGGCACCCCGTGTCCCGACGGCATCGACACCACCTGTTGGCGGGCCGCTCCGGCCTCATCTGCTGGTCCAACATGCTGGGGTCGGTCTTCTTCGGGCTCTCCGCGGTGGGTGCTGCCATGCTTCCCGACGGGGTCCTGCGCAACGAGCGGTGGGACGACTGGGGGACCTTCCTCGGTGCCGTTGGGTTCTTCGTCGCGGCGGTAGCCCTCCGGCCGACCCACGCCGAACGGAAGGCGGCCGTGTCGGCTGAGGCTTGATTCAGCCCTGATCCCAGTCCTTGCCGTCAGGTTCCGGGTCACGCTGGGCGTCGTGCTCTCGTTCGAGTCGCTTCTGTGGGTCCACGTCGGAAGGCAGGTCGGCCGGACCGAACACCACCAGCATCGCCTTCTTCACGCGGTATCTGGCCTCCGACCACAGACTCATGCGGTGCCCCCTTCGGTCGGCGCGGGGACCAATCGCACCGCACGGTCCGGCGCCTCGACCCGGGCCGGGTTCGCGATGGCGTCCCGGGGGTGGGTGAGTCTCCTGCTGACCCAGAACCCGCCAGCGGCGGCGAGACTCAACAGCAGGATCCGGACGACGAATCGGTTCTTCATGCTTTCCTCCTGAACATTGGTTGGTGAGACGACCTGCGGTCGCTTTGCCATGAACGGGCCGCGCGGCAGGTCATCGGCTCTCCTCGATCTCCGGCGGCCCGTCGGCATCCCCCTGCTGCCCGGGCGCGTCGGAGGTCCGGGCTGGAGCATCTGAGGCCTTGGTCACATGACCGACCCGAGGTCCGCCCCGCGCATTCGATCCGGTGGTGGGCTCAAGATCCGGGCGCTCCTCGGGTTGTTCCGCAGCAGGCACGTGCGTCGCCGGCCCGCGGGGGGTCGCTCCGCCTTCGGAGGCCCACCGCTCCTGGTCACCGTTCGGCCTTTGAGTGGACACGGCACCTCCTCACTCCTCGATCCACTACTGCCCCGAAAGCGTTCGTCTATGCCTAGGCGGACCGCCTTGCACGATGTTGCGTGGATCACACTCCCGGACGGGTCGTTGCGGGTCTAGCCGCGGATGCCGCGGGTACGGAGACGATGCAACCAAGCAGAAGGGAACCCGACACATGGGATTCACGGACAGGGCCAAGGACACCGCGGGCGACATCGCAGACAAAGCGCGGGACGCCACCGACACCATCAAGGACAAGGCCGGAGAGGTCGGTGACGAGTTGTCGGACAAGGGCCAGGAGGTCGGCGAAAGCGTCTCCGACCGGGCCGAGGACGCCAAGGACACCGCTGGCGACAAGGTCGAAGAAGCCCAGCGCAACCTCGATTAGTGGCACACGCACGAAGCCGCCCGTCGGACCGACGGGCGGCTTCGTGCGCCATGGGATCAGACTTGGTGCAGCACTGAATGCAGGAATCGGCGGGATCCGCGCACCGACTCCTCACCGAACACGCCGCAGTGCTCGAGGCCCCGCACGAAATAGTCACCCGCGGCTGATCGTGCCCGCTGCCTGGCCTCGGGTATCGTCCGGGCGGGCCCCACGGCACGCATCTCATGGAGCATCGGCCGGTGAGCGGGGTACGCCGTGTCCGACCCCTCCAGAAGCGCCTTGGCCACATCGTCCAACTCCACCTGCAGGCGACCGGGTAGCACTGCCAGGCCCATGACTTCGATCAGGCCGATGTTCTCCCGCTTCACCGGGTGGATCTGCGCATGCGGGTGGAAGATGCCGTCCGGGTGTTCTGCGCTGGTGCGGTTGTTGCGCAGCACGAGGTCGAGCCGCAACCGCCCGTCGACCCGCCGCGCGATCGGCGTGATCGTGTTGTGCGGAACACCGTGGCTGCGCGCGACGATCCCGAACTCCTCGTCGCTGTACTCGCGCCAGGCGGCCAACACCGAAGAAGCCACCGGCAGGACCGCCTGGTCAGGTCCGTGCAGCCGGATGACCGTCAGCGGCCAGTGCAGCACCTCCACCGTGACCTCACCCCGCTGGGTGGACCAGGACGGTCGTGCCCGGTCCATAGCGAACTCGTACCTGCCCCCCTGGAAATGGTCGTGGCTGAGGATCGACCCGCCGACGATCGGAAGATCAGCGTTTGAGCCGATGAGGTAGTGAGGGAACATCGCCGTGAAGCCGGCCAGGCGGGCGAACGTGTCGTCATCGATGCGCATCGGCCTGTGCTCCTCGCTCAGCACGATGCAGTGCTCGTTGTAGTAGCGGTAGGGCGAGTACTGCAGGTACCAGCGCTGTCCCACGAGATCCATCGGGATCAGGCGCAGGTTCTGGCGGGCGGGATGGTCGGCGCGGCCGGCATATCCCTCGTTCTCGCGGCACAGCAAGCAGCGGGGGTAGCCGACCGACTGCTGATGGGATGCCGCGATGATGTCCCGGGGGTCCTTCTCCGGCTTGGAGAGGTTGATGGTCATGTCCATGGCGCCGTACGCGGTGGGCTGTCGCCACGTCGCATTGCGGTCGGTGCGTCCCACCCGGATGTAGTTGCTAGCCACGCCGAGTGCGTGAAAACGATCGGTGGCCCGGACCGGGTCGTCGGCGTAGTCGTCCCAGAACCTCCGCGTCACCACGTCCGGCCGGTCCACCAGGGCGCCCATGATGGCGGTGTCCCACAGATCCCGCTGGTTGGCCGTGTCCGGCTCGATCAGTCCCCGGGCGGCCGCGTCGTCCAGCAATGGCAACAGCAGAACCTCAACGTCATCGGGAGGGTCCTGCACCGGATCGCCGGGCGCCGGCGCCATGTAGTCGGACCAGCGGAGCACCTCTAGGACGCGGTTGCGCGCGAACGGGACGTCATCCGCCGCGATCAGGCCCTTTCGCACGGCATAGCCGACAAGGGCGTCGACGTGTGCCGAGATCATGCGGGGACCTCACAGGCCCCGTCTGCGCTGTCGACCCGGTAGAAGGTCGGTTCCCTGCCGCTGCGACGCGCATACTCACCACCCACGTACCGCTCGAAATCGTCCACTGCGGCGGGTTCGACCAGATTGACTGTGCATCCGCCGAATCCTGCGCCGGTCATCCTGGCTCCCACCACCCCCGGCGCGTCCCAGGCCGCCTCGACCATTGCGTCCAGCGCATCACCCGTGACCGCGAAGTCGTCACGGAGCGACTCGTGCGACGCGCGCATCAAGCTGCCCACCTCCTGGAGATCCGCCGAGGCGAGGGCACGCGCGAAAGCACGTACCCGCACCTGCTCCGTGATGACGTGCCGCGCGGGTCGTCGAAGCTCCGGCGGCAACTCGTGGACCACCCCATCTGCACGCCGACCATCGACGTCCACCAGGCGTACGCCGAGCAGCGACTCGGCCCGTTCACACGCCGCCCTCCGCTGGTTATAGGCACTCGACGAGAGTTCCCTTCGCTGGTTGGTGTTGGCCACGACGACAGCCAGGGCGTCGGGGAACGGCACCGGAGTCACTTCGAGAGTGGAACAGTCGATCAACAACGCGTGTCCGGCCAACCCGCTCGCGATGGCCATCTGATCCATGATCCCGCACGCGACCCCGATGAACTCGTTCTCCGCGGACTGCCCTGCCAACGCGAGTTCTGAGGGACCCAGTGCCGCACCGGCGAGTTGGTCGAATGCCACCGCCATCGCCAGTTCCAGCGAAGCGGAGGACGACAACCCGGCACCGTTGGGTATGTCCCCGTGGACGCGCACGTCGACCCCGGGCAGGTCGACCCCCCGCTGTTGCATCGCGAAGGCGACAGCGACCAGGTAGTTCACCCAGGCCCATGCTGGGTCCGGCCGAGGTGCGTCTAAATCCGCCACCACTTCCCCCAGCTCCGGGAAACTGTCCGACACCGCGACGATCCTGCGATCCGCCCGGGGCCGAACCCAAAGGTCGGTTCCCCGGTCGATCGCCATCGGCAGGACGGTCCCACCCATGTAGTCGATGTGGTCGCCGATGAGGTTCACCCGCCCGGGGGCGTGGAACTTCCGCATGCCTCATTCCTAACCCACCGGTGGTACGCGTGGCCCGACAAGTCGACATCGCTGCGACTGGTGGGCCAGATTTGGACAATGAGCCTCAGAGAGTTCGGCGACGACTTCCTGTGGGGAGTCGCCACAGCGGCCTACCAGATCGAGGGTTCCCCGGACGCCGACGGCAAGGGCCCGTCGATCTGGGACACCTTCAGCCACAAGCCCGGCACGATCGCGGACGGTTCGACCGGCGACGTCGCGACCGATTCGTACCGGCGGTTCCCGGAAGACGTGGCACTTGTGCACTCCTTGGGCTTCGATGCGTACCGGTTCTCCTTGTCCTGGCCGCGGATCCAGCCCGACGGCAGGTCGGTGAACCAGAAAGGTCTCGACCACTACAAGCGCATGGTGGACTCCTGTCTTGGCGCAGGCATCCAGCCCTGGATCACGCTCTACCACTGGGATCTCCCGCAAGCCCTCGAGGACGAGGGAGGTTGGACCAACCGGGAGATCATCGACGTCTTCAGCGACTACGTCGCGGTCGTCGGGGAGGCACTCGGCGATCGCGTCGACCACTGGATGATCTTCAACGAACCTCTGAGTTTCACGATGCTGGGATACATGCTCGGCGAGCATGCACCGGGTCGGCGGGGACTCAACAACTTCTTCCCGGCCCTGCATCACGTCAACATCGCGACCGCGGAGGCCTTCCGTGCACTGCGGGCGGTCGCCCCCGACGCCGCCATCGGCAACACGCAGTACCTCTCGCCCACGCTGGGCTCCGGACCGGGACCACACCTCGCGCAGCGTGCTGAGCGCGCCGCCAACGCCATGCTCAACCGCGCCTTCCTGGAACCGGGCCTGGGGCTCGGGTACCCGGTCGAGGATGCTCCCATCCTGCGGATGATGCGGCGGTACATCCAGGACGGCGACCTCGAACGCTGCGAGGTCGCCCTCGACTTCCTGGGGGTGCAGTACTACACCCGCCTCCGGGCACCCTTCCGACCCATCCCAGGTCTGTGGACCATTCCCGGATTCGGCGACGACCCGGACCTCGAGAAGACCTCGATGGGCTGGGAGATCCGCCCCGAGGGCCTCGGGATGGTGCTGGACATGGTGCACGCCTATGGCCGCTACCCGCGGATCGTGGTCACCGAGGGCGGGGCTTCGTTCCCCGACGAGGTGAGCGGGAACCGGGTGCACGACGACCGGCGGATCGCCTACTACGAGTCACACCTCGCTCAGGTCAGGGCCGCCCGTGACCGCGGCGTGCCGGTCGACGGCTACTTCTGCTGGTCGCTGATGGACAACTTCGAATGGGCCGCCGGCTACGAGCCGCGGTTCGGGCTGGTCTACGTCGACTACGACACCCAGCAACGCATCATCAAGGACAGCGGCTATTGGTTCGCCGAGCAGCTGGGGGGAGTTGCGAACGCACCCTTCTGATCCGGCGCACCCTCCAATGCAAAGTGAGAATCATTTTCAACAAGTGCTAGGCTTGTTTCATGCGGAGAATCGGGAGTGCTGTACTCGTGGCGCTCGGCGCCGTCGTGCTCGCGGGCTGCACCGGCGCAGACACCCAGCAAGCCGGCGGCGATACGGCGGTACAGGTGGTGGCTTCCCACTACCCGGTCGAGTTCCTGGTGGACCGCGTGGGTGGCGACCTGGTCCAGGTGGAGACGCTCACCGCCCCGGGCGCCGAGCCGCACGACCTCGAACTCAGCCCCCAGCAGGTGGCAGGTGTCCAGCAGGCGGATGCCGTGTTCTATGTCGGCGGGTTCCAGCCGGCCGTCGACGATGCCGTGCCCGAGGCGGATGGGACAGTCGTGGACCTGACCGAGGGTCTGGCACTCCGCGACTCGGACGAGGGCCAGGGGACCGATCCCCACGTGTGGCTGGATCCGGTGCTGATGGGCCAGATGGCGGTGACGGTGGCCGACACCCTCAGTGCGGCAGACCCCGCGAACAGGACCACCTTCGAGGCCAACGCGCGGACACTCGAGGCCGATCTGGCGGATCTGAACGACCAGTGGTCCGCCGGTACCGCGCAGTGTGACGTGCGGACCATGGTGGTCAGCCATGAGGCATTCGGGTACCTGGCCGACCAGTACGGTTTCGTTCAGAAGGGCATATCCGGGTTGAGCCCGGAAACGGAGCCCAGCGCACAGGCCCTCGCAGATCTAACCCGCTTCGTGCAGGACAACGGCATCACGACGATCTACACGGAGACACTGGTGGATCCGGCGGTCGCCGAGACCATCGCCTCCGAGGCGGGCGTGGAGACCGCCACCCTCGACCCGCTCGAAGGGCCACCGGCGACTGGCGACTACCTGACCGCCATGGGTGAGAACCTGGCGACTCTGGAAGCGGGCCAGTCCTGCTCGTGAAACCCATTCGCACCGAACAGCTGGGCATCAACTTCGGCGGCCAACCCGTTCTGCGGAACGTGTCGGTGTCGGTGGACGCCGGCGAGTTCGTAGCTCTCATGGGCGCGAACGGGACCGGCAAGACCACACTCGTGCGAGCGATGCTCGGACTGATCCGCCCGGACGCCGGTCGGGCATGGCTGTTCGACACCCCGACCGACTCCTTCCGGGACTGGCAACGGGTGGCGTATGTCCCCCAACACCTCATCGCGGCCAATGCGGTGCCGCTCAGTGTGGAGGAAGCCGTTCGCAGCGCCCTGGCCGGTCCTCGACAACGCCTGCGACCCCTCTCGCGGAAGCAGCGTACGTCGATCCAGGACGCGCTGGACCGTGTCGGACTCGGCACCCGGGGACGCGAACGCCTCGACCACCTCTCCGGCGGGCAGCAACGACGAGTGATGATCGCCCGCGCCCTCGTCACCGGGGCGGATCTGCTGCTGATGGACGAACCAACCGCGGGGGTGGACCAAGGCGAGCAGAACCGACTGGCCGACCACATCCGGGATCTGCACCGGGACGGTGCGACGATCGTTCTGATCACCCACGATCTCGGACCGGTGGCAAGCCTGGCGACCCGCGCGATCGTGCTTGGCCAGCCCTCCGCCGACTCGGTGCGCTATGACGGACCCACCCCTCCCCCAGCGCGCTGGACCGAACAGTTCTGGCACCACAGCCACGACGAGGAGTCCGGCCCCAGTCTCCTGGAGGGACCATGACTCTCCTGGATTTCGACTTCATGCGCCGGGCACTGCTGGCAGCCGTCGTGGTGGGGATGATCGCACCTGCGATCGGGGTGTTCCTCGTCCAGCGCCGGCTCGCGCTGCTCGGTGACGGCATGGGGCACGTCGCTCTGACCGGCGTGGGTCTTGCCTTCCTGACGGGCAGTGCGCCGATTCCCACCGCTCTCTTGGTCGTGATTGCAGGGGCGATCGGCATCGAGGTGTTGCGGGGCCGCAGTCGCTCCGCCGGGGACGTGATCCTGGCGCTGGTCTTCTACGGAGGCATCGCCGGCGGTGTCCTGCTGACCTACCTGGCGGGCAACCGCGCCGCCTCATCGCTGAACCAGTACCTCTTCGGTGCCATCACAACGGTGTCATCGACCGATCTGGTGTGGCTGCTCGGTGCGGCATTGGCCCTGCTGGCGATTCTGGCGGTCTTCGGCCGCGAGATGTTCGCGGTCTCATTCGATCCCGAGGTGGCCCGCACGCAAGGTATCCGTACCGGTTTCATCGGGGTTCTCATTACCATCCTGGCCGCGGTCACGGTCGTGATCGGGATGCGCACCGTCGGACTGCTGCTCGTCAGCGCCATCATGATCGTTCCCATCGCCGCTGCACAACAGGTGACCCGCAGTTTCCGCGGGACGGCGGCCCTCGGCGTCCTGATCGGTCTGGCGAGTGCGGTCGGAGGAGTCGTGGCCAGCTACTACCTCGACGTCCCCTCCGGGGCCACGATCGTGTTGATCGCCATCGCGTTCTTCGTGGGATCCCTCGGTCTGGCTGCGGCCGGGGTCAGGAGGTCGGCATGACCTCCCCAAAGCGCCGGACCCGCCAGCGCGCGGCCGTGGAAGAACTGCTCTCGGGCATCAACGAGTTCCGGACCGCCCAGCAGATCCACACCCTTCTGCAGGAGTCCGGGGAACACGTGGGACTCACCACCGTGTACAGGAGCCTGTCGCTCATGGCCGAGGCCGGTCAGGTGGACGTGTTGCTCGCTGAGGACGGCGAGGCACGGTACCGCGCCTGCAGTTCCGGGCATCACCACCACCTCGTGTGCCGCGCCTGCGGGTTCACCGTGGAGGTGACCGCCACTCCTGTGGAGCGATGGTCCCGGGCCACGGCTGAGGAGCACGGGTTCACCGACGTCTCCCACACCGTGGAGATCCAGGGGCTGTGTCCGAGGTGCAGGCACTGAATCCCGGCTGACACAGCCCGCATAGGATTCTGTCCATATCGGAGGGTCATCCAGTGCAGAACAAACTCGTGGCCGAACTCGTAGGCACGTTCCTTCTGGTCTTCCTCGCGGTGGGGGCGGCGGTCAGCGGCATTCAGAGCGTGGGGATGCTCGGTGTGGCCCTGGCCTTCGGGGTGGTGCTGGCCGCACTGGCGTACGCGATCGGCCCCACATCGGGATGTCACGTCAACCCGGCCGTCACACTGGCCTTCTGGCTGTCCAGGCGTCAGGACAGCCGGGAGGCTGGCCTGTACATGGTGATGCAATTCCTGGGTGCCGCCCTCGGTGGGTTCGTGCTCTGGGTGCTCGTCAACTCCGGCGGTGTCATCGATCAGACCGGCGGCCTGGGCACCAACGCTTTCGGCGGCGACGGACCGAACGCGCTGGGCGCTTTCATCGTGGAAGCACTGCTGACCGCCGCATTCGTCGGGGTGATCCTGTTGGTCACCGACCACGCAGCTGCACCAGGTTTCGCCGGGGTCGCGATCGGGGCGGCGCTCGCGGCTGTCCACCTGGTGGGCATTCCGCTGACCGGCACGTCGGTCAACCCGGCCCGTTCGCTCGGGCCGGCGCTGTTCGCGGGCGGCGAGTCACTGCAGCAGGTGTGGTTGTTCCTGATCGCACCGCTGGTC
>Ga0316576_10001121_pt1 | contig 14032 bp, 14 predicted proteins | sample S0NA_FD_203075 | JGI IMG/M metagenome (GOLD analysis project Ga0316576, IMG submission 203075) | Rhizosphere microbial communities from salt marsh grasses in Alabama, United States - S0-2_050615r3r5 | ecosystem: Host-associated > Plants > Roots > Rhizosphere | place: USA: Alabama | collected... | reverse complement strand
GCCCCGCGCGCCCTCGGCGAGCCGCGTTGTCCGTCCAGGGCACGTACAACTGCCCCGCGCGCCCTCGCCGAGCCGCGTTGTCCGTCCAGGGCACGTACAACTGCCTGGCGCGCCCTCTGGCGTCCTGTCCACGAGCGGCTGGGCGACCGCGCTCCGGCACGGCCAGCAACGCCGCCCGCGAGGTCTAGCCCTCGTCGAGGAGGCGGCGCAGCAGCTGGTTCACCAGCTGCGGGTCGGCCTTGCCGCCCGTGGCGCGCATCACCTGGCCCACGAAGTAGCCCAGCACCTTCTGCTTGCCGGCGCGGTACTGCTCGAGCTGGGCCGGGCTGGCCTCGATCACCCGGCGCACCGCGGCCTCGAGCTCGGAGGCGTCGCTCTGCACGAACAGCTCCTCGCGCTCGGCGATGGCCTCCGCGCTCTCGCCGCCCTCCCACATCCGGGGCCAGATCTCCTTGGCCAGCTTGCTGCTGATGCGCCCCTCGTCCCACAGCGCGAGCAGCCCGGCGAGCCGGGTCGGCTCCACCGGCGCCGCGGCGACGTCGCGGGGGTCGGCGACGCGCGAGAGCAGCTCGGTGAGGATCCAGTTCGCCGCGCGCTTGGGCGCGGCCCCGGCGGCGATCGTCGCCTCGAAGTAGTCGGCGAGCTCGCGCTCCCGGGTCAGCTCGGCGGCGTCGTAGTCCGAGAGCCCGAGCTCGGCGAGGTAGCGCGCGCGCCGGGCGTCGGGCAGCTCGGGGAGGGCGGCGCGCAGGCGCTCGATCCGGGCCGGCTCCAGCTCCAGCGGGGGCAGGTCCGGGTCGGGGAAGTAGCGGTAGTCGTGCGCCTCCTCCTTGGAGCGCATGCTGCGGGTCACGCCGGCCGCGGAGTCCCAGAGGCGGGTTTCCTGCACCACGGCCTCGCCGGCGGAGAGCAGCCCCCGCTGCCGCTCGATCTCGTACTCCAGCGCCCGCTGCACGAAGCGGAAGGAGTTGATGTTCTTCACCTCGGCCTTCACGCCGAGGCCGGCGCTGCCCCGCGGGCGGAGCGAGACGTTGGCGTCGCAGCGCAGCGAGCCCTGCTCCATGTTCCCGTCGCTGATGCCCAGGGCGCGGACCATGGCGCGCAGGGTGCGCATGTAGGCCGCGGCCTCCTCGGGCAGCCGCAGGTCGGGCTCGCTGACGATCTCGATCAGCGGCACCCCGGCGCGGTTCAGATCGACCCGGGAGGCGCCTGGCCCGTGCAGGCTCTTGCCCGCGTCCTCCTCGACGTGGATCCGCGTGATGCCCACGCGCCGACGGGCGCCGCCCTCGAGCCAGACCTCGAGCGCGCCGTGCTCGGCCAGGGGCTCCTCGTACTGCGAGATCTGATAGCCCTTGGGCAGGTCGGGGTAGAAGTAGTTCTTGCGCGCGAAGCGGCTGCGGGTGTTGACCGCGCAGCCGCAGGCCAGGGCCATGCGCAGGGCGTGCTCGATGACCTGGCGGTTGAGCACGGGCAGCGCCCCGGGCTGACCGGTGCAGACCGGGCAGACCTGGGTGTTGGGCGGCGCGCCGAAGCGGGTGGAGCAGCCGCAGAAGATCTTGGTCTCGGTCTGGAGCTGGACGTGGACCTCGAGCCCGATCACCGCCTCGAGCGCGCTCATGGCAGAGCCTCCTGCGCGGCCCCGTCCGCGAGCGGCGGTCGACGGCGGTGCCAGTCGGTCGCCGCCTGGTAGGCCGCGCCCACGCCGAGCAGGGTCTCCTCGGCCAGCGGGGGCCCGAGCAGCTGCAGGCCGAGGGGCAGCCCGCCGGCGCTGAAGCCGCAGGGCAGCGAGAGGCCGGGGAGCCCGGCGAGGTTGCAGGACAGGGTGTAGATGTCGGCGAGGTACATCTGCAGCGGATCGCCCTGCTTCTCGCCCTGGCGGAAGGCGGGGAAGGGCGAGGTCGGCGTGGCGATGACGTCGCACCGCTCGAAGGCGCGGGTGAAGTCTCGCCGGATCAGCGTGCGCACGCGCTGCGCCCGGCCGTAGTAGGCCTCGTAGTAGCCCGTCGAGAGCGCGAAGGTGCCGAGCATGATGCGGCGCTTGACCTCGGCGCCGAAGCCCTGCTGCCGCGTGCGGGTGTACATCTCGTCCAGGCTCCGCGCCCCCTCGGCGCGCAGCCCGAAGCGCACGCCGTCGTAGCGGGCGAGGTTGGAGGAGGCCTCGGCGGTGGCGATGAGGTAGTAGGTCGCCACGGCGTAGGGCGTGTGGGGCAGCGAGATCTCGCGCGGCTCGGCGCCGAGGGCGCGCAGCTCCTCGATGGCCTCGCGCACCGCCCGCTCCACGTCGGGCTCCGGCCCGCCCTGCTCGAAGTACTCTCGCGGCACGCCGACGCGCAGGCCGGCGAGGTCCCGGCGCGCGCAGGCCGCGAGCAGGCTCCCCGGTGCCAAGCCCCGCGGGATGCTCGTGCTGTCGCGCGGGTCGGGGCCGGCGATGACCTCGAGCAGCGCGGCGCAGTCCCGCACGCTGCGCGCGAGGGGGCCGACCTGGTCCAGGCTCGAGGCGAAGGCGATCACGCCGTAGCGGCTGACGCGGCCGTAGGTCGGCTTCAGCCCGCTCACCCCGCAGAGCGCCGCCGGTTGCCGGATCGATCCCCCGGTGTCCGTGCCCAGCGCGCCGGCGCAGAGACCCGCGGCGACGGCCGCCGCCGCCCCGCCGGAGGAGCCGCCCGGCACCCGTGTGGTGTCCCACGGGTTGCAACAGGGCCCGCGGAGCGGCGAGCTCTCCGTCGAGGAGCCCATGGCGAACTCGTCGAGGTTCAGCTTGCCGAGGATCACGGCATCCGCGGCGCGGATCCGCGCCACGGCGGTGCCGTCGTAGGGGGGGATCCAGCCGGCGAGGATGCGGGATCCGGCGCTGGTCTGCAGCCCGGCGCTGACCAGGTTGTCCTTGAGCGCGACGGGGACGCCGCACAGGGGGCCGACCGGCTCGCCGCGCGCCAGCCGGCTGTCGAGCGCCCGGGCCGCCTCCAGGGCGCCCTGCGCGTCGAGCGTGATGAAGGCGCGCAGCGCCCCGTCGAGCTGTCGGGCTTGCTCGAGGTGTGCCCGGGTCACCTCCTCGGCGGAGATCTCTCGGCCGGCGATCCGACGGGCGAGCTCGGTGACGTCGACGAAGCAGAGCGACATGGCTCAGCCCTCGATGATCCGCGGGACGACGAAGCACGCCTCGTCCCGCTCGGGGGCCGGCCCGAGCACTCGGTCCCTGGGCAGAGAGGGTCCGGGCTCGTCGGCGCGCCAGGGGCAGGTCAGATCGACCGCGTGCGCGGTGCCCTCGATGGCCTCGTCCAGGTCCAGCTCCTCCAGCTGGGCCACGTGAGCCAGCACGGCGTCCAGCTGCCGGGTGAAGGTGGTCAGCTCGTCGTCCGAGAGCTCCAGTCGGCTGAGCTCGGCGACGTGTCGCATCAGCTCGGGGGTGATCCTGCTCATTGCTCGGCGTCCTTCGGGCGGGCGAGGACCTCGGCGCCGGCGCTCCGTTCGAGCCGGCCCAGCAGGTGCTCCTTGCCCCGCTGCAGGTGGTGGTCCGCGGCACGCGCCGCGGCGTCGGCGTCCCGTGCGCGGATCGCCGCGATGACCTGGTGCTGGTGCGCCCGAACCTCCCCCACCGATGGGTTGAAGTTGGCAAAGAAGCCCGAGAAGCGGCGCACCGTCTCCTTCACCGGGTTGAGCAGCAGCACGAAAAGGACGTTGTGTCCGGCGCGGGCGAGCTCGACGTAGAAGTCCAGGTCCTGCACCAGGGCCTCGTCGGGAGAGCCAGCGGTCCGGGCCGTGATGAGCTCCAGCCGCTCCAGCTGCTCCACGGTGGCGCGGCGCGCTGCCAGCCGGGCCACCTCACGGCCAAATATTTGTCTGAACTCCAGAATATCTTTGAGAATCGAGACCGCGGTCGTCTCTCCGAGGGAGAGCAGGTGGGCGAGCAGGTCCAGCCCGGCGGTCTGGAGGAAGTCCTGGACGCGGGTGCCATCGCCCTGGCGGATCCGCACCAGCCCGGCCTGTTCCAGGTTCTTCAACGCTTCCCGCACCGTGGCCCGGTTGACCCCCAGGGAGTCAGCGAGCTGGCGCTCGGGTGGGAGCTTGTCTCCCGCCTGGTACTCGCCCCGCAAGATCAGCTCCCGAAGGCGGGCGGTGACCTCTTGGGCGATGGTTTGTCTGGGTGGTCCGACCATTGCCTCGTCCGGGTTTGTAGCATGCAACCACCCGAGTTGACAGCCCCTGGGCAGTCGAGGTATGGGACCAGCGGGGGAAGGTTTGGCAGGCGTGGGGAGTTAATACTATAATACAGAGACCAGGGCACCGGTGTGCCCCGGCCACGACCACCACCAGTACAGAACACGGGCACCACACACGAGCACACCAGGAACTTGCCGATGATACAATGGAAGTTGATGTTTCTCCTGCCCCTGGCCCTGGTCATGGCCTGCAGTGGGGCGGACATGCTGGAGGAGGACGCCGCGCTGGGCGGTCACGGCCGCTTCGGGCTGGTCTACGTCAGCTACGACCATGACTGGGCCGAGAGCGGCGATGCCGTGGTTCTCACCTCCACCGCCCAGTTCGTGCGCTACTCGGCGATGGATCGCGAGCAGGTCGCCCGACTCCTCGCCCTGCCCCTTCACCCGGACCGTGATCTGCCGGCGCTGGACCGCTGCCAGGTCTACGACCTGAGCGTGGACGTGGTGGCCGAGGAGACGCTGGAGAACGAGGAGACCGGGAGCGTGGAGCTTCTCGAGGCCGGGGACCTCAACATCCAGACCGAGGAGCGTACGGTGACGCTCTCGCCGCGTCACTTCCCCTGGCTGCTGCCCTTCATCTCCGGCGTGGTCTACGGCGAGGCTCAGAGCAGCGCCGTGGAGAAGGTCAGCGGCGTGAAGGCCTCGGCCGCGGGTGGGGCGGTGGGCAGCTTCACTGCCCAGGTCACCAGCCCGGAGCTGCCGCGCCTGCTTCAGGTCGGCGCGGCGGAGCCGGCGCCGCTGGTCAACGTCGCCTCCGACGAGCCGCTGGCCGTGCGCTGGTCGACCGCGGCGAGCGGCGGCGCGGACGTGACCTACACCGAGCTGCGCTACACGCGGGGCAAGCGCGAGATGGCCCTGCGCTGCCGGGTGCGTGACGACGGCGCCTTCGAGCTGCCCGTCGCGTCCCTCGCCGAGCTCTCCGGCAAGGTGACCCTCGAGGTGGTCCGCCTGCGCCGCTCGTTCTTCGACACCGCCGGCCTGGACAACGGCGAGCTTCGCCTCGCCGTCCGCGACACCGTCACCATCGAGCTGTAGGCCATTCCGCTCACTTCTTTTTGAAGCGCGAGAACAGGCCGCCCTTCTCCTTCTTGGCCTTGTCCTTGCGCATGCGGATGATCCGCATGTGCCGGGTCGCCTCGAGGTGGTCGGGCTTGATCTCCAGCACCTTGTCGAAGCAGGTGAAGGCGCGGCGCTCCTCGCCGAGGGCGAGGTAGACCTCGCCGAGGAAGTAGTGACAGGTGGCGCTGGTGGGCGAGATGTGGATCGCCTTGAGCAGCTGCTCCTTGACCTTGGGCAGCAGCACCTTCCGGTCGGCCTTGGGGTCCGAGAAGAGCGTCCAGCCGATGTAGCCCAGGTGCTCGCCCTCCTTCGGGTTGAGCCGGAACGCGTCCTGGAAGCAGGTGAGCGCCTCGGGGAAGTTCTTCTTGCGCAGCAGGACCAGCCCCTTCTGGAAGGCGAACTCCGCCGCGAGGGCGTCGTGCACCTCCTGCTTCTTGCTGCCTTCCCTCAGCTCCTTGTCGTACTCGATGCGCTTGTTGCGATCGGACAGCGTGGAGTGCGCCTCGTTGATGAAGCGGAAGATCTCCTCGGCCTGCTTGGCCACGTCCTGCAGCCCGAGGGAAGAGACGCGGTCCGGATGGAAGTCCTTGGCCAGGGAAAAGTAAGACTCGCGGATCTCCTCCACGGTTGCCTTGGGCTCCACGCCGAGGATCTGGTAGTAGTTCTCCTCCTGGATCCGCTTGTGCGTCTTGCGGATCAGCTGGTGGTGCTGGGCCGCGGCGCCGGCGTCGACGCCCGCAGGCAGCCCGCCGGGAGAGGAGGGAACGGCCGCGATGGGCTGGCCGGGCGAGGAGGGCGTGCGGGCGATGGGCTGGCCGGGCGAGGAGGGCGTGCGGGCGATGGGCTGGACCGGCGCGGAGGGGGCGCGCTCCTTCCTCTGCGTCGGGATGGTGTAGACCCCCTCCTGGCCCAGCTCGGGCGCGCGGGCGCTACCGCTGTCGCGCACCGGCGCCGAGGTGATGATCGGCGTGCCGCCGTCGGTGGTCTCTCGCGGGGCCTCCTCGATGGCATCGATCGTGCCCTCGTCGCCGACCATCTCGGCGCCATCGGCGGTGAAGTGCGCGGCCAGGGACTGGACCTCCGGCGCGGTCTCGTAGCGCCGCGCCTGCGGTCGCACCGGGGCCGCCTCCTGGGTCAGCGGTCCGGGGCCCCGCCCCACCGGCGAGAGCGGCTGAGAGGGGCGCGCCGGCCGCCGGCTCCCCGCCGGCGTGGCCTCCAGAGCCTCGGTGACCCACAGGGTGTAGAGCAACATCTGGGTCGGCAGGGGGCCGATGTTGCTCATGCCGAACAGCCGATCGACCGGGATCGCGCCACGCCGCAGCAACATCAACAGCGGCTCCATCTCCTCGCCCATGCCATAACGCGGCTGGATGTCCTCGAACGCCGAGGGCAGGCGGATCGCCATGCCCTGGAGCTTGGCGAGCTCGGGTTCGAGGCGCGAGTTGTCGAAGTTGTTGCGCACGCCGTGGTAGATCACCCAGACCGGATCGGCGCGGACCTGGGCCTCCTCGGCCCGCGTGCCGTGTCCGTGGTCGCCGGCGTAGATCGCGAAGGTGGCGTCCAGGACGGCGAAGAGCCGGTTGAGCTTGCGCACGAGCTGCAGGCGCAGCCCCTCGATCAACCCGCCCATGTCCAGCGCGCCCTGCTGGATCAGCACCTGGCCCTGAAGCTGGTGCGACGAGGCCATTTCCTGCAGCGACTGGTACAGGTCCGTCTCGGAGATTCGGCCCCGCTCGACGAGCACGCGGCCCAGAACGTCGTAGGAGAACGGCAGGTCGCAGAAAACGGGCAGGCCGTCGCGGAAGTAGACGTTCCCCTCGAACTGACCGGGCTGGGACAGCTTGAGCTCGCCGAGGAACTGCTTCTTGTAGAGGTAGAACAGCAGGCGCGGGAATGGATACCGGGTAAGATCGCCCTGGGCGTCAGGTTGTCGGTCAGCGGTCATGCAGGCCGATCCTTGTGCATCGGCGAGTGGGTGTCAACGGAGACGGCGCCAAACACGACGAAGCAGCGCGGTCAGGGTCGCCAGGGTCACCGCCCCGAGCAGGACCCCCACCACGACCCGGTTCGCCTCGAAGACGCCATCCGTGAGCAGGCTCATCTTGAACCGAGATCATTGTGGCGGGACAATGCCAAACGTGTCAAACGCGACGCTCTCGCCCGATGAGCTTCGTCCGGGGCAGCAGCTGGCCCTCCTCGGCCCCGGCGGACAGACCCTGGCCCGGCCGCTGATGCTGGCCCTGGGCCCGCTCGGTCGCCTGCGGGGGTTGCTCGGGCGTCCCCCCCTGCGTCCGGGGCAGGGGATGCTGCTCCGGCCCTGCCGCCAGGTGCACACGTTCTTCATGGGCTACGCCATCGACGTCGTTTTCCTGGATCGCGGAGGCGTGGTGCTGGGCCTGGCAGCGGATCTGGCACCCTGGCGTGTCAGCCCGTACGAGGCGGGGGCCTGCTGCGTCGTCGAGCTCCCCGCGGGCCAGGCCGCGCGGTCTGCCCTCGCCGTGGGGCAGCGGATGGTGTTCCGATTGACCGATGAAGTATCCGGCGATAATGTAATGGAAAACAGGGAGCCAGACGGTCCATGAGCACCTCCTTCCCGATGGACGGGATGCGAGTCCGCTTCGCCGGGGAAACCGACGTCGGTATGAAGCGGACGCACAACGAGGACTACCTCTACCTGCCGGACGAGGAGCGTCTGGTGATCGTGGCCGATGGCATGGGAGGTCACGCCTCGGGGGACCTCGCGAGCCGCCTGGCCATCGACACGCTGGTCGACTTCTTCCGCGCCACGGCCGAGGAGCCAGACATCACCTGGCCCTTCCTCGTGGACCGGGAGAACCGGCAGCACCAGAACCGGCTGGTCACCGGGGTCAAGCTGGCCAACCTGAAGATCTTCGAGGCGGCGCAGAAGAACACGCGATTCCGCGGCATGGGCACGACCATCGTCACGTGCTTTTTCTGCGAGGACCTGGTGCTGGTCGGCCACGTGGGCGACAGTCGTGTCTACCGCGTGCGCGACGGCAAGATGGCGCAGCTCACCGAGGACCACTCGCTGCTCAACGACTACATCAAGATGAAGCGGATCACCCCCGAGGAGATCGACCGTTTCCCCCACAAGAACGTCATCGTGCGCGCGCTGGGGATGAAGGAGACCGTGGCCGTCGACATCCTGCGCGAGGAGCCGCAGATCGGCGACGTTTTCCTGCTCTGCTCCGACGGGCTGTCCGGCATGGTCAGCGACGAGGAGATGCAGAAGATCGTCCAGGCCGAGACCGATCTCGACCGCTGCTGCGAGAAGCTCATCGAGGCCGCCAACGCCGCCGGCGGCGTGGACAACATCACCGTGGCCCTGGCCCGGCTGGAGCCCCAGTGACCAAAGGAGACGGCATGCGCACCCTGTGCATCGTGGCCGCGGCGCTGCTGCTCGCCTGCAGTGGCGACGACGCCGAGAAGGACCAGGGAACGGACGCCCCGGCGGCGGACGGCTACACCTGCAAACAGCCGCCGAACATCACCTACTGTCACAAGCCGCCCAACCTCTACTCCCAGACCTTGTGGTTCTGCGAGGGCTGCGGCGTCTGCAGCGGCGGACCGCCGACCAAGGCCTGCAACGGCATGATCGGCGACTGCCGCGAGTTCTACGACACCTGCATCCCGAAGACCTACACCCGCTGCAACCAGGAAGCCCCGGACAACATCCTCGGCCTCTGCGGCGACTGCTTCTTCCGCGAGGGCGGGACGATTCCCGACCACTGCAACAAGCTCATCGACGCCGGTCTGCCCGTGCCCGACTCGAGCTCGGCGGGGGACATGGGCGGCGGCGGGTAAGGGGCGGCGGGTCACTGCTGCACGGGGCCGGCAAGCCGCCCCGGGCCCATGCTCTCCCTCGGCGCCACTTGCGGCGCGCCCAGCCCTCCCGGGCTTTCACCTCACCTCTGCTTTTTTCGAGCCCCGTGCAGGAGTGACCCGCCCTCAGCTCCGTGCCGACCCCGGCGCCTCCGCCCCCGTGACCAGCCAGGCCAGCTCCTCCACGTTGCCCCGCGGGCCGCGCACCGGGCAGGCCAGGCTGCCCTCGACGCTGAAGCCCTGCTCGCGCGCCCATGCCAGCACGCGGTCGATGGCCCGGGCCCGGGCCCCGGCGTCGCGGACCACGCCGCCCTTGCCCACCTCGTCCCGGCCGGCCTCGAACTGGGGCTTGATCAGCGCGACGACGGGGCAGCCCGGACCGAGCACCGCCCGCATCGCGGGCAGCACCAGGGTGAGCGAGATGAACGAGACGTCGACGGTGCCGAGCGTGGGGGGCCAGGCATCGGCAGGGGCGGCGGCCCGGAGCGCGGCGGGCTCGAGGCGGCGGGCGTTGACGCGCTCGATGCAGGTGACCCGGGCGTCCTGGCGCAGCTTCCAGGCCAGCTGGCCGTAGCCCACGTCGAGGGCGATGACGTGTCGCGCGCCCCGCTGGAGCAAGCAGTCGGTGAACCCGCCGGTGGAGGCGCCGACGTCGATGGCGCTCAGGCCCGAGACGTCGATGTCGAAGGCGTCGAGGGCCGCCTCGAGCTTGAGGCCGCCGCGCGAGACGTAGGGGTGGTCCGGGACGCGGAGGCTGATCTCGGCCTCCGCGGAGACGGCGGTGCCGGCCTTGTCGGCGACCTCGCCGTTGACCAGCACCTGGCCGGCGAGGATCAGCGCCCGGGCCCGGGGGCGGCTCTCCACCAGGCCGCGCTCGACACAGAGCTGATCGAGCCTGGTCTTCCTGGCCACGGCTACCTCGGGCTCGCCGCGGGGTCGTCCACCGCGGGCACCGGGATCACGGCGCGGGGCGTGACGACCACCCGCTCGCCGCTCTGTGCGACCGTCGCTCCGTCCCAGACCACGGCCTCGCGGATCGTGACGCCGGCCGCGACCCGCGCGTCCCGGCCCAGCACCACGCCCGGCCCGAGCGTGGCCCCCCGCTCGACGACGGCGCCCGGCCCCACGAGCACCGGCGGGGCGATCCGCGCCCCCGGGTGGACGACGGCGTCCGGGTTGAGCCCACCCAGGGGGCCCGGCGCGTGGGGCGGCGCCGCCCGGCCCTCGAGCAGGTTCAGGTTGCCCTGCAAATAGCGCGCGGCGGTGCTGTGGTCGTAGAAGTAGCCCCGGTGTATGTAGGCGAAGATCGGCGCGCCGGCCTCGAGCAGCGCGCGGTAGGCCGTGCGGATCACGCAGCGCAGGGTCGGCTCGTCGGGGATCGCGTCGACGAGCTCCGGCTCGAGGACGTGGATCCCGGTGAACTGGTACGGCGGCGCGTCCGGCGCGTCCGGCGCCGCGTAGTCCAGGATGCGGCTCACCCGGCCCTGGGGCGCGACGTGGATCGCGCCCCACCGCGCGGCGTTCTCGTCGGGGCGCACGACCAGGGTGGCCACCGCGCCGCGCTCGCGGTGAAAGGCGAGCACGGCGTCGAGGTCGACGTCGCTGACGATCTTCGCGTTCTGCACCAGGCAGGTCTCGCGCGGCATCAGCCGCGCCATCTGCTTGATCCCGCCGCCGGTGCCGAGAATCTCCGGCTCGGGCGAGTAGGTCACGCGCGCCCCCAGGTCCCCGGAGTCGCCGAGCTCGGCGCGGATCTGCTCGCCGAGGTGGTGCAGGTTCACGGCGAGGTCGTCGATCCCGGCCCGGCGGCAGTGGGCCACGGCCCAGCGCAGGAGGGAGACGTTGCAGACCGGCAGCAGCGGCTTGGGCCGCTCGGCGGACAGGTCGCCGAGGCGCGTGCTCAGGCCGGCGGCGAGGAGCAGGGCGTGCATGGCCGCAGTATGCCCGAGGGACCAGCCCTTGCAAACCAGGGGCGCTGAGCTACGATGCGGCCCCTTGAGAGAAGGAGGCTGCGCCATGCGAATCTGCGTCGTGGGAACGGGCTACGTCGGTCTGGTGGCCGGCGCCGGCTTCGCCGAGTTCGGCAACGACGTGGTCTGCGCCGACGTCGACGCGGGCAAGATCGAGCGGCTGAACCGCGGCGAAATCCCGATCTACGAGCCGGGGCTCTCGCCCCTGGTCGAGCGCGGCGTGAAGGGAGAGCGGCTGCGGTTCACCACCGACGTGGCCGCCGCGGTGGCCGACGTGGACGCGGTCTTCGTCGCCGTGGGCACGCCGCCGGGGCCCGACGGCGCGGCGGACCTGTCCCACGTCTGGGACGTGGCGCGCACCGTGGGGCAGCACGCGAGCGGCTTCACCGTGGTGGTGAACAAGAGCACGGTGCCGGTGGGCACCGCCGACCGCGTGCTGGCGCTGCTCAGGGAGCACGGGCCGGGCAAGGACTTCGCCGTGGTCTCGAACCCGGAGTTCCTCAAGGAGGGCGACGCGGTCTCGGACTTCATGAAGCCCCAGCGCGTCATCGTCGGCGCGAGCGACGAGCGCGCGATCCGCCTGCTGCGCCAGCTCTACGCCCCGTTCACGCGCACGCGCGACCGCCTGATCGTGATGGAGATCCGCTCGGCCGAGGTCACCAAGTACGCCTGCAACTCGATGCTGGCCACGCGCATCTCGTTCATGAACGAGATCGCCGCGCTCTGCGCCCGCGTCGGCGCCAACGTCACCGACGTGCGCGTGGGCATGGGCTGGGACGAGCGCATCGGCCCCAAGTTCCTCTTCCCCGGCGTGGGCTACGGCGGCTCCTGCTTCCCCAAGGACGTGCAGGCGATCATCGCCACCGCCCGCGAGCACGACATGTCGCTGGAGATCCTAGAGGCGGTGGAGCGGGTCAACGAGCGTCAGAAGCGCTGGCTGGGCGAGATGGTGCAGCAGCACTTCGGGGGCGACCTCAAGGGCAAGGTGATCGGGCTCTGGGGGCTGGCCTTCAAGCCCAACACCGACGATGTCCGCGAGGCGCCGGCGCTCACCGTGGCCCGCCTGCTGCTCGAGGCCGGCGCCAGCCTCCGGCTCCACGACCCCGAGGCGCTGGATACCTTCCAGGTCGCGCTGCCGGCCTCGGATCGCGTCGTCTACTGCGCCAAGAGCTACCTCGCCGCGGAGCGCGCCGACGCGATCTGCCTGGTCACCGAGTGGCCGCTGTACCGCTCGCCCGACTTCCAGCGCCTGAAGCAGACGATGCGCGAGCCCGTGCTCTTCGACGGCCGCAACCTCTGGGACCCGGAGTACGTCCGGGAGCTGGGCTTCACCTACTACTCCATCGGGCGCCCCTGATCTGACGAGGAGGGAGACGTGACGCGACGAACCTGGCAACTGACCCTGGTCCTCACCGCCCTCTGCCTCGCCTCGCTGCCCGCGGCCGCCCGGGCGCAGCGCAGGGTGCTGCTGGCCGACCCCGCGCTGTCCGAGGATGTCCCGCTCCCCCTGGCCGGCGAGCTGGCGACCAACGTGCGCCAGGCCATCGAGCGGGCGGGGGCCCAGCCGCTCGCCGCCGCCGACGTGCAGGACAAGATGCAGCAGAGCGGCGTGGCCTCGCTGGTCTCGCGCGAGGACACGGTGAAGGTGGCCCGCCTCGTCGGGGCGGACAGCGTGCTGCGCTACCAGGCGAGGATGGAGGGCGAGAAGCTCCAGCTGACGATCTCGGTCTTCTTCACCGACGCGGGCAAGGCGGTGATGCTGGAGCGCAGCATGGCCATCGCGGAGAGCCAGGGCGTCGTCGGCGCGATGGTCGCCGAGATCCTCGGTGGCGCGCCGGCGCCCCCGGGTCCCCCGCCGCCCCCGGGTCCCCCGCCGCCCCTGCCGCCCGCGTCGCAGCCGACAGAGGCCCCGGCCTCGCAGCCGTCCAGCCCGCCGGACCCCGAGCGCTGGGCCGCCGGCCCGCGGGCCGCACGCGGCGTGGCCCTGGGCTTTCACGTCGGCGGCTCGATCCCGCTGGGAGGCGGCGACACCGACGAGTTCATCGAGACGGACCTGCGCATCGGCATGCACGCGGGCTACCAGCTCCGGCTGGGCCAGCGCCACGCCCTGGTGCCCGAGCTTGCCCTGCAGCACTCGTCCTGGAGCTTCAAGGACGGCACCGTCGTCAACCTGCCCACCGGCCAGTTCCTGATCAAGGGCGGCCTGAGCGTGCTGCACCTGATGCCGGGCGTGCGCTATCTGCTCTTTTTCGGGCCGGTGGAGATCTTCGCCGCGGCCCACGTGGGCCTGGCCTACGCCACGCAGACCATCGCCAACGCCAACGACCCGAGCGACAAGGTGGAGGACACGGCGACCGGTTTCGGCTTCGACGCGGGGACGGGGGCGCACTTCATGTTCCTCAAGTGGCTGGGCGCGGGGCTGTTCGTCGACGTGTCCAAGAGCTTCGTTGACATCGAGGGCTCGGACTACGACGCGCTCGCCCTCGGCATCGGGTTGAGCGTCAAGGGCAAGATTCCCTTCTGAGCCTCAGAAGACCTTCCAGTCGTCTTTCTTGGGCGCGGGCTTGCCCGCGTCGGGTTTCGTCCGGCCCGGCGTGGGCCTGGGTGCGGGTTTCGGTGTGGGGGTGTGCTTCGGCGTTGGGGTCGGCGTGTGCTTCGGTGTTGGTGTGGGGGTGTGCTTCGGCGTCGGGGTCGGCGTGGGCGCCGTGGCCGCGTCGGGCAAACCGGCGTCCGGCGGCGCGGCGAGGTCCGGCGGCGTCAGGTCGGGCTTGACCAGCGTCAAGTCGGGAGCTGCTCCGTCGACTTGCCCCGCCGTCACCGGGCGCGTCTCGGACCGGCCAACGAGCATCAGCGCCGTGGCCACCCCCGCGCCGAGGACGATCGCGCCCAGCCCGCCGAGCAGGACCAGCGGCAGGCGGCTCCGTTTGGGGGCTCGCTCGGCGG
>Ga0316576_10001120_pt1 | contig 14034 bp, 11 predicted proteins | sample S0NA_FD_203075 | JGI IMG/M metagenome (GOLD analysis project Ga0316576, IMG submission 203075) | Rhizosphere microbial communities from salt marsh grasses in Alabama, United States - S0-2_050615r3r5 | ecosystem: Host-associated > Plants > Roots > Rhizosphere | place: USA: Alabama | collected... | reverse complement strand
GGGTGCCGGCGCTGGTGGCGAAGCCGGGCATCGTATAGGCGAGGATGTTGGACCGGGGCAGTCCGAGCCGGTCCATCGTGTGCGCGGCCACCAGCAGGGCCTGGGTGGAGTCCAGGCCGCCGGAGACGCCGATGACGATGCGCTCGATGCCCGTGGCCCGCAGCCGCTGCACCAGGCCGTGGACCTGGATGTTATAGGCCTCGAAGCAGCGCTCGTCGCGCTCGCCCCGGTCCGATGGTACGTGCGGGAAGCGCTCGACGTGCCGGTGCAGACCGAGCTCCCGGGCCGCGGCGTCGGCCGGCAGCTCGGTCCGGAAGGTCACGTCCCGCAGTGCGCGCAGCCGTTCCCGGTGGGCCGCGGCGCTGTCGCCGAAGCTGGTCACGCGCAGACGCTCCTGGGCCAGGCGCTCCAGGTCGATGTCGGCGGTGATGAGCTGCTCGGACTCGGCGAAGCGCTCGGACTCGGCCAGCAGCAGGTTGTTCTCGAACATGACCGCGTGGCCGTCCCAGGCCAGGTCGGTCGTAGACTCGCCGGGGCCCGCCGCCGAGTACAGGTAGGCGGCGATGCACTTGCCGGACTGGGCCGCGCACAGATCGTTGCGATAACCGGCCTTGCCGATGACGATGTTGCTGGCGGAGAGGTTCAGCAGCACGGTGGCCCCGCCCAGTGCGGCATAGGTGCTGGGCGGAATCGGCGTCCACAGGTCCTCGCAGAGCTCCATGTGCAGGACCAGCCCCGGCAGGCTCTCGGCTCGCAACAGGATGTCGTTGCCGAACGGGACCCGCTCGCCGAGCAGGTCGATCTCCTGCGAGACGGCCGCGCCGGCGGCCGCAAACTGGCGCTTCTCGTAGAACTCGCGGTAGTTGGGCAAATAGGTCTTGGGCGTCACGGCCAGCACGCGGCCGCCGTGCACGGCCACGGCGCAGTTGAACAGGCGCCCGTCCACGCGCAGCGGCAGACCTACGGCCAGCAAGGGTCGGAGCGTGCGGCTGGCGTGCGCTACCTCGGCCAGGGCCGCCAGGCTTGCGTCGAGCAGCGTGTCCTGATGGAACAGGTCGTCATTGCTGTAGGCGGACAGGCCCAGCTCCGGGAACAGCGCGATCACGGCTCCGGCGGCATCGGCCCGCTTTGCCAGCGCAATGGTCGCGGCTGCATTGGCGGCCGGCTCCGCGATCCGCACGCGCGGCACGCACACCGCTGCCCGCGCGAAGCCGTGATGGTAGGGATTGAAGAACCCGGCGCGCGGGTCCGGTCGATCGCTGTCGCTGCTCATGGAACTTTGTAGGGACTGCGCCAAGGTGCTGTCCGGATTCTAGGCGCAAGGGCGGGCGGCTGACAGTCCGCGAATGAACGCACTTGAACGCGAATTCGGGCCATCATTTGCGTCGATTCGCGTTCATTGGCGGACCGTTCAGGTCGTCGCCGTCAACGCGAGGGCCGCGCCCGGCATCACTTCGGCATCGGCAGCCCGTGCAGCTCCGGGAACTGGCGGATGGCGACGCCGATGGGGATCGCCATGCCGAAGCCCTGGTTGTAGACCGAGTCGCCGCCGGAGAGCTTGGACACGTTGACACCGATGACCTCGCCCTCCTGGTTCAGCAGCGGGCCGCCGCTGTTGCCGGGGAGGATCTGGGCATCGGTCACGATCTTGCCGTCGCGCAGCGTCGTGATGACGCCGGACGTGGTCGCATCGGCCATGCCGATGGGGTTGCCGACCGCGAACACGGTCTCGCCCTGGCCCAGCCAGCCGCCGCCGGCGGGTCGGATGGCCGGCGTGCGATGGCCGTCCAGCTTCAGAAGAGCCAAATCCAGGTCGTCGCTGGTGTCCACCAGAAACGCGGTCAGCTCGGTCTCGTCCTTGAGCACGACCTGGAAACTGTTCTGCATGCTGGAGGCCGTGCTCTGCCAGTCGAATTCCAGCTTGGCCCGGCGGAAGGCACGCTCGCGCTCCTTGAGTATGTCCTGCGCCTTGGCCAGGCGCTTGCGCCGGTACTGGTAGCTGGAACGCATGCGCTCGTAGCGCTCCTGGGCCTCCGCTTGCTGAGCGGGGTGGGCGGCGCCCACCAGCTCCTCGGCCCGAGCCAGGTCGTCGTCCATGGCCGCGAGCTGACGTTTCAGGTCCTCGTGCTCGTCCGCCAGCCTGGTCAGCTCGGCCTCTTCGCCGACAAGCTTGTCCTGTGCCTCCTGCCACTGCCCGAACTCGGTGGGGCGCACCACGTGCCTGTTGGTGAGGATATAGCCATTCTCGCTGACGAAGAATCCGGACCCCTCGCCGAGCCCGTGCCTGACGGCGACGACGGCCAGCGTGGCCCGCTCGATGGGCGAGTGCGGCGGGAAGGCCTGTGCCAGTTGCGCGGCGAGGTCCTCGGCCGGACCCTGCTGTTTGGCATACGCCTCCGGGACGGCGTCGAAGCGTTGGTCGGGCGGCGGACGGTCGCTGAAGTGCCAGGTGCCGTCGGCGTCCTGGTAGCGGTAGATCTCGGACATGGCCGCGCCGGCGGCGGCCATGGCGAGGATCAGGCCGAGGGCGGCCGCCGGGGCGTGCCGGCGCGATCGGCGGGGGCTGGCTTCGGTCGAGGGGTGCGGGTCCATGTGCCTGCGCCGTTTGCGGTTTCTGGACGGCGGTCAGTCTAGCATCACGGCGCAGCCGGTCTGCTGTTCCGCTTCGCGAATCGGTCGCTGGTCTTGGCGCGTGGAGCACCGGGCCAGGACGGGCACCTCAGTGCCTGTCCCGGCGTCATGGGAGAGGCGAGCCGGCGGCCGCCGTCACTCGTCCTCGGCGTGAGGCTCCTTCAGTGTGACCAGCTCCTCGGCGCTCACCGGGTGGATGGCGACAGTGTTGTCGAAGTCTTCCTTGGTCGCGCCCATCTTCACGGCCACGGCAAAGCCCTGCAGCATCTCGTCGATGCCGTCGCCGACCATGTGGATGCCGACCACGCGCTCCTCCTCGCCGACGCAGACCAGCTTCATGGCCGTGCGCGGCCCGTGGCGGTTCAGCGCGTAGCGCATGGGCCGAAACTGGGTCTGGTAGATGGTCACCTTGCCGTCCCGGGCGGCGCGGGCTTCGGGCTCGGTCAGACCGACGCTGCCCACCGGCGGATGCGCGAATACCACCGTGGGGATGTTCTCGTAGTCCAGCCGCCGATTCGGCTGGTCGGTGAACAGGCGGTCGGCGAGCCGGCGGCCGGCGGCGATGGCCACCGGTGTCAGCGGAGCGCGCCCGGTGACGTCGCCCAGCGCATAGATACCGGCCACGGTGGTGTTCTGGAACGCGTCGGTGGGGATCACGCCGTTGCGCAGGGGCTCGATGCCCGCCGCCTCCAGGTCGAGGCCGTCGATGTTGGGGCGCCGGCCCACGGCCCAGAGCACGGTGTCGAAGCCGGTCAGCTCGCTGCCGTCCTGCGCCTTTACAGCGATGCCGTCGTCGCGGCGCTCCAGCGCGGCCACGGCGAACGGCAGGTGCAGGCGGATGCCATCCTGCTCCATGTTGTGGGTCACGGTCTCGCTGACGAGGGGATCGAAGGTTTCCAGCACCCGGCTCTCCAGCGCGACGACGGTGACCTCGGAGCCGAGCGCGCGCATGACGCCCGCCAGCTCGACGCCGATGTAGCCGCCGCCGACGACGCAGATGTTGCGCGGCTGCTCGGTCAGTGCAAAGAAGCCGTCGGAGGTGATGCCGAGCTCGTGGCCGGGCACCGGCGGCACGATGGGCCGGCTGCCGGTGGCGATGGCGATGTGGTCGGCCGTGTAGCGCTTGCCGTCCACCTCGACGGTGCGATGGTCGACGAAGCGGGCATGGCCATGGATATGGGTAATGCCTTCCCCGGCGACATAGCCGGACCAATAGTCGAGGATGCCGGCGATGAAGCCGTCGCGGCCCTGCACCAGCTTTGGCCAGTCGATCCCGCGCAGGTCTGCATCGACGCCGAAGTCCGGCGCGCTGCGCACGCCCTCGGCGAGGTTGGCCGCATACCACATCACCTTCTTCGGCACGCAGCCGACGTTGACACAGGTACCGCCGAGCTTGTTGGACTCGATGATGGCGACGCGCTTGCCGTGCTCGGCGGCCTTCTCGGCGACCGCAAGGCCGCCGCTGCCGCCGCCGATGGCGATGAGATCGAAGTGCTTGTCCATGGGTCTGTCCTGCTGAGGGTGTCGAATTCGGACTGCGGCCCGTCGCGATTGGCCGAAATCGGCGGTGTGATACAACGGGCGGCGTCAGATCTGCAATGTGCTGCGGCAATCGTGGCAGCCAACATGCTGCTTTGGTGCTACGCCCGCGCTTCAGCGCGGCAGTCGGCGCCTCAGCCGCGGTCCACCCCCGCGGTGAACCGCGGGCTCCGGGTTGCGCGCGTTACGATGCGAGGCCGGTGTTCGCCGCTACCGACTAAAAACAGCGCCTCCCTGCGGTCCGACCGCGGATCCCTCCGCGGTCCGGCCGGCATCCAGGAACTCCGTTGGGAACCCCGGAAACCGGCTTCGTCGCGAGTCGGCTCGACCCGAATCAGCCGGCCTGTCGGCCGAGCCAGCCCTCGAGGTCGTCGGAGCCGCCGATCTTCTCACCGTTGATGAAGACCTGCGGGACAGTCGTCGCGGCCGCCACCGCGCGCAGGGTCTCCTCGGTGTAGTCCTTGTTGAGCACCAACTCCTCGTACTGATAGCCGTGCTCGCGCAGCATCTCCTTGGCCTTGGCGCAGAACGGGCAGCCGGGGCGGGTGAAGATGGTCACGTCGGCCGGCTTCGGGGCATCCGGCGCAACGTAGGCCAGCATGGTGTCGGCGTCGGAGACGTGGAAGGGATCGCCCGGCTCCTCCGGCTCGATGAACATCTTGTCGATGGTGCCGTCCTTGACCAGCATCGAGTAGCGCCAGGAACGCTTGCCGAAGCCGAGATCGTCCTTGTCCACGAGCAGGCCCATACCGTCGGTGAACTCGCCGTTGCCGTCCGGGATGAAGGTCAGGTTGTCGGCGTTCTCGTCCTCCTTCCAGGCATTCATCACGAAGGCGTCGTTGACGGACATGCAGATGATGTCGTCCACGCCAGCGTCCTTGAAGGCCGGGGCCAGCTGGTTGAAGCGGGGCACATGAGTCGAGGAGCAGGTGGGCGTGAAGGCTCCGGGCAGGGAGAAGACCACCACGGTCTTGCCCTTGAAGAGGTCATCGGTGGTGACGTCCTTCCACTCGTGGCCGTCGCGGGTGCGGAAGGTGACGTTCGGGACCTTCTGGCCGGTGCGGTCTTGCAGCATGGTGTCGATCTCCAGTTGGGTTTGCGACTGTGTTGGAAAGTCGTGGTCAGCGGGCTATTCCCGCGGCACGGCACAGAGTGTGAGGGCCACGGATCAATCTGCAAAATGGATTGATCAAATCGTTGCGATTGTTTAGGCCGATGGCTTCGCGCCCGGCCATCCGCTCAGCCGATGCTGGTACGCGGGCGCGACATCCGCCGGGGCGGGAGCGGCTTCAGCCGCGACCGGTGCGGAGCGAGTTGCCCGCGCTGTGAGCGGGACGAAGGTGCCGGTGGCGAGACCGCTGGTGCGTTGGCTGGAGCGGTGCGGTCCGTCGCCGAGCTCTCGCGCCGGGTGATCGCCGTCTGCCGTCTAGGTATGCGCCCTGGCGGGGTGAGCGCGGAAAGGCTTGGATTCGGCGCTCTTGACGCGAGGCTGGCCTCGATACCGATACCGAGCGCAGCCGGGACGGTTTGTGGTGCAGGCCGCGCGTCACTCCTGCACGAAAAAGCCCGCCGGGCGGCGGGCTTTTTCGTGCACAGCTATTTGATCTTGCCTTCCTTGTACATGACGTGCTTGCGCACGACCGGGTCGTATTTCTTGATTTCCATCTTGCCGGGCGTGTTGCGCTTGTTCTTCGTGGTCGTATAGAAGTGGCCGGTGCCGGCGCTGGAGTTGAGCCGGATCTTGTCGCGTGCTGCCTTTGCCATCGTGTATGCCCCTTACGGATTCGGTGGAGTCTCAGACCTTCTCGCCGCGGGAGCGCATGTCCGCCAGGACGCTGTCGATGCCGTTCTTGTCGATGATGCGCATGCCCTTGGTGGAGACGCGCAGGCGCACCCAACGCTTCTCGCTCTCGACCCAGAAGCGGTGGTAGTGCAGGTTCGGCAGGAACCGCCGCTTGGTCTTGTTGTGGGCGTGGGAGACATTGCAACCGGTCATCGGCCGCTTGCCGGTGACCTGACAGACCTTGGACATGACATCCGCTCCTTACAAAAAGCGTGCGCCGCGCCCCTGTCGGGCACCGGGCGATGACGGGAGGAGGGCGGGGACCGGGGCGCGTGCCGGGTGTCGCGCAGAGCCCTGCCAAAAACTAAAGACCGAGAACAATAACGGGTTGCGGCGCCTTGGTCAAGTTATAACAGGCCCCGCTCGGCGAAGGACGTGCCTTCGCCCTCGCCGACGATGACATGGTCGAGCACACGAATGTCCACCAGGGCCAAGGCGTCCTTCAGCCGCTGGGTGATGCGCAGGTCGGACTGGCTGGGCTCGGCGACGCCGGACGGATGGTTGTGGGCGAAGATGACGGCGGCGGCGTTGTAGCGCAGTGCCTCTCGGACCACTTCGCGGGGATGCACGCTGGCGCCGTCGATGGTGCCGCGGAACAGCTCCCTGTAGTCGATGACGCGGTGGCGGTTGTCGAGGAACAGGCAGGCGAAGACCTCGTGGGGGACGCCGCGCAGACGCATCTTGAGGTACTGGCGGGTCGCCTCGGGGCTGGTCAGGACGTCGCGGTTCAGGACCTGCTCGTTGAGATAGCGCTTGCTCATCTCCAGCACGGCCTGAAGCTGGGCGTACTTGGCCGTGCCGAGTCCCTTCGCATCGCAAAAGGCCTTCTCGCTGGCCGAGAACAGCCCGACCAGACCGCCGAACTCGGCGAGCAGATCCCGGGCCAGGTCGATGGCGCTCTTTCCGGCGATGCCGGTTCGCAGGAAGATGGCCAGCAGCTCCGGGTCGGACAGGGCATCGGCCCCGCGCTTCAGCAACTTCTCGCGCGGGCGTTCGTCCAGTTGCAGGTCGGTGATGCGCATCGGCACCGCTCCGTTGGAGTCCGTAGCTGACCCCAAAGTATGCCACGGATCTCGGCCCTTTGGGGGCGGTCGCGGCCGCCGCCGATTCGGTTACAATCCGCGGCATGTACGCCGACCCGCACGCCGCCCCCGCGTGACACCAATGGACGGGCCATCACCAACGAACCCGCGCATCCTGCTCGGCATCAGCGGCGGCATTGCCGTGTACAAGTCGGTGGAGCTCGTGCGGCGCCTGCGTGAGCGCGGTGCCGAGGTGCAGGTGGTCATGACCGCCGCGGCCCGCGCCTTCGTCACGCCGCTGACCTTTCAGGCCGTCTCCGGCCGGCCCGTGCGCTCGGAGCTGCTCGACCCGCAGGCGGAGGCGGGCATGGACCACATCGCGCTGGCGCGCTGGGCCCAGCACATCGTCATCGCGCCGGCCACGGCCCACGTCATTGCGCGTCTGGCCCACGGCTTCGCCGACGATCTGCTCAGCACGCTCGTGCTCGCCACCGAGGCGCCGCTGACGCTGGCACCGGCGATGAACCAGAGGATGTGGCAGCATCCGGCCACGCAGGCCAATTGCGCACTCCTGGCGCAGCGGGGCGCGACCTTCATCGGCCCCGCCAGCGGCGACCAGGCCTGCGGCGAAACGGGCCCGGGCCGCATGGTGGAGCCCGGCGAGATCGCCGGCCGTCTGCTGCCGGCCTCGGGGGCGCTGCCGCTCTCCGGCCGCCGCGTGTTGCTCACGGCGGGGCCGACACGGGAGGCGATCGATCCGGTGCGCTTCGTCGGCAACCGCAGCTCCGGCAAGATGGGCTACGCGCTGGCTGCGGCCCTGGCGAAGCTCGGCGCGGCGGTGACCCTCGTCTCCGGCCCCACGTCGCTCGCGCCGCCCCTCGGCTTGACGCTGGTGCGGGTGGAGTCGGCGCTGGAAATGGAACGGGAAGTGATGGCCCGCGTGGCCGGCTGCGACCTTTTCGTCGGCGCCGCCGCCGTGGCCGACTATCGACCCGAGGCCCCGGCCGGCGTCAAGCTGAAGAAGCACGAGACCGCGTTGACGCTGCGCCTGGTGCGCAATCCCGATATCCTTGCCGGCGTCGCCGCCTTGCCCTCGCGGCCGTTCACCGTGGGCTTTGCCGCCGAGACGGATGACCTCGAAGCCCATGCCGCCGGCAAGCTCGCGGCCAAGGGGCTCGACATGATCGCCGCCAACCGCGTGGGCAGCGGGGCCGGCGGATTCGAGTCCGACGACAATGCGCTGCTGGTGCTGTGGCCCGGTGGCCGCCGCGAATTGTCGATGATGCCCAAGCCCCAACTGGCCGCTGCCCTGGCCCAGCTGATTGCCGAGCGTTATGCACCATCCCCTGAAGGTTAAGGTCCTCGACGACCGCATCGGGCGCGAGTTTCCGCTGCCCGCGTACGCCACCGACGGTGCCGCCGGTCTCGATCTGCGGGCCATGCTGGAGTCGCCGCTGCACCTGGAGCCCGGAGCCAGCGAGCTGATCCCGTCGGGCCTCGCGATCCACATCGAAGACCCCGGCCTGGCCGCGATGATCCTGCCCCGATCCGGGCTCGGCCATCGCCACGGCATCGTGCTCGGCAACCTGGTGGGCCTGATCGACTCCGATTATCAGGGGCCGCTGCTGATCTCGTGCTGGAACCGCGGCAGCGAGGGCTTCGACATCGCCGTCGGCGAGCGCATCGCGCAGCTGGTGCTGGTGCCCGTGGTGCGCGCCGGGCTGGAAATCGTCACCGAGCTCGCGCCCACCGCCCGCGGGGCGGGCGGCTTCGGCCACAGCGGACGGTTGTAACCGGTGCCTCAGCATGGCCCTGCGCTCGCGCGGCGCTGCTGCCGGGCCGAGCCATGAGGGGATCGAGCAGAGATTCGGAGAGCGCGGTGGACAGCCTGGACGACGACGATCCCATCAGCCCCGGCGTGGGGAGTTACTGGTTAGCCGCCTTCGCCGGCTGTGCCGTCGTGGCCTTTGCTTTGGTCCTAGGCCTGTCGGCGCTCTGGCAACACTGGGAGCGTCAGGACGCTGCTACCTATCTGCGGGCTACGGGGGAGCGTCTGTCGGCGGAGCTGGCGCTGCGGGCGGCGGCGGTGCGCGGTCAGGTCGGCCGCCTGCGCCGGGACCCCGGCATCCAGGCCGCGCTGGCCGACGGCCGCCCGGCCGTGCTGCGGGCCAAGGAAGACCAACTGACCGCGGTGATCCCGGGGGCGCTGGACATCAGCCTGTTCCGTGCACGGGACGTGGGGCCCGGCGGCGAGGCCGGCCAGCGGCTCAGCTATGCCGGCATGGACATGGTGCGCGCCGTCCTCACGGACTCGACGGTCGCCCCCTTGGAGGCGCATCGCGTGCGCAGGGAGGACGAGCATCTGGCCAGTGCCGGGGCGATCCTCGGTCCGGACGGCCAGCGTGCGATCGGCGTGATCCACGTGAAGCTGCCCATGTCGATGCTGCCGCGCGTCGGCGTCGCGGCGGCGGGTGATCCCGTGTACCTGTTCGAGCAGAAGGTGGGCGACGACATCGTCCCCATTCAGTCCGATGCGCCGCACGCACCGGATCGCGCGCCGGACTTTCAAGAGCCCGTGCCGGGCACGCGCATCGAGTTGTCTGCCTGGTCCGAGGCGAGCGGACTCTTCGCCCCCGGGCGCCTGCCGTGGCTCGGAGGTGTTCTCGCGGCGACTCTGCTGGCACTGGGTCTCGTCCTCTGGCTCGGGCACCGCGGGCTGGCGCGGGCGCTGCGCGCCGACCTGGATGCCGTGGTGGTGACCGTCGCCGATGCGGCGGAAAAGCGGCCACCGCGGGAGATCCACAGCCGCCTCGTGGAATTCCACGCCGTGCAGGAGCAGATCCGCGGGCTGCTGCGAGCGCTGCAGCCGGCGCGCCCGGCGCCCCGGCGGCCGGCAGTGGACGTGGCGCCTCTGGCCGGCGGTCCGGTCAGCGGCGCTCTCCACGAGCCGCAGCTCGACGGTGACCTGGATCTCGATTCGGCCCTGGATTTTCCTGCCGGCGACCCGGAGACGGCCGGCGCACCCAAGGCCGCGGCGGAGGCGTCGGTCGTCACCGAGCCGGGCGTCGCTGGGCCGGGCGTCGCCGATGCCATCTTCCGGGCCTACGACATTCGCGGCTTGGTCGAGGAGCAGATCGACGCAACGGTCATGCACCGGCTGGGACAGGCCCTCGGCTCCGAGGCGCTGGAGCGCAACAGCCATCTCGTGATCGTCGGGCGCGATCAGCGCCCCTCTGGCGAGAGGTTGGCGCGGGCACTCGTGGAAGGGCTGCTGTCCACCGGAGTCGACGTGATCGACCTCGGCATGGTGCCGACGCCGCTGGTGTACTTCGCCTGTTCGCTGCGTGCCGATGCCTCCGGCGCGATGGTCACGGCCAGCCACAATCCTGCCGCGTACAACGGGCTGAAGGTGGTGCTGGCGGGCCTGGCCGCCACCGCGGCAGATATCGACAGTCTGCGCCGGCGCGTGCACGCCGGGGACGTGCGAACCGGTGCCGGCAACTGCCGCGATGAGTCCATCGTCGATACCTACATCGAGGCCGTCGAGCAGGACGTCGCGATCGCCCGCGTCATGACCGTCGTCATCGACTGCGGCCATGCCACCGCCGGCTTGGTCGCGCCGGCCCTGTTTCGCGCCCTGGGCTGCAAGGTCATCGAACTGGACTGCGATTGCGATCCGGCCCTGGCGGACGAGCGCATGCCGGACCCGGCGCAGCCACGGCATCTCCATTCCGTCGGCGACGCCGTGCAGAGCGCCGGCGCCGACCTGGGAATCGCATTCGACGCCGACGGCGATCGGCTCGGCGTCGTCGACGCACGGGGGCACGTCATCGCCGCCGATCGCGTACTGATGCTCCTGGCCGCCGACGTCCTGGCCCGGCACCCCGGCAGCGACATCGTCTACGACGTCAAGTCCAGCCATCACCTCGGCGCTCAGATCCTGCGCCATGGCGGGCGGCCGGTGATGTGGAAGTCCGGGCACACGCACCTGAAGGAGAAGCTGCGCGAGACCGGAGCGCCGCTGGCCGGGGAGTTCACCGGCCATTTCATGTTCGCCGAGCGCTGGAACGGCTTCGACGACGCCTTCTATGCGGCCGGCCGGCTGCTGGAGGTCCTGGCGCTGGACCCTCGCTCCACCGACGAGGTGTTCGCCGAGCTGCCGGCGGGCCTGGGTACGGCGGAGCTGTTTGTGCCGCTCTCGCCGGAGGAGAGCGCGAGCGTCATGGAGAAGGTCCTCGGCATGGCAGACCGGCTCGACGGCGTCGAGGTGAACACCATCGATGGCCTGCGCGCCGAGTTCGACCAGGGGTGGGGGCTGGTCCGGTCGTCCAATACTCAGAACGGCGTGGTGTTCCGGTTCCAGGCCGACGATCAGGAGTCGCTGGACAAGATTCAGGATCTGTTCCGTCGTATGATGCATCTGGCCGCGCCTCAGCTCGCGCTGCCGTTCTGAGAGGAGTCGAGAGTCGCCGATGTCACTGCCCGCCGAACGCGCCCACAATATCGCCAGTGTCCTGATCGAAGCGCTGCCCTATATCCGGCGCTTTACCGGCAAGACCATGGTGATCAAGTACGGCGGCAATGCCATGGTCGAGCAGCGCCTGAAGGAGGGGTTTGCCCGCGACGTGGTGCTGATGAAGCTGGTCGGCATCAATCCGGTCATCGTCCACGGCGGCGGTCCGCAGATCGGTGCACTGCTGGAGCGCCTGGGCAAGGCCAGCGAGTTCGTTCAGGGCATGCGGGTGACCGACAGCGAAACCATGGACGTGGTGGAAATGGTCCTCGGCGGACTGGTGAACAAGGAGATCGTCAACCTGATCAATCGACACGGAGGCGCGGCCGTGGGGCTGACCGGCAAGGACGGCGACCTGATCCATGCGCGCAAGCTGCTGCTGCGCCGCGATGCGCCGGAGCTGGCGGAGACCGAGATCATCGACCTCGGCCACGTCGGTGAGGTCGAGAGCATCGACGCAGGCGTGGTCGACATGCTGGTGGGCGGCAATTTCATTCCGGTGATCGCGCCCATCGGCGTCGGCAAAGACGGGTTTTCCTATAACATCAACGCCGATCTGGTCGCCGGTAAGATCGCCGAGGTGCTCCAGGCCGAGAAGCTCATCCTGCTGACCAATACCGCGGGCCTGCTCGACGCGTCCGGAGGGCTGATCAAGGACTTGGATGCAAAGCGGGTCAATGCGCTGATCGCCGAAGGCGTCATCCGCGGCGGCATGCTGCCGAAGATCCGCTGCGCCCTCGAGGCCGTGCAATCCGGGGTGCGTGCCGCGCACATCCTGGATGGACGAGTCGAGCACGCGGTGATGCTGGACCTGTTCACCGACGAGGGCGTCGGCACGCTCATCCGCGCCCGCTGAGCGCGAAGGGATTGCTCGTCCCTCGCCGCGCCGCTGTGGGAGCGACTTCAGCCGCGACCCGCGCGAGCGCAGCGAAGCGCGAGTCTCTGCCTCGACAAATGCCAATCCCCTTTCACATAGTCGCGGGGCTGCGAGCCCGCTTTGGAATCGACTGAATCTCGATCCGTCAGTTCGGCCGAGGCGCGAGCCTGAGCTCAGCAATCGATCCGGTATTTGCGGCTTCACTCTCCATCTTCTGCTCTTTTTCGGCTGGATCCGGCGGACGTGGATGACGGCACGAGACCCTTCCGTCTCGGGTCACCTCACCAGCAGTGTTGAATTAGCGTGCGGCCGCCTGCGTCGCCGCCGCCTCGACGGCGGGCTTGAAGCCGTCGAGTACTTGCTGGCGTTCGCGCGTCGCGCAGTTCTCCATTCCCGCGCTGTACGTGCGGCACTGGATGTCGAGGAAGATCGAGGCGCCCGTGCCTTGCTTGTTCCAGATGCGCGACACCGTCAGTGCGATGTCGTTGTTGGTCTCCGGTGGTGCCGTCATCACGATGTCGGTGCTGCTGCTCTCCACCGGTACCGTCGCCTGGCCCTTTACGTAGTCCTTGGCCAGAAGCCACAGCCGCTCGCATTCCGCGTCGCTGCCGCAGGTGATCAGGTTCGGCAGTTCCGTTGGCGGCTCCTCGGCTTCCATCGGCGTCTCCCGGATATCCTTCAGCTGCCGGAAGCGCTTCAAATCGCGGGCGAAGCTCTCGCGGATGTCCTGTTTCTGATGTTCGCGTTCGAGGATGGCCGCCATGGCTTCCTGCATCGAGCGTTCGGTCTTTTCGATGCCCTGCTGGAGCCGGTCCGGGATTGGCTTGCCGGCGCGTTCGAGGTCGGCCGCCTCTTCGCGCAGGCCGTTCAGCCAGTTCTGCTGACGGCGGACGTTGCTCTTCGTGACCTGGATCATGACGTCGATGGCGGCCAGCTTCCCGTCACGAACCATGATGAGGTCGTCCACCGTGCGGAAGGTACGCAGCAGCACGCGGTCTGCCGCCTGCTGTTGCTCGATCAGGCGATGCTGTTGGGCGCGCAGCCGCTCGAGCTCACGCTCGCGCTGGATCTCTTCCGGGGTCTTGGCCGGCGGGACCACCCGGACCGGCGTGCCCTGGGGGGACAGGATCTCGTGGCCCTTCTCGCTGTATTCCGGGGGAATGCGGTCGCTGTAATGGACGGCGCCCTGGTCGTCCTCCCAACGGAACAGTTGCTGGGCCGACGCCGCGGGCAGCAGCAGCGGCAGAGCGAGCATACCGGCGCACAGGACGTGAAGGGCAGCGGCCCTTCGTTTGGCAGGGCCTGTCAGCGGAGGGAATTCCGGGAGCCGGCGGCCCTGTGCCCCTGCTCTTGTTGTAGCTCGATGCATGTTGGACGTTCGCTACGCGCCGGCGCGCGACCCAGCGCGCTGGTCGGGATGATGCTGCGCTAGAGCATAAGGTAGCGTAGGAGCAGTCGCACGGATGCGAGCGTTGCCACGGTTCGGCGCACCTGTCGGCTGCCTTTCGTCTCGTCCGCGCGGGCTTGGGGGCCGCGATCCCTGATTCTGATCGACGGCGCGGCACGTCAACGCTCGGGGCCTATCCTCTCGTCCGGCTCGGACCCGGTG
>Ga0316576_10001119_pt1 | contig 14034 bp, 9 predicted proteins | sample S0NA_FD_203075 | JGI IMG/M metagenome (GOLD analysis project Ga0316576, IMG submission 203075) | Rhizosphere microbial communities from salt marsh grasses in Alabama, United States - S0-2_050615r3r5 | ecosystem: Host-associated > Plants > Roots > Rhizosphere | place: USA: Alabama | collected... | reverse complement strand
GCTCTACGTGGGCGCCGAGGTCGCCCTCCTCGGCGTGGCCAAGATCGTCCTCGGGTGGCCGCTCTGGGTCGTGGGACTCGCGGTGATGGGCTGGCTGCTCGTCTCGGGCCACACGCCGCTGCACCCCGCTGCCGCACCCGACGGGGAGCCGGACGAGCCGGCACCGACCGACGCCGACGCCTGGCGTGGACGCGAGCCGGGCTGATCCTCGGCTCGGGCCGCCGCCCCGCTAGCCGAGGTCCTCGTCGTCGATCTCGCGCCGTTGGCGCTCACCGGGGCTGAGCAGTGACTCGAGCTCGGCCTCGTTCTCCGTGGTGCTGAGGAAGAGCAGCTCGTCGAGGGGTTCCAGCGCGTCGTCGCGGCTGGGCGCGATGGGGTGTCCGTCGCGGATGATCCCGGTGAGCACCGTGTCCGACGGGAAGGGCACGTCGCCGACACGGGTTCCGGCGTAGGGGCTCCCGACGGGGAGGGTCATCTCGACCATCATCGCGCGGCCCTGCTGGAACTCGAAGATGCGCACGAGGTCGCCGACGCTCACGGCCTCCTCCACGAGGGCCGTCATGAGGCGGGGAGTCGAGACGGCGACGTCGACCCCCCACGCCTCGTCGAACATCCACTCGTTCTTCGGGTTGTTGACCCGAGCGACGGTTCGCGGGACCCCGAACTCGGTCTTGGCGAGCAGCGAGAGCACGAGGTTGGCCTTGTCGTCGCCTGTGGCGGCGACGACGACGTCACAGTCGGGGAGGCCCGCCTCGCCGAGCGCCTCGATCTCGCAGGCGTCGGCCTGGAGCCAGCTGGCGTCGGGCACCTTCGCCACCCGCTCGCCGTCGGCGTCGCGGTCGACGAGGAGCACGGTGTGGCCGTTGCGGAGCAGCTCGCGGGCGATCGAACGGCCGACGCTCCCGGCTCCGGCGATGACGACACGCATGGGCTCTGTGCCTTTCGATGGTCAGGGGGTGACGAGCGGCGGTGCGTCCAGGACCCGCTCGGCCGTGGCGAGGTCGTCACGCAACAGGGCGAGATGGAGCAGGTCCCCCTCCTGGAACACCGTGTCGTGGCCCGGCAGCAGCCCCTCCCCGAGCCGCGTCACGTAGACGAGCCGCCCGCCGGTGGCGTTCTCGATCTCGCTGACCCGGTGCCCGATCCACCCGGCGTCGACCGGCATCTCGGCGATGACCACCTTCCCCGAGGGGTCCACGTGCTCGGGGACGTGCCCCTGGGGCATGAGCCGCCGCAGCATCTGGTCACTCGTCCACTTCACCGTCGCGACCGTGGGGATGCCGAGCCGTTGGTAGATCTCCGCGCGGCCCGGGTCGTAGATGCGCGCGACGACGTTCTCGACGCCGAAGCGCTCCCGCGCCACCCGCGCGGCGAGGATGTTGGAGTTGTCGCCGCTGGAGACGGCGGCGAAGGCGTAGGCCTTCTCGATCCCGGCCTCGCGCAGCGTGTCCCGGTCGAAGCCCACCCCGGTGACCGTGTGGCCCTCGAACGCCGTACCGAGCCGGCGGAACGAGCTCTCGTCCTGGTCGATGACGGCGACCTCGTGCCCGGCGCGCTCGATGGCCCGGGCCAGGGAGGCGCCCACCCGGCCGCAGCCCATGATGACGAAGTGCACGCCGCCGACGCTACACCGGCCCACCCTCGACGGCCGTCGTGAACGAGGGCGCCCGCGGTGGTGCCGAGACCTAGAGTGTGCTGCGTGCTGTCGCCCGGACGTCTCCTCAAGCGCGTGCTCGTCGGCCCCGCCATGCGCAGTGACCGGCTGGGCGAGACGCTGCTCCCGAAGAAGGTCGCGCTCCCGGTCTTCGCCAGCGACGCGCTGTCGTCGGTGGCCTACGCTCCGGACGAGATCCTGCTGACGCTCGGCTTCGCGGGCGGCACCCTCGCCTTCCTGCACTCGTGGCAGATCGGGCTCGCCGTCGTCGGGGTCATGGCGGTGGTCATCATGAGCTACCGGCAGAACGTGCGGGCCTACCCCTCGGGGGGTGGCGACTACGAGGTGGCGAGCGTCAACCTCGGCCCGAAGGCGGGCCTCGGGGTCGCGAGCGCCCTGCTCGTCGACTACGTCCTGACCGTCGCGGTGTCGGTCTCCGCGGGGGTGCAGAACGCCGCGTCCGCCTTCGGCTTCGTCCGGGGGCACGAGGCGGTGTACGCCGTCGCGATCATCGCCGCGCTCACCGCGATGAACCTGCGCGGCGTGCGGGAGTCGGGGACCGCCTTCGCGGTTCCCACCTACCTCTTCATGGCCACGGTCTTCGGCATGGCCGCCATCGGGTTCTGGCGCGAGTCCACGGGCACTCTCCCGCTCGCCGAGAGCGCCGACCTCGAGCTGCTCCCCGAGCCGGGGCACCAGGCGGTCACCGGCCTGGCCCTGGCCTTCCTCTTCCTTCGGGCGTTCTCGTCGGGGTGCGCGGCCCTCACCGGGGTCGAGGCGATCAGCAACGGGGTGCCCGCCTTCCGCAAGCCGAAGGGCCGCAACGCCGCGACCACCCTCCTGCTCATGGGGGTGATCAGCGCGACGATGCTCATGTCGATGATCGCCCTGGCCCGGTGGACGCGGGTCCAGTACGCCGAGGACCCGCACGTTCAGCTCGCCCGCGACGGCGTGCTCCTCCCCGAGGGGTACGAGCAGGACACCGTCATGGGGCAGGTGTCCAAGGCCGTCTTCGACGGGTTCCACCCCGGCGTCGTCCTCGTGTCGGTCGTCACCGGGCTCATCCTGGTCCTCGCGGCCAACACGGCCTTCAACGGCTTCCCCGTCCTCGGGTCGATCCTGGCCCGGGACGGGTTCCTGCCCCGGCAGCTCCACACCCGCGGCGACCGCCTGGCCTTCTCCAACGGCATCCTCATCCTCGCCGGTGCCGCGGCGGTGCTGGTCGTCGTCTACAACGCCAAGGTGACCAGCCTGATCCAGCTCTACATCGTGGGGGTGTTCGTCTCCTTCACGCTGTCGCAGATCGGCATGGTGCGGCACTGGAACCGGCACCTCCGGGTCGAGCGCAACCCCGACGTGCGCCGCGGGATGCTGCGTAGCCGGGTCATCAACGGCATCGGCGCCACCATGTCCGGCGTCGTCCTCGTCGTCGTGCTCGTCACGAAGTTCGTGCACGGCGCCGGGCTCGCCGTCGCCGCGATGGCGGGCCTGTTCTTCCTCATGACGTCGATCCGGCGGCACTACGACCAGGTCAGCGAGGAGCTGGACGTCGACGAGGGTGACACCCGACAGCAGATGCTGCCGTCGCGCGTCCACGCGATCGTGCTCGTCGCGAAGGTCCACAAGCCGACGCTGCGGGCGCTGGCGTACGCGCGGGCCACGCGACCCTCGGTGCTCGAGGCGGTCACCGTGGACGTCGACCCGGACGAGACCCGCGCCCTGCTCGCCGAGTGGGACCGCCGGGACATCCCGGTGCCGCTCAAGGCGCTGGACAGTCCGTACCGGGAGATCACCCGCCCGGTCCTCGACTACGTCCGCTCGATCCGCTCCGGCAACCCGCGGGACCTCGTCGTCGTCTACATCCCCCAGTACGTCGTCGGCCACTGGTGGGAGCAGGTGCTGCACAACCAGAGCGCGCTCCGGCTGCGCACCCGGCTGCTCTTCACCCCGGGAGTCATGGTGTCGTCGGTGCCCTGGCAGCTCGCCTCCTCCGAGGGGGCCGAGGAGCGGTTCGAGGGACCGGCGCCCGGAGCGGTGCGCCGCGGAGACCAGTGAGCGAGCCGGGCGAGCGGGCCTCCGGCCTCGCCGAGGGTGATGAGGTCGAGGTCGACGTCACCTCCTTCGCGCACGGGGGCGCCGGGGTCGCGCGGCACCGGGGGCAGGTCCTCTTCGTCCGCCACGCCCTTCCGGGCGAGCGTGTGCGTGCCCGGGTCGGCGAGGTCGGTCCTCGTGGACGGTTCGTGCGCGCCGATGCCGTGGACGTGGTCGTGCCCTCGCCCGACCGAGTGCCGCCGCCGTGTCCGTTCGCCGGGCCCGGACGGTGCGGAGGATGCGACCTGCAGCACGTCTCCCTGCCCCGCCAGCGTGCCCTGAAGGCGGACGTCGTCCGCGAGCAGCTGTCCCGGCTCGCCGGGCTCGACGTCGACGTGCGGGTCGAGCCGGTGCCGGGCGACGACGAGGGGCTCGGCTGGCGGACCCGGGTGCGGTTCGCGGTGGACCCCACGGGCCGGGCCGGCCTGCGGCGGCACCGGTCGCACGACGTGGTGCCGGTGGACCGCTGCCGGATCTCCGTACCCGGGGTGGACGCGCTCGGCGTCACGGCACGCCGCTGGACCGGCGCGGAGCACGTCGACGCCGTCGTCCCGTCGGTCGGGGAGCCGGTCACCGTCGTCGTCCCCGGGGGAGAGGCCCCGGACGTCACGGAGCGGGTGGAGGCACGCTGGCGTGCTCCCGACGGGTCGGAGCGGATGATGCGTCGCGACTTCGTCGTGTCGGCCGCGGGCTTCTGGCAGGTGCACCCGGGTGCGGCCGCCACCTTCGTCTCCGCCGTCATGGAGGCCCTCGCGCCTCGTCCGGGGGAGCGCGCGGTGGACCTCTACGGGGGCGTCGGGCTGTTCGCGGCCGCCCTGGCCCAGGAGGTCGGGCCGTCCGGACAGGTGGTCCTCGTCGAGGCGGACGCCGACGCCGCCGCACGGGCCGACGCCGGGCTCGACCGCCACGGGAACGTCGCGGTGGTCCGGGCGCGCGTGGACGCCGCCCTCGGCGTCTCCCGCCACTCGCGGCGCGGTCCGCGGCGGGACCGGAGACGTGGCGGTCCGCGCTCGGCGCTGGTGCCCGACCGCGCCGACCTCGTCGTCCTCGACCCACCCCGCACCGGGGCGGGCCCCGAGGTGTGTCGCGCCGTCGCGGCGCTCCGGCCGCGCGCCGTGGCCTACGTGGCCTGTGACCCCGCGGCGCTCGCGCGCGACACCGCCGCGCTGCTCGCGGCCGGGTACCGGCTCGAGCGGCTCCGCGCGTTCGACGCCTTCCCGATGACCCATCACGTGGAGTGCGTGGCCACCCTGGTGCGCGACCCCGACCGGTCGAGCGCCCCGTCCGGGGAGCCCCGGGGTCGCAGCGGAAAGGTTCCGGAGCGACCCCCGGGCTAGCGGGACCCGGCGACGCGGGGTCAGGGAGCGAGCTCGGCGACGACCTCGTCGGCGGACCGTACCCGGCAGTAGCCGGCGACGTGCTCGATGGCGGTCTCGTGCCGGGACCTGCTGCGCGACACGCACGCGTCGGGGACCAGGGTCACGAGATAGCCGAGGTCGCAGGCGTCGCGGACGGCCGAGCTCACGCACTGGTCGGTGAGCCCTCCGACGACGACGAGGTGCCTGGTGCCGAGGTTGCCCAGCACGTAGTGCAGGGTCGTCGACACGAACGGGCTCGAGCTCGTCTTCGGCAGGACCATCTCGTCGCCGACGGGTGCCACCGCGTCGACCACCCTGGCATCCGGTGACCCGGGCGGGACGTGGAAGCCGGTGATGCGGTAGTCGAGGCCCCGGTCCCGGCCGTCCGCGGTGAGGCTCTGGATCACGGTGAAGACGACCTCGGCGCCCCCGGCCCGCGCGGCGTCCTGGAGGCGGCGGACCGCCGGGAGGACCACTCGCTCGAGCCGGTCGAAGAAGTAGCCCTCGGCGCCCCGGGCCTCGTCGGCGCTCAGTCCCCGCCCCGCGTACAAGCCACCGCCGGGGTCGCAGGTCAGCCGCTGGAGGTCGATGACGAGCAGGGCCGTGCGCTCCGGGACGACCGGCACCTCTCGACTCGGCGCGTCCATCCGGGGGCCTAGTACCGCTCGGCGAGAAGGGCGACCTCGTCGGCGAGCGGCAGCCCGGCGAGGGCGTCCGACTCGGTCTCCTTCACCGCGAGATAGGCCGTGGCGCGGGCCTCGCCGAGAGCCGCGAGCAGGACGTCGTCGGCACGCAGCGCGTCGAGGGCACCGGCGAGATCGGAGGGGAGCGGCTCGACGGAGCCGGCGCGCCGAGCGTCGTCGTCGAGGTTCCCCGGGTCGATCGTCACCTCCGGCGGCAGGGTCAGACCGCGGCGCAGGCCGTCGACACCGGCCGCGATGACGGTCCCGGTCGCGAGGTAGGGGTTGGCGCTGGCGTCCACGGACTTCACCTCGAGGCGTGATGCGGCACCGTCGGGTCCCGGTGTCACGCGCACGGCCGCCTCGCGGTTCCCCCGCCCCCAGGCCGTGTACGCCCCCGCCCAGAAGTGGGGTCGGATCCTCCGGTAGGAGTTCGGGGTGGCGAGGGTGAGCGCGGCCACGGCCGGGAGGTGGTGGAGGACACCGGCGACGAAGGCCTCGGCCTCGGGGGACAGCGAGGTGTCGCGGCCGGCGTCGCCGGTCGCGGGGGCGGCATCGCGCCACAGGCTGAGGTTGAGGTGGCAGCCGCTCCCCGCGGCGCCCTCGGTGAGAACAGGGAGGAAGGAGGCCACGACCCCGTGCCGCGCCGCCACGCCGCGGACGCACTCGCGGACGGCGACCTGGTGGTCGGCCGCGGTGACCGGGTCGGCACGCGGGATGCTGATCTCGAGCTGGCCCGGGCCGGACTCGGCGTGCACGTGCTCGAGACGGATGTCGTGGGCGGAGAGGGCCCGGACGACGTCGTCGACGAGCTGCGCGTGCGTGGTCAGCGGTCCGGTGAGGGCGTACGTCGTGCGGTCGACGGGCTCGAGGCCCTCCGCTCCGCGCCGCATCAGCACGAACTCGCTCTCGAACGCCGTCTCCGCCCGCAGCCCCTGTTCGGCGAGCGCCGCGACCTGCGCGCGCAGGAACGCCCTGGGGCAGTGCTCCCACGGCTCTCCGTCGAGCACGAGGTCGCACATGACGTGGGCCTGTCCGGGCGCGAAGGGCAGGACCGCGAGGGTCTCCCAGTCGGGACGCAGGACCGCCTCGCCCACGGGGGTGAGGCCACTCCCGGGGACGACGGCGTCGTACATCACCGGCACGGCCTGGGACGCCAGGGTGAGGGCGATCCCGTCGCGCAGGCTGGGCGTGTCGTCGACGTGCGTCGCCTTGGTCCGCACGAGGTTGGCGTTGTCGCACCAGAGGTAGCGCACGACCCGGACGTCGGCCGCCCGCAGCAGGCGCTGGACGGTCGCGATCACGGCGGTTCCCCTCGGTCGGCTCGGACCGGTGCCCTCGGCCGGCCCGGCTCCCTCACGATGGTGGCAGAACCCGGATTGTCGTGCCCGGGTACCGACCCGACTGCCCGCGACCACCATCCGGGGGACCCCGCGGCATAGGCTCGACGGGACACCAGACCTGTGGTTAGATATCTTGACATCAAGATAAATCTCATCACCGTCGCGACGTCGCAACGAAGGGAGACCCGGTGGCCAGCACGAACAGCTTCGACGCCCACGGAACGCTCGAGGTGGGGGACCGGTCCTACGAGATCTACCGGCTCGCGGCCGTCGAGGGCAGCGGAACGCTGCCGTACAGCCTCAAGGTGCTGCTCGAGAACCTCCTCCGCACCGAGGACGGCTCCAACACCACTGCCGACCACATCCGTGCCCTCGGCGGCTGGGACGAGACCGCCGAGCCCGACACCGAGATCCAGTACACGCCGGCACGCGTGCTCATGCAGGACTTCACAGGGGTCCCGTGCATCGTCGACCTCGCGACGATGCGCGAGGCCTTCGCCGACCTCGGGGGCGACGCGACCAAGATCAACCCGCTCGCCCCGGCCGAGCTCGTCATCGACCACTCGGTCCAGATCGACGTCTTCGGCCGCTCCGACGCCTTCGAGCGCAACGTCGAGATCGAGTACGAGCGCAACCACGAACGGTACAAGTTCCTCCGCTGGGGACAGACCGCCTTCGACGACTTCAAGGTCGTGCCCCCCGGCACCGGCATCGTCCACCAGGTCAACATCGAGCACCTCGCCCGCGTGACCATGGTCCGCGACGGCGTCGCCTACCCGGACACCTGCGTCGGCACCGACAGCCACACGACGATGGTCAACGGCCTCGGCGTGCTCGGCTGGGGCGTCGGGGGGATCGAGGCCGAGGCGGCCATGCTCGGCCAGCCGGTCTCGATGCTCATCCCGCGGGTCGTGGGGTTCAAGCTCTCCGGCTCGATCCCGGACGGCGCGACCGCCACCGACGTCGTGCTGACGATCACCGAGATGCTGCGGCGGCACGGCGTGGTCGGGAAGTTCGTCGAGTTCCACGGCGAGGGCGTCGCTGCCGTCCCGCTGGCGAACCGCGCCACCATCGGGAACATGAGCCCCGAGTTCGGCTCGACCTGCGCCATCTTCCCCATCGACGACGTCACCCTCGACTACCTGCGCCTCACCGGGCGTTCGGACGAGCAGGTGGCGCTCGTCGAGGCGTACGCCAAGGAGCAGGGGATGTGGCTCGACCCCTCGGCGGAGTCGCGGTACAGCGAGCACCTCGAGCTCGACCTGTCGACCGTCGTGCCCTCCATCGCCGGGCCCAAGCGCCCGCAGGACCGGATCGCGCTCACGGACGCCAAGCGGTCGTTCCGCGAGGTGCTCCCGGGCTACGCCTCGCACACCGAGGGCGCTCCCGGCGACGCCTCGTCCTTCCCGGCCAGCGACCCGACGCCCCAGGGCAGCGCGGACGGCAACAACGGCGGGGAGGCGCCGCCGCACGTGAGCGGCGACGAGCGTCCGACGAAGCGCGTTCCCGTGACGACGGCCGACGGCACGTCGTTCACCATCGACCACGGGATCGTCTCGATCGCCTCCATCACCTCGTGCACCAACACGTCCAACCCGTCGGTGATGATGGCCGCCGCCTTGCTCGCGAGGAACGCCGTCGAGCGCGGCCTGACCGTGGCGCCGTGGGTCAAGACGTCGATGGCTCCGGGGAGCAAGGTGGTCACCGGCTACTACGAGAAGGCGGGCATGTGGCCCTACCTCGAGAAGCTCGGCTTCCACCTCGTCGGCTACGGCTGCACGACGTGCATCGGCAACTCCGGGCCGCTCGACGAGGAGATCAGCGAGGCGATCAACGACAACGACCTCGCCGTCGTGTCGGTCCTCTCGGGCAACCGGAACTTCGAGGGCCGGATCAACCCCGACGTGAAGATGAACTACCTCGCGTCCCCGCCCCTCGTCATCGCCTACGCCCTCGCGGGGACCATGGACTTCGACTTCGAGACCGACCCGCTCGGCCAGGACGAGTCCGGCGAGGACGTCTTCCTCCGGGACATCTGGCCGCCCGCTGCGGAGGTCGAGGAGACGATCCAGCGCGCCATCAGCCAGGAGATGTTCATCGAGGACTACGCCGACGTCTTCGCCGGCGACGACCGGTGGCACTCCCTCGACACCCCCGACGGCGACACCTTCGCCTGGGAGTCCGACTCCACGTACGTGCGCAAGCCGCCGTACTTCGAGGGGATGGGTACCGAGCCCGAGCCCGTGGAGGACATCGCGGGCGCCCGCGTGCTGGCGCTGCTCGGGGACTCGGTGACCACCGACCACATCAGCCCGGCCGGTTCGATCAAGGCCGACAGCCCGGCGGGAACCTACCTCGCGGAGCACGGGGTCGAGCGCCGGGACTTCAACTCCTACGGTTCGCGCCGTGGGAACCACGAGGTGATGATCCGCGGCACCTTCGCGAACATCCGGCTCAAGAACCTGCTCCTCGACGGCGTCGAGGGCGGCTTCACCCGCAACTTCCTGGACGGCGGCGAGCAGAGCACGATCTACGACGCGTCGGTCGCCTACCAGGAGGCGGGCGTCCCGCTCGTCGTGCTGGCCGGGAAGGAGTACGGGTCCGGGTCCTCGCGCGACTGGGCGGCCAAGGGCACCGCCCTGCTCGGCGTCCGGGCGGTCATCGCCGAGTCCTACGAGCGCATCCACCGCTCGAACCTCATCGGGATGGGCGTGCTGCCGCTGCAGTTCCCCCAGGGAGAGAACGCCGAGTCGCTCGGCCTCACCGGGACCGAGACCTTCGCCGTCACCGGCGTCGAGGCGTTCAACGACGGCGAGGCGCCGCGGACGGTCCGGGTGACGGCTACCGGTGCGGACGGGGACGAGACGGGCTTCGAGGCGGTCGTGCGCATCGACACCCCGGGCGAGGCCGACTACTTCCGCAACGGCGGCATCCTCCAGTACGTCCTGCGCTCCCTCCTGTAGCCGAGGAGCGGGACCCGGATGCGGGCTGGCATCCTCGACGGGTGCCCCCGGACCCCCCCGACCCCGACCCCGACCCCTTCGCGAGCGTGCCCACGCGTTCGCGACGGCCTTGGCTGAACGACCTGGAGATCGCGGTCCACGGACCGGCCACGTTCCTGTCGCTGCGCGACGGCGACGTCGACACCACGCGTGACGGCGGTGGGGCGACGGGCCTGTTCGTCGACGACCGCCGGCTCCTGCGACGGCTCCGCGTGCGGCTCGACTCCGTCGCTCCCGTGCCGCTCGCCGCCGCCAGCGCCGGCGCGGTCACCGAGACGCTCGGGGTGGCGCGGCACCTGGGCGGACCCGGGGCGGACCCGACGGTCGAGGTCGCTCGGCGGCGGACGCTGCACGAGGACGGGTTCGAGGAGGTCGTCACCCTCCGCAACCGGGGGCATCGTGAGGTGAGCTGCCGGCTCGAGGTCCAGGTCGCGGGGGACGGCGCCGACCTCGCCGACGTTCGGCACGGGGCCGGCCGCGCGGACCCGGTGCCGCTCTGGGTGCATCCGGGCGGTGTCTGGTGGCGCGACGAGCGACACGACGTCCGTGTGGAGGCGCCCGGAGCGCACGTGGAGGGCCGGGGTGTCGGGGCCGAGCTGTCGTGGGACGTCGTCGCGCCACCCGGTGGGCAGGCCGTGGTATCGCTGCACGTGGTCGTCACGCGGCTCTGGGCGAGCGAGTTCGACGCCACCGCCGGTTCCGACGGCCTCGCGCTGGCCGACGTGCGGGTGGCGGCGCAGGACGTGCGGCTGGACCGGACCGTGACGGCATCCGTCACCGACCTCGTGCACCTGGCGCTGCGCGACCCCGAGGCGCCGGAGGACGTCTTCGTGGCCGCCGGCACGCCCTGGTACCTCACCCTCTTCGGCCGGGACGCCCTGTGGGCGGCACGGATGATGCTGCCCTTCGGCACGGACCTCGCCCGCGGCACCCTGCGCGCGCTGGCCCGCCGCCAGGGGACCGAGGACGACGTCGTCTCGGCCCAGGCGCCGGGGAAGATCCCGCACGAGATCCGGCGCTCCACACCCGGTGCAGCCGACTACCTCGTCCTCCCGAGCCGGTACTACGGGACGGTCGACGCGACGGCCCTGTGGGTCTGCCTGCTCCACGACGCGTGGCGGTGGGGGATGGCAGCATCCGACGTCCGTGAGCTCGCGCCCGCCCTCCACGGGGCCCTCGGCTGGATGCGACGGGCGGTCGCGGAGAGTCCCGACGGGATGCTGCGCTATGCCGACGAGAGCGGCACGGGGCTGGCGAACCAGGGCTGGAAGGACTCTGCGGACTCCATGCGGGACTCCTCGGGTCGAGTGGCAGAGGGCCCCATCGCACTGCTCGAGGCACAGGCATATGCGGTCGAGGCCGCCAGAGGCGCCGCCGACCTGCTCGAGGCGGTCCTCGAGGTGGACGGCTCAGCGTGGCGCACCTGGGCGGCCGCGCTCTCCGAGAGGGTGCGGGACCGGTTCTGGACCGAGGGCCCGGACGGCCCCCTGCTCGCCATGGGGCTCGACGGCCGGGGCGCGGCGGTGGACGGGCTCGGCAGCAACATCGGTCACGCGCTGGGCACCGGACTGCTCGACGCCACCGAGGAGGCCGTCGTCGCTCGAGCCCTCTCCGGGCCGGAGCTCCTCGGCCCTCTCGGCGTCAGCACACTGTCACGGTCGAACCCCGGCTTCAACCCCATCGGATACCACACCGGGTCGGTGTGGACCCACGACACCGCGATCTGCATGCTCGGGCTGATGCGCTGCGGGCACGCCGGGCCGGCCGCCGGCCTCGCCCGGACCCTGGTCGACGTCGCCGCGATGAGCGACTACCGCTGGCCCGAGCTCCACGGCGCGGAGCCGGTGCTCGGGCATCCCGTGCCCTACCCGCTCAGCTGCCGCCCGCAGGCCTGGTCGGCGGCGAGCGCCGCGGCACTCGTCGCGGCGCTGCTCGGGGCCCGGGCCGACGTGCCTGCGGGTGTCGTCCACCTCGCTCCGATGGCCCCCGCACCGTTCGGGGCCTTCCGGGTCGACGGGATGCGCGTGGCCGGGGGCTCTCTGACCGTCGACGTGGATGCCGCGGGCCGGGTCACCCGGTGTGAGGGTCCGCTCGGTGTCGACGGGGTCGAGGTCATGACCGGTTAGGTCGCCGTCCCGGCCTTCGTCGCCCAGGAACCGAGTCGGTATCATCGAACACATGTTCGACGGCGGTGCTCCCCGGGAGCCGCCGCTGCGTGCGGCGACCCCGGCGGCGCCCGCCCGCCGCCGGTCGGTGTCGGGCGCGACGGGCGTCGGCGGCCCCCCGGGCTGGCCTCCGGGGGTCCCCCCGCCGGGTGAGCGTGGCTGGGACCTGCGCGCCGCGGCGTGGCTGCTCGACCACTGCCCGGCGGACTACCGGATGTACGCCGCCTGGCGCCGCCACCCGGTGGCCCTCGCCTGGCTCGCCGTGCGCCATCTGGACGCCCAGCTCGAGGCGATGCGCACGGCGTACCGGGAGATCCGGGTCGCGCTCGTCGACGACATCGGACCCGAGGGGGTCACGCAGGTCCTCGCCGACCTCGAGTGCGAGGGGGTCCGCCTCGTCGCGGCGAGGCGTGCGGCGGGGCTGCTCCTCGACGCGCTGCGCGGTCTCGAGTTCGTCCCTCGGCTCTGACCGTCGCGGCGGTGCGTCGGCGCACTCGGCGGCGTGCGCGAGCCGTGGAGATCCGGTGTGGGGCTCGTGAGCGGCCCCCGGCATCGGGCGGGGGCGGCGGGAGCCCGCAGGGTGAGCGCCTAGACTCGGGACGATCCGCCACCCCCCACAAGGAGTCTGACCCGGTGAGCCTGCTCGAACGGATCAACGGCCCACGGGATCTCAAGGCCCTCCCTGCGTCGGAGATCCCCGTCCTCGCCGACGAGATCCGCCACTTCCTCGTCGACCAGGTGTCGAGGACCGGTGGACACCTCGGACCGAACCTCGGCGTCGTCGAGCTGACGATCGCGCTGCACCGGGTGTTCGACAGCCCGCACGACACGATCGTGCTCGACACCGGGCACCAGTCCTACGTCCACAAGCTGCTCACCGGCCGCCAGGACTTCAGCGGCCTCCGGACGGAGGGTGGCCTGTCGGGCTACCCCAGCCGAGAGGAGTCCGAGCACGACGTCGTCGAGAACTCGCACGCCTCCACGTCGCTCTCCTGGGCCCACGGCATCGCCGCGGGCCGGGTGGCGCGGGGCGAGCGTGACCGGCACACCGTGGCGGTCATCGGGGACGGCGCGCTCACCGGTGGCATGGCGTGGGAGGCGATCAACAACATCGCGGCGGAGCCGGACCTGCCCCTCGTCGTCGTCGTCAACGACAACGAGCGCAGCTACGCCCCGACCCGCGGCGGCCTCGCCGACCACCTCGCGACCCTGCGGACGACCCGGGGGTACGAGCGCTTCCTCGACTGGGGGAAGCACACGATCTCCCGGGCCCCGGTGGTCGGCGGCGCCATGTACGAGACGTTGCACGGGGTCAAGAAGGGGATCAAGGACATCGTCGCCCCCCAGGGGATGTTCGAGGACCTCGGCCTGAAGTACATCGGCCCGGTCGACGGCCACGACGAGCCGGCCGTGGAGGCCGCGCTGCGCAAGGCGCGGGCGTTCGGGGGTCCGGTGCTCGTCCACGTCATCACCCAGAAGGGGCGGGGCTACGAGCACGCGGTCAACCACGAGGGCGACCAGTTCCACGCCGTCGGCGTGATCAACCCCGAGACCGGGCTGCCGTTGGAGATCGCGGGGCGCAGCTGGACCGACGTGTTCGCGGACACGATGGTCGAGCTGGGGGAGCAGCGCGAGGACGTCGTCGCCATCACCGCCGCGATGATGATCCCGGTCGGCCTCGAGCCCTTCGCGGAGCGCTTTCCCGAGCGCACCTTCGACGTCGGCATCGCCGAGCAGCATG
>Ga0316576_10001118_pt1 | contig 14035 bp, 8 predicted proteins | sample S0NA_FD_203075 | JGI IMG/M metagenome (GOLD analysis project Ga0316576, IMG submission 203075) | Rhizosphere microbial communities from salt marsh grasses in Alabama, United States - S0-2_050615r3r5 | ecosystem: Host-associated > Plants > Roots > Rhizosphere | place: USA: Alabama | collected... | reverse complement strand
GCGGAGGTGTCCTCTGCGAGGATCGCGGCGATGCGTCCGTCGACGTCGGCGTGGATCAGCTCCCACACCCCGAACAGCAGCTCTTCCTTGGACTCGAAGTACTCGTAGACGGTCCCCTTGCCGACGCCGGCCGCCGCCGCGACGTCGGCCACCCGGGTCCGCAGGTAGCCCTGTCGTGCGAACACGTCGGCCGCAGCGCGGAGGATCGTCCTGCGCTTGGTTTCGCGATCTCCGTTCGAAATACGGGGTGCCATCTGCGACTCCAGACTGACCGACCGGTCGGTCGGCATCGAGCGAAGACGATAGGTCTCGGTCGGGGCGTTGTCAAGTGAGCCGTCGACCGTACCCGCGTCCTCGTCCAATCTCGGACCGCAGATCACGCAGATGGGCGCAGATCCGAACTGACCGATCGATGAGCATCCCTCCGATCCCGATCCCGATCCCGTACCCGACGGTGCGGCTGCCGCCCTCCGCGTGCGCTCCGCGCGGGGTGCCGGGCTCGGTTCTCGGTCTCTGTCACTGCCAGCGTCGCGGTCAGCGGCACGGTCCATCGGCAGGGGCACTCGCGCTCAGGCACCGTGCGCGCCGGGTCGAGGTCGCGAATGCAGGTCCGACATCGGCAGCAGGCGGATGAGGGTGAGACGCCGCGGGCGAAGCCCACGGACAACGGGAGCGGGAGGGCGACAGGATCGAGTCGGACTCGGGGAGGCCTACACCACCCTCGACTTCCAGCGGCCGCGGCGAAACACGAGCAGCGCGATCACCGCGACGAGCGACTCGGCCACCGTGATGGCGACGTACGCGCCGACCGCGTCGAGGCCGGCGCGGTGGGCCAGGGTCCACGCCAGCGGGATCTGCAGCCCCCAGTAGCACAGCAGGTTGATCGCCGTCGGGGTGTAGGTGTCGCCGGCGCCGTTGAACGCCTGCACGAGCACCATTCCCCACGCGTACAGCGGGTAGCCGAGCACCACGAGGCGCAGGCAGGCCGTGCCCTGGGCGAGCACGTCCGGCTCGGACGTGAAGATCCGCAGCAGCGGTTCGGCGGCGGCGAGGAACACGACCGCGACGGCGAGCAGGAACCACATGTTCCAGCGGCCGGTGAGCCACACCGCGGCCTCCGCCCGATCGGGTCGGTCCGCGCCGAGGTTCTGCCCGACGAGCGTCGCGGCGGCGTTCGCGAGTCCCCACGACGGCAGAATGGCGAAGATCACCAGCCGGATGGCGAGGGTGTACCCGGCCACCGGCGCCGCGCCGAAGCGGCCCACGATCCAGACCAAGGCGACCCAGCTGGCGGTGCCGATCAGGAACTGCAGCACACCGCCGACGGACAGCCGCACGAGGCGGGCGAGAATGTCGGGTCGAGGTACGAGGTGGGCGAGCCCGATGCGGATGCGGCTGCCGCCGCGCAGCAGCACCGCCAGCTGCAGCATCACGCCGACGCCGCGCCCCACCGTGGTCGCCACAGCGGCGCCGGCGACGCCCAGCTCCGGGAACGGACCGAGGCCGAAGATCAGCAGCGGATCGAGAACGATGTTGCAGGCGTTGGCGATCCACAGCACGCGCATCGCCACGGCCGCGTCACCCGCGCCCCGGAACACGGCGTTGAGCAGGAACAGGAGCATGATGGTGAACGAGCCGCCGAACAGCACGCGCGTGTAGCCGTGGCCGGACGCGACGAGCGACTCGGAGCCGCCCATGAAGCGCAGCAGGTCGGGCGCAACCGCGGCTGCCGGCAATCCGAGGAGGAGTGCGACGCCGAGTCCGAGCAGGATCGACTGACCTGCCGCGACGCGCGCGCCCGCCGCGTCGCCCTCACCGATCCGCCGCGACACCATCGCCGTGGTCGCCATGCCGCTGCCGATGGCGACCGCGAAGACCAGCGTGATCATCGACTCGGTCAGGCCCACCGTGGCGAGGGCGTCGGTGCCGAGGCGCGACACGAAGAACGCGTCGGTGAGCGCGAACACCGACTCCATCGCCATCTCGAGCACCATCGGGATCGCCAGCAGCACCGCTGCCCGCCGCAGGGGCAGCCGGGTGTAGTCGTGCTCTGCGCCGCGCAGGGCGGCGCGGACCGCAGATCCGAGTGATGGCGCGGCTTCGGTGACCGGTGGCGGCGGATCGGACACGCGGGCAGGGTACGTCACCGCGGTCGCCGGGTTGCCGTTGCGAGCGGCCTCGTTGACACCCGGTCGCAGGCTACGTTAGCGTCGAAGGCGCCCGGCACCGGAGACATGACCAGCTCTCTGCACCAGTTCGAGGGCAAGTACGAGATCCTCGCCAAGATCGGCGAAGGCGGGATGGGTGCCGTCTACAAGGTCCGCCACCGCCTGCTGGACGAGGTGCGCGTCATCAAGGTGATGCGCCCGCAGGTCGAGGACCGGGACGAGGTCAAGAACCGTTTCCTGCGCGAGGCGCGGATCGCGGTCAAGGTCCGCCACCCGAACATCGCGCAGATGTACGACTTCTCGGTGGACGATGCCGGCACCGCCTTCATCGTGATGGAGTACATCGACGGCGTCACCCTGCAGACCGCGCTGAAGCGCTCCGGTCCGCCGTCCGTGGCTCTCGCTCTCGAGATCGCCCACCAGTCGCTGCAGGCCCTCGCGCACGTCCACAAGAAGGGGATCGTCCACCGTGACATCTCGCCGGACAACCTGATGCTGACGGTGGACGACGTCGGCGAGCCGCGCATCAAGCTGATCGACCTCGGTATCGCCAAGACCGTCAAGGGCGAGCACAACCTGACCGCTACCGGCGTGTTCCTCGGCAAGATCCGGTATGCGTCGCCGGAGCAGTTCCGGCCGCAGGAGGGCGCGTCGGTGGACCATCGCGCGGATCTCTACTCCTTCGGCGTGGTGCTGTACGAGCTGATCACCGGCCAGCACCCGATCCGCGGTGAGTCGTGGTCGCAGCTGATCGCCGGCCATCTGTTCGAACCTCCGCTGTCGTTCGACGTGTCGGATCCCGACGGTCGGGTACCGGCGGAGCTGCGCGAGGTCGTCGCGACCGCCCTCGCCAAGCCCCCCGCAGAACGTTTCCAGGACGCGAAGGCGTTCCGACAGGCGCTGGCCCCCCTGCGTCGGGACTTTCCGCTGGACGTCTCGGAGGTCACCGCGATCGTCGCCGACCGTGGGGAGGGCCACGAGCAGCCGGTCCGGCCGGGATCGACCCAGGACCGGATCAACCGCCAGTTCGGAGACGCCGGACCGGCACGCGACGCGTTGGACCACGCCGCCGCGCCCACCGCGGCCACGCCGACGCCCGGCACGACACCGGCGGAGGGTCGGCTGGAGGCGCTGGTGTCCGCCGCGGCCCGGCTGGTGGACCTCGAGCTGTACACCGAGGCCCGGACGCAGCTCGACGCGGCCCTCAAGGTCGATCCCGATCACGACCGCGCCCATCAGCTCCTCGCCCGGATCGAGCGGGCCGAGAAACGGGCGCGGGAGGTCTCCGAAGCCGTGTCCCGGATCGAGCGGCTGATCGAGGCGGGACGGCTCGAGGACGCCGCGGACCACGTGCGCACCGCCATCGGACGGGTCGGAGAGGTGAGCGAGCTGGCCGTGGTGCGCGAACGGGTCGAGCACCTCATCGGAGAGCGTCGCGCGGCCGAGGTCGACCGTCTGCTCGAGGCGGCGTCAGCGGCCGAGGCCGACGGTCGGTACCGGGACGCGATCGGGGCGCTCGAGCGCGCCGTGGAGCTCGCGCCCGAGCGCTCGGCGCTGGTGGCGCGGCTGGAGGCCGCCCGGGCCGAGGCCGAGCGGGCGGATCGGATCGCCTCGTTGCTCGCTGCCGCGGATGCGGCGGAGGCCGACGGCCGTCACGACGCCGCGGTTGCGTCGCTCGAGGAGGCCGCACGGCTCGCACCGGAGCGGACCACGGTGAAGACGCGTCTCGACGGCGCGCGATCTGCCGCGGCCCGGGAGGTGGACGTTGCCGCCGCGATCGTCGAGGTCGAGAACCTCGTCGGTGCGGGACGGCTGCCGGAGGCGGGCCGGGCGCTGGACGATGCCCGGACCCGTCTCGGACCCGACGGCCGGCTGGCGGCTCTGGACCGACGGATCACCGAGCTCGCGGCGGCTCAGCGGCGGGCGGCGATCGCCGAAGCCTCGGCCCGTGGCCAGCGGCTGCTCGAAGACGGTGACCCGGACGGCGCCGAGCGGGCGTTCGCGGCTGCCCTGGATCTCGACCCGGAGGACCGTGCCGCCCGCGCGGGGCTCGAACGTGTGATGAACCTCCGTGCGGAACAGCGGGCCCACGAGGAGCGTGAGCGCGCGCTGACCGAGGCGGACCGCGTCGTGCGGGCCGCACTGGACTCGGGCGACCTCGTGACCGCCGACACGCGTCTGGCGCAGGCGGTGGCCGAGCTCGGCGAAGCTCCCGAGCTCGCCGCGTTGCGAGAGCAGATCGAGATGGCCAGCCGCGCGGAGGCCGAACGCCGGCAGCGTGAAGCGGCGGAAGCGGCGCGACGCGAGGCGCAGGCGAGGGCGGACCGGGAGCTGGCGGAAGCGGAGCGACGCGAGGCGGCGGCGACCACGTCCGACGCCGATGCGGCCGGCGAGCACGTGACGCAACGGATCGACACCACGGCTGTCCGTCCCGAGCCGGCGTCACCTCCGGCTGTCGAGGCCCTCGAGCCGTCGCGTCGCCGCGGGGTCGGCCGGGGCGTGTGGATCGGTGTGACGGCGGTCGCCGTGGTGGTCGCCGCGATGCTGCTGAGGTCCTGGTGGGGTGGTGGGGCCGAGCCTCCGCCGACCGTCGACGTCGAGACCGGAACCCTCGTGATCAGCGCCGCCCCGTGGGCCGAGGTGCTGGCGATCGTCGACGCCGACGGCGCCGAGCTGCCCCTGCCTGTCGATCGCACGACGCCGTGCGCCGTCGAGCTGCCGGCCGGTGACTACACCGTCCAGCTGCGTGGACCCGACGGTGGCGCGCCGACCGAGCATGCCGCCACCCTCCCGGCGGGCGAGACCGTGCGGCTCGCACCGGTGTTCACGGGTCCGGACGCCGACGCGCTGCTCGCGAGGTACGGCCTGTGACCGGGCGCGGGCGGTTCGCCGTGATGCTCGCGATCCTCGCGTTCGCGGTCCGGCCGGTGGCTGCAGACTGGCAGGACGACTATCGCGACGGTGTCACCGCCGCGGACTCCAGGCGGTGGCAGGAGGTCGCGACGCTGATGCGACAGGCGATCGCGTCCAACCCGCAGGAGTCCGGCGACCCGATGCGGATCTACGGCATGCGGTTCGAACCGTACCTGCCGCACTTCTTCCTCGGGCTCGCGCTGTCGGAGCTGGGTGACTGCCAGGGGGCGATGGCGGCCCTCGACGTGTCGCTCGCCGACGGCGTGGTCCAGCAGACCACGAGGCTGGCGGACGTGCGTCGCATCCAGGAGACGTGTCGGGTGTCCCTGCCGACGCCGACCCCGGTACCCCCGCCGGAGCCCACGGCCACCCCGACGCCGAAGGGACCGGATCCGGTCGAGCTGGCGACGGCCGTGCGCGAACTCGAGTCGGCGCTCGACGAAGCCGAGGCGGCGCGGTCGGCGTTCGACGCGCTGCGCGGCCGGCGCGGCGCCGCGACGGGTCTGCAGCGGGACACGACGATCGAAGCGTCCGTTCAGCGTGCCGACGCCGAGCTCGCGTCGGCGCGCGGCGCGGTCGGATCGGGGCAACCCGACGCGTTGCGGGCAGGTTCACGCTCCGCCCGGGCGGCACGCGACGCCTACCTCGCCGCCGCCTCGCGACTGGAGTCTGTGCTGGTGGAGGCGGTCCAGCCGACGCCTGCACCGACGCCGACGCCGACGCCCACCGCGACCCCGGTGCCGACGCTGCCGCGACCGCCGGCCGCGTCGACGCCCGGCCGACCCGATCGTCTCGAGGCGGCCGCGGCGGCCTGGCTCGGCGGTCGTCCCCAGGAGGTCGTGGTCGCGCTCGAGGACGTCGATCTGGGATCGCCTCGTGCGACCGCCGTGGCGATGCTGCTGCGGTCGGCGGCGCGGTGGAGCCTGTGGCGCGAGGACGGTGAGCGGGATGCTCGGCTGCGCGACGCGGCGCTCGCGGATGCGGGCGCGTGCCGGCGCACGGATCCTGCTGTCGAGCCGTTCGCCGACGCCTTCCCACCCGGGTTCGTGGCGTTCTTTGGATCGGTCACACCGTGAGCGCAATCGCCTTGACACTGTTCGAGGGCGCTCGCTAGCATCGGTGACGAGCCCGAGAATCTGTTCGTCGAGTCAACCGCCGGTCGCCGCCCGGCGCCCGGCCGGACGCGCGGGTCCGACCCGCGAAAGGGGTGCAGTCATGGGTGGACGTCGCCTGCTGTCGTTGGTCGCGATGCTCGCGGTGCTCCTTCCGGTCGCAGCCGCGGCCCAGGAGGACAAGCCGGAGTTCCAACCGCTCGGTTTCTCGGGAATCCCGTTCAACTTCGGCCCACCGGGCGCTCGCGCGCTCGGCATGGGGAACGCGTTCATCGGCATCGCCGATGACGCGACCGCTTCGGAGGCCAACCCCGCCGGTCTGACGATCCTGACCCGACCCGAGATCTCCCTGCACGGTCGCTACAGCGACTACGAGGTGCAGACCGCGGACATCCTGGCCGTGCAGTCGATCGCCGACCTGAACTTCTGGCGCGACCAGGCCGGCGCGCCGCTGCTCGGCATCAACGACTCGCTCGGCAACGCGTTCACGGGCGATCCGTTCCCGACCCTGTCGGACGACAGCACCAATCTCAGCTTCGCCTCGTACGTGCAGCCGTTTTCCGCCTGGGTCCTGTCGCTGTACTACCAGCAGTCCACCGCCTTCAAGGGGCAGTCGACGTTCAGCGCCTACAACGACACCCTGATGGACCTGTACGAGACCAGCCGTCAGCTCGACGCGACCCTCGAGAGCTACGGCGCCTCCATCGCGGTGCTCCTCACCGAGCACGTCGCGTTCGGTTTTTCGGTCCGGCAGACCACCCTCGACGTGACGGCGGTCGACTCGATCCGGATCAGCTACTACAACGACGTCGAGTTCGACCTCGGACTGCCGTCCGGTTCGAGTCTCGCGGACGTCCAGGCGCTCGATCTCGACGACCAGTTCGACTCGACCTTCACCCTCCGGGACGACGACTCGGACATCACCTACAACGCCGGTCTCCTGTTCAACCCGAACGGCACCTTCTCGGTCGGGCTGGTGTACAAGACCGGCGGCGAGTACTCGTTCGACGCGCGCCTCGTCCAGGGGCTGCGCGTCCGGGCGCCCGCGGTGGGCATCGACTTCGACGAGACCATCGACGAGCCGTTCGCCGAGAAGGTCCAGATCCCGGACTTCGCCGGAATCGGCCTCGCCTGGCGGGTGAGCGACCGCTTCATGGTCTCGTTCGACGCCGACTGGATCGAGTACTCGGTGCTCGAGAGCAACCTGCTCACAGACCCGGAGACCCCGGACTTCGTGCGGAGTCAGCTCGAACCCGTGGACGACGAGATCGAGTACCACCTCGGGCTCGAGTACACCTTCTTCCCCGGCAAGCGGAACCTGCCGTTGTCGCTGCGGGCCGGGGCGTGGACCGACAACGACCACGACGGCGTCGCAGCCATCGACTCGGATCAGATCCACGTCACCGCCGGCATCGGCTGGGTGGTCACCGAGGGGTTCCAGCTCGACCTCGCGGCCCACTTCGCCGACACCGTCACCGAGGGTCTGCTGTCGCTCGTGTACCGCTTCTGACCGCGCCGGCGGTCACCCGTGCCGACGGGGCGGGACGGGGTGAGGGCGCGTCGCGCGGTCTCCGGGGGATTGACATCGGCTGACGCACCGCCCGCCTCCGCATGCGCTACCCTCCGTCGCGTCGGGCGCGGTCCGTGCGTCGAACCCGGAGGTCCCTCCGTACGTTGCCTGTGGACGGGAGCGGAGGTGACGCGGGATCGTCGGTAGCCGAGGACGGGACCCGCCACATGGGAGGGAGACCGATGGCCTCGAAGGTATGGCCGAAGGTGTTGGGCGGGTGCGCCGTGGGGTGCGCACTGGTCGTGTTCGTGATCGTCGCCGCGGGCATCGGCGGGTGGCGGCTCGTCAAGGGCACCATCGACGGCATGCGCGCTGCGGCCGAGACCCAGCAGGAGCTCGAAGCGCGGTTCGGCGCGCCACGCGACTGGGTTCCGCCCCTCGACGGCACGATCACGCAGGATCGCGTCGAGGTGTTCCTCGACGCACGGGAACGGCTGTCCGCCCCGCGCCAGGAGCTCGACCGGCTGCTCGCGGCGCTCGACGCCCCCGAGGGCGACCGGACCCTTCCGGGAGCGATCCGGGCGCTCGAGGCCGGCGCCTCCGTCGGCCCGGCGGTCGGCGACTACCTCGCGGCGCGCGACGGGGTGCTGCTCGAGGTCGGGATGGGCCTCGGCGAGTGGACGTGGATCGACGTGCTCGCCTACCACGCGTGGCGGGGCGAGCCGATCCGGCCGCCCGAGGAACCGCGCTCCGGTGACGGCCGGGTGCAGGTGCACGTCGGTGGCGACCTGTCTGCGGAGGGCGGCGTCCGGCAGGCGCGGGGCGACGTCTACGCCATGATGCGGAACCTGCGGGACGCTCTCGAGGCGGCCGGCGGTGCCGACTCCGCCTGGCGGGACGAGGTGGAGCTGGAGATGGCCAGGCTGCGAGACGATCCGTCACGGCTGCCGTGGCAGGACGGGCTCCCGGATCGGGTCGCCGCGTCCTTCGAGCCGTACGGGGACCGCTTCGAGGCGACGTGGTCACCGCGGACCGCTGTGTTCGACCTCGTGCGCGTGGGACCCCACGGCATTCGCGTCGACAACTGACGGCCCGACGTCGCGACCTGTCACGCCGGTGGGCCCGACCGCCGGCGGGAGAAGTACGACCGGGTCTCCGCGGCGATGACGCCCGACAGCAGCAGCAGTCCGACGAGGTTGGGCAACGCCATGAGCCCGTTCATCACGTCGGCCAGCGTCCACACGATGTCGAGCTTGAGCATCGAGCCGATCATCACCATCGCCACGAACGCCACCCTGTACGGGATGATCACGCCCTCGCCCAGCAGGTATTCGGCGCTCTTCTCGCCGTAGTAGCTCCACCCGAGGATGGTGGAGAACGCGAACAGGGTGAGGCTGATCGCGACCACCCAGCCGCCCCACGCGCCCGGCAGGCCCTCGCGAAACGCGAGCTGCGTCAACGGGGCGCCGTTTTCTCCCGAGCTCCAGGCGCCGGTGGCGATGATGGTCAGGCCGGTGAACGAGCACACCACGATGGTGTCGATGAAGGTCTGGGTCATCGACACCATCGCCTGGCGGACCGGTTCACGGGTCTGGGCCGCCGCCGCCGCGATGCCCGCGGACCCGAGCCCCGACTCGTTCGAGAAGATGCCGCGGGCGACGCCGAACCGGATGGCCTGCGCCACCGCCACGCCGACGAAACCGCCGGTGGCGGCCGTTCCGGAAAACGCGCTCGAGAAGATCAGCCGGAACGCGTCGGGCAGGCGGTCCGCGTGGAGGATCAGCGCCCAGGTCATCGCGGCGCAGTAGGTCACGATCATGATCGGTACGAAGAACCCGGTGAACCGGCCGATGGACTTGATACCGCCGAGGATCACCGCCGCCGCGCCGAAGGTGATCACCGCACCACTCATCCACGGGGCGATGCCGAAGCTCTGGTTGAGCGCGTCGGCGATGGAGTGGGACTGCACCATGTTGCCGATGCCGAACGCGGCCACTGCGGCGAACAGCGCGAACGCGCCGCCGAGGAACGGTCCGAGGGCGCCGGCGCGGATGCCGCGGGACAGGTAGTACATCGGGCCGCCGCACTGCTCGCCGCGCGAGTCCGTGTCGCGGAACTTCACGCTCAGCAGCGCCTCGGAGTACTTGGTGGCCATGCCCACCAGGCCCGTGATCCACATCCAGAACAGCGCGCCCGGCCCGCCGAGCGCGATGGCGGTGGCGACGCCGACGATGTTGCCGGTACCGACGGTCGCGGCGAGCGCGGTCATGAGCGCCTGGAAGTGCGAGATGTCGCCCTCGGAGTCGGGGTCGTGGCGGACGACCAGCGCGAGGTACAGCGACGCCCACAGCTGGGTGAACTGGATCCCTCGCAGTCGGATCGTCAGGTACAGACCCGTGAGCAGCAGGAGCGGGATCAGCAGGTACGGTCCCCACACGAAGTCAGACATCGTCTGGAGGGCGCCTTCGAGCAGCGTCAGCATCGACCTCACCTCCCGGAAGAACGGGGGAAATGTAGCAGACCGGCGACCCCCGGGGCGAACCGGGCCACCAACCTCTGGCGGCCGGCCGGACGCGAGTCACCGGGCGGCACTGGCCTCCGACGCGCGACTCGGGCACCATGGATCGCGATGCGAGCCTGGCCTGTCGTGCTGACGGTGCTGTGCGTGGGCTGCGGCGCAGGGGGCGCCGTGGCGCCGGGTGAGCTGTTGCCTGCCGGGCGGGCCGAGCTCGCCCCGCGTCGCAAGGCCACCGTCCTCGTGTCGGACGGTGCCGGAGTCCGCGCGGAGCCGGCGGCGGGCGTCGCGGCCGTCGATCTGGGTTTCAGCCGACGGGAGGTGCGACTGACAGAGCGTGGCCTCGCCTGGTCGGTCCCGTGCGACCTGCCGCGCGGCGGGGTGCTCGACATGGCGCTCGGCACGCCGACGCCGCCGGGCACGACCCCGGGCGCGACCGCGACCGTCGAGGTCGTACGGAACGGTGCGGCCGAGGTGGTGTGGCGCGAGGTGGTCGACACGCCGGGCGGGTGGGTCCAGCGCCGGGTCGAGCTGCCTCGGATGCGCGAGGCGGAGCTGCGGTTCTCGTCCGACGGTGCGCCGGTGGCGTGGTCCGAGGTCGCGGTGGGCACGGGAGGAACCGAGGACCCGCGTCCCGACATCGTGCTGGTGCTGATCGACACCCTTCGCGCCGATCGGCTCGGCTGCTACGGCAACCCGCGGCCGACCAGCCCGAACCTCGATCGCCTCGCCGCCGAGGGGCTGCGATTCGAGCACGCCTTGTCGGCGTCGACCTGGACCCTGCCGTCCACGGCGTCGATCCTGTCCGGACTGTTGCCGGACCAGCACGGGGTGCGCGTCGGCGGGCAGGCGCTGTCCGACGCCGCGGTGACGGCCGCGGAACGCCTGCGGGACGCCGGCTACCGCACGGTCGCCTTCACCGACGGCGGCTGGGTCCACCACCGGTGGGGGTTCGGCCAGGGGTTCGCGCGTTTCGACGTGCTGCCGCGGACCGGGCAGTCCGCCGACGTGCGCCTGATCGTCGACGCCGCCCTCGAGTGGCTCGACACCGCGCGGCAGCACCCGTACCTGCTCATGGTCCACACCTACGAGGTCCACCAGCCGTACCTCGACCCGGACGGGTTCGCGGAGCCGTTTCTGGACCCGGCCTACGACGGACGCCTCGACCGCCGGGTGAAGGTGGCGTCGACCCGACCCGAGGAGTACGACGCGGCCGACGCGGCCTGGATGTTGGGCCTGTACGACGGGGAGATCCGGCGGGCCGACCATCACCTCGCCCGCCTGCTCGACCGGCTGCGCTCGTCCCCGCGATGGAACCGGACGGCGGTGCTCGTCACCTCCGACCACGGCGAGGAGTTTCTCGACCACGGCGGCGTCGAGCACGTCATGGGGCGGGTGTACGACGCCAACGTGCACGTGCCGCTCATCGTGCGCTTGCCGGATGGCACGCGACGCGGGACGGTGGAGGCGCCTGCGTCCGGGGTGGATGTGGCCCCGACGCTGTTGGATCTCGCGGGTCTCGACCCCGACCGCACGCTGCCGGGTCGGTCGCTGCTGGAGGTCGCCGACGGCCGCTGGGACGGACGCGCCGTGGCGGTGCAGGGCATTCCGGCACTACGGACCCTGGAGGTCGACCGAGTGCGCGTCGACCAGGATGACGACGTCGTGGTGTTCGAGCGGTTCGCGGGCCTTGCGGAGTGGTACGACCGATGCGACGATCCCGGGCTGTGGGCGCCGCGGCCGCTGGACTGGGGGGTCCCGGCAGCGCAGCGGCTACAGGCGCTGCTCGCGTGGCTCGGGCCAGGGGAGGCGTTCGTGCGCCTCCACCCCGGGGACCCGTGGCCCGACGGGACGACGGTCCGGTGGACCGGCCTGCGATCCCTGCAGGAGGACGGTGACCCTCGTGTTCCGCGGATCGCGGCCCTGGCGGTGCGCGGCGGCGCCGCGGGCTGGAGGCCGTTCGACGATCCCCTCCCCGGGCTCGGTGAGCCCCGTAGCGTCGGTCCGCGGGTGGCCGCCGAGGTCCGCATGATCGACCCGGCGACCGAGGCGGCGCTGCGAGAGCTGGGCTACCTGCCCTGAGCCGCCAGCCAGTCGAGGGTCGCCGGGATCGCCCGGTCGAACGGGGTGAGGTGCACTTCGTCGAGCAGGCGCCGCACCTTCGACGTGTCGTAGCGGACAGGCCGCGCATAGTGGTCGACGAGCGGGACCACGGGCCGCATCTGCGACGAGAACAGGCCCATGACCTTCACCAGCCACGGCGGTGCGGCCTGGACGGTGATCCGGCGTCCCAGGTGTCGGGAGGCGATCTCGGCGATCTCTGTGGCCGCGATCGGGCCGATGCCCGGCAGGCCCCAGTCGGCGCCGTACGCGTCGTCGAGCTCGGCGATGTCGGCCACCATGCGCATGAGGTCGGGTACGTAGCCCGCCTCGCGGCGGGTTCCGGCGGATCCGATGCACCGGATCGGCCCTCCCGCCTCCGCCTCCTCGAGCGCCCGCTGGACCGTGCTGGTGTGCACGCGGGGGCCGAAGAAATCCGGCAGGTGGACCACCGCGGCGCCCGCCGCCAGCATCACGTCCTCGGCCTCTCGTCTGGGCCCGTAGTACGGGTGGTCGCCCCGGCGCGGGCTCGACTCGTCGATCACCTCCCGATCGGTGGGCAGGAACGCCCAGTAGGACGACACCTGCAGACATCGGGCGCCGACGGCGTCGGCGGCGGCTGCGACGACGCGAGCCGTCTCCGCGTGCGCGTCGATCTTCGCCGGCGGCAGGCCGATGCAGTCGACCACCAGGTCGCAGCCGTCCACCGCGCGGCGGGTGGCCTCCGGGTCGAGGGCGTTGGCCGCCTCCTTCTCCACGTCGAGTCGGTCGAACATCCGATCGAGACGTTTCAGGCTGCGCGACACGACCCGCACGCGGCGACCGCGGGCCAGCAGCTCGTCGACGAGATGGGAGCCGGTGGGCCCTGTGGCGCCGATGACGGCGGTGCGGCGTGGGATGAACGTCATGGGTAGCCTCCAGAGCGGATCGTTCTCTTCACTCGACGTGCGGAGCCGATGCGGAATTCCGGAACGAGAAACGCGGCGCCCGTGGGCGCCGCGTGAGGTGTCGTGTCGGTGCGCTGATCACGGCGTCCAGATGGGCACGCGACCGGGGGTCCACGGCGCGCCCGCCGCCTCGGCCCGTGCCTCGAGCGCTTCGAGATCGGCGACCAGGGACTGCAGGCTGGCGAGCTCGGTCGCGAACGCCTCCTTCGCCCACTCCAGGGTCTGCCGGTGGGTAGTCGTCGGCGGCTGGGTGTGGGACCACATGTCCGACGAGATGCGGGTCACGCGCTCGCGGATCGACGGCGGCGTGAACACGTTGCGTTCACCCTTGGTGCGATCGCCCTCCAGCTCGAGCAGGATCGCGTCGAGGCGGCCCTGGAGACTCTCGAGCTCGGCCATCAGCCTCGGATCCGCCTGCGGCGTGTCCACGAGCGCCTGGCGGAGGTGGTCGATCCGGTCGTCGATCTCGTCCGCGGTCTCGGACGCGCCGAGCACCGCGCGTTTGAGCTCGCGCACCTCGGCCTGGAACGCCATCACCGCCGCCTTGTCCTCGGCGGCCAGGGTCGCGAGCTCGAGGGGGACGACATCCACGTCCACCGGGCCTGCGAGGGTGGCGACCGCGCCCGCCACGCGCGACTCGAGGGTCGCGGTGTAGCGGCCGGCAAGCACGAGCGGCCCGCTGTCGCGGGACTCCCACGGCGCGAGGTCGGTACGAGGCGACAGGTCGGTGGGGTCGGCGGCCGGCCAGCGCAGGTCCCAGGCCATCCGAT
>Ga0316576_10001115_pt1 | contig 14043 bp, 11 predicted proteins | sample S0NA_FD_203075 | JGI IMG/M metagenome (GOLD analysis project Ga0316576, IMG submission 203075) | Rhizosphere microbial communities from salt marsh grasses in Alabama, United States - S0-2_050615r3r5 | ecosystem: Host-associated > Plants > Roots > Rhizosphere | place: USA: Alabama | collected... | reverse complement strand
TCGCGCTCCAATGTCACCGTGGGTCCGCCGTTCGAGATCGCCATCTATCCCCGCGACGGCCTGGCCCTGAGCCACCGGCTGAAGCTGGACCAGGATTCGTCGCTGCTGGCGAGCGTGTCGCAGAGCTGGAATGCCGGGCTGCGCCGGGCCTTCGAGCAACTGCCGAGGTTCGAGTGGGAGACCGCGGACGTCGAACCGGGCATGGCCCCGACCGGGCAGTAGCTGGGCAGGTTGCTGCGCTCCCCGCTCGGCGCGGTCGCAGCTGGAGGCCGCTCCCGAGGGGTCGGAATCAGCCTCATGGGGGCCACCTGAAAATGGCATGAACTGTGCGTGCAGGCACGACCATGAACACTATGCAACAACGTCTGGAAAGCTGCGCGGCGCTGGCCGACGCCCTCTGTGCCGCCCTCGGCGGCGAGATCGAAAAGCTCGGCTTCGCGCCGGGCAGCGTCGTCCTCGGCCGCCCGCAATCTGCCGTCTACCGTCTGGATCGCGATCCGGCGAACGGCACCGACAGCCTGTGCGGCGAATGGCGGGACAACCACGGCCAGCGCGTCGGCATGCTGGTCTTCCACGCCGACGGCAGCTTCTTCGCCGAGCATGACGTCGTACGCATGCATCCCCGCGATGCACGCTGGTTCGTCGAGGCCGTGCAGGCTTGGGGCCGCGAGGAGCGCATCAGCGCGGAGCCGCGGCTGATGCCGATGGTGTCCTGATCCCATGAGCTCGGAGCCCCCATGCCGCCGGCCCATCTGATCCTATACCACAAGCACCCAACCAGTGCCCGCACACGCTTTCTACGCCTAGCCCATGGTGGCGTTTGCGGCCTGGAGGCGCTGCCGGCCGGTGCCGCGATCGATGACAGCGGCGGGGCGCAGACGGTGGTGAGCCATCCGGCGATGCTGCTGCGGGCGGCGGAGCGGCAGCTCGGATTGTGTGCAGGAAGTCTCGAGGGCGACGCCGGCTTTCACTGTCGGATCGATGCCGGCGGCACCGCGAGCGATGTTTACCTCGCCCGTTTCACCGCCATCGACCCGCCCTTCGAGGCCGCCGACGCGGTCGGTGCCGGCTTCATCGACCTGACCCAGGCGCGCGGCCTGGCCGCCGTGGAGCTGCAGCTGCTGCGCCGGGCCTACGAGCACGTGCTGGGGTAAACGGGGCGGCTTCACTGGCACCGGCCGCTCGCATCGCCCGTTGTCGCAGACCGCACAGTTTGTCGGGTTTGCGACCAGCCAGCGGATAGCCGTTCCGGGTCCCCCGGCGGCCTTTTCGACTGCCCCTCGGCCGCGCCAGCCAACCCAGTCCCGGCAGCAGGAGCAACCAGGGGGCTGCCGCGGGCATCGGCCTGCGGAAGCCCGACTCCAGCGTGACGCTGCCAAGGCGCACCCAGGTACCGGCGCTGTCCAGCGCATCGCCGATGAAGATCATGTTCGAGGGCGCACCTGTACCGCCGTAGTGGCTCAACCCGCCCTCCAGGAGCTCTTCTCCGTCGGCAAAGAGCTTGTAGGTCAGGCGGGGAAGTAGGGCTAGCGTAAAGGCCGCGCCGCCGGCAATCTGGACGGCGTCACCCACCTCGGCTCCATCGGCGTCGACGACGCGCACCTTGGTGGCCGAGAAGAAGAGCTCGATGCCATAGCCCTTGCCGTCGACCAGCAGGACGCCGAGCTCAGGGGTGTTCTCGTCGCTGCTCATGCCGACAATCGCGGGGGTTTCCCCGCTCCCGCGGCCGCCTTCCGCCTCCGAAAGCGTCAGATCGAAGCTGAGCCCGACCGTCCCTGCCGCATCCAGCTCCGGGAAGGATTGATTTTCAAGGACCTGCCCGCTGGGGTCGGCGTAATTCGAGAAGCCGGCCAGCAGCGTCGGATCACCGGTCGTATCAAGGACAACGCCACCACCGCTCGCGCCGTCGAGCAGGTCGGCGCGACCATGGTAGGCAAGCCAGCCCTGTTTTTGTGGAAGGCCGGGTTCGGCCGCGTCATAGAGCTTGATCAGTGCCGCATGCGCGGGAGCGGCGCAAAGAAACGCGCAGAACAGACCAATGGGAGTGAGTAACAGGCCTTGCCGGATCATTTTTGGCTCTTGCTTCGACTGCTGTGCGTAGACACAGCATTGCCGATCCAAGCGCCGGGTCCTAGGTTGGGACGCCGCCCCAATGTTGCAGTCGGTCGCGGCAATCGTCCGTATGTGTGGCTACCGCTCCGGCTGTCGGCGATTTCCCTTCAACTTCGCCTGCGAAGGGCGGCCGGCCGACTCAGCCGGAGGGGCCGGCGCCGGCCGGCAGTGCGGCCGCCCGGACCTCCGGCGGCGGCGCGGGCGGCCGATGGTACTCGGGCGTGGAGCCATTCGCGTCGGCCGGCGCGGCTGGCGCCGGCTCTTCGCCGTCGCTGGCAGGTCCCTGGGCGCGGGCCGGCGGGGACGGCTCCGGGGCCGGCTGCGCGTCGGGCGGGGACTGGGTTTCAGGCGCCGCCCGCTGCGCGTCGGGCACTGGCTGCGCGTCAGGCGTCGCCTGCTGCGGATCGGGCGCAGGCTGCGCGTTCGGCTCCTGCTGCGCGTCCGCCGCCGGCCGTGACGATGCCGCGGCTGGAGACGACGACGGCAGTCCGGCACGCGACGACGACGAGGCTGATTCGCCTGCCGCCGGCTGCGGCTCGGTGTCCGTGGCAGCGCCGGAGCGGTTCGCCGCGGCCGGCTCGGCAGCATCGGCCGGCTCCGCCTGACGCATGACCTCGACCTCCGCGTCCAGGGCATCCAGGGCCGTGCCCTCCTTTGCCGCCGCCGCAGCGGCGCGACGCGCCTGTTCCTCGCGCTGGCGCTGGCGCACCTGCGCGGCATAGTTGCCGTAGTCCGGGCCATTGCCGACGACGGTGACCGGCGTTCCCACGGAGACGTGGCGGAACACCGCGGACGCCATGGTCTTGGGCATGCGGATGCAGCCATGGGAGGCCGGGCGGCCAGGGCGCGGGATCGGCCCGGCGTGCATGCCGATGCCATCGTAGGTCATGCGCATGAAATTGGGCATGCTGGCACCGACGAAGCGCCCGCCGGGCGGGACGCGGTCACCAGCATCGGCGCCATGCTTGATGACCGCGCCACTCGCATTGACGATCTTGCCGTAGAGATTCGAGCGCTTATTGGCCACCTTCTCGATGACGATAAACTCGCCCCTCGGGGTCGCGTGAGAAGACACTCCGGTGGCCACGGTCGTCCAGCCGACCTGCTCATTGCCGGCATAGAAGCGCGCCCGCTGAAGATTGGTGTCGATGACGATGCGCGTGATGGACTTGCCATCGCCGTTCCACTCGTAAAGCTGGCCGGGCTCGGGCTCTTCGGTCGGCTCGGGAACCGGCCCTGGATCGTCGTCCGCTCGGGCCTCGGCCTCGCCGACCTCGGCATCGGGCGCCGAATCCGCCGCCGGCGCGGCGGCCCATCCACCCTGCGACAGGGCCTCCAGCTGGGCACAGCCGGCGAGCGCCAGCGCAGCGCACAACGCCAGGGCCGTGACGGCGCCGAGACGCAGGCGCTGTCGGTGGGGCGAGCGGAGGCCGATGGGAGATTCAGCGTTCATCGAGCGTGAGACCTTGTCGGAGCGGTCGCGGCTGGCGCGAGTTGCGGCAATGGTAACTCATTGACCGGTTTCGGACGGAATCGGATGCACGCCTCGCCCTGCGAGGCGCCGCCGGGCGCGGCCCACCGACGGACCGCTCGTTGGAGCGATGAGTGTCGAGGTGTCAGACGAAACCCTGATGCAGTTAATGATTTCAGCGATATAATTCCTGTCGGGTTCTGGGAGGCCGGCGCCCGGACATCGCGACCGACGCACGGGCGCCCGCAGGGCCGCACATTCATGTCTCCCGGGCTTGTAGAGAGACAATCCGTCCGCGAATGAGGAGGACATAATGCAGAAGTTGTTGCTGAGCGCCGCTGGCGCCGTTCTCGCGAGTTCCATGATGATCACCCCGGCCCAGGCCTTCTGGGGTTCCTGGGGCGGCGGCCCCTGGTATGGCGGTCCCTGGTATGGCGGTCCCTGGTATGGCGGTTATCCGTACTACGGCGGCTGGGGCGGCGGTCCCTGGGGTGGTGGCTGGGGCGGCTATCCCGGCTACGGTGGCTGGGGCTATCCGTACGGCGGTTGGGGCGGCTATCCCTGGGGCGGCTACGGCTACCCGGTCTACGCTGCGCCGCAGGTGACGGCCCCCTCCTCGTCCAAGACCGAAAAGTAAAAGCGCTTGCACCAGCGGGCCCCAGAGGGCCCGCCTCGTCTGCGAAGGCCGGGTGACCGGCCTTTTTTTTGCCCTGCGCCGGGGCCGTCGCGGGCCTGCGCCGCCGCCAGCAAGGCATGGCGCAGTCGACTTAGGGCAGCGCCAGAATGAGCAGAAGGCCGCAAACGGGCAGCAAATCTACGTAATTGGATCAGGCCCTTGGCAGTGAGGTCTCGCGCCTTCGACACCTCCGCGGCGCTGTGCCAGTGGCGCCGCGGCACGCCGGCCGGCGGCGGTTCGCCCGCCCTGGGCAGGCCGTGTTCGACCCTTGGCCTCGGATCGGGGATGTTCTCGGCTCGCCGTTTCGCCGTGTAGATGCCCATGATCCCACTTTTCGGAGCGGCGTCGTTTTCGCCCGCTGCCGCCCTCCGGGGCGGTTCTTCCGTGGCCGTGCGGCTGTGTTGCCTGGTCGTCGGCGCCCTCTTGGCGGCGCTGGCGGAGGCCGGTGAGGAATACCCTTGCCCCCACTCCGCCGTGGTCATCCATGCCGCTGATGCGGCCAGCCTGCCCGAGGCGTGCGCTGGCGCCGGTGATGCACTGGGCTTTCTCGGCGCGGCGGGTCTCTGTGTCGGCATGGCCATCGAGGTCCATGTCGTGCATGCGCTGCCACCCGGCCTGGATGCCGAGTCGGCAGGCTGCTACGTCCATCCCCAGCGGCAGGTCTATGTGCTGGCGCCGGCGATGCTGGAACGGCCGCCGCCGTCCGCCGGAACGGCGCCGCCGCTGCGCTTCCGCAGCCTGGTAACCCACGAGGTCGCCCATGCCGTGGCCGCCAGCAATTTCAGCGTCGAGCACCCGACGCTGAAGGCGCACGAATACATCGCCGGCGTCACCACGATCGCAACGATGCCGGCCCCGGCCCGCGCGCGGCTGCTGGCGGCCCATCCCGGCAGCGGCTTCGACAGCGCGGCGCAGATCAGCGCGACGCTGTTCCTGCTGGCGCCCGGCTGGTTCGCCGCGGAGGCGTACCGCCACTATCGCAAGCCTGGCAACGGCCCGGCATTCCTGCGCCGCGTCCTCGCCGGCGAGGTGCTTGCCGAGCCGGACGAGTTCTGAGCCGCGGCCGCCCGCACCGCGATCGTCGTGAGCGCTCGGTGCAGGGGCCGATCGCCCGCGCGAGGGTCAGTACGGCGCCGTCGCCGGATAGTCGCGGAACGGTCGCAGCGGATCGAAGGGCGGCGGTGACAGCAGCGGATCGCCGATGGGCCAGGGCGGGGGCAGGCGCTGGTCGCGGTAGGCGGCAAGCTCCTGTTGCATGACGTCCAGCTCTCCCGCCGGCGCCATCCAGCCGACCATGTCGATGAGGCCCGCGACCGCGGCTTGTGCCCTGTCGAAGTTGCCGGCGCTGGCCTCGGCGAGCGCGACGGCGCGCTGGTGGGGCGGAATCGGCTGCTGCACGGCGAGGCCGGCGGCGAGCGCCATGGCCTGTTTCGGGTCGCGCACGGCAGGGTCCTCGGCCGCCGCCAGCAGACGCGCGCGCGCGTAGCGCAGCTGCGGGTCTTCCGGATGCTGCTCGCCGAGCGCGGCCAGGCGCTCGGCGACCGCGGCCTCCGGCGTGCCGGCACGCAACGCCGCCACCAGCCCCAGCAGCCGTGCCGGGGCGACCTCGGCATCCGCCGCCAGGGCGGCATCGTAGCCGGCGGCGGCCTCGGCATAGCGACCGGCCGCGAAGTCCAGGTTGGCCAGATAGAACAGCGCGCCGGCCTGATCCGGCTCCAGTGCCAGCGTGCTACGGTAGGCATCTGCCGCAGCGGCCTCGTCGCCCTGCTGCTGGTAGAGAACGCCTTGCAGGAACTGGCCGAGGACCTGTTCCGGGTCCAGCTCCAGTGCCTTCGCCAGTTGTTCAGCGGCGGCTTCCCGGTCGCCGTTCAGATAGAGCGCGCGGGCGTAGCTGACGCGGGCGGCGGCATTGTCCGGGGCGACTTCCAGGCCGGTGCGGAACTCCTCGACCGCGGTGCCGTAGTCGCCGCCGCGGATGGCATAGATCGCGCGCTTGAAGGCGGGCAGCGAGCGCTTTGTGGCCCCCTCCAGTTCCGCCAGCAGCGGGTCGGCGATGTCCGGGGCGCGCAGATCGAACTGCTTGAAGTGCTCGCGGGCCAGCTCGGTGTCGCCCAGCGCGCGATACGCCTGCGCCAGCGGATAGTGGACCTCGGTGGCCTCGGGATTGGCCGCGAGGGCCGCCTCCAGCAGCGGCACGGCATCGGCGAAGCGCCGCTCCAGCAGCGCGATCTGGCCCAGATAGTAGTTCGCCGGCGAGCGCAGTTGCGGCTGGTCCTTGACCTGCTCGAAGGCAGCGCGGGCCTCGGCCAGGTCGCTGCGGTCCATGTGCACCTTGCCCAGACGCATGTACAGCGTCGGATAGTCGGGGTCGATGGCGCGCGCCCGCTCCAGGTAGGTCACGGCCTGGTCCAGGTTGCCCGCGAGCATGGCCAGGTAGCCGGCGTAGTAGGGCCAGCGGAGCTCGTCCGGGTCCAGCGTCATCGCATTGCGCAGGCAGGCGTCGGCCCGGGCCTCCACCTCGACCAGCAGGAACAGGGCGCCGAGGCGGCCATAGGCCGTGGCCAGGGCCTTGCGGTCCGGATCGGGCTCGGCGAGCAGTTCGTTCAGCTCGGCGCGGGCCGAGGTGATGGCCTGCTGCACCAGAGGCTCGGCACCGCTGATGTCGGGCAGATCCACCGGCACCAGCTCGCCGCGCCAGCGCTCCGGCAGCTCGGCGACGGCGTCGGTGGCTGAGGCGTTGGCCGCCCCCGTTTCCGGTCGGTCCGCACTATCCGTGGTGGGCGCGGCCGGCTTGGAAGCCGTGTCTGCCGCCGCGAGGGTGCCGCCGACCAGGAGCGGCACCAGCAGCCCCAAGGCCCGCGCAACGCGCAATCGTGTCTCGGCTCGTGTCGTCATTGCTCAACCCTCCTTCGCCGCAGCCTGCGCGACCGGTATCGTCTTGTCGATCCCGTCCGGCACCAGTTCCTGCTCAGTGCCGTCGGGCCAGGTGATCTGCACGGTGATCGCGGACGGGTCGTCCAGGTCGCCGAGACCGACGGTGACCGGAAGCTCCACCGAGGACATGTAGCCGCGGGCGGGCCGCACCTCGCGCACGCGGGTGACGCCACCGGTGGTCACCGCCAGCCGGGCGCCGATGGCGTCGGTGTTCGGCGGCCGCCCCTTCAGCGCGAGGCGCAGCCAGTGGTGGCCGGTGTGCTGGTCGTTGCGCAGCAGGGCCGGACGGCGGCCGTTCTGTGTAATCAGCACGTCCAGGTCGCCGTCGGCGTCGATGTCGGCATAGGCGACGCCGCGGCCGACCATGTCCTCGCCCATGTCGCCGGCATCCGTGACCGGCACGAAGCGGCCGCGGCAGGCGTCGCCGCAGTTCCAGAACAGCGACGGCGGCTGGGCGTAGTGCTGACTCTGCTGCACCTTGTGGATCTCGTGCTCCAGGTGGCCGTTGGCCAGCAGCAGGTCCTCGCGGCCGTCCAGGTCGTAGTCGAAGAACATCAGGCCGAAGGTCAGCGGGATGCGGGAGGCGGGGCCGAGCCCCTCCAGCACCGCCTCGTCGACGAACGGGGCCTGGCCGTTCGTGGTCACGAACAGCGAGGCCATCTCGTTGGCGAAGTTGCCGACGGCGATGCCCAGGTCCGCGTCGTCGCGGAACCAGGCGGCGTCCACGCCCATGGCCGAGGTGCCCTTGCCGTTGCGGTCATAGGCGATGCCGTCGAAGATGGCGGTCTCCTCGAAGGTGCCGTCGCCCTTGTTGCGGAACAGGAAGTTGCGCACCGTGTCGTTGACGACGACGAGGTCCTGCCAGCCGTCCCGGTCCAGGTCCACGGGCACGACGCCGAGCCCCTTGCCCACCGGCAGGTCGGTGACCGGGTCGAAGACCAGGATGCCGGCGTCGGCCGAGACATCGGTGAAGCGGCCGCCGCCGTCGTTGCGGTACAGGGTGTTGTTGGTGCCGACGAAGTTGAGCGGCGCGCCGTAGGCACGGCCCAGACCGGTGAGGCGGAAGTCGATCTCCAGGTCGATCTCGCGGGACCACTTCACGTAGTTGACGACGAAGAGATCCAGGTCGCCGTCGCGATCGTAGTCCACGAAGGCGGCGCTGGACGACCAGGTGTCCGGCCCGCCGGCGACCCCGGCCTGCTCGGTGATGTCGAGGAAGCGGCCGTGGTCGTTGTGCAGCAGCCGGTTCTCGTTCAGCGTCGTCAGGTACAGGTCCTGCCAGCCGTCGCCGTCGATGTCGCCGACGGCCACGCCCATGCCGTAGGTGGCGAAGGCCAGGCCGGCGGCCCCGGTCACGTCCTCGAACCGGCCCGTGCCGTCGTTGCGGTACAGGCGCTGGGTGGGCTGCTGCTCAAGGGTCTCGTGACCGGGCCATTCGCGGGAATTGACCAGGAACAGGTCCTGGTCGCCGTCGTTGTCGTAGTCGAAGAAGGCGGCGCCGCTGCCGATGGTCTCCGGCATCAGCCGCTCGCCGTAGGCGCCGTTGGTATGGACGAAGTCGATGCCCGCCGCCTCGGTGATGTCGGTGAAGGTCACCTGCGGCGGCACGGAGGGTGCGGCAGCGCCGGCATCCGTTCCGGCGGCGGGGGCCGCCGGCACGACCGGGGTCTGGATATCGGCCTCCTCGACGGCGGCCGGTGCCTTGTGGTCGCGGGTCAGCCACCAGCCCAGGCCCACGAGGACGGCGACGGCCAGGATGGCCAGCGCGGAGATCAGAAAGGCGCGGCGGATCCTCGCCTCGCCGCGGGACAGGCCCGTTCCAGCGTCGGCATTCATGCTACTGCTCCCGTTGTCGGTCAGGTCGGGTCAAGCCATGCCCCGCACGCGGGGCCACGCAAATTACCCAACATAAACCAATGTTGCATGCCGCGCGCGATGCCAGCGGGCCGGCCGGCGCTTAGGCGGGCGCGGTCATCCGATGGCGTCGCGCAGCTCGGCCCCGTTCAAGATGGGTCGATCCGTGGCGCCGGCGAGGGCGAGCAGGTCACGAACGCCGGTGACCAGCGCGTCGGCGCCGGCAGCGATCAACAGCTCGATGAAGACCTGATCCTCGGGATCGCGGCAGATCGGCCCCGCCGCCCGAGCGGCCTCCAACGTCACGACTTCAGCGTAGGGGAGAAGATCGGCCAGGAGCTCGTCGATGGCCGCGCGCTCGAGCCCGAACTTCGGATAGGTCATGACGCGCAGCAACTCGTCCATCGTCGCCCGGCACAGCACCGGTGTGACGTCGCCGACCTGCCAGGCATGGCGCAGCCAGCTCAGCCGTCCGTGGCGGAACAGGAGCGCGGACACCAGCGTATTGGCGTCCAGCACGACGCGCATGGTCACCGATCGCGCGCCCACTGCACCGCGGCATCGATGTCCTCGTCGCGGATGCCGAGCTGTTCCAGCTTGGCCCGGACCTCGTCGGCCCGATTCGGGCGCAGCGGCACCAGGACGATGCGGCCGTCCTCCTCGCGGACATCGAAATAGTCCACGCCGGGGAAGTGCTCGACGATGGCCTTGGGCAGCGTGAGCTGGTTCTTCGAGGTCTTCTTGGCAAGCATGTGATGGGCGCAGTGGTAAGGAAACAAGAAATCCGTGAATTTTCAGCGTTCGATGCGCGACCGTCAACGGCAGCCGGCCGGACCGGGACAGGCTGCGGACCCTGGCTCAGCCGCCGCTCGGCACCGGCGTCGGCACCGGCAGGTCCTCGTCCGGCGGCTCGGAGAAGGCCCCGCCGGCGCTGATGCAGCCGAGCGGCACCACCAGCATGGTCAGGGGCACCGCGGCAATGGGCCCGAACAACAGCGAGATGGCCATGCCCTCGAAGATCGGGTCGGCGAGGATGGCCAGGGCGCCCGCCATCATGGTCAGGTCCGTGACCCAAATCGGCCGCATGCGGGTGCGTCCGGCCAGGATCACCGCCTCGGTCACCGGCACACCCCGGTCCACCTCGTTCTTCGCGAAGTCCACCAGCAGAATGGAGTTGCGCACCTCGATGCCGGCGAGGGCGATGAAGCCGATCATCGACGTGGCCGTGAAATCGGCGCCGAGCAGCCAGTGGCCGGGGACGATGCCGATCAGCGTCAGCGGGATCGGCGTCATGACGATGGCCGGCTGGATGAAATTGCCGAACTCCCACACCAGCAGGATGTAGATGAGCACCAGCGCGGCGCCGAAGGCCAGGCCCAGGTCGCGGAAGGTCTCATAGGTGATGGTCCACTCGCCGGCCCATTCGAAGCCGGGCACGCTGTCGTCGGTGGGCGGTCCGGTGAGCGTGCCGGTGAGGCCCGCCATAGCGCCCGAGGCGACAAAGCCGGCCAGCTGGGCCTCGACGCCGAGCATGCCGTAGATCGGTGCGCCGAGGCGGCCCTCCATCTCGCCGACGACGTATTCGACGGGCCGCAGGTCCTTGCCCCAGCGCACCGGGTCCTCCGGCGCCGGATCGAAGTGGCCCAGCTCCGACAATGGTACGGTGCCGCCCAGCACGCTCTCGATGGGCAGGTCGCCGAGCCGGGCCAGGTCCGAGCGCGCCGCCATCGGGAGTTGGATCACCAGGCGGGTCGGCTCCAGCAGCCGGCCGCCCTTGATGTCGCCCAGCGCATGGCCGCCCATGGCCATCTCCAGTCCGCGGTTGATGGCGCCGACGCTGACGCCGCGGCGCAGGGCCTTCTCGGTGTCCACGGCGAAGTGCCAGCGCAAGTAGCGCTCGGCCATGGATGTGTCCACATCGACGACGCCGGGCGCCCGCTGGAACATCTGTTCCAGGTCGCGGGCCAGTTGGCGGCGGGTGTCGGCATCGGGACCGTGCACCTCGGCCACCAGGGTCTGCAGCACCGGCGGGCCGGGCGGCATCTCGACCACGGCGATGCGCGCGGCCAGGGTCTGCGCCAGGTGCCAGAGCCGGTGGCGGGCGTCCACGGCGATCTCGTGGCTGGAGCGCTTCCGCTCGTGCTTGTCCTGCAGCAGGACCTGAATATCCCCCTCCCAGGGCTGCTCGCGCAGATAGTAATGCCGCACCATGCCGTTGAAGTTGAACGGCGAGGCGGTGCCGACATAGCTCTGCACCGAGCGCACCTCCGGGATCTCACGGAGCAGCGCGGCGAGCTCGTGCACGGCATTGGCCGCCTCCGGCAGGGCCGTGCCCTCGGGCAGGTTGACGACGACATTGAGCTCGGGCTTGTTGTCGAAGGGCAGCATCTTCACCGCGACGGCCTGGGTATAGAACAGCGAGCAGGCGGCGCCGAAGGCGACGACGATGCCGATCAGGAAGCCCCAGCCCAGCGTCCGGCTGGTGACCAGCGGTGTGATGACGGGCGTATAGACGCGGCTGATCAGGCCCTGCACGCGCTGCTCGCGCAGCTCGGCCTTCTTCAGCGCGGCGAGCCGCGGACGCAGCCGGTAGGCCCACCAGGGCGTGAATACGAAGGCCGCGAACAGCGACACCCCCATGGCCACCGAGCCCAGCAGCGGGATCGGCAGCATGTAGGGCCCCATCATGCCGCTGACGAAGCCCATCGGCAGCAGCGCCGCGAGCACGGCCAGCGTGGCGATGATGGTGGGATTGCCCACCTCGCGCACCGCGTCCACGGCCACGTCCTTGCTGGTCAGGTCCTCCTGCAGCCAGCGCCGGAAGATGTTCTCGACCACCACGGTGGCATCGTCCACGAGGATGCCGATGGCGAAGATCAGCGCAAACAGGCTGACCCGGTTGATCGTGTAGCCGAGCGCCCAGGCCGACCAGATGGTCACCAGGATCACCACCGGGATCACGGTGATGACGACGATGGCCGGGCGCGCGCCGATGGTGATCCAGCACAGGATGCTGACCGCAAAGGTGGCGCCGAGCAGCGACAGCAGCAGCTCGTTGACCTTGTCGTTGGCAGTCTTGCCATAGTTGCGCGTCACCGCGACCTGGACCTCGTCGGGAACGAGGTCCGCCCGCAGCGTATCCAGGCGCTGCAGGATCGCGCGTGCCACGGTCACGCCATTGGTGCCCTCCTTCTTCGCAATGGCGATGGTGACCGCCGGGGCGCCGTCGGTGGTCGCGGCGCCGTCGGGACTGGCCGGCCCGCTGGCGAAGGTCACGACTTGCCGGGTCTCCTCGCCGCCGTCGATCACATCGGCCACGTCGCTGACATAGACCGGCGCGCCGAAGTGGCTGCCGACGATCAGCCGCTCCACATCGTCGGCCGTGCGCAGGAAGTGCCCGGACGAGACCCGGTAGTGGGTGCTGCCCTGCTCCATGACTCCGCCCAGATGCTCTGCGTTGGCCTCCGTGAGCACCCGGGCCACCTGCTCCAGGCTCAGGTCGTAGCCTGACAGCCGCTCCGGCAGCACCTCCACGCGCATCTGCCGGCGGCGCCCGCCGACCAGGAAGGCGGGACCGGTGTCCTCGACTTCCTTCAGGCGCTGCATCAGGTCTACGCCGACGGCCCGCAATGCGATGTCGTCCAGCACCTCGGACCATAGCGTGATCGTCACCACCGGCACGTCGTCGATGGACTTGGGCACCACCAGCGGCATGCCGACGCCGGGCGGGATCTTGTCCAGGTTCTGCTGCAGCTTGTCATGGACCTTGACGATGGACGGCCCCAGCGGCTCGCCCACGTCGAAGACGGCGGTGACCAGACCGCGGCCCCGCTCGGCCGCCGAGTAGATGTGGTCGATGCCCGGCACCTCGCTCAGCATGCGCTCCAGCGGCCGCACCGCGAGGCCCGCCACCTCGTCCGCCGAGGCGCCCGGATAGCGGACGAAGATGTCCACCATGGGCACCGAGATCTCCGGGTCCTCCTGGCGCGGCGTGAACAGCAGCCCGAGCACGCCGATAAACAGCGCCGCCAGCAGCAGCAGCGGCGACAGCGGAGAGTCGATGAAGGTACGGGCGAGGTTTCCGGCCAGGCCCAGGGATGGCGCGGGCTCGTGGGGACGGGGCGGGTGCTCCAGGGGCGGCCGTCGCGACGGATAGCGCGGAAAGTTCGGCTCGGCCATCGGATGCCCCTGCCGGCCCGGCAGCGCCGGCGTGACCATTCACCTATAAAGTATAGGGACTCAACCTCGGCGGGGCGCCGGCCCCCGGCCGGTATACATCGGACAATCCGGCCGCTCGCTCGGCAAACCCCAGGTGGGCCAACGCCCGCCGCATGGACGCATCGGCGACCGGCGCGGTGATCACGAGCCTGGCGCCGTCCGCGGGATGGCGCAGCGACACGGACAGCGCGTGCAGCAGCAGCCGATGACAGTCCAGGTGCTCGCGGAACCAGCGATTGTAGGCGCCGCGGCCATGACTGGTGTCGCCGATGATCGGATGGGCGATGTGCGCCATGTGCCGGCGCAACTGACGGCTGCGGCCGGTGCGGGGCGACAGCCGAACCAGGCTGAAACGAGCGGTCGGATAGGTCTCGATGGCCGCCGCCAACTCGGCGATGGCGAGGCGCTCGTACTCGGTCAGGGCCGGGCGCTCCGCGATGCAGCCGTTGCGCAGCTTCTCATCGTCCTTCAGTGCGTGATCGATGCGTCCGGCCGGCTCGGTCCAGCCGCGCACCACGGCCAGGTAGACCTTTTCGAACGCCCCCGCCTCGAACTGCGCCTGGACCGCGCGTGCGGCCTCTCCGGTAAAGGCGAACAGCAGCACGCCGGAGGTCGGGCGGTCCAGCCGGTGCACCGGATACACGCGCCGGCCGGTTAGCGCGCGCACCCGCTGCAATGCGAAGTCCGTCGTGTCCTTGTCGACCCACGAGCGGTGCACCAGAAGGCCCGAGGGTTTGTTCACCGCGATCAGGGAATCGTCGCAATAGACGACTTGGAG
>Ga0316576_10001113_pt1 | contig 14054 bp, 11 predicted proteins | sample S0NA_FD_203075 | JGI IMG/M metagenome (GOLD analysis project Ga0316576, IMG submission 203075) | Rhizosphere microbial communities from salt marsh grasses in Alabama, United States - S0-2_050615r3r5 | ecosystem: Host-associated > Plants > Roots > Rhizosphere | place: USA: Alabama | collected... | reverse complement strand
CGGCGCGCTACCGGTCAGGGCCCATGCGCGCGCCGCGGCCGCGCCGCCCGCGCTCTCGGTACTGGTCGTCGACGACAATGCCGACGCGGCGGATAGCATGGCGATGCTGCTGAGCGCGCTGGGACAGCACGTGAGCGTCTGTCACACGGGCGCCGAGGCGCTGGCCGCCGCCGCGCGCGAGCGGCCAAGGGTGGTGCTGCTCGACTTGGGCATGCCGGACATGGACGGCTTCGAGATCGCACGGCGGCTGCGGACGCTGGAAAAGCAGCGGGAAAGCGGGCCCGAGAGCGCACAGCAGACCGCGGACAGCGGCGGCCGGGGGGCGCCGCCGCGCATGCTGCTGGCCGCGGTCTCCGGCTATGGCGACGGCCGTACGCGCGAGCGGGGCCGGCAGGCGGGCATTGACCTGCATCTGATCAAGCCGGTCAGCGGCGCGACGCTGGCGGCGTTGCTTCGCGACGAGGCGGGTAACGGCGACCCGCAAGCCTGAGCGCCGTTCGTCTTCCGGCTGAGACAACCCCGGCGATCGGAACGGATACGCCGGCGGGATTTACGTTAACCTCATGACATGCGGCCCCTTTGGCGATGCCCCGAGTGCCGCTCGCCCTCGCGGACACCGGCACCCTGTGACCCGGCACCCTGTGACCGGGCGCTCGCCCGGGCTCCGCGACGGCGGGAACGACACTTGCAGGTCAAAGACGCACGACAGCGCAGAGCAACGAGAATTACTCCTATGGTTACCGATAGGCAGCGGCGTGACTTGAGCAGCCGCCCCGCGTCCAGCGCATCCATGGGCAGCTCCGAGCTTGATCCGGCGCTCGAGCGGCTCACCGATCTGGAGCGTCGGTCGCTCCTGGCGGAGCAGGCACGCCAGCACGCCCATCGGCTGCGCACGCCTTTGAGCGTGATCGATCTCATCGCCGAGACCATGCGGCTGGAAAGCGACGCGGATCCCAGCCACGCGGACCGCCTGGCCCGCATTCAGAGCGCCGCGGGCAATCTCGCCACCGTGCTCGCCGACTCGGTCAAATCGACCCGCTTCGGCGATGGTCCGCGGCGGCGCATCGACCTCGCTGCACTGGCCGCCGACGTGGTCAGGACCTTCGGCGGCGATGTCGTGAAGGGACCGCTGCTCGCCGACCCCCGGGAGACGACGGGCCTGGTGGAGCCAACGAGTGTGGAAGCGGCCTTGGTGCACGCGCTCAGGCTCATCGGCGTGGGAACCGACTGCAATTCCGTGTGTCACCAGAGGCCGCAGCTGCAGATCGACCTCCGCGACGGAGACGTGCTGCTCGCGATCACCGCCGCGGGACCGGCACCGGCGGATATCCCCCGCGAGCGGGCCGACCTGAGCCTGATGGCGAAGGCCGCCGAGCGCATCGCCCACGATCACGGCGGCAGCCTCACGCTGGAGACCAACAGCGCCACGTTTCGCATGCCTGCGGCCGACTCCGGGGTGCGGCTGGAGCGGGACACCTTCTGACACCGCGCATACGATGGGTGGACGAGAAGACCCCCGCGAGGGGTGGGTAAATGCCGCGCCTGCGGTGCAAATGACCCACCCCCGCCGCCGGGCGTCCCCGTCACCCGCGACCTAGATCTTCCTCAGGCGCTCGCGCGCCCAGCCGGACCCCCACGACGATGCATCCGGAACAACTGTCGCTGCCGGTGACCCTGTGGCTGTTCGGCGGCGGCACGCTGGCGATCGCGCTGGTTGGCTCGCGCATGACCCGCCTCGCAGACCGGCTTGCCGACCTCACCGGTCTCGGCGAGGCGGTGTTCGGGGCGGTGCTGCTCGGCGCGATGACCTCGCTGCCCGGCTCGATCGCGTCCATCACCGCCGCCGCGGCCGGGCGCGCCGAGCTGGCGGTGGGCAATGGCGTCGGCGGCATCGCGGCCCAGACCGCCTTCCTGGTGCTTGCAGATCTCGTGTACCGGCGGGCCAACCTGGAGCACGCGGCGGCATCGGTGACGAACATGATCAACAGCGCCCTGCTGGTGGCGCTGCTGGCGGTTCCGCTGCTCGCCGCGACCGGGCCGGCGATCGCGATCTGGGGCGTTCACCCGGCCTCGCCGCTGATCCTGGCCATGTATGCGTTCGGACTGCGGCTCGCCGCGGCCACGCGGGATGCCCCGGCGTGGCTGCCGGTGCGCACGACCGAGACGCGTGAGGACCGGCCCGACGCCTCCGCCGCACCGGGGCCGCGACCGGCCTGGGCGTGGGCGGGCTTTCTGCTGAGCGCCGCGGTGATCGGCGTGGCCGGCTGGCTGGTGGGCATCTCCGGCATCGCGCTGGTGCGCCACACCGGTCTGTCCGAGACCGTGGTCGGGAGCCTGATCACGGCCGTGGCCACGTCGCTGCCCGAGCTCGTGACGACGCTGGCGGCGGTGCGTCAGGGCGCGCTGACGCTGGCCGTTGGCGGCATCATCGGCGGCAATACCTTCGACGTGCTCTTTCTCGTCTTCTCGGACGTCGCGTATCGCCCGGGGTCGATCTATCACGCCATCGGGCCGCAGCCGCTGTTCGTGATCGCGCTGACAATCCTGCTCACGGCGGTCCTGCTGCTCGGGCTGATCCGCCGCGAGCGCCGCGGCCTGGCCAACATCGGCTTCGAGAGCGTCGCGGTGCTGGTGTTCTACCTGGTCGGCATGCTGGTGCTAGCGACCTGGTAGGCAGGCACCGGGCGGGCTCCCGTCAATCGACCGATTCCCCCGGCAGACGGTCCGCGACCACGGCGCCGCGCTGGCCCCGTGGCCGGGGCTCCCCCAGGGTGCTGTCGCGGGCGGTCTGGCGCTCGGACTCGGCATTGATGCCGGCGCCGATGATCACCGCCACGGCGGTCAGATACAGCCACAGCAGCATCACGATGACCGCGCCGATGGAGCCGTAGGTGGCGTTGTAGGAGCCGAAGTTCCTGACGTAGATGGAGAACAGCACCGACGCCGCGAGCCAGAGCACGCCGGCCACCAGCGAGCCCAGCGGCAGCCAGCGCCATTTCGCCCCGCGCCGGGACGGGCCGTAACGGTAGAGGATGGCCAGCGCCAGCAGGCCGATGATCGCCATCAGCGGCCAGCGCAGCCAGTTGGTCAGCGCCGCCGGCACAGCGCCGAGGTTGAACAGATTCAGCACGATCGGCACGGCCAGGGTCGCGACGAAGGCCAGGCCGAGCACCAGGATCAGGAACAGCGTGAGCAGGAAGGCGAGCGCGTTCAGCTTCAAGAACCCGCGCTTCTCATGCTCGTCGTAGGCGATGTTGAGCGCGACGATCAGCGCCCGCGTGCCGCGCGTCGCGCCCCAGAAGGAGAGCAGCAGGGCGCCGGCGAGACCGAGACCGAGCGCGCCCCCCGACTGGCCGGTGGCACTGGTCATCTGCGCCGAGATCAGCTGGTAGACGTCGGGCGGCAGGATGCCCTGAAGGGTCTCGAATTGGTTCTGGATCTGCGCCGGGTCGAACACCAGGCCGTAGGTCGTCACGAGCGCCGCAATAGCGGGAAACAGCCCGAGCAGGCTGTAGAACCCGACGCCGGCGGCGATCAGCGCGAGATTCTGGTCCTGAAAGCGGCTCGCCGTTCGGCCGAGGATGCGCCACCAGCCGGCGCGCGGGATCTGAAGCGGCGTATACGCTTCGCGGCCCGCCGTCTCGCGGTCGTTGCTTGTCGGGGCGTCTGTCTGCATGGATGGTCTCCGAGCTGTCGGGGTGTGGCCCTGTCGCGCTGGGGCGCAGAGGGGCCGCGGGCAGGGCGGGCGCCTGTCTCGGGTCCGGGGCATTTGAGGAAAGGCGCAGCAAGAACCGGACCCGGCGTCCCGGCGCGGCCCTGGAGGATGGGGCCGGGTGGTCTGCGCCGCCTCCCGGAGCGCCCGGCACGCCGGCCGGTGCAAACCCACCGGATCTCGCCTGACGGCGTCAGCCCGCCCGGCCTGTCTCCCCGGTTGCACGGCGCCGCTCGCCGGCGGCGACGCGGTCCTGGGTCGCCACCGCTTCACGGTGGCCGCGCTCATCGCCGGCATGGCGCTCAGTCAGCTCGCGGATCGCCCGGGTGCGGCCGTAGACCACCAGCGTGTCCCCGGCGCGCGGGCGCGTGTCGCCCGCGGGCGTCCCGAGCCAGTCGCCGTCGCGGGTGACGATGCCGAGCACCAGCACGCCTTCGTCGGCCGGCCGCAGGTCGCTCAGCGCGCGACCCTCCAGCCAGGTCCCGGGCTCCACCGCCATCTCCATGATCCGATAGTCGCCTGCAAGGTGCAGCAGGCCCTCGTAGTCCTGCACGTCGAGACGCGTGAAGCGTTTCAGCGCCCGGTCCACGAGGCGCGACAGCACCCGGTCCGCCCAGGGGCTCAGCGAGATGGCCCAGAGCACCACGAGTCCGCCGACGAGGAGCAGGATCTTGTAGAACAGCCCCTGTGCGTCGCCGCTGCTGTCCGTGACGAAGGCGAGGATCAACGACGAGACCGCCGTCACGATGCCGGCGTTGCCGAGCAGCATCAGCGCGAGCACGATGCGCCTGCGAACCGGGTGATTGACCACCAGCTCCGACTCGCTGGTGGTAAAGCCCGCGCCGGAGAAGGCCGAGCGCGCCTGGAAGCGGGCGGTCTGGCGGGCCAGGCCGGTATGACGCAGGGCGACCGCGGCGATCCGGGTCACGAGGATCGACAGCGTGACCACGAGCAATAGGGACAGGATTGCGGTCATGTTGGAGCGGCTCCCCTTCTCGGCGGTGGCTGACGCGGGACTCGGCCCTGCGCATCGAGAGGCATGGATCATGCCGTCGAGAAGTCCCCCGGACAGGGTTCCGAGCGAGAGTGGCCGCCCGGCAGTTTGAGCCCGTCACCCCACCCGTCACGAAAATCGGCGTCATCGAGGTGGTCTCCACCAGACGATAGGCCGATGCGCCGTCATCGTCGGTGATGCGCTCGAGACGCAGTCCAATTACAGCAGCCGCGTGTCGACAGGCTTGCCGTCTCGTGAGCCGGCCGTGAAGATTCGGGGGGCCTCGAATCGTTCGAGGTGCCCTGGGGCGAGCGCGCGACGGACAACGCCTATGACGGGACCGACGCAGTCGACCTCCCGGCCGGAACTATACTTTGAGCGACACGGGTTCATTGCCTGGTCCAATGGCCGGCCCGTTGCCCGGACAATCCGGCCTGCATCTCAATGCCATCGTGGAGGAATCGCATGGACATTCAAATGGCGGACGTGCTGCTCCATATTGATCAGACCCTGACCTCCGACCAACGCGATGCCGTGGAAGAGCGCTTGCGCGCCCTCGACGGCGTTATCAGCGTCCATAATCCGGCCGAAAAGCCGCATCTGACGCTGGTCGAGTACCGTCCGGACAAGGTGGCCGCGCAGGCGCTGCTGCGCGCGGCCCAGTCCGGCGGCGTTCACGCGGAGCTCGTCGGGCTCTGACGCAGGTGTTGAGCGGACCGGGTGCCGGGCGCCGGCGCCCGGCCGGTGACTGCCGAGCGCCCGCAAAGGCGGCGCTTGAATGCGGGCTCGGCCGCGGAGGGCTGCTGTCATGTCGACCGAGATCGAACGCCCGAAGTTCCCTGAATCCGGCGGCCGCGAAGCCGGTGATCGCGATCCATGGTTCGCGGAGCGGTTCGCCCAGGAGATGCGCAAGTGGGAGTCGAGCAGGACACCGCGCTTGTGCCTGATGGTCACGCGCGGCAGCCTGGACTGGGCCTATCCACCTTTCATCATCGCCTCCACCGCCGCCGCGCTCGGCTGGCAGGCGAGCATGTTCTTCACCTTCTACGGCCTGGGACTCCTGAAGAAGGACCTGGACCTGAAGATCAGCGGGCTCGGCAATCCGGCCATGCCGATGAAGGTGCCTTATGGACCCCAATGGCTTCGCGCCATCGAATGGCAGATGCCGAACCTGATCATGGCGGGCATTCCCGGCTTCGAAGGTATGGCCTCCGGCATGATGAAGAAGACCCTGCGCGAGCATGGGGTGGCACCGGTCGCGGAGCTGCGTGCACTTTGTATCGAGGCGGAGGTCAAGCTGATCGGCTGCCAGATGACCCGTGACCTGTTCGGCTGGAGTGAGGACCTGTTCATTCCGGAAGTGGCGGAATGGGCCGGCGCGGCGACCTATCTATCGATCGCGCGCGAGAGCACGGTGAATCTGTACACCTGATCCACCACGCGCCCCGCGGCGACGTGCCCGCGGTCCCGCCACGGCGCGCTCGGCGGCAGCGGGGGTGGTGGTCCCCCGCGCCACGAGCAGCAGCCTCGTTGTCGTACTCGTTGTCGTAATCGCAGTCGCAACCGACCCCGCCAGCCCACAACGACGACACCGGGCCAGCCGCCGACCGCGTTCTCCGGCTCCCGCGCTGCCGAGTCAGGGCCCGGCGCGCAGCGCCGCCCAGTCCTTCAGCGCGGGCAGGCTCACGGACATGTTGGAATGCCCGCCCTGTTCGCCGGCCAGGCCGCCGATCCCGTAGACGGTGCCGTGGACGCCGACGACCTTGCCGTCGCGCAGCACCGGGCCGCCGGAATCGCCGGGGCACAGTGACGGCGCGCCGTCGCGCAGATACCGCGCGTAGCTGAAGAAGTTCACCGGGTCCACGCGGATCACCGCCGTCTCGGCCCAGCGGCGTACGCCGAACGGATGCGCCGCGTTCTCGCTGGCCCTCTGGTCGATGCTGGCGCAGCCGTAGCCCACGAGCGTCACGGGCGCTTCTCTGGTCAGCGGGCGTGGGTCGACGGGCAGGCTCGGGATGTCCGGCGTGGCGGTGTCGAGGTCGATCACGGCAGCGTCCGGATAGCGGGCGGTGAAGTGGTGGGTCGCTTCCATCTCCATGATGCGCCGCAACAGCTCGGTACCCTGAAACTGCTCGCGAAACGCGGCGATGCGCTTGCGCTTGAAGGCGAGGAAGCGCTGCAGCCCGTCGCTGAAGGCGGGCGCAAGGTGGGTTCGGCGTACCTGGACCGGATGCAGATCGCCCGCTGCCGCCGGGACCGGTGCATTGCCGATGCGCAGCCGCCCGCCCGGCCGGTAGGCAGGCCGCAGCTCGCCCGTGCCGGTGTCGACGACGCAATGGGCGGCGGTCAACAGCCGGCGGGGACCGATCTTGGTGCCGCTGCACTGGGACCTCGGGCCGGCGACGAGCACGACCACGGCGGGGAAGCGCCCGCCGGTGTCCGGCGTGCCCCCGGACAGCGCCAGCGCGACCGGGCCGGGCAGCAGTATCAAGGCGCCGAGCGCGGCACGGCAGAGGAGGCGGCGGTCGCGCTTGCCCGCGCTCATTCGCGGATGGATGCGCTCGCGCCGCCGCCCGGCGGCAAGGTCGGGGAGGGCACAGGCAGGGGCACCTCCCCGCAAGCCCGCGGGGACGTCAGACCATGACGCCCGGCGAGAAGCTGTAGCTGTCGATGATGTTGACGTAGTTGGCCCGCTCCAGCTGGGCCGGATCGGGTACCGCCAACGCGCTGACGCGCCCGCGCACGTCGGCGATGGACTCGAACGCCTGCTCCTCCATCCAGCGCTCGATGCCCTGGAGAATGACCGCGGCCTGGCCGGCGCCGTTCTTCAGCAGGGTGCTGCACAGGTGCACGACGTCGGCACCGGCGAGCAGCAGCTTGACGGCGTCCTCGGGGGTATGGATGCCGCCGGTGGCGCCCAGCGACAGGCCGTCGATGCGCCCGTACAGGATCGCGATCCAGCGCATCGCGAGCAGGGCCTCGGCGGACGTGGACGGGTGCAGGCTCGGCTGCAGCCGCAGGCTGTCGATGTTGATGTCCGGCTGGTAGAAGCGGTTGAACAGCGACACGCCGTTGGCACCGGCGTCCGCGAGACGCTGCACCATGTTGCCCACCGAGCTGAAGGACGGCGAGAGCTTCATGTTGATCGGGATGCCGATGTGGGCCTTGAGCTCCTTGAGGATCGCGAGATAGCGCCGCTCCACGTCGGCGCCGCTCTGGCCGATGTCGGCGGCGACATAGTAGACGTTGAGCTCCAGCGCGTCGGCGCCGGCCTGCTCCAGCTCCTTGCCGTGGGTGATCCAGCCGCCGGGGGTGACGCCGTTCAGGCTCGCGATCACGGGGATGTCGAGTGCCTCCTTCAGCTGGCGCAGGTTGTCGAGGTATTGCTCGGCACCGGTGCTGAAGTCCTGCCAGTCCGGCAGGAAGCCGTCGTCGACCTCGGCGAAGCCGGGGTCCTGCTGGTTCAGGAACCGGTTCATGGTCTCGGTCTCGGCGGTGATCGCCTCCTCGAACAACGAGTACATGATGATCGCCGCGGCGCCGGCGTCCTCGAGCTTCTTCGCCTGGTCGATGCTCTTCGACAGCGGCGACGCGGACGGGACGATGGGGTTCTTCAGGGTGAGGCCGAGGTATTGGGTGGTCAGGTCCATGGGCTGCTCCGGGATGGTGCGGAATCGATGGCGGCTGGCGCGTGAATCTTAGCGAGTGCGAACGACGGCGTGCGGAATCGGTTGGTTTGAGGCGCGAGGTGCGGCCTTAACGCGCTGCGCAACTCGCACCTCGCACTCCCCCGTGACGGAGAAGGGCGTGCCGGGCTGGCACGCCCTCCGAGCCATCGCGGCCGCTAGTCCGCCTTCTCCACCGGCTTCTCCGCCTTCTGCCACGCCAGATGTGCCAACTGCTCGTACAGCGAGTACTTGCTCTCCACGTGCTTCTGCGCGAGCTTCAGATAGCGCTCGGCGTCGTCCGGGTGTGTCCGGTTCAGCACGCTGAAGCGGGTCTCGCTGGCCAGGTAGTCCCGGTACGGGATGCTGGGTGCCTTGCTGTCGACGTGCAGCGGGTTCTCGCCGGCCTCGATCTTGCGCGGATCGTAGCGGAACAGCGGCCAATGGCCGGAATTCACGGCCATGTCCTGCTGGCGCAGGTTGTTCGACATGTCCACGCCGTGGGCGATGCAGGGCGAGTAGCAGATCAGCAGCGACGGGCCGTCGTAGGACTCCGCCTCGATGAACGCGCGCACGGTCTGCACGTCCTTGGCGCCGAAGGCCACCTGGGCGACATAGACGTTCTCGTAGGCCATGGCCATCATCGCCAGGTCCTTCTTGAACGTCGGCTTGCCGCCGGCGCTGAACTTGGCCACCGCGCCCATCGGCGTTGCCTTGGAGGTCTGGCCGCCGGTGTTGGAGTAGACCTCGGTGTCGAGCACCAGCAGGTTCACGTTGCGGCCGCTGGCCAGCACGTGGTCGACGCCGCCGTAGCCGATGTCGTAGGCCCAGCCGTCGCCGCCGACGATCCACACGCTGCGCTTGACCAGGTGCTCGCAGACGCCGAGCAGCGAATGGGCCTCCGGCGTGTCGATGCCGGCGAGCTTCTCCTTCAGCGCGGCGACCCGCTGGCGCTGCTCGTAGATGCCGGCCTCGTCCGACTGGTCCGCATTCAGCAGGGCGTCGGCCAGGTCGGTCCCGATCTTGTCGGCGAGCAGCGTGACGTACTCGCGGGCCTGCTCGGTCTGCTTGTCCACCGCGAGCCGCAGACCCAGCCCGAACTCGGCGTTGTCCTCGAACAGGGAGTTGTTCCAGGTCGGGCCCTGGCCGTCGGCATTGACCGTGTAGGGCGTGGTCGGCAGGTTGCCGCCATAGATGGAGGAGCAGCCGGTGGCATTGCCGATCAGCATGCGGTCGCCGAACAGTTGGGTGGCGAGCTTGATGTAGGGCGTTTCGCCGCAGCCGACGCAGGCGCCGGAGAACTCGAACAGCGGCTGCATCATCATCGCGTGCTTGATCTTCGTGCCGTCGAGCTTGGTCCGGTCATACTCGGGCAGGGACAGGAAGAAGTCCCAGTTGGCCTGCTCGATCTCGTGGCGCTCCTCGGCGGGGTGCATGTTCAGCGCCTTGCGCTGCGGGTCCTTGCGGTCGCGGATCGGGCAGACGTCGACGCACAGGCCGCAGCCGGTGCAGTCGTCCGGCGCCACCTGGTAGGTGACATGGAAGCCCTGCGGGAAGTCCTTGCCCTTGATCTGCACGTGCTGGAAGGTCTCGGGCCCGTTCTCCGTGAGCTCGGCCGGGAAGACCTTGGCGCGGATCGCCGCATGCGGGCACACCAGCGGGCACTTGCCGCAGTGGGTGCAGAGGTCGTCCTCCCACTTCGGCAGCTCCAGCGCGATGTTGCGCTTCTCGTAGCGGGTGGTGCCGGTCGGCCAGGTGCCGTCCGCCGGCATCAGGCTCACGGGCAATTGGTTGCCGCGGCCCGCGATCAGCGTGCCGGTGACCTTTTGCACGAACTCGGGCGCATCGGAGGGCACCACCGGCGGGCGCTCGAAGGTGCTGCTGATGCGGCCCGGGACGCGCACCTCGTGCAGGCCGTCCAGCGCCGCGTCGATGGCCGCGTAGTTGCGGTCGAGCAGGCGCTGGCCCTTCTTGCCATAGGTCTTCTTCACCGCCTGCTTGATCTGCGCGATGGCCTCGTCCTTCGGCAGGATGCCGGAGATCGCGAAGAAGCAGGTCTGCATGATGGTGTTGATGCGCCGGCCCATGCCGGTCTTCGCGGCGATGTCGTAGGCGTCGACGACGAAGAACTTCAGCCCCTTCTCCAGGATGTGCTGCTGCATGCTCTTCGGCAGGTCGTCCCAGACCCGGTCCGCCGGCGTCGCGGAGTTCAGCAGGAAGGTCCCGCCGGGCGCGGCCTTGTCGAGCATCTCGTAGCGGCGCAGGAAGGTGGGCTGATGGCAGGCGACGAAGCTGGCCTCGTTCTCGCCGACCAGATAGGTGCTGTCGATCGGCTTCGGCCCGAAGCGGAGGTGCGAGATGGTGATCGCACCGGCCTTCTTGGAGTCGTACTCGAAATAGCCCTGGCCGAAGTTCGGCGTCTCCTCGCTGATGATCTTGATGGAGTTCTTGTTCGCCGAGACGGTGCCGTCGGAGCCCAGGCCGTAGAACACGCAGGCGGTGACGCCCTCGACCGCATCGGGCCTGAAGGACGGGTCCCACTCGAGGCTGGTGTTGCCGACGTCGTCGACGATGCCGACCGTGAACGGGTGCTTCGGCTTGTCGTTGCCGAGCTCGTCGAAGATGCCCTTGACCATCGCCGGCGTGAATTCCTTCGACGACAGGCCGTAGCGACCGCCGACGACGCGCGGCATCGCCGCCATGTCGCCACGCGCGACCGCGCCCACCAGCGCCGTGACCACGTCCTTGTACAGCGGCTCGCCGTCCGCGCCCGGCTCCTTGCAGCGGTCCAGCACCGCGAGCTTGGTGGCCGTGACGGGCAGGGCGGCGAGCAGGTGTGCCGGCGAGAACGGACGGAACAGCCGCACCTTGATCATGCCGACCTTCTCGCCGCGGGCCGCCAGGTGCTCGACCGCCTCCTGCGCGGCGCCGATGCCCGAGCCCATCAGCAGGATCACCCGCTCGGCGTCCTCGGCGCCGATGTATTCATAGAGCTTGTACTGGCGGCCGGTCAGCGACGCGAGCTTGTCCATCTGCGCCTGCACGATGTCCGGGGTCGCGTCGTAGTAGGGGTTGACCGTCTCGCGGCCCTGGAAGTAGACGTCCGGGTTCTGCGAGGTACCGCGGATGATCGGGTGATCCGGATTCATCGCGCGCTGGCGGTGGGCGGTGACCAGGCCCTCGTCGATCATCGCGCGGATGGTCTCCACCGGCAGCTTGTCGATCTTGCTCACCTCGTGGGAGGTGCGGAAGCCGTCGAAGAAGTGCAGGAAGGGCACGCGGCTCTCCAGGGTCGCGGCCTGTGCGATCAGCGAGAAGTCCATGACCTCCTGCACCGACGCCGAGCACAGCATCGCGTAGCCGGTGGCGCGGCAGGCCATGACATCGGAATGGTCGCCGAAGATCGAAAGGGCCTGAGCCGCCAGCGAGCGCGCCGAGACGTGCAGCACCGTCGGCGTCAGCTCGCCGGCGATCTTGTACATGTTCGGGATCATCAGCAGCAGGCCCTGCGAGGCCGTGAACGTGGTCGACAGCGACCCCGCCTGCAGCGCGCCATGGATGGCCCCGGCGGCGCCGGCCTCGCTCTGCATCTCCACCACGTCCGGGACCGTGCCCCAAAGGTTCTTGATGCCGAGGGACGACCACTCGTCGGACCACTCGCCCATGGGCGAGGCGGGGGTGATGGGGTAGATCGCGATGACCTCGTTGGTCATGTGGGCGACATAGGCGGCGGCCTCGTTGCCGTCGAGGGTGACCATCTGCTGCTGCAAGTGCTGCTGCGACATCGATTCGTTCCGCAAAAACTGGCTAAATACTGAAGGAGAGTGACGGCGGCCGCGAGCCGGGCCCCCATCGGAAGGATGCAAGCCTTAGACTATATCCCGATTCGACCTGCGATCGGCTGACTCAGATCCATTCGCGCGCCGGAATCGGGCCGAAGCATGATCCGCGTCAGCAAACGGTCATAATGCGGCAATACTCAAGATTGCCGGCGCCGTCGGACCCTTTCGAGCACGGGGCCAACCGCTGCGCGTCTGTGGGTTTGCACCCTTAACGGGCCTTGGTTTTCAATCCCCCCATGGTTGCCGTGATACGAGAGCCTGCCGTCGCGCTGCGCATCATGCGCGATGAAGACCTGCCGGCCGTGCTCGCCATCGAGCGCAGCGCCTACACCTCGCCCTGGACGGAGGGCATCTTCCGGGATTGCCTGCGCGTGCGCTACCTGTGCCTGGTGGCGGATCTCGGCGGGCAGGTCATCGGTTACGCCATCATGTCCATCGCGGCCGGCGAATGCCACGTGCTCAATCTCTGCGTGCATCACGAGCTCCGCGGTCGCGGCATCGGCCGGCGCATGCTGCGGCGCATGCTCGCGCTGGCCCGCCGTCAGGACGCGGACACCGCCTTCCTGGAGGTTCGGGTCTCCAACACCCGGGCGATCGCGCTGTACCGCAGCGAGGGGTTCGACGAGATCGGACGGCGGCGGGGCTACTATCCCGCCGCGAGCGGCAAGCCGGACGAGCGCGAGGACGCGGTGGCGATGGCGAGGGCGCTGTAGCGGGGCGACCGGTGAGTCCCGGGCGGGGCCTGCTGCCCGGCGGTTTGCCGCAGCCGGCTAAGACTGCTCGGGGCCGGTCTCCGAGTCGGCTGGATCGGCGCGCCGCTCGGGTCCGTCGCGCGCGGTGCGGCCGGCGTCCGTGTCGTCGCCGCCGAGGCGCTCCTCCCAGAGGGCCAGCCTGCGCTGCCACTCGGCCTCGTCCTGGCCGGAGGGGCGCGCCGCGGGCGGGCGCCTCTCGCCGTCCTGCCGCCGCCTGAGCAGGTGGACGGCGAGAATGCCGAGGCCGATGGCGGCCAACGCCTGGGTGGCGGGCGCGGAGATCTGGATCACGATCGGCCGGGACGTCTGCGCCGGCGCCGCCTCGTCAGCGCCGCAGGGCGCCTGGAGCAGGACGCAGGCCAAGCAGCATCCGGCGTCGCGCAGCAGCAGACCGAAGCGCCGCCTCGCGCGTGGCGCGTCGCGTGATGTCTTGGTGCGCGTCGTTGGCATCGGTGTGCTGCTCGTGTCTATGCTTAAGCATACCACTCCGCAACCCGATGACCCGTTCAGGGCTGCTGCAGGCTGCCGCGAGGCGCGGGCTGGCCGCCGCAACGCGGAGGACCCGAGACGCCGTTATTTCCATTGGAGCCGAGGGGGCTTGGCTTGATGGCCGTGATGGCTCAAGATGACCCCGGCCCGGAGTCCGAGCGCATCGATGTACCAGCGCCCGGCGAGCGGGGATGAGGATATCGGGCACGCGGATCACTGGCTACCGTCCGCGGCTCGGCCGGCCTGGACGGCGGCGCGGGCCGGCAACTGTCTCCGGCCCCAATCAGATCGACGCACACCAAACACAGACCGAAATGGCGCAGAAGCCGGTCGAGATCCCTGGCCCCCTGGGCCGAGCAGCGCGGGCGCGGCGGCGCTCGCAGGCCCAGCGCGCGCTGGCGCCGCTGCGCGCGCTGCTGTCGGCGCTGCTGCCGCGTCTGCTCGATGTCGTGCTCAGCCTGGCGGTTCTGCTGGTGTCGTCCCCGCTGCTGCTGGCGCGGGGCCTCTGGAGCCTGGTGCAAACCGGGGCCGTGCTGGAAGGGGAGACCATGATCGGGCGCTTCCGCGTGCCGTTCCGGCGCCTGCGCTTCTCCGGCCGGG
>Ga0316576_10001112_pt1 | contig 14055 bp, 10 predicted proteins | sample S0NA_FD_203075 | JGI IMG/M metagenome (GOLD analysis project Ga0316576, IMG submission 203075) | Rhizosphere microbial communities from salt marsh grasses in Alabama, United States - S0-2_050615r3r5 | ecosystem: Host-associated > Plants > Roots > Rhizosphere | place: USA: Alabama | collected... | reverse complement strand
GGACCAGTGGCCGGGACGGACCGAGACGCTGGTGCCAGCGATCCGCCAGGCGGTGGGGGAGGGCGTGTCCCTCAAGGCCGACGGGAACTCGTGCTACACGCCGCCGAAGGCGATCGAGGTGGGCCGCCTCCTGGAAGAGCACGGGTACGACCACTTCGAGGAGCCCTGCCCGTACTGGGAGCTCGAGTGGACGACGCAGGTGGCCGCCGCCCTCGACGTAGACGTGGCCGGTGGCGAGCAGGACAACGACCTGGCCCAGTGGCGGCGAATGATCGCCCTGCCCGCGGTGGACATCGTGCAGCCCGACGTCTGCTACATGGGAGGCCTGCTCCGGACGTTGCGGGTGGCGCGCATGGCCGAGAAGGCGGGAATGCCCTGCGTGCCGCACTCCGCGAACCTGGCCATGGTGACGGTCTTCAGCCTGCATCTCCTCGCCGCCATCCCGAACGCGGGACCGTTCCTCGAGTACTCCATCGAGGACACGCCCTGGACCGAGGGGCTCTTCGACCCGGCCCTCCGGGTGGTGGACGGCGACGTCCCGATGTCCACGGAGCCGGGGTGGGGCGTCCGCGTCAGCCCCGCCTGGCTGGACGCGGCGGAGACCCAGCGCTCCGGCGTGTGATTCTCGAGGACGCGGGGCCGTGGGCCGGCCCCGACAGGGCCTACTGCTTGTCGAAGTGTACGAGCTTGAGGAACGAGTCGGCCTTGAGCGAAGCCCCGCCCACCAGGGCGCCGTCCACGTCGGGGAGCGCCATGAGGCCTTTCACGTTGTCGGGCTTGACGCTGCCGCCGTAGAGGATCCGCACGGCGTCGGCCACGGCCGGGCCGTGGACGTCGCCCACGCGCTTGCGGACGAAGGCGTGGACCTCCTGGGCCTGCTCCGGGGTGGCCACCTTGCCGGTGCCGATGGCCCAGACCGGCTCGTAGGCGATCACGACCTTCGTCGCCTCGTCGGCCGAGACGGCCTTCAAGATGGCGTCGACCTGGCGGCCGACCACGTCCATCGTCTTGCCGCCCTCGCGCTGCTCGAGCGTCTCACCGACGCACGAGATGGGGAGCAGGCCGTTGTCCAGGGCGACCTTCGTCTTCTTCGCGACGCCCTCGTCGGTCTCGCCGAAGTACTGGCGACGCTCGGAGTGGCCGAGGATCACGTGGGAGCAGCCCACGTCCGTGAGCATGGTGGGGGCGATCTCGCCGGTGTAGGCGCCGCTCAGCTCGGAGTGCATGTTCTGGCCGGCCAGGAAGACCTTCGAGCCCGCGAGGGCCTTCGCCACCGCCGCGAGGACGGTGAAGACGGGGGACACCAGGACGTCGACGTCCGAACCGGCAGCGTCGGCCCCGCTCTTGATCTCGGTGGCGAGGGCCACCGCCTCGGCGGTCGTCTTGTTCAGCTTCCAGTTGCCAGCGATCAACGGAGTTCGGTTTGCCATGGATTCCTCAGTACCCCTTTGGTTCCTATTTGTCCGTCAGGTTGACGACGCCGGGGAGCTCCTTGCCCTCGAGGTACTCGAGGGAGGCGCCGCCGCCGGTGGAGACGTGGCTGACCTGGTCGGCGAGCCCGTTCTGCTCGATCGCGGCCACCGAGTCGCCGCCGCCCACGATGGTGACGGCCCCGTTCTTCGTGGCCTCGGCCAGGGCCTGGGCGATGGCCAGGGTGCCCTTCGCGGTCTCCGGGATCTCGAAGACGCCCATGGGGCCGTTCCAGACCACCGTCCTGGCGTCCTTCACGATCGCGGCGAACTTCTCGCGGGTCTTCTCGCCGATGTCCACCCCGATGTCCTTCGGCCCGATGCCGTCCCAGGGAACGGTCTTGAGCGTCCCCACCTTGCGGGCGTCGAAGTCGAAGCTGTCGGTCACCACGGTGTCCAGGGGCAGCACCAGCTTGTCCCCACCCTTCTCGAGGAGCGCCTTCGCCATCTCGAGGCGGTCGTCCTCGACCAGGGACCCGCCGATCTCCTTGCCCTGGGCCTTGTAGAACGTGTAGGCCATGCCCCCGCCGATGATGAGGGTGTCGACCCTGGGCAGCAGGGCCTCGATGACGTCGATCTTGCCCGAGACCTTGGCCCCGCCGATGATCGCCACGAAGGGCCGGGTCGGGTTCTCGACGGCGTCGCCGAGGAAGTCCAGCTCCTTCTTCATCAGGTAGCCGGCGGCCCGCTGGGGCAGGTCCACTCCGACCATCGAGCTGTGGGCCCGGTGGGCGGTGCCGAAGGCGTCGTTCACGTACACGTCGCCCAGCTTCGACAGCGACGCCCGGAAGGCCTCCACCGCCTCGGGGTCGGCCTTCGTGGCGGACCCGTCCGGCCCCTTGGCCTTGCCCTCCTCCTCGATGTGGAAGCGGAGGTTCTGGAGGAGCATCACGTCGCCGGGCTTCAAGGCCGCGCTCGCCGCCTCCACCTCGGGACCCACGCAGTCGTCGAGCTGCTTCACCGGCTTGCCGAGCAGCTCGGAGAGCCGCCTTGCCACCGGGGCGAGGCTGAGGGCGTCCTTGCGCTGGCCGTTGGGGCGTCCGAGGTGGCTCATGAGAACCAGGCTCGCGCCCTGGTCCAGGACGTACTCGATGGAGGGCAGCGCCGCGCGCAGCCGCTTGTCGTTCTCGACCGTGCCGTCCTTGAGGGGGACGTTGAAGTCGACGCGCATGATGACGCGCTTGCCGGCGAGGTCGAGGTCCTCGATGAAGAGCTTGGCCATTGTCCTTCCTCATGGGGTCAGGTCTTGCCTTTCGCATCGTAGAGATCCGAACGGGCACGACGCGAAACGGAAGACCTGACCCCTTCAGTCCGAAAGAGAAATCGGGGGCGACCCGCTGGGGCCGCCCCCGAAGAAACCCGGGATCTCCCGGGGGTCGGCGAAGTGGGAGGCCTAGGCCGCGCTGTCCTTCTTCGCCATGTAGCGGAGCAGGTCGACGACGCGGTTCGAGTAGCCCCACTCGTTGTCGTACCAGTTGACCAGCTTGAAGAACCGCTTCTCGCCCTTGAGGTTGTTCTGCAGCGTGGCCTTCGAGTCGTAGATCGACGAGCGGTCGTCGTGGATGAAGTCGGTGGAGACCACCTCTTCGTCGCAGTAGCCGAGGATGCCCTTGAGGTAGGTCTCGCTGGCCTTCTTCATCAGGCCGTCGAGCTCCTCGATCGAGGTGTCCTTGACGGAGCGGAAGACGAGATCCACGACCGAGACGTCGGGGGTCGGGACGCGGAAGGACATGCCGGTGAGCTTGCCGTTCACCTCGGGCAGGACCTGGCCCACGGCCTTGGCCGCGCCAGTGCTCGACGGGATGATGTTGATCGCCGCCGCCCGGCCGCCACGCCAGTCCTTCTTGGACGGTCCGTCCACGGTCTTCTGGGTCGCGGTGTAGCTGTGGATCGTGGTCATGAGACCGGTCTCGATCCCGATGCCCTCCTTGAGGATCACGTACACCGGCGGCGCCAGGCAGTTCGTGGTGCACGACGCGTTCGAGACGATGTCGTGCTTGGCCGAGTCGTACTCGCCTTCGTTGACGCCCATGAGCAGGGTCTTCACGTCACCCTTGCCGGGGGCGGAGATCACGACCTTCTTGGCCCCCGCGTCGAGGTGCCCCTTGGCCTGGTCCGAGTGGGTGAACAGCCCCGTGCACTCGAGCACGTAGTCGACGCCCAGGTCCTTCCAGGGCAGGTCGGCCGGGTTGCGCTCGGCCATGATGCACTTCACGGCGTCGCCACCGACCACCAGGATGTCGTTGTGGTCGGAGCCATCGCTCTTCTTCGTGTCCAGGCTGTGCTTGAAGCGGCCGTGGACCGAGTCGTACTTCATCTGGTACGCGAAGTAGTCAGCGTCGGTGGAGATGTCGACCACGCCCACGACGTCGATTTCCTTGCCCAGCAGACCCTGGTCGCAGAGGGCCTGGAAGACCAGGCGACCGATGCGGCCGAAACCATTGATACCGACGCGGATTGCCATCTATTCGACCTCCGGGTTCAATTCCAAAAGCGCAGTCTATCCGACGCCGCGAGGAGGGCGCAACCAACGCTCGCCCCATCTCCCTGAGGTAGGAGAACTACGATTCCGCCCACCAGTTGACGACGCTCATGGGGTCCACCTATGGTGCTCATGGCTCCGCCGTCGAGCCCCACGGACGAGGGAGGTCACATGTCCCGGCGTCGATTTGGAGACGTGGTCGTTCTTCTTCCCGGCCTCACCGGGAGCGTACTGTGCAAGGACGGGAAGGACCTGTGGGGCCCCTCGGCGGGGGCGCTCCTGGGCGCGGCCCTGGGGCGTCGCCTCGCCCCTCTCGTCCTGCGCGACGACCCGGTCGACCGCGACGACCTGGACGACGGGGTGGTGGCCGCCCGCCTCTTCCCCGACGTGCACCTCATCCCCGGACTCTGGAAGATCGACGGGTACTCGACGCTGTCGGACACCCTGTGCCGGTCCCTGGGGCTGGTCCCGGGGCAGAGCTTCTTCGAGTTCCCCTACGATTGGCGGCGCGACGTCCGGGTGGCCGCCCGCCTCCTCGCCCGCCGGGCCCACGGGTGGTTGACACGGTGGCGGCGCCGCTCCGGCAACGACGAGGCGCGTCTCGTCCTGGTCGCCCACTCCCTGGGCGGCCTCGTGGCCCGGGCGTTTCTGGAGCTTCACGACGGCTGGCGCTCGACCCGCGCCCTCGTCGCCTTCGGGACGCCCTTCCGGGGAGCACCGAGTGCCCTCGACGCGCTCAGCAACGGCGTGCGCAAGGGTCCTCTCGGTCTCGTCGACCTGACCACCCTCGCCCGGTCGTGCACGTCGGTGCACCAGCTCCTGCCGTTCTATCCGGTGGTCGAAACCGGCGGGCGAGGCTTTGCGCGGGTGGTGGAGACGACGCTCCCGAACCTCGATCCTTCCCGGGTGGCGCGGGGGGTGGCGTTCCACCACGAGATCCGCCGGGCCGTCGAGTCGCACCGCCGGTCCTCGCGGTACCGGGAGCACGGCTGCGCGATCTACCCGGTGGTGGGGATCGACCAGACGACGCCCCAGTCGGCGCGCCTGGTCGACGGCCGTCTGGAGCTGGTGCCCACCTGGCGGGGCCGGGACCACTCGGGAGACGGGACCGTGCCGCGCGCCTCGGCCACGCCCCTCGAGAAGGGACACGAGGGTCGCGAGATGTACGTGGGAACCCGCCACGCCTCCCTCCAGAGCGCGGTCGCGGCCCTGACCCATGTCGTCGGCCTCCTCGCGGGGCTCGACATCGACCTCGACGCCTACCGGGTGGCCCGGCGCCGTCTCACCTGCGTGTCCCTGGACGTGGAGGACATCCTCTGGCGGGACGAGCCCGTCGTGATCCGTGCCCGAGTCGAGCCGGCGCCCCCTCGTCTCATCGCCCGCATCCGCCCCGCGCGGGGAGGGCCCCCCGTGACGCGCCCCACTCTCCAGCGGGACCCCGACGGTGGCTACGCCGCGGAGCTTCGCCCCCTGCCCCCTGGCTCCTACCGCGTCACCGTCACCGGTGGCCCCACCGTCGAGCCCGCCGAGGACGTCTTCGTAGTAGCGTCCAGGCCCCCTTAGGGGTCTGGCCCCGTTTTGTTGCGTCGCCCCGACGTTCCCGCTCGCGACGCAATGAAAAGGGGCCTGACCCCATTCCGTTGTTCCCTCCCCCCTCCGCCCCCGCGCTGGACTCCCGACCCCCTTCCGTTGTCCCCTCCCCTCCGCCCCCGCGCTGGGCTCGCCTGAAGAGTCGGGAACAGACGGCCCTCCCAGGGAACAAGCGGTTATGATCCCCGCCATGTCGACGCCCGCGAACAGCACCACCATCCCCGAGTTCACTCTCAAGGCGGTCTTCACCGGGGTCGTCCTGGGGATCGTCTTCGGCGCCGCCAACGCCTACCTCGGCTTGCGGGTGGGCATGACGGTCTCCGCATCCATCCCCGCCGCGGTCATGACCGTCGCCGTCTTCCACGTCTTCCGGGCCGACGGGACGATCCTCGAGGCCAACCTCTCCCAGACCGTCGCCGCGGCCTCGACCTCCCTGGCCACCGGGGTCATCTTCACCATCCCCGCCCTCTTCCTCTGGGGCATCGTGCCCCCGTACCTCCAGGTGGTGATCCTCGCCTTCCTCGGCGGGGTCCTGGGTCTCTCGGCCATGATCCCCCTCCGGAAGCTGCTCATCGTCGACTCTCACGAAGAGCTGCCCTATCCCGAGGGGACCGCCTGCGCCGAGGTCCTGCGCGCCACGACCGGGGAAACCGGGAAAGGCGCCGCGTCGACCGGGGTCTGGATCTTCCGGGGCATGGCGGTGGGGGCGGCGGTGAAGCTGCTCCTGGCCCTGGCCTTCCTGGTTCCCGACGAGCTTCGCCTCGCCCTGCCGGTCCTGCCAAAAGCCGAGCTCGCCCTGGAGGTGGCGCCCGCTCTCATCGGCGTGGGCTACATCCTCGGCTACCGCACCGCCGCGGTGTGCGTGTCCGGGGCCCTCATCTCGTCGGTGACCCTGACGCCCCTCATTGCCTGGCTGGGCGCCGGGCTCCAGGCACCGCTTTTCCCGGAGACCGAGCGGCTGGTGTCGGAGATGACTGCCGACGACATCTGGTCCCGCTACGTGCGCTACATCGGGGCCGGCGCGGTGGCCACCGCCGGGATCATCACCGTCGCGCGGGGCCTGCCGACGATGTGGGGGGCGTTCGCCGCCGTGGCCCGCGGGATGCGGCGCTCCGAGACGAGCTCCCACGAGGGCCCGGTGGACCGCACCGAGCGCGACCTGCCGCCCTGGTTCGTCGTCGGGGGGATCGTGTTCGTGGTGGTCGTGGCGGGCATTGTGCCCGGGGTCTTCGCCGGCGACATGGCCCCGCTCCAGCGCGCCGTGCTGTCGGCCGGGGTCGGTGTCTTCGGCGTCCTCTTCGTGGCGGTGGCGGCGCGGATCGTCGGCATCGTGGGTGTCTCCTCGCAGCCGACCTCCGGGATCACCCTGGTGACGCTGCTGGGGACGGCAACCGTCTTCGCGGCCGCCGGGTGGACGGACGGGGCCGCCCGAGCGGGTGTCCTCACCGTGGGGACGATCGTGGCCATCGCCGCCAGCAAGGCAGGGGACATCTCCCAGGACCTCAAGACGGGCTGGCTGGTCGGGGCCACCCCCGCGCTCCAGCAGGTCGGGCAGCTCATCGGCGCCGCCTTCGCGTGCTGGGCGGTGGCGGCCACGGTGCTCCTTCTCGGTCACGCCTACACCTTCGGCTCCCGCGAGCTTCCCGCCCCCCAGGCCACCCTGATGAAGACGGTCATCGAGGGCGTGCTCGCCGGAGACCTCCCCTGGGGCCTCGTGCTCACCGGAGGCGGCCTCGCCCTGGGGGCGATCCTGTGCGGCGTCTCGGGCCTGGCGTTCGCCATCGGGGTGTACCTGCCCCTCGCGACCATGGCGCCCCTCTACGTGGGCGGCTGCATCCGGGCCCTCGCCGAGCGCGGGGCGGCAGAGCGGGCACCGGGTGAGAGCGATCCCGGGATCCTCGCGGCCTCGGGCCTGGTGGCCGGCGAAGGGCTCGCCGGCGTGCTGGTCGCGGGCCTGGTGGCCGCGGGCCTCGCCCCGAAGGCCATGGATCCCCGGCTCGGGGGGCTACCCGGCGAGCTGGTGGCCCTGCTCCTCGCCGGCGCCTTCTGCTACTTCCTCTACCGAGGGGGCCGGGCGGGCCGCTAGCTCCTCCGCTTCCCTCAGAAGGGCCTGCACTCCCTGCCGCAGGGCCGGGTCCTCGACCGCCTCGCCGGGGCGGCGGTGCCGGAAGCGATCCGCCTTCTTGAGAATCGTCATCGCCGGTCGTCCGTAGCCCAGCTGCACCAGGTCCTCGGCAACGGCGGCGAGCGTGGCGAGGGCGTCGCCGAGCCGGGCCGCCTGCGCCAGCTCACCCGTGAGGTGGAGCCGCACCCGTGCGCTCCAGTCGCTGCTGCCGTAGCGAGCACGCAGGGCCGCGGCCGCCTGGAGGGGATCGGCGGCCTCCGGCGGCAGGGAGCGGAGCGCCTCCTCCTCGGGGCTGAGGGCCCCCTCGCCCTGATCGGCTTTGTCGGTGACAGACGGCTGAGGCTCATCGGCGAGAGCACCCAGCAGGTCGTCCTCGCTCAGGAACAGGTGTGTCTCGTCGGGGTGAGGTCCCGAGAGGAGGGTCTCGTCGACCTTCCCCTCGGTCGCGGACGGCCCGGCCGCGGCCGCGGCGGGGGACGTCCCGTCCCTTCCGGGCCCGTCGGAGAGCAGCGCCCGCGCGTCGATCGCGAGCAGCTCGTCCAGCCCGCCGTCGTCGTCGAGCGCCCCCGGGGCGTCGCTCTTCGGGTGGTCGGCGAGGAGGGCTCGCGCGTCGATGGTGAGCAGCGCGTCGAGGTGATTGTCGTCCTCGAGCGATCCGGACTCGTCCTCCGCCGGTCCGTCGGCGAGGAGGGCGTGAGCTTCGGCGGTGAGGGCCTCCTCCAGGTCTTCGTCGGTGAGAAGCGAGTGGAGGCCGTCTTCGGCCTCCGGAGTGCTCTCGGGAGGAGGTGCCCCGGGGCCGGCCTCGATGCCCGTCTCCGGGTCCTCTCCGGTGGAGAACGGTGGCGCATCATCGGCAACGTCTCCCGACCCGAGCACCGGCGCCGGCGCTTCGACACCCGGGTCGGCGGCGCCGGTCCCGGCGTCGAGCTCGGGGCTGGGCTCGGTGGTGAGCTCCTCCACCTCCTCCGGCTCGAGATCGTCTTCCGGCAGCAGCTCGGGCTCCCGTCCATCGAGGGCGCTCGGCTCCACCCGGATGCTGGTCGCCGTGATCTCGCCGTCATCCGGGCCGGTGCTCTCCTCACCCAGGACGCTGGGGTCGACGTGGAGGCTCCGGGCCGTGATCTCGCCGTCGTCCACGTCGTCGTCGGCGGGCTCGGGCCCTTCTTCACCCAGGACGCTGGGGTCGACGTGGAGGCTCCGGGCCGTGATCTCGCCGTGGTCCACGTCGCCGTCGGCGGGCTCGGGCCCCTCCTCGCCCAGGACGCTGGGGTCGACGTGGAGGCTCCGGGCCGTGATCTCGCCGTCGTCCGAGCCCGTGCGCTCCGCACCCACGACTCCGGGTGAGACGTGGAGGCTCGTCGGCGTTGTCTCGCTCGCCTCCTCCAGGACGACGAGCTCCGGCTCGTTCCCCGGCGGTGCCGCCCCCGGGACGTCGTCCCCGTGGCTCTCCTGCCCGCCGTCGTGCGCCTCGGGGTCGGGGTCTTCCGCGTCGAGGACCGTGAACTCCGGCCCGCCGGCGGGCGCTTCCTCCACGACCGACACCGACTCCGTCGGCTCGGCCGGGGCAGCCGAGGCCCCGTCGAGTGCGGTCCCCCAGCTTTCATCGGCGCCGGGCGCCTCCGTGGGCGTCGACGGTTCGACCGCGGCGTCTCCGGTCGGGGCGCTCCGGACCGACTCGAGGCGCTCCTTCACCTCCGCCTGCTCGGGATCGATCGCGGCCGCGCACCGGAGCGCCTCCAGCGCCTTGTCCGGGAAGCCGTAGCGCTCCTGCTCGTCAGCGATGCCGAGGAGGACGGGCACGGCCTCGGCGCCCCGGCCGGCTCGGACCAACAGCTCGGCGTAGCCCTGCCTCTCGGTCGTGCTCGGGTAACGCTGCGAGAACTGCCGGCGCATCAGATCGATCGCCTTCCCGTACTTCTCGGCGGCGACGAGCTCGTCCACCGAGGCGGGCCGCTTCGCGCGCTTGATCCACGAGAGAGGCATGTTCCTGCGGCCGGAGCTTCAAGGGCCATGCCGACCGCGCCCTTCCCCCCACGCCTTCGTGAAGAGCTTGAGCAGGAATGAGTTATGCCAGCGACCACAAGGTGTGAAGCCTCGAGGACCCGACCCCAATGGCCGGATTCGAGACAGCACCGGCCGGGGCACGGCCGGCCTGACCGCCGTCAGGCCGTCGCCCGGGCGTGGGTGCGGAAGGCCCGGAGCCCGTAGATCGCGATGACCACGAAGCAGACGAGGGGCAGGACGAACGAGGCCCGCACCGCCGACATCGAGCCGATCTGCTCGAGGTCGGTGATCGCTCCCTGCAGCGGGGGCAGGACCGAGCCGCCCAGGATCGCCATGATCAGGCCCGCGGCGCCGAACTTGGCGTCCTCGCCGAGCCCCTGGAGGGCGATGCCGTAGATCGTCGGGAACATGAGCGACATGCAGGCCGAGATCCCGATGAGGCAGTAGAGGCCGGTGATGCCGGGGATGAGGATCGCACCGGCGGTCAGGGCGAAGCCGCCGATGGCCAGGCTCATGAGGAGCCGGCCCGGGCTGAAGAAGCGCAGCAGGAACGTGCAGATGAAGCGGCTCAGGCAGAAGATGACCATGGCCACGATGTTGTACTTCTGGGACAGCACCTCGGCGTCCTGCTCGGCCATGCCCTGGGCGGTGAACAGCTCGGTCCCGTAGTGGATGACGAACGTCCAGCACATGATCTGGGCACCCACGTAGAAGAACTGGGCCACCACGCCCTCGGTGTAGCGCCGGTTGGCGAAGAGCCGCTTCATGGTCGGTCCCATGTCGAGGCGGTCGCCGTGGTTTTCGGTCCGCGGCATCCTCGTCACCGCGATGATCACCAGGATCACCAGGATGAACAGACCGATCCCCACGTAGGGCGCGCGGATGATCCCCAGGTCGTGGGCGGTCACCGTCTGCAGGGCCTCGGGGTCCATGGCCTCGCGGGCCTGGCGGGAGGCCCCGTCGAGGCGCGCCAGGATGAGCTGCTGGGCGGTGAACATCCCCAGGAGCGACCCGATGGGGTTGAACGACTGGGAGAAGTTCAGCCGCCGGGTCGAGGTCTCCTCCGGTCCCATCGACAGGACGTACGGGTTGGCGCTCGTCTCGAGGAAGGAGAGCCCGCAGGTCAGGATGAAGTAGGCGACGAGGAAGGGCCAGAAGACCATCGTGAGGCTGGCGGGGATGAACAGCAGGGCCCCGCCCGCGTACAGGGCCAGGCCCATCACGAGACCCGCCTTGTACGAGAACTTCTTGATGAACATCGCCGCCGGGAAGGCCATGGCGAAGTAGCCGCCGTAGAAGGCGAACTGCACCAGCGAGCCCTCGAAGTTGCTCATGAGGAGGATCTTCGAGAAGGCCTTGACCATGGGGTTGGTGATGTCGTTGGCGAAGCCCCACAGCGCGAAGCAGCTGGTGACCAGGATGAACGGCAGGCCGATGCCGGCCGGGATGAGCGCGTTGCGGTCGGCGGTGAGGCCGGTGGCGGTCTCGTCGGTCATGGGCTTCAGGGCTCCTGGAGGGTCGTGACCCCCTTCTTCAGAAGGAGGTTGCCGTACTTGCGGGTCTCGCCCGTCATGACCACCGCGAAAGCGGCGCGGGCCCGGTCGTAGAAGGCGAAGCGCTCGATGCGCGCCGGGGGCTTCGCCCCCGGGTCGTGCCGGTGCACGACCTCGAGGTACTGCTCCTCCACCGCCGGGTCGAGCTGGTCACCGGAGACCGCCTCCATCATGACCAGCGGATCGGCGTAGGTGTCGAGATCGAAGAGGGGAAGGATCCCGTCGAGCAGCGTCGTCACCGAGAGCCCGTCGGCCCGGAGCACCCGCTCGTTCATGGTGTGCCCGGGGAAGTGGGCGTCGGCCAGGACGATCTCGTCGCCGTGCCCCATCTCGGCGAGGACCTTCAGGAGGTCGGGGCTGATGCAGGGGGCGATACCTTTCAGCATGGTGTCTCCGTGAGCAGGGGACTCTCAGCAGGCGCCCGCCACTGTGTCCCACTTTGGCCGAGGCTTCAACCCGCTCGCCCCGAGCCGGTGGTCCTCACCTCTCCAGCTCCTCGTCGAAGCAGACCGCGACCTTGCCGCACCGGCCGGAGGCCATGAGCGCGTAGGCCTCGCTCGCCTTCTCCACGGGAAAGCGGTGGGTGATGAGCTCGGCGGGGTGGATGTTCCAGCGGACGAGGCGCTCGACCAGCTCCTCCATCTTCCAGGTGGAGGTCACCCAGGAGCCGTAGAGCGTCTTCTGGTCGTGGATCATGTCCGGGGACGGCTGGAAGGCCACGTCGCCGCCCTCGCCCAGCATCACGATGCGGCCCCACTTGCGGGTGGCGCGGATGGCGGTGGCCCGGGCCTCGGCGTGGGCCGAGCAGTCGACCGCCCGCTCCACCCCGTGGCCGCCGGTCAGCTCCCGCACCCGGTCCACGTTGTCGGGCCCGGCGGCAAACACGGTGTCGCACAGGCCCAGGTCCCGGGCCAGCTTCATCCGCTCCTCGACCACGTCGATGCCGATGATGAGCGGCGCCCCCATGGCCCGGCACAGCATGCCCGTGGCCAGGCCCACCGGGCCGAGGCCGGTGATCAGCACCGCGTCGTTGCCGCTGATGCCGACCTTCTCCAGGCCCTCGTAGACGGTCCCGAACCCGCAGGCGACCTGCGCCCCGTCGGCGTAGGAGAGGGTGTCGGGCAGGGCGACGAGGTCCTTCTCCTCGGCCACCAGGTAGTCGGCCATGCCTCCGTCGCGCTGCCAGCCGTAGGCCCGGCGCCACCTCTGGCTGGTGCAGGAGATCATGTAGCCCCGGCGGCAGTCGTTGCACACCCCGCATCCGGAGATGTGGTACACGATGACCCGGTCCCCCTCCCCGAAGCGGCGGCACCCGGGCCCGGCGGCAACGACCTGGCCGCAAGGCTCGTGTCCCGCGATCACCCCCTGGTAGCCCTCGGGCCCCTTGCCCAGGTGCTCGTGGTAGATGCAGCGGATGTCCGAGCCGCAGATGGTCGAGGCCTTCATCCGGAGGAGGACCTCGCCGTGCCCGGGCGCGGGAACCGGCTGCTCCCTCATCTCCACGGTGCTGTTGCCCGGCAGGTAGGCGGCGTTCATGGTTTCGTTCATGGCAGGTCTCCGCTGGGCCCCGGCGCCGGCCCGGGACATGATCGCCATGGCGGGATCGTGTCCCTGGCCCGGGCCGCCGGCCGCAGGCCGGTTCGGTTCTCAGGGGGGCGTGATCTCACCGTCCGGGTCCCACAGGTCCTCCCAGCTCTGGCCGTCCTTCCAGAGGAAGACCTGGCCCTTGATCATCCGGCAGCTCCGGTCGATCCCGGCCAGGGCCCTCATCTCGTCGTCGCTCAACCGGGGAGAGATCGCGGCCCGCAGGTTGGCGAGGATGTTCTTCCGGCGGGTGGACATGGGAATGGGGGTCTGCCCACGCTGGACCGCCCACCGGATGCAGACGACCGCGGGGTGAACGTCGTGGGCCCGCGCGATCTCGACGACCACCGGGTCCTCGAGGGGGTTGGTGTCCTCGGGGGTGCGGTCGCGCTCGGGTCGGTTGGGCGACCCCAGGGGGCAGTAGCCGACGGGCTCGATCCCGTGCTCGCGGACGAAGTCGAACAGCTCGGGCTGCTGGAAGTGGGGGTGCAGCTCCATCTCGTTGACCGCCGGCTTCACCGCGGCGTCGCGCAGCAGGAGCTTCAGCTTGGGGACCGTCATGTTCGAGGTGCCGACGTGCTTCACCAGGCCCCGCTCCACCAGCTTCTCCATCTGCCGCCACGTCTTCATGTAGCTTTCGTGAACGTAGGGCCGGGCATCGGGGCTGCGCGAGGAGACGTCGCACCCCGGCGGGTGGAAGTTGGGGAAGGGCCAGTGGACGAGGTAGAGGTCGAGGTACTCGAGACCAAGGTCCTCGAGGGACTGCCGGCAGGAGGGGATGACGTCCTCCTCCCCGTGCTTGTCGTTCCAGAGCTTGGAGGTGATCCACAGCTCCTCTCGCGCGATCCCTCCCGCCTGGACCTCGCGGAGGACGGCCCCGATCTCGGCCTCGTTGCCGTAGACCGAGGCGCAGTCGATGTGCCGGTAGCCGACCTCGATGGCCCCCCGGACGGCCTCGGCCACCACGTCGTGGCCCGCGTGATCGGAGCCGAAGGTGCCGAACCCGATGGCGGGCATCGCGGCGCCGGTGTGAAGGGCGCGACGGGGGACGTCGGCGGGGTCCACGGTCTCGCTCATGGCGAGGCCCATACTACGAGAAACGGAGACACCAGGCGACACTCTCCCTCTTCGAGCGGAGCTTCGTGTCGTGTCCCCGAACCTCCGGGGTGGCGGGACGGGAGAGTGAGAGTGGGCCGCAGGGGGTGCGGCCCGGAGGGGCGACGGCCTGCGCCGGCGGCCCAGGGCTTC
>Ga0316576_10001111_pt1 | contig 14057 bp, 13 predicted proteins | sample S0NA_FD_203075 | JGI IMG/M metagenome (GOLD analysis project Ga0316576, IMG submission 203075) | Rhizosphere microbial communities from salt marsh grasses in Alabama, United States - S0-2_050615r3r5 | ecosystem: Host-associated > Plants > Roots > Rhizosphere | place: USA: Alabama | collected... | reverse complement strand
CTCGCTTGGCAGCGAGACCGGTGGGTGGATCAACACGAGGTCGGCCACGGGCGCCTCAGAAGAGGTAAGACACGCCCTCCATTTGCTCCAGGGCGGCATAGATCGCGTCGAGCTGTGCCCCGCTGGACACCTCGAGCTCGAAGGTCAGCGACAGGTGCTTGCCCGACGAGCTGTAACGCTCGACCAGCGTCACGTGCTGGCCGAACCCGAGGGTCGCGAGGGTCTTGCGCACCGTGGGGCCGAGGCCCTCCCGGCGCCCGATGACCTTGAACACGTGCCGCGTTGGAAACTCGATCAGCTCCTCGAAGCGCTCCGCCCGCGGGAGCTTCGCCAGTCGCTCGCGTTCCTTCTCGAACTCGGACAGGTGCGTCACCTCCGCACCGAGCATAGCACCCCGTCCATCCCTGGACACGGAGCACGGGGGGCACGGGCCCCATGGGGCGCAGGCTGTCCACGGTGGCGCGCCGAGGTGGGACCTCTGGAGCAATGATTTTCGAAAGTTGCACGTCTGCGCAGGACCGGCGACAATGGTCGGGCGTGGCACCGTTCTTGCGAAACAACGGCGGACCAGGAAGGAGGCTCTTCATGACTAGTTTGGGGTCCCCGCGCGGACAAGGACGCGCGGGGCTGGCGAATCATCGACGCTGTCTCGCCCTTTTCGTCGGCGCGCTGCTCCTGTGGGCTGCGCCCGCGGGGGCCCAGGTCAAGAAGCAGGAGATCATCAAGGAGATCCAGGAGGCGTTCAAGACCTGGGAGGCGATCACCTGCTCCAATCTCAAGTTCGAGTACGCCGGCGAACAACCGACCTACGTCGACAAGAAGGACGGCGGGATCCTCGTTCGCTTCGGCTACGACGCGAGCACCTGGGCGCACGAGACGGTGACCTACTGGACCTCGTCGGACTGGAACCTCGACGACAAGGGCGACCTCTACCGGGGGACCATCGAGCTCAACGCCCGGGACTTCTGGTGGAGCATCGGCGCGGAGAAGAACAAGCTCGACATCCGCACGGCCGTCCTGCACATGATCCCGAACACCATCGGATTCTACGTGGGCAACGATCCCCAGACCGGCAGCCTGCGCGCCTTCATCAACTACAACCAGACGATCCACGCCCTCGACCCGCTGCACGAGACCGGCGCGCGCTTCGACTACTTCGAGGCGGGCGCCTCCTGCACGCAGCCGTCCCAGCCGGTGATCTGCGGCCAGACGGCCCCGACCCCCGACGCCGGAACAACCGACGCCGCGGCCGTGGACGCGGCGGCGCCCGACGCGGCCGGCGATCTCGGGGCCGCTGACGCGGCGGCGGACGCCAGCGCGACCGACGCGGGCCCGCCGATCCAGCTCTGCATCTACCACTCCAGCCCGAACGACACGTCCAAGGGCAAGCCCCTGCACTGGGAGACGATGCCGATCAAGTACTGGATCTACATCCCGGACGCCGGCAAGCTGCCGGGCAGCACCAACATCCCGGGCGACGGCAGCGGCACCGACGCGCAGACCATGTTCGACGGCGGCCCACCCAAGGCCTGCACCACCGACAACGACTGCGACGACGGGTTCGCCTGCCGGAACGGGATCTGCACCTCCGTCGGCGGAGGCGGTGACGATGACGGCTGCTGCCGCGTGAGCCACGCGCCCGACGGTCACGTGACCGGGACCCTCGTCCTGCTGCTCGGGATCGTCCTGCTCGCCCTGCGCCGCAAGCAGCGCTAGAGCACCGGCTGGTCCCCTCCCCTGCCCTGCGCTACAGTCCCCTGCCGAGGAGCGACCATGGCGATCAATGCCTTTGATCTGATCGAGCGTGTGCGCGAGCACTCGCCCGTCGCCGCGAACGCCCTGCTGGACCACCTGGTCCCGTGGCTCATCCCAATGGCCGGCGGCCTCGGCGTGCGGGTGCGGGAGGTGAACAACGCGCGCTGCGAGGTGACCATGCCCCTCAAGCGCAGGACGCGAAACCACGTCGGCTCGATGTACATCGGCGCGCAGATGACGCTGGCCGACCTGACCCTCGGCGTGCTGCTGTTCCGGCTCTTCCCGCCGGGGCCCTATGGGGGGCTGATCAAGCGCGTGGAGGCCGACTTCGTCGCCAAGGCCAAGGGCGGCCTGCGCTGCGTGGCCACCCTGGAGCCCGCGACCGCCGCGGCCTTCGAGGCGGTGCGCGAGAGCCCCGGGGCCAAGGCTGAGGGCTGGCTCCCGGTGGAGCTCATCGATCGCGAGGGCACGGTGGTCACGCGGATGCGTGTCCTCGGCGCCCTCAAGCGCTTCTGATGGCCGGCCCGACCCTGTTCGTCGCCGGCGCCACCGGCTTCACCGGCCGCGAGGTGGTGCGCGAGGCCCGGGCCCGGGGGTTGACCACCGTGGCCCACGTGCGCCCCGACTCCTCCCGCCTCGCAGACTGGCAGGATCGATTCACGGCGCTCGGCGCCATGGTGGACAGCACCCCCTGGGACACGGCGGCGATGGGCGAGCTGATCGGCCGGCTGCGGGCGACCCACCTGTTCGCACTCGTCGGCACCACCCGCGCGCGCGGCCGCCAGGCGGCCCGGCGGGGCGGTCGCGAGGACTACGAGAACGTGGACTTCGGGCTCACCGCGCTGCTCGTGCGCGCGGCCGCCGGGAGCGGCATGCGACCCCGGATCGTCTACCTCTCCGCCGTGGGGGCCGGCCCGTCGGCGCGCACGGCCTACATGCGCGCCCGCCACCGGGCGGAGCAGGCGGTGATCGAGAGCAGCCTGCCCTACACCATCGTCCGCCCCTCCTTCATCGTCGGACCGGATCGCGACGACGGCCGCCCGGCCGAGCGGATCGGCGCCAGCTTCGTCGACGGCGTGCTCGGCCTGGCTGGCCTCCTCGGCGCCCGGCGCCTCCGGGACCGCTACCGCTCGATCAGCAACGTGGAGCTGGCCCGCACCCTGCTCGAGCTGGCCCTCGACCCGCAAGCGGCGGGCCGCGTCGTCGAGGCCGAGCAGCTCCGGCGGGGCTGATCCGTGGATCCGCGCTTCGACTCCCTCGTCGAGGAGCTGCGCGGGGAGTTTTGCACCTTCCGCCTGCTGCCCAAGGAGCGCTCGCCGCTGATGCGGCTGGTCTACCACGCCTGCCTCATGCGCCTCTGGTGCCCGGACTTCATCTCGGGCTACACAACGGTGATCGTCTCCCGCGTCTACATGCCGGAGGCGATCATCGGCAGCGCCCAGGGCTACCGATCCCTGCGGCACGAGCGCGTCCACATGCGGGACTGCTGGCGCTGGGGGATCCTGCCCTTCGCGCTCTCCTACCTGCTGTTGCTCCCCGCGGGCCTCACGCTGCGCTCGGTGTGGGAGATGCGCGGCTACGCCGAGACCCTGCGAGTCGAGCTCGAGGAACGCGGCGCCATCCAGCCGGCGACGCTGCGCCACATCGCGCGCCAGTTCACCGGCCCGGCCTACCTGTACATGTGCCCCTTCCCCAATCTGGTGCGCCGCTGGCTCGAGAGGGTCCGGCGACGCGTGGAGGCGGAGCGGTGCGCGTCGTCCTGACCGGCGCCTTCGGCTACACCGGCGCGGCCGTGGCCGCGGAGCTCCTGCGGCGGGGGCACGTCGTGCACACCCTGACCAATCGCCGCCCCCCGCCCGGCGAGGACGCGTCGATCAGCGCCGCGCCGCTGCGCTTCGAGGCGGCGCACCTGGAGCGCGAGCTCGCCGGCGCCGACGCCCTGATCAACACCTACTGGATCCGCCTGCCTCTCGCGGGGCAGCGCTTCGAGGGCGCGGTGGAGCGCTCCGCTCTGCTGCTCCGCGCCGCGGCGGCCGCCGGGGTGGACCGCATCGTCCACGTCAGCGTGAGCAACGCCGCCGCCGGGGACAGCCTGGGCTACTACCGCGGCAAGGCGAGGGTCGAGCTGTCGCTGCGCGAGCTCGGCCGCTCCCACGCCATCGTCCGCCCGACCCTCGTCGTCGGCCCGGGCGACGTGCTGACCAACAACATCGCCTGGCTCCTGCGCCGCTTCCCGCTCTTCCTCCTGCCCGACGGCGGCCGCTACCGGCTACAGCCCGTGACCCTCGCCGACACGGCGCGGACGATCTGCGACGCGCTGGTCGGACCGGACGGGCTCGAGCTCGACGCCGCCGGGCCCGAGGTGCTGACCTTCGGCGAGTACGTCCGCCTGGTGGCCCGGGCCTGCGGCGTCCGACGCTGGCTCGTCCCCGCGCCGGGGTGGCTCGGCCTCGCCCTGCTGCGCCTGGCCGGCCTGCTCCTGCGAGACGTGGTCCTCGCCCGGGAGGAGCTCCTCGGCCTCGAGCAGGAGCTCCTGCTCTCCCACGGCGCACCCACAGGAGGCGAGTCGGTGCGCGGCTGGTTGATGACCCACGGCGCCGAGCTGGGCCGCCGCTACGTCAACGACCGACGCCGACACTTCACCACCGGCCGCGAGCGCCCCGTGCTCAGCCCCCGCTCGCTCGCCGGCTCGCCCCGCGACGAAGCACGTTGACCAGGCAACGTACCGTCCCGTTTTGGGTGTAGATGCGGCGCACGTCCACCGGGTGAACCACCACGCCCTGCCCCTCGAACGCGGCGCGACCCGCCCGGTCTAGGCCCTCGATCCCAAACTGGGGCACGTAGGCGTGCAGCCTGCCGTCCGCGCGGCGCTCGAGGAGCACGTTGTTGTAGGTCAGGTAGGTCAGGCCGTCCTCCAGCGGGACCAGGGGAACGGGTCGCACGACGAAGCCGTGGGCGCGGAGCTCGCGGGCCACCCGGGCGAAGCGTCCGGCCGTCGACCGGCTGCGATCGACAGCCAGGGGCAGCTCGACCTCCGCGGGGAGCAGAGAGAGTCCCGCCGCCACGTCGCCCACCAGCACGACGTCGTTCGAGATCGGGGTGACGAACATGCCGATGTGGTGCCCGGGCACGTCCTCGGCGCGATCCCCGATGATCACCGGCTCGCGGCCGAGGTGCCGACGGAGCCAGTCGCGGAGCGGCCCGCGCTCCCCGAGCGTCCCCCCCTCGTTGCGGGCCTGGAGCAGCGCCGTGGCGAGCACGTGCCGATCCGTGGCGATCAGGTCGCCACCGTCGAAGAGGAGCGGCGCGCGCTCCACCGTGACCCCGCGACCGGCGGCGCGGGCCAGGGCGAAGGGGGCCTGCCAGTCGTTTCGCCGGGGCGCCGGGCCCTCCTCTGGCCGCGCTCGCACGAGCAGGCGCCGCTCGCCGGCGCCGGAGCGGAGCAGCGTGTAGCGATCCCGGCTCCAGGTGGTGATCGGCCGACCGGTGACCACGGGCCGAAACCGCTTCGTGCTCCGGACACCCCAGCGCGGGAGCAAGTCAGCCAGGCGCCGGAAGTGCTCGCGTCGCTCCACCACGACCCAGACCGTGACGTCGGGCTCCAGGGCCCGGAGCAGGTCGCGGTAGGCCGGTGCGACGTCCCGCTCCACGGTCGGGGTGTAGTGGATCACCACCTCGGCCAGGGCGCCCTGGTGGTCGGCCACGATCTCGGTTTCCGGCGGAGCGGGCTGCTCCGTGCCGCCGAAGAGCACGAAGCAGGCGGTGAGGGCGACGAGCAGGTCCCGCGGACCGAGCCGCATCCGTGACTAGCGCCGGGCCAGGGGCTTGTCGGGCAGCAGGCGCACCTGGACGTACATGGTCGCCGGGCTCATCATCTTGTTTCTCTTCTTCTTGGACACGAGGTGCTTGAGGTTGGCGAAGCGCACCTGGTGGTCCAGCGTCTCGTGGGGCCCCAGCGCCACCTCCACGGTGCGGTGAGCCCGCTCCCTGGGCATCGGCACCATCCGCGCCATCATGTGGCTCGCGGGGCGCTCCATCACCCTCACCTCCACCCGCGCGTCCAGGGGCTTGTCCAGCGGGTTATCCCCGCGGATGGCCACGACAACCGGCTGGCCCGGCTTGCTCACGAGCGCGCCGGTGAGCCGCAGGCCCGCGGCCCGGACCGGCGCCCCGGGAGCTGGCGCCTGCCGCAGCCCGGGCTCGGTCTGGACCGGCGGCCGCGCGTTGATCTCCACCGACGCGACCAGGATGATTGGCACCAGGTACGCAGCTCTCCTCAGCATGATCACCTCCTGAATAGATCACAAACGCACCGGGCCCGGAAAAGTTCTGGCGGTGGCGGGTCGGTCTTGCTCCCGGCGTCCGGTCAGCCTAAAGTGCTCACATCTCTGAGGTGACGCGGCCTCCCGGCTCGCGGACCTCGCCGGCCGTCCGGCCCGCACACGACAGGGTGAACCCTTGAGCATGATGCTGATCAACGGCCGCCACACCGAAGAGGTGCGGGTGGCGATCATCGACGACAAGAAGGCGCTGCAGGGCTACCGCGTGGCGGTGGCCGAATCCAGCGTGGAGCGCGGCAACATCTACCGTGGGGTGGTGGCCAACATCGAGCCCAGCCTCGACGCGGCCTTCGTCGAGTACGGCGGCCCGCGGCACGGCTTCCTCACGCGCCACGACGTGGTCGAGCAGGCCTACCACCACCAGCCCAAGGGCGGCGCGAGCATCGACAAGGTGCTACAGAAGGGGCAGCCGATCCTGGTCCAGGTGACGCGGGACGCCGCCGGCACCAAGGGCGCGACGCTGACCACCAACCTCTCGCTGGCCGGGCGCTACCTGGTGCTCCTGCCCTACGAGGACTCCAAGGGCGTCTCGCGCAAGGTCGAGGACGAGGATCTGCGGCGCAAGCTGCGCGAGAAGGTCAAGAACCTGGTGGCCAAGGACTTCGGGTTCATCGTCCGCACCAACGCCGCGGACCAGACCAAGACCGACCTGAAGGCCGACCTGGACCAGCTCAAGCGGCTCTGGAAGCAGGTCGCGGACGAGAGCGGCCGGGGCAAGGGCCCACGGCTCCTTCACGACGACCAGGACCTCGTGATCCAGGTCCTGCGCGACCACCTGGACTCGAGCATCAAGGAGGTGGTGGTCGATGACGAGGAGCTGCTGGCCCGGGCCGAGCGCTACGTGGCCGCGGTCATGCCGCGGACCAAGATCGAGCTCAAGCTCTACCGGGACCGGCTGCCGCTCTTCTCGCGCCACAACCTCGAGCCGCAGATCGAGGCGATCTACCGCCGCACGATCCGCCTGCCCGGCGGCGGCTCCATCGTCATCGACCACACCGAGGCGTTGACCGCCATCGACGTCAACTCCGGCAAGTCCAAGGGCGGCGAGAGCCAGCAGGAGACCGCCCGCAGCACGAACCTGGAGGCGGCCGCCGAGATCGCGCGCCAGCTCCGGCTTCGCGACATCGGCGGCCTCGTGGTGGTGGACTTCATCGACATGCGACAGGCCAAGCACCGCCAGGCCGTCGAGAAGGCGATGAAGGAGGCGATGAAGCAGGATCGGGCGCGGTCCCAGGTGGGCCGCATCAGCGGCAACGGCCTGCTGGAGATCAACCGCCAGCGCGTGGGGCAAGCGCTGCAGATCCGAACCCACGTCACTTGCCCGACCTGCGAGGGCGTGGGCCGGCTGGTCAACCCGGAGCTCGTCGCCCTGGGGCTCGTGCGCCGCATCGAGGCCCGCGCGGCAACCGGTCGCCTGGCCCGGGCCCGCATCGCCCTGCACCCCGATGTGGCCAACGCCGTCCAGAACCAGCGCCGGGCCCAGCTCGCGGCGCTGGAGCGTGACTTCGGCATCTCCATCATGATCACCAGCCGCGCCGACCTGGATCTCGCCGGGGAGCGCGTGGAGTGGGACGCCCGCGAGGCCCCCCCCGAGCCGCCGCGCCCGCGGGAGGAGCAGGAGCCCCGTCGGCAGCGGGAGGAGCAGGAGCCCCGCCCGCCGCGCGAGGAGCAGGCGGCTCGTGCCGAAGAGCCCCCCGGCGAGTCGCGCTCCAAGCGACGCCGGCGACGGCGCAACCGGCGCAAGCCGGAGGGCAAGGAGCCGCGGGCGCTCGGGGCGACCGACCCGCCGCCGGAGCCGGAGACTCAGGAGAGCGTCGAGAAGCTCGAGGCGGGCGCCGCGGAGAAGCTCGAGGCAGGCGCCGCGGAGAAGCTCGAGGCGGGCGCCGCCGAAAAGCCGGCGGAAGGCGGCCGACGACGGGGGCGCCGCCGAAAGAAGAAGGCGCGCCCGTCGAACGGGGCGCAGCTGTCCGCCGCGCCGGAGCAAGACGCCGACCCGGCGCCACCGCCCGCCGAGGAGGCGGGCGAGCCCGCGCCGAAGCGGCGGCCGCGACGGCGGCGGCGCAAGCCCGCCGGGGCGGCGGCTGCCCCCGCTTCGGAGCCCGAGCCGGCGGAGTGAGCCGCCCCCGGCTCCGTGCTATACCCAGCCGATGACCGTCCAGCCCGACGGCTTCTTGCCCACGTCGCGGGAGGAGGTGGCCGCGCTCGGCTGGGACCGGATCGATGTGCTGCTCGTCACGGGCGATGCCTACGTCGACCACCCGGCCTTCGGCGCCGCCCTGCTCGGGCGCTGGCTCGCCAGCCACGGGTTCCGGGTCGGCGTCGTCGCCCAGCCGCGCTGGGATCGCCCCGACGAGGTGGCGCGCATGGGCCGGCCCCGGCTCCTCGTCGGCGTCACGGCCGGCGCCCTGGACTCGATGCTCGCCGGCCACACGGCGTTCCGCGCCAAGCGCCGCGCCGACGCCTACGCCCCCGGGGGCCGACCGGGGCTGCGGCCCGACCGCGCGTCCATCGTCTACGCGAACCTCGCCCGCCAGGCCTTCCCCGGCCTGCCCGTGGTGCTCGGCGGCATCGAGGCCTCCCTGCGCCGGATCACCCACTACGACTTCTGGAGCGATCGCCTGCGCCGCTCGATCCTCCTCGACGCCAAGGCCGACCTGCTGCTCTACGGCATGGCCGAGCGGGCGCTGCTCGAGACCGCGCGGCGGCTCGAGCGGGGCGAGCCGCTCGACGGCATCCCGGGCAGCGCGCGGATCAGCTCCCGGCGGGACATCTCCGCAGGCGCGGAGCTGGTCGAGCTCCCTTCGCACGAAGCCATCCTGGAAGACCGCTCGCTGCTGATGGACGCCACGCTGGCCCTCGAGCGACAGGTGCACCAGGGCCGGGCCTGGGCCGTGCAGGAGGTGGGCGGGCGTCAGCTCCTGATCGCGCCCCCGGCCGCCCCGCTGGCGCCCGGTGAGCTCGACACGCTCTACGCCCTGCCCTTCACCCGCCGCGCGCACCCGAGCTACCGCGAGCCGATCCCGGCCGAGGAGATGATCCGCTTCAGCGTGACGTCGCACCGCGGCTGCGCCGGCGGGTGCTCCTTCTGCAGCCTGGCCCTGCACCAGGGGCGGGCGATCCGCTCCCGCAGCCAGTCGTCGCTGGCGGCCGAGATCGCCGCGCTCACCCGCCACGGGGCCTGGCGCGGCAGCGTGAGCGACGTGGGCGGCCCGAGCGCCAACATGTGGGGTGCCCGCTGCCTCGGCGCCCGCGAGACCTGCGAGCGCCCGAGCTGCCTGGTCCCGGGACGCTGCCAGCACCTCGACCTGGACCAGGCCGCCCTCGCCGCCCTGCTGCGCCGCCTGGCCCACCTGCCCGGCGTCAAGCATGTCCGCGTGGCGAGCGGCGTGCGCCACGACCTCGCCCTGGAGAGCCCGGCCTACCTCGAGGCGCTGTGCGGCGAGCTCACCGGCGGACAGCTCAAGCTCGCCCCCGAGCACACGGCGCCAAGGGTGCTGCGGCTGATGCGCAAGCCGGGGCTCGATGTCTTCGAGCGCTTCCTGGACCGCTTCCAGCGTGGCTCGGAGCGCGCCGGCAAGCGCCAGTACGTCGTCCCGTACCTGATCAGCGCCTTCCCCGGCTGCACCGACCGCGACATGGAGCAGCTCGCCCGCTGGCTCGCCCGGCGGGGCTGGCGGCCACGGCAGGTCCAGTGCTTCGTGCCCACCCCGGGGACCGTGGCCACCGCGATGTACTTCTGCGGCACCGACCCCGAGGGACGCGCGATCCCGGTGGCGCGGACCGACGCCGAGCGGCTGCGGCAGCACCGGATCCTCAGCCGAAGAAAATCATGAACGAGATCGGCGCGCGTTGATCGGTCGAGGGCCGGGCACAGCTGTCATTCGGGTGCACCGACGCGTCACCCGGATCGTCTTGTCGCGCGTCAAACCGCAAACCCGCTCGCAGCGCACTGCTGGGAGGGAGCATGACCGCCGAGACCGATAGCTCACCGGACCTGGACCTCCCCCCCCGCCGTCGCCGCCGGACGGTCTGGATCGCCCTGCTGCTCGTCGCCGCGGCGGGTGGGTACGTGCTTTGGCGCCGCCTGAGCCCCGAGCGCCAGGAGCCCGTGAGCTACCGGACCGAGGCGCTCGCCCGGGGAGACATCGAGCGCCAGGTCACCGCGACCGGGACGCTCTCCCCGCTGGTCACGGTCACCGTGGGCAGCCAGGTCACCGGCCGGCTGCGCGAGATCTCCGTCGACTACAACTCTCCGGTGCGCAAGGGACAGGTGATCGCCCGCATCGACCCGCAGCTGTTCCAGACCGAGGTCGAGCGCGCGCGGGCCAACCTGGCCGCCGCCCGGGCGAACGTGGAGAAGGCCGAGGCCGACGCCCGGGAGGCCAAGCTCCAGTACGAGCGGGACCGGGACCTCGCCAAACAGAAGGTCGTGGCGACGGCGGAGGTGCAGACGCGCTTCGCGACCCTGCAGTCCACGCGGGCCCAGGTGGCCGCGGCGCGGGCCGCCGTGGAGCAGGCCAAGGCCGCCCTGAGCCAGGCGCGGGCCAACCTGGCCTACACCACCATCGTCTCCCCCATCGACGGCGTGGTCGTCTCCCGCAGCGTGGACGTGGGCCAGACGGTCGCCGCCTCGCTCCAGGCGCCGACCCTGTTCACCATCGCCGAGGATCTCCGTCGGATGGAGGTCCACACCAGCGTGGCGGAATCGGACATCGGCCTGGTCACCGAGGGGATGCCCGTGCACTTCACGGTGGATGCCTTCCCCAACGAGACGTTCGCGGGCGAGGTCAAGCAGCTGCGCTACGAGGCGCAGACCGTGCAGAACGTCGTGACCTATGACGCCGTGGTCCGCGTGGACAACGAGCAGCTCAAGCTGCGGCCGGGGATGACCGCGAACGTCACCTTCGTCGTCGCCCGGCGCAGGGGCGTGCTCAAGGTCCCCAACGCCGCCCTGCGCTTCAGACCGACCCTCGTGCCCGCGGCTCGCCGCCCTGGGGCCAGGGCTGACCGGGCAAAGCCCGGGCCGACCGGCGCCAGGGCGAAGCTGGCCAGGCGCGGGCCGCCGACCGGCGCAGGGGCGAAGCAGTCCCAAAGCGGACCGCCGACTGGCCGCCCGGGACGCGGACACCTGGTCTGGATCCTGCGCCACGGCCAGCCCGAGCCAATCCGCGTCAGTGTTGGCATCACCGACGGAAGCTACACCGAGGTCGTGGCCGGGGGCCTGCACGAGGCCGACCGCGTGATCGTCGGGATCGAGGGGCAGGACCAGCGGCGCAAGCCATGGGGGCGCAAGGGACCGCCTCGCATCCTGTGACCGGCGCCATGTCACCGCTGATCGAGGTCACCGAGGTCTACAAGACCTACGCCACCGGTGGGCTCCCCGTCCACGCCCTCCGCGGCGTCTCGCTCCAGGTGCAGGAAGGGGAGTACGTCGCCATCATGGGCGCCTCTGGCTCGGGCAAGACCACGCTGATGAACATCCTCGGCTGCCTGGATCGCCCGACCCGCGGCCACTACCGCATGGCGGGGCGCGAGGTCTCGGGGCTCAGCCGAAACCAGCTGGCCGAGGTGCGCGGAAGACGGATCGGGTTCGTGTTCCAGAGCTTCAACCTCCTGACGCGGACCAGCGCTGTGGACAACGTGATCCTGCCGCTGTTCTACGCCGGGGTGGGCGGCCGGGAGGCCGCGCGACGGGCCACGGCCGCCCTCGAGCGCGTCGGCCTCGGACGGCGCCTGCGGCACAGGCCGGCGCAGCTCTCGGGGGGAGAGCAGCAGCGCGTGGCCATCGCCAGGGCCCTCGTCAACCAGCCGCGGCTGATCCTCGCCGACGAGCCCACGGGCAACCTCGACTCGAAGGCCTCGGCGGAAATCATGGCCCTGTTCCAGGACCTCGGCCGTGGCGGGATCACCATCGTCTGCGTGACTCACGATCCCGACGTCGCCGCCTTCGCCGGCCGGCTGGTGACGATGCGTGACGGACGCGTGGTCTCGGACCAGACGCAGACGCCGAGCACCCTCCCCTCGACAGAGGTGGTGACGCCATGACCCTGCTCCGGACGCTGCGGGTGGCCGTCAGCGCGCTGCTGCGCAACAAGATGCGCTCCTTCCTCACCATGCTCGGCGTGGTCATCGGCGTCGCCGCGGTGATCGCCATGGTCTCCATCGGCGAGGGGGCCAAGGCGCGCGTGGCGTCCACGTTCGAGAAGATCGGCACCAACATGCTGGTGCTGATGAGCGGCTCGTCCCGCACCCGGGGGATGCGGGGTGGTGCCGGCTCCCAGCCCACGCTCACCTGGGGCGACCTCGAGGCGATCCGGAACGAGATCCCGACGGTGCGCTACGCCGCGCCGCTGCAGGGGACCTCGGCCCAGGTGATGAGCGAGGGCCAAAACTGGCAGACCATGGTCTCCGGAACCACGCCCGAGTTCTTCGACATCCGAAACTGGCCCATGGCGCTGGGCCGGCGCTTCACCCAGTCCGAGCTGGCCACCAAGGCCAAGGTGGCCATCCTCGGGCGCACCGTGGTGGACAACCTCTACGGTCCGGGGGCCGACCCGGTGGGACAGACGGTGCGGATCAACAAGATCCCCTTCGTGGTCATCGGCGTCCCCGAGGAGAAAGGCACGGCGGGCCCGGGAGGCGACAACGACGACGCGGTGTTCGTCCCCATCTCGACGTACACGGCCAAGATCCAGGGAGGGCTGCAGAACTACGTCCTGGGGCCGATCTTCGTCAGCGCCACCTCCCAGTCGGTGACCGCCCGGACGCTGAGCGACATCGAGACGCTGCTCCGGGAGCGCCACCGGATCCACCCCGGCGAGGACGACGACTTCCATGTCCACGACCTCGCCGAGATGTCCGATGCGTTCCGGGAGAGCGCGGCGACCATCACCTCGCTGCTCGCCGGCGTCGCCCTGGTCAGCCTGCTCGTGGGCGGGATCGGGATCATGAACATCATGCTGGTCAGCGTCACGGAGCGGACGCGGGAGATCGGCCTGCGGATGGCGGTGGGCGCCAAGCCGCGGCACATCCTGGCCCAGTTCCTGGTGGAGGCCGTCGCCCTGGCGACCATCGGCGGGATGCTGGGGATCGCCGCGGGGGTGTGGATCGCGTCCTACCTCGCCGGACGCTTCGGCTGGCCGCTGCTGATCCGTCTGGACATGATCGTCGTGGCGGTGGCCTTCAGCGGGCTCGTGGGGATCGTCTTTGGGCTCTACCCGGCGCGCAAGGCCGCGCTGCTCGACCCGATCCAGGCCCTGAGGTACGAGTGATGATGAAGAACAACCGTGGAAGGCTGTTGCTCGCGGGTGCCGTGCTTGCGCTGACCCTGGCGCCGGCGCGTTCCCGCGCCGAGGAAATCCGGCTCACCGTGAGGGGCACGGTGGCCCGGGCGCTGCAGCACAACCTGAGCCTGCGGCAGGAGAGCCTGGCGCCGGCGCTGAGCCCCGGTCCGGAGGAGGTGGCCGAGTCGTCCTTCGAGCCCGTGCTGTTCAGCGACGTCTCCGGCTCGCGGTCCCCGGGGCAGGTGACGTTCCAGCGCGCCGGGCTCGCCCCGACCTCCAGCACCAACATCTCCGGGCAACTGGGCCTGCGCAAGAGCTTCAGCACCGGCACCAGCGCCGAGATCGGGCTCTCCAACACGGCGATGTTCGGCAACGCCCCGCTCGACCCGGCCTATCAGAGCAGCCTGACGCTGACCGTCAACCAGTCGCTCCTGCGCGGGATCAGCCGCTCCGCCAACGAGCTGGAGGTCAACACCGCGCGCCTCTCGCGCGAAGAGGCGCGCCGCAAGCTGCGGCAGGTGGGCGAGGAGACCGCCTCCGGCGCGCTGGAGGCCTACTTTGACCTGCACGCGGCGCTGGCCCAGGACGCGATCCAGGCCCTGGCGATCCAGAACAGCGAGACGACGCTACGCGACACACGGGTGCTCATCGCCGGCGGCAAGCTGGCCGGCTCGGAGGA
>Ga0316576_10001110_pt1 | contig 14060 bp, 10 predicted proteins | sample S0NA_FD_203075 | JGI IMG/M metagenome (GOLD analysis project Ga0316576, IMG submission 203075) | Rhizosphere microbial communities from salt marsh grasses in Alabama, United States - S0-2_050615r3r5 | ecosystem: Host-associated > Plants > Roots > Rhizosphere | place: USA: Alabama | collected... | reverse complement strand
CTACGCACGCTCTCTCACCCTGCTCGCACGGGCGAAGTGGCTCAATCCGGCCGGCGCGGTGAAGTCCGGGCTCATCGTCGGGTTGGGCGAGCGTGACGAAGAAGTCGTCGGAGCGCTCGCCGATCTCTGCGCCGTGGGCGTCGACATCGTCACCATCGGCCAGTACCTCCGGCCGACGGCCCGACACCGGCCGATCGACCGCTACGTGCCGCCGGCGACGTTCGAGTGGTACCGGGAAGCGGGGGAGCGCCTCGGGCTCCGGCACGTCGAGTCGGGACCGCTCGTCCGGTCCTCCTACCACGCACGGGCGTCGCTGGAGGCGGCGCGATGATCGCCGAGCGCATCGTGGCCGTGCAATCATCGCTGGCGGGCCTCGCGATCGACGCTCTCCTCGTCTCGGCGGGGTCCGACCTCCCGTACCTCACGGGCTACCGGGCGATGCCCCTCGAGCGGATCACCGCGCTCGTGGTCCCCGCCGTCGGCGATCCCGTGCTCTTCGTCCCGGAGCTCGAGGCCCCGCGGGTGGAGACCACGGTCGAAGTGCACGGATGGGGCGAGACCGACGACCCGATCGGCCGCATCGCTGCGCGGCTCCCGGCCGACGGGACCATCGCCGTCGGCGACCAGATGTGGGCGATGTTCCTCATCGCATTCCAGGAGAGGCTCCCGCGCGCACGTTTCGTCGATGCCGCCCCGGTCCTCGCGCCGCTCCGGATCATCAAGGACGACGACGAGATGGAAGCGCTCCGGAAGGCTGCACGAGCGGCCGATACCGTCGCCGACCAGCTCGGCGACGTGCGATTCTCGGGGCGCACCGAGCGCGACCTCGCTCGTGAGATCGGGGAACGCTTGATCGCCGAAGGCCACGACTCGGTCTCGTTCGCAATCGTCGCTTCCGGCCCGAACGGCGCCTCGCCGCACCATGAGCCCGGTGGTCGGGTCATCGGCGACGGGGACGCCGTCGTGGCCGACTTCGGAGGCCGTGTTCGCGGCTACGGATCGGACACGACCCGGATGTACGTCGTCGGGTCCCCACCCAACGGGTTCGCCGACGCGTACGCCGTGCTCGAAGCCGCTCAGGATGCGGCGGTTCGGGCGGTCGCCCCTGGTGCGACGGCCGAGTCGATCGACGCGGCCGCCCGACGCGTCATCGCCGAGGCGGGGTACGGCGACTTCTTCATCCATCGGACCGGCCACGGGATCGGCCTCGACGCACACGAACCGCCGTACATCGTCGAGGGGAACACCGAGCCGGTGGCACCGGGAATGACGTTCTCGATCGAACCGGGCATCTACGTGCCGGGGCAATGGGGGATGAGGATCGAGGACATCGTCGTCGTGACCGGGAGCGGGGTCGACCGCCTCAACCGCTCGTCTCGGAAGGTGCGGGTCGTCGAGTAGGGCGCTCTCGCGAACGGTACCCTGCGCGAGCCGACAGGAGGTCTCATGAGCAGATCCATCGAACAACGAGCCACGGATGCGCTACGCGTCCTGGCGATCGACGCGATCGAGCGGGCGAACTCGGGGCACCCCGGCATGCCGATGGGGATGGCCGACATCGCCTCCGTCCTCTGGTCGCGTTTCCTCGTCGTGGACCCGGACGACCCAACGTGGGTCGATCGCGATCGGTTCGTCCTCTCGAACGGCCACGGGTCGATGCTCCTCTACGCGCTCCTCCATCTCTCAGGATTCCCGATCTCGATGGAGGACATCGAGGCGTTCCGACAGTACGGGTCGGTGACCGCCGGCCATCCCGAGGTCGACCCCGAGCGAGGGATCGAGATGACGACCGGCCCGCTCGGCCAGGGCTTCGCGACCGGCATCGGGATGGCGATCGCCGAGGCGCACCTGCGCGCCGTGCTCGGCTCCGATGTGATCGACCACCGGACCTACGGCTTCGTCTCGGACGGGGACCTCATGGAGGGCGTCGCAGCAGAGGCCGCATCGCTCGCCGGGCACCTGGGACTCGGCAAGATCACCTACCTCTACGACGACAACGGCATCACGATCGATGGACCGACCGCCCTGGCCTTCACCGAGGACGTCGCCCACCGCTTCGATGCCTACGGCTGGCACACGATCCACGTCGACGGCCACGACCGCGACGCCATCGCCGAGGCGATCACGTCGGCGAACGCCGACCCCCGCCCATCGCTCGTCCTCTGCCGGACCCACATCGGCTTCGGCTCGCCGAACAAGCAGGACACGTCGGCATCCCACGGCTCGCCGCTCGGCGACGCAGAGACGACCCTCACGCGAGCGGCCTACGAGTGGGATCTCCCTCCCTTCGAGATCCCCGACGCGGTCTACGTGTTCTACCGCGACGCCATGCAGCGGGGACGGGACGCCCACGCCGCGTGGCGTGAGCGCTTTGCGGGCGCCACGTCTGAGCCGCAGCGAGCCCGTCACATCGCCAACTACCTCGACGGTGCGCCGGCGGTGCTCGGCGTGCCCGACTATGAGCCCGGCACGAAGGTTGCCACGCGCAGCATCTCCGGCGCCGTCCTCCAAGACGCGGCCGTGGCCGTGCCGGGGCTCATCGGCGGCTCGGCCGACCTCACGCCGTCGAACAACAGCCGTATCGAGGCATCGACCGACTTCACGGCGGCCGACCCCGCCGGGCGCAACATCCGGTTCGGCATTCGGGAGCACGCCATGGGCGCGATCGTCAACGGCATCACCCTCCACGGCGGTGCTCGCGGATACGGCGCGACGTTCTTGACCTTCTCGGACTACATGCGACCGGCCGTGCGGCTTGCAGCTCTCATGGGGACACCCTCGATCTGGCTCTGGACCCACGACTCGGTCTTCCTCGGCGAGGATGGGCCGACCCATCAGCCGATCGAGCACCTCGCGGCGCTCCGGGCGATCCCGGGGCTCCGGATCATCCGGCCTGCAGACCCGGCGGAAGTCGCCGCCGCGTGGCGAGAAGCGCTGCAGCGCAGCGACGGCCCCACCGGCATCATCCTGACGCGCCAGGGTGTGCCCGTGCCGTCCGACGAGCCTCCGCTCGACCTCGTTACGCGGGGTGGGTACGTGCGGCGCGACGGCAGCGATGTCGTCGTCGTGGCGTCGGGCTCCGAGGTGGGATTGGCCGAGGCGGCGGCCAAGATCCTCCAGGCCGACGGGACATCGGTCCGCGTCGTGTCCATGCCGTGCCCGGAGGCCTTCCTCGCACAGGATCCCGGGTACCGGGCGTCCGTCCTCGGCGACGATCTCCCCGTGGCGACGATCGAGGCGGGCGCCACCTTCGGGTGGGAGCGCTTCGCCGGCCCCGATGGCCTCAGGATCGGCATCGACCGGTTCGGCGTGTCGGCCCCCGCGTCGGTCATCGCGTCCGAATGGGGGTTCACCCCGGAGGCCGTCGCCCGCCGTCTGGCCGATTGGCTCCAGGGTTCATAGGCTTCCCGGGATGCGGATCTACACGCGGCGAGGGGACGACGGGCACACGAACCTGTACCGGGGCGGGCGGGTCGCGAAGGACACCACCGGCCCCGAGGCCTACGGCACGGTCGACGAGGCGGTCTCCGTGCTCGGCGCGGCCAGGGCTTCGGCGGTCGGCGACATCGCGAACGCCGTCCTGGAGGTCCAGAGGGAGCTCTTCGTGGTTGCAGCGGAATTGGCGACCGACCCCGGCCACCGGGACTCGCTCGAAGACGGCGTCAGCCGCGTCGAATCGGCCATGATCGAAGCCGTCGAGCGGCGCATCGACGTCATCGACGGCGAGTTCGGCATGCCCACCGAGTTCGTTGTTCCCGGCGGCGATCCCGTCGCCGCGATGCTCGACGTCGCTCGGACGGTTGTGCGACGCGCCGAGCGCAGAGCGGTCACCCACCTGGGCGACGGAAGCCCGTCGCTCGTCGTCCCGTATCTCAATCGACTCGCCGACTACCTCTACATGCTCGCCCGCGCCGTCGAGCGCGAGTGGACCCCGACGAAGAAAGAGAGCTGACATGATCGAGATCGTCCCCGCAGGGGCCCCGTTCGCAACCGGGGCCGACCTGCTCGTCGTGCCCGTGTTCGCTGGCCGCACATGGGGCCCGGGTGCCGACGTCGCAGCCGAGCGCCTCGGGCCGGGCCTCGAGGCATATCTGGATGTACGCGAGTTCGACGGCAAGCCCGGGCAGCTCGTCTCCGTGCCGGGGGGAGCAACACCCTACGGTGAGATCGCGTTCATCGGGCTCGGGGACGAGGTCGATGCCGAGACGCTCCGCAAGGGATCCGGGGCGATCGGCCGCTTCGCCTCACCCTTCGCAAGAGTCGCGACGACCATGCATCTCGTGGACGTCGACGGGGCCGTCGATGCCGTGGTGCTCGGCTACCTCCTCGGTGCGTATCGCTACGACGCATATCGCAGCGAGCCGAAGGGACGGGTCAACGCCCGACTCGAGCTCCTCGACGGTGGGACGGACGCCGGCGACGCAGTGCGCAGGGCAACGGCCGTCGCGCGCGGCGTGATGCTCGCCCGCGACCTCGTGAACCAGCCGGCCGTCGATCAGCCTCCGGCGGTACTCGCCGCGCGCGCCGGCGAGCTCTCAGCGTCCATCTCGGTCGAGGTCGTCGACGAGCAGGAGGCGGCCGAACGCGGGTACGGAGGCCTGCTCGCCGTCGGCGCGGGTTCCACGAACCCACCGCGCATGGTCATCCTCCGCTACGCGCCCGAGGGTGCGCGGGCATCGCTGGCACTCGTCGGGAAGGGCATCATCTTCGACTCGGGCGGCTTGTCGATCAAGCCGGCGGCCATGATGGAGCAGATGAAGACGGACATGGCCGGAGCGGCCGCCGTCTACGGGGCGATGCAGGCTATCGCCGAGCTCGGGCTCCCGGTCAACGTCCTGGGCGTCACCCCGCTTTCCGAGAACATGACCGGCGGCGCTGCTCAGCGTCCGGGTGACGTGTTCACGGCTTACAACGGGAAGACGGTCGAGGTGCTCAACACCGATGCCGAGGGAAGGCTCGTGCTGGCCGACGGCCTCGGGGTCGCCGCCGAGACGGATCCCGACCTCATCGTCGACCTCGCCACGCTGACCGGTGCGGCGAAGGTGGCGCTCGGGCCGAAGATCGGGGCGATCTTCGGGAATGACGACGACGCGATCGCGTCGGTCGACGCGGCGGCCAAGTTCGCCGGCGAGTCGATGTGGGTCATGCCCCTCGAGAAGGCGTACCGTTCGAAGCTCGACTCGGAGATCGCCGACATCAAGAACATCGGCGATCGCTTCGGCGGGGCGATCACCGCCGCGCTCTTCCTCTCCGAGTTCGCCGGTGAGGGCCCGTGGATCCACCTCGACATCGCAGGGCCGGCCCGTGCCGATGCGACCGAGGACTACGTGTCCGCAGGCGGGACCGGCTTCGGCGTGCGGACGCTCGTCGCCCTCGCCGAGGAGATGGCGAAGAAGGCGTAAAGCGCCCGTTCGGTCCTTCCGATACATAGAGCATTGATACAGATGCTCTGTGTGTCCGGGAGGACCCATGCGCACCGCCCGCAAACGCTCCATCATCCTCGTCGTCCTCGTGGTGATGACCGTCGGGCTCGCCGTCCCCGCACACGCCGGGACGGAGGGTGCATTCCTCTCGAAGATCAACGCGTCCCGTGCTGCGGAAGGGCTCCCGCCCCTGGCATCGAACTCCGGGCTCGCGTCGTTTGCCCGTGCTCACAGCGCCGAGATGATGGAGGCCGGGACGATCTTCCACTCGAGCAACCTCGGCTCTGCTGCGTCCGGGTGGGAGGCGCTCGCCGAGAACGTCGGTGTTGGGCCATCGGTGGACAGCCTGCACAGTGCGTTCATGAGCTCAGCGGGTCACCGCCGCAACATCCTGGGGGACTACAACTACGCAGGTGTCGGGGTGGTCGAGAGCGACGGGACGATCTGGGTCACCGTCGTCTTCATGCGCAAGGACGCCCCGCCGCCGACGACCACGACGACCACGACGACCCCGCCGACGACCACGACGACGACCACGACGACCCCGCCGACGACCGCGACGACCACGACCACGGTCCCGGCACCGACCACGACCGTCGCGTCGGCACCGGTGCCGACCGCGGCGAAGGCCGTGAACGCGGCGTCCCCTGCGCCCAAGCCGTCGACGTCGAAGGAAGCGTCCCGGCCGGCCCGCATCGAGCCGTTCGGCGTGCTGCCACATCAGCCGATCGCAGACTGAGCACAGCGACGCCGACTATCGGGGACGGGGATGGCCGAGGGGGCAGTCCGTCGACGCTTCGACCGACAGCACATCGAAGCGCCCCGAGCGGCCGTCGTAGGTGATGAGCCGGCCGGTACGCCGATCCGGTGAGCCGATGAGGTGCTTCGTCGCTTCCACCGCCATGATCGACCCGATGACTCCGGTGACACCCCCCAGCACCCCGACGGCGCTGCAGGACTCCTCGGCCTCCTCGAGATTCGGGAAGAGGCAGCGGTAGCACGGCCCGGTGCGTGGGTCGAGGACGGCGACGAGGCCGTCCCACCGAATTGCAGCGCCGTGGACGAGGACGCTGCCGGCACGAGCTGCGGCATCGCTGAGGGCGAGCCGCGTCGCGAAGTTGTCGGACGCGTCGATGACGAGATCATGGCCGGTGACGATGCCGTAGGCGCTTCTGTCGTCGAGCCAGGCGGGGACTGCGACGACGTCGACATCGGGGTTCAGGACGGTCACGCGGGATGCCGCTGCCTCCGCCTTCTGCGCCCCGATCGACCCATCGTCGAACAGGACCTGGCGGTGCAGGTTCGTGACCTCGACGGTGTCCCCGTCGACGATCGTGAGCGCCCCGACCCCGGATGCGGCGAGATAGAGGATCGTCGGCGAGCCGAGGCCGCCCGCCCCGACGACGACGACGCTGGCGGACCGCATCCGGTCCTGGCCTTCACGACCGAAGTCGGCGAGCTGCAGGTGACGCTCGTAGCGCCCGGCGGGGCTTCGTCGGGCGACGACCGGGAACCCTTGCGCCCGCCAGCGACGGATACCCCCGGCCAGCGAGACGACGCCCGTGAATCCGCGTGCGCGCAGTTCCCGGGCGGCGATCCTCGAAGCCTCGCCGATGCCGCAGTAGAGCAACGCCGGCGTGCCGCCTCCCCCGATGCTCTCCGCCATCGCGGTGAAGTCGAGGCGATCGACGCGGACCGAGCCGGGGATCACGTCGTCGACGTCACCGTCCCGTAGATCGAGGATCACGGGGAACGCATCCAGGTCCACCGTTGCGGGATCGCGTTCGGCCCCTTGCCGCACCATGGTGCGAGCCTACCGGGCCGTGCGCTGCTCGATGAGGTGGTCGACGAGCACGGGGACGGTCTCACCGGCGGGTGCGTCCACGAGCGCTCTCGCCCGGAAGTCGTGGTCGGTCGGGCCCTGGTTCACGATCACCATGGGGAGCCCGCGATCGACGACGTCCAGCGGGACGAACGCGGCCGGGTACACGCAGAGGGTCGATCCGACGACGAGGACGGCGTCGGCCTGCTCCGCCAGGGCCCATGCACGGGCGGTCGCCTCGAACGGCAGGTCCTCTCCGAAGTACACGATCTTCGTCTTGAGGATGCCGCCGCACGCCTCGCACCGGGGATCGGGGTCCCCGGAGCGCCATCGGCGCTCGACGTCGTCGAACGTCGGCTCGCCGTCGCACGCAATGCAGTGGATGCGGTCTGCCCTGCCGTGGAGCTCGACGACGACGTTCGGGGGCATGCCGGCGGCGCGGTGGAGCCCATCGACGTTCTGCGTCACACATCCGATCGACAACCCCGATTCCCACAGACGGGTGATCCCGTGATGAGCCGCATTCGGCTTCGCCGAGAGGTAGGGGGAGTTGAAGCACTTCCGCCATGAGTCGGCGCGGAAGTCCGGATCGGTCAGATAGCGCTCGTAGGTGAAGTCATCCGGGTCGAACTTCCGCCAGATGCCCTGCGGGCCTCGGTAGTCGGGGATCCCCGACTCCGTCGAGATCCCGGCGCCGGTGAAGACGAGGATTCGTGTGCGGCCGGCCAGCGCAGCCGCGGCTTCTTCGATCACAGACCGAAGTGTCCAGCGTCAGGCGCCGCTTTGCAAGTCCTCGACGGCCAGACGGTGCTCCCGTCGGAGTGACGGGGCGATGCGGCGGATGTGACGTTCCGGCAGCGGCGGCACGCGGGTGCGGGTGAGGAGGTGCCCGTCGCGCCAGGACGCGAGCTCCTCACGCACGAGCAGCGGGACGTTCGGCGGGAGAGGGAGGGAGCGGCCGCGCTCCGCGGCGACGGCGAGACGCAAGAGGTCGGCGACCGCCCCCGAACCGATGGCCGCCGTCCAGAAACGGCGCACGTACGGATGGTCGACGGGGAAGTTCCCGGCCGTCCCGTCCCAGGGGAGCGGTGAGATCGAGCGTCTCCGTCGGGCGCTCGGCCGGACGAATCCGGGGGGCTGCACGGCGGTGCCCGGAGGTGGCGCGTGGTTCCCGAGATCGGTGGGAGGACGAACACTGCTCCGGGGAACGGCTCCGGGCACCGCCATGTCATGGATGACCATGGCTAAGAACTACCAAATAGAGTGAAGTAGCGTCAAGAACACTGACGTGACTCGCGAAATCTACGCGTCGACGGCGGCCCCGGTCTGGACGTCCCAGAGCGTGCGGTAGATGCCCGGGTGGTCGACGAGCGCATCGTGGGTTCCCGATTCGATGATGCGCCCGTCGCTGAGCACGTGGATCTGGTCTGCGTGGCGGATCGTGGAGAGCCGGTGTGCGATCACGACGACCGTCCGATCGTGGGCGACCTGCGCGAGCGAGCGCTGGATGGCCGCCTCGGTCTCGTTGTCGACCGCCGAGGTCGCCTCGTCGAGCAGGAGGATCGGCGATCCCGTCAGCAGGGCCCGGGCGATTGAGAGGCGCTGCCGCTGACCGCCCGAGAGCTTCTGGCCGCGTTCGCCGACGATCGTGTCGTATCCAAGCGGCAGCCTGGTGATGAACTCGTGGGCCTCGGCGACGCGTGCCGCCTCGACGATCTCCTCGACGCTTGCGTCGGGCTTCCCGTACGCGATGTTCTCGGCGACCGTGCCGTGGAAGAGGAACACGTCCTGGGAGACGAGGGCCATCGTCTTGCGCAGATCCCCACGGCGGAGGCTTCGGAGGTCCATGCCGTCGAGGCTCACGATGCCGCCGTCGTCGGGGTCGTAGAACCGGAGGAGCAGTTTGATGAGCGTGGTCTTGCCGGACCCGGTCGGGCCGACGAACGCGATCGTCATACCGGCGGGGATCTCCACGGACACGTCGTGGACGACCGGGTTCTCCGGGTCGTACCCGAAGGTGACCCGTCGCAGCGAGAGCGAGCCGGCGATCGGGGCGAGGTCGGCGTCGCCGTCGACGAGCTTCGGGGCGGTATCGAGGACGCCGAAGATCCTGCGGGTCGATGCCATCGCCCGCTGGTAGAGATCGAAGGTCTGCCCGAGTCGGGTGAGGGGCCAGAGGAGGCGCTGGGTGAGGAACACCATTACGGAGTACAGCCCGACGGCGAGTGCCCCGTCGAGTACCAGGAAGCCGCCCCAGACGAGCGTCGCGGTGAATCCGACGAGGATCGCGACCCGGATGAGCGGTGAGAACGCGGATGAGAGGCGAATCGCCGCCGCGTTTGCGATCCGGTAGCGGTCGCTCTCCGCTGCGACACGCTCTGCCTCACGCGCCTCGGCCGTGAAGGCCTTGATCGTCGCGATGCCCCCGAGGTTGTTGGCGAGCTGGGCATTGATCGCGGCGGCTTGCTCGCGGACCACCGCGTAGCGGGGCTCGATCCGGCGTTGGAAGCGGAACGATCCCCAGATGATCACGGGGACCGGGAGGAATGCCAGCCAGGCCACCGACGGGGCGATGGTGAAGAAGGCGGCGCCGATCAGCACGACGGTGGTGAGCATCTGGATGACCTCGTTCGCGCCGATGTCGAGGAAGCGCTCGAGTTGATTCACGTCGTCGTTGAGGACGGCCATGAGGTCGCCAGAGCGGCGGCTCTCGAAGAAGCCGACTTCGAGGTCTTGCATGTGCGTGTAGGTCTCGACGCGCAGGTCGTGCTGCATGACTTGGGCAAGGTTGCGCCACGACACGCCGAGCAGGTACTCGAAGAGCGATTCGAGCGCCCAGACGATGAATGTCAGGGCGGCGAGGACGACGAGCTGGTTGCGTGGATCGGCGATGCCGACACCGCCGAGGAACGAATCTTCCTGTCGGACGACGACGTCGACGGCCATGCCGATGAGGAACGGCGGAGCGATGTCCATCGCCTTGTTGAGGAACGACCACGAAGTCGCGGCGATGATGCGGCGCCGGTACGGGGTCGCGTAGCGCCAAAGCCGGCGAAGCGGTGCATCGTGCATGACGGCCGAGCGTAGCCGCGGTCGGTGGCTCAGCGAGAGGGGACGCTACCCGCCGGGCTTGCGCCCGACGACGACCTTCAGCGTGCCCCCGTCGGCGATCGGCGCGCCGGGCGCGGGATCCGTAGCGACGACCACGCCCCACGTCTTCGGATCCTGGGTCGTCGTGTGCTCGACCGCCCACTCGATGGCGAGCCCCGATGCCTGCCGGAAGTCCTGGATCGCGCTGCTGAGGCGGTCGACGGGGAGCCCGAGCAGGTTCGGCGCGAGCGTCGGTTCCGGTATCCCGGTCGATACGAGGACATTCACCGTCGTGCCCTGCCGGAGCCCCGTCCCCGGGCGCGGGACGATGTCGATGATCCTGCCCTCCGGCTCCGACGACGGGACATCGACGATCGCGAGCTGCAGATGCGCTCCGTAGACGGCGTCGGCCATCTCGTCCTCCGTCATGCCGTCGAGATTCGGCACGACCGTGCTGGGGGTGACCCGGTAGATCGCCGACCCCGGGGGCTCCTCGGGGAAGTCGAGCACCGGCATGCCTCTCGTGGCGTACTCCATGAATTGCTTCCATACGGGCGCGGCGACGGTGCCGCCGTACGCGAGCTTGATCGACTGCTCTTCGCCCTCCTCGTCGTTCCAGACGACGAAGCGCTCCATCGGTGCGGGGTAGTCGGGGTGGCCGACCCAGACGGCGGTCGTCAGTTGCGGGATGAATCCCGCGAACCAGACGTCGGTGTGATCCGTCGCCGTCCCGGTCTTCCCCGCCTGTGGGCGGCCGATGTCTGCGCGCTGCCCGGTCCCTTGGGTCACGACCTTCTCGAGGGTGCTCACGACGACGGACGCGATCGCCGGTGCGAGGACCTGCTCTGGGCGCGTCTCATGCTCGTACACGACGTTGCCGGTGGCGTCGGTGATCCGCTCGATGAGGTAGGGCTCGACGCGCATTCCTTCGTTGGCGAACGTCGAGTACGCACCGGCCATCTCGAGCGGTGTCACCGACGCCGCCCCGAGCGTGATGGCGTGATACGGCTTGAGGTGGGGGGAGGTGATACCGAGCCGTCGCGCCATGTCGACGACGACATCGGGCCCGATGGAGTCGATGAGACGGGCGAAGACCGCGTTCGTCGAGTTGTACGTCGCTGACTCGAGCGTTTGGAGGTCGTGGCCGGTGTTCCCCCCGGCGTTCTGCACGACCCAGGTCGTGTTGTTGTCGAGCTGGATCTCCACCGGGCTCGACCGGTCGTAGAGCGAGGCGAGGGTGACCGGTCGGTTGTCGAGGTCGCCGTCCTCGAGTGCTGCTGCGAGGGTGAACGGCTTGAAGGCGGAGCCGGCGTTCTGGTAGCTGAGGTTCGCGAGGTCGTACGGCCGCTGGCCCGCCTCGACGTCGTCGCCGTATTCGATGCCGGACGCCATGACCCGGATCGCACCCGTCGCGTTGTCGACAGTGGCGATCGCCCCGGTGATGTCGTTGTACTCCGGCCGGAACCACGACTTGAGGATCCGCGTCGCTTCCGTCTGCAGGTCATGGTCCACCGTGATCTCGATGCTCAACCCGCCGCCGCCGATGCACGACGCCTCGGAGGCGGGGCAGCCGAAGAGCGCGCGCTTGCGCTCCGCGTACGTGGCGCCGAGGTTGTAAGCGTCGTTGTCGAGGAGCTCGCGGAGCACGGCGTTCATGACCTGCGGGTCGAGCTGCTCGTCCGTCGAGTGCGGGACGACGCCGAGCGGCTCGCTCTTGGCGGCCTCTCCTTCCGCCGCCGTGGCGTAGCCGTCGGCGACCATCCGGTCGATCGTCCGGTTGCGGACGGCGATGGAGTTCTGCGGGTTCTGGCGGGGGTGGTAGAACGTCGGGTTACGGATCGGCGTCACGAGCGTCGCGACCTCCGCGAGCGATAGCTCGTCGAGGTCCTTGCCGAAGTACTCCTCGGCGGCCGCCTGGACGCCGTAGGCGTTGGAGCCGAAGTACACCGAGTTCGCATAGAACTCGAGGATCTGGTCTTTCGTGTAGCGCCGTTCGAGCTCGGCGGCGACCTGCGCTTCGCAGATCTTGCGCTCCAGTGTCCGGTCGGGCGTGAGGTACGAGGACTTCACCACCTGCTGGGTGATCGTCGACGCCCCGGTGTCCGCACCGCCGATCGCCGCCCGGACGATCGCCTTGAAGTCGACGCCTTCGTGTTCGTAGAACCCCTTGTCCTCGGCCGAGAGCAGCGCGCCGATGACGAGCTCGGGGATCTCGTCGAGCGCGAGCGGCTGGCTGTTGCGCTCTGAGAGCTTGCCCAGCTCCACGCCGTCCGACGTCGTGACGCTCGACAGACGCGAGACGTCCGGGAACGAGAGGTCCATCGCCGAGACATCGCAGAAGTAGCGATCCTCGAGGTCCTCAACGGTCCCGAGCGCCGACGTCGACCCGAGGAAGCCGAACAGGCCGACCCAAGCGGCGCCCATGATGGTGACGACGGCGATCAGGATCAGGCTCGGCAAGCGTCGTCGCCGCCGATCCTGTCGATGCGCCTCGTGGATGTTGGGGTCCATGGTGTATTTGACGTGTCCGAATCCGGCGGAGTTCCCCCGTTCGGTACCATCTGGCTCGCGAAGAGCATAGGAAGCAACCCCGCAAAGGCCCCGGAATCTCATGGCAGCATCACCACGCGACCCCGCGACGTACGGACCCGACGACCTCTCGGCGTGGGATCCGGCGACCTCACTCGGCGAGCCGGGCAGCTACCCCTACACACGCGGCCCGTATCCCTCCATGTACACCGGCCGTCTCTGGACGATGCGCCAGTACGCAGGCTTCGGCGACGCCTCGGCGACGAACGAGCGCTTCCGTACGCTCCTTGCGGCCGGTCAGACGGGCCTATCGGTCGCGTTCGACCTCCCCACGCAGATGGGGCTCGACTCGGACGACCCGATGGCCGCCGGCGAGGTCGGCAAGGTGGGAGTGGCGATCGACTCGATCGACGACATGCGGGCACTCTTCGACCAGATCCCCCTCGGCGACGTGACCACGTCGATGACGATCAACTCGACCGCAGCCGTCCTCCTGCTCCTCTACCAGCTGGTCGCCGAGGAGCAGGGCGTCGACCCTGCGCAGCTCCGCGGGACGATCCAAAACGACGTCCTGAAGGAGTACATCGCCCGCGGCACCTACATCTACCCGGCAGCTGAGTCGATGCGCCTCATCACGGACGTCTTCGCGTATTGCGCCCGAGAGCTCCCGAGCTGGAACACGATCTCGATCAGCGGCTACCACATACGGGAGGCCGGCTCTACGGCCGCCCAGGAGATCGCCTTCACGATCGCCAACGGCCTGGCCTACGTGGAAGCCGCCCGCTCCGCCGGGCTCGACGTCGATGTGCTCGGACCGCGACTCTCGTTCTTCTGGAACGCCCACAACAACCTCTTCGAAGAGGCGGCGAAGTACCGCGCGGCACGACGACTGTGGGCTCGCATCATGCGCGAGCGCGTCGGCACGCGCGATCCGGCCTCGTGGCGGATGCGTTTCCACACGCAGACGGCCGGTTCCACGCTCACCGCGCAGCAGCCGCTCAACAACGTGGTCCGGACGGCATACCAGGCGCTGGCCGCCGTGCTCGGGGGCACGCAGTCCCTCCATACCAACTCGTACGACGAGGCCCTCGGCCTTCCCACCGAGGAGGCCGCCATGATCGCCTTGCGGACGCAGCAGATCCTCGGGCATGAGGCCGGTGTGGCATCGGTCGTCGACCCGCTCGCCGGCTCCTACT
>Ga0316576_10001109_pt1 | contig 14064 bp, 10 predicted proteins | sample S0NA_FD_203075 | JGI IMG/M metagenome (GOLD analysis project Ga0316576, IMG submission 203075) | Rhizosphere microbial communities from salt marsh grasses in Alabama, United States - S0-2_050615r3r5 | ecosystem: Host-associated > Plants > Roots > Rhizosphere | place: USA: Alabama | collected... | reverse complement strand
CGGAAAGCCCGCCACTGGGCCCGGCGGGTTGGCGCGCTCCAGACGGCGTCGCAGGGTCGGGTGCTCGCGCAGCAGCCGCGGCAGCAGGGCGGCGGCCGAGAGCCGCTGCGAGCCGCTGTACCAGTAGCCCAGGTTCGCGCTGTCGGAACCGGTCGGGAACAGCCAGGCGTAGCCTGGCAACGGTAGGTGGTTGAACAGGAATTCCAGTTCCGGCGCGAGCGCTTCGATGCCGTCGACGTAGCAGCGTGCGGCGGTGCTATGCACGGGGCCGGCAGGTGCCAGTGGACTGTGCTTGAGCAGACCCGTGGCGGCGCCGGTGGCTATGACCACGATGCGCGCAGGGAGCGCCTTGCCGTCGACGACGATGCCGCTGGTTGCCGCGGAAATCGAACCGCGGCCCTCGGACAATAGCTGGCGCACATGCGCGACTCGAAAGTCGGCGCCGGCGGCGATGGCGTGCTGCTGTAGCAGATGATCGAAGCGCCGGCGGGGGATGACTAGGGTGCGGTCCGGCTTCCGACCGGCGTCGGCGATGTCCGTCATTGCACGGGCGCCGCCTGGCGCCTGGAAGCGGATGCGCCGCGCCTGGTGCGCGTTGGCGGCGACGACATCGAGCAGGTCCATGCGTGCCAGGTAATGCTGGGCGCGCGGACTGAGGCAATCGCCGCACACCTTGTCGCGGGGGAAGTCCGACTTGTCCAGCAGCAGGGTCGCGATGCCGGCCCTTGCCAGGTGCCACGCGGTGGCGCTGCCGGCGGGGCCGGCGCCGATGACGATCACGTCCGGGCGGTCTGCGTCGGCGCGTCGCGCTGGCTTCGACCGGACGCCGGCATGCATCAGTCGATTGATCCGAGCGCCTTGCGGAACCGGTCGAAGCCGGCGCGGACGTCGGCCGCTGGCGGCGCTGTAGCCAGACTTGCGATGACGATGGCGATGCTGGCGAAGAGGATGCCGGGGACGATCTCGTAGAGATCGAACAATCCCCCCGACAGCTGCTTCCAGACCACCACGGTGATACCGCCGACCATGACGCCAGCGACGGCGCCGGCCCAGTTCATGCGGGGCCAGTACAGCGACAGCAGTAGGACCGGCCCGAACGCGGCGCCGAACCCGGCCCAGGCATAGCCCACCAATCCCAGCACCGTGCTGTCCGGATTGAAGGCGAGCAGCAGCGCGATGCCGGCGAGCGCCAGCACGGCCAGGCGGCCGATCAGCACTACCTCGCGCTGGCTTGCATCGGGGCGCAACAACTGCTTGTAGAAGTCCTCCGCCAGCGCCGACGACGAGACCAGGAGCTGTGAGTCCGCGGTCGACATGATCGCGGCCAGGATCGCGGCCAGCAGGATGCCGGCGATCACCGGGTGGAACAGGGCGTTGACCAGCACCATGAAGATGGTCTCGGGATCCGCCAGTTGTCCGCCGAGGTTGTTGTCGACATAGGCGAGTCCGGCAAGGCCGACTAGCACGGCGCCGAACATGGTGAGGCCGGACCAGGCGACGGCGACGCGCCGGGCCGCCGGCACATCGGACTTGCTGCGGATGCCGGCGAAGCGCGCCAGGATGTGCGGCTGGCCGAAGTAGCCGAGGCCCCAGGCCAGCAGCGAGACGATGGCGATGAGGGTCAGAGGCTGGCCTTGGTTGTCCTGCCATAGCGTCAGCAGATGCGGGTTGTTCTGCTCTAGCGTGGTCAGCAGTGCACCGATGCCGCCGTCCGCGGTGATCGCCCACACCGGCACGGTGAGCAGCGCCGCGGCCATCAGCAGGCCCTGCACCACGTCGGTCCAGGATACCGCCAGGAAGCCGCCAAACAGGGTGTAGGAGACGACGAAGAGCGTTCCGACGACCACCGCGATGCGATAATCCAGTCCGAACACGGTCTCGAACAGCTTGCCGCCGGCCACCAGGCCCGAGCTGGTGTAGAACAGGAAAAACAACAGGATGAAAAAGGCCGAGACCGCCTGCAGCAAGTGGCGGCGGTCGCCGAACCGGTTGGCGAAGAACTCGGGAATGGTGAGCGAGTCGCTGGCGGAGAAGGTGTAGGTGCGCAACCGTTTGGCGACCAGCAACCAATTGAGCCAGGTGCCGGCCAAGAGCCCACCGGCGAGCCACAGGGCCTCGACGCCCGACGCAAAGGCGAAGCCCGGCAGACCCAGCAACAGCCAGCCGCTCATGTCAGAGGCGCCCGCCGATAGCGCGGCGGGCCACGGCCCCAGGGTGCGGCCGCCGAGGAAGTAGCCCGATGAACTCTTGGTGCTCTGGTAGGCCCAGAAGCCGATGCCGAGCATCAGGGCCAGATAGACGAAGAAGGTCGCGGTGATCGCCGCGTTGGTCTCGACCATGGTGCTGGTCCTGTTCGGGATCGCGGTTGAATCTTGCTCCGGCCCAGACCCTAACACGGGTTGACGATGAAACAAACGCTTCATCTCCGCGGGGTGGCACCGAGCCATGATCGCCAGCGGCGCTGCAGCACTCGACGCCGCCGCGCACGTCCCGCGAGCGGCGGCGCGGACGCTTGAACAATACGCGTCTGCGCCGCATGGGGGTACTATGGCGCCTTTCGGTCGCCATCCTGATCCGACCAGGACGGAGTGCCGCCAACGGCCGTCCAGGCTGCTTCGGCCCATTGTTACATCGCACATGTCTACCGTCACTGCCAAGCTCTTCCGGCAGCAGATCCTGAAGCCCGCCGAGGGCATCTTCCTGTTTCACGCCCGGGCCATCGAGCGGTTGATCGAGGAGCAGCTCGGAGAGCGCCTGCTGGGCGTATCGATACCCGACTTGCCCTATTACCTGATGCCGAAGGAAGAGTTTCTGTTCGGCCTAGAGAGCGAGAATGCCGAGGCCTTGTCGGTGATCGAAGGACTGCGGCTGCCGGACCACGTCATTCTGTTGCCGAGCCCGGCGACACAGGGGCTTGACGAGCGGCGTTTCAGACAGCTGCGGCACGACTACTGGGCGCGCGGTTTCGAGGCCGAGGTGGCGCGCGCCTGGCAGATGGCGCGTGAGGACAATCAGGACGCCGACCGCTATGGGGCCGATGCGTTGATAGCGCTGGTCGGCAGTCACGCCTATGCCGAGCTGAAGGACGTCCTCAGCCGCGACGGCGTCACCCTGCCGATCTGGGAGGATGCCCTGATCTGCCGCAGCTTTGTGGCCATGGTGGCCCGCCTGCGCTATTTCGCGCCTGGTGCGCGCGGCTTCTACTTCCCGGCGATCAAGGCGTGGTCCGAGGTGGATCACTGGCTCAGTGCCAGCGGTCTGGATCTGCCAGAGCCTTTACAGACCAGCCGGCTGCCGATGCTGCTGGTTCGAAGCCGCCCCGGCGCCGGCGCCGAGCTGCCTACCGAGTTGCCGCTGCTGCCCACGGGGCTGCCCTTCGGCCGCTCCGATCCGGACCTGCCGCACGCGATCGAGCTCGCCCAGAAGCCGCCGGGTACCTCCGTGCTGCCGGTCGATCCAACCCCGTCGATGATCGCCCCCGTGGTCCTGGAGCCGGCCGTGGAGTCGGTTCTTGAATCGGCTTCACCGGCCTTGCCGGGCACCGACTCCGAGCGTGCCGACCTTGCCCAGGGGCTCGAACAGCGTTGTCTGGAGGCGCTGCGGCGAGGCTCCGCGGTGCGCCGGCATCGAGGCTGGATGCGCCGGCTGCGCGACGGCGCTGGCGCGCTCGGCCGCCGCTTGTTGGCCCGCCTGATTTTCTTGCCCGGCGTCGAGGACATCGGCCTCGGCGATCAGGATGCTCGCGGCCGGCGCGGGCGCGATCTCGGTCTGGCGCTGTTCGAGCAGGCCGTCTCCGCCGCCCAGCGTGCCGAGTTCGACGGCCGTTTCGCCTTGTCGCTACGTCGCTTGGCCGAGGCTCGGCGGCTGGCCGAGCGCCTCAACCGGCCGGCGCGCGTCATCCCCGGCGCGGTTGAACAGGCCATCTGCTCGCGCGAGTTCGCTGCCGAGGAACAACTCGCGGACCTGCTCGCCGCCAAATGGAAGCTGGACCCCGCCACCGCGGCCGAGATTCGAGCCCTGACCGCGCGTCTGGCCGCCGAAGATCGCCGACGGTATGGCTCGGCGCCGGCGCGCGCTTTGCTCGCGGACCTGGAGAAGGTGCTGCGGGAGGGCGGTAGCGATTATTACCGCATCTGCGTCGTGCCGTGGCTGCTGACCCTTGGCCGTACCCGGCTGCGCGAGGTGCTGCCGTTCCAATCGCTGCTGAAGGCGTTGCGCTCCCTGGAGACCGGCCGCCAGCGGCTGGAGGAATTGCTCTGGCCCATCGCCGACCTAGAGCGCTTCAGTCGGGCCTTGTCGACACTCACGGATCGCGTCAATGCCCGGCTCGATGCGCAGATCACGCCACGCGTGGAGCGTGCTATGCGCGAGGCCGACTTCGTTCCGCGCGACCATCGCGAAACCGTTGCCGCGCAGAAGATGAAGCTGGAGCTACTCGACGTCATCAAGCGCCGCCGGCATCTGAAGTTCACCGATGTGCGCGATATCGTCGCGCGCAACATCCTGCGGCTGCCGGACCCGACCATCGACGAGTTCTTTCGTGGTGACCGGCTGCGCCGTTTCGATCGCACCGCGAGCAGGGCGCTGCCCGGCGTCTATCGGCCCGGCGAACTCTACATCAAGGGCCTGCAACAGCTGGGTGCGCCGTTGTTCGGGACCAATCCCGGACGCATCATCCTGCGCCACGTGCTGTTGCCCGCGGGTGGCGCTTACCTGGGGCTGAAGAGTCTGGATCTGTTGCTCGAGCTGATTCCCGACTACGATCGCAGCTTCCACCTGACCAGCCCGGTTGCGGTGGTGTTGCTCGGCGCGGTCGTCAATCTCTTCGCCTTCACGGGTATCGGTCGGCACCTGGTACGGTCCGTATGGCACGGCACCGTGTATGCGCTGCGCTTTCTGCTCTACGACGGCATTCGCCGGTTCCTGCGCTGGGGACCGGTGGCGGCACTGCTAAAGACCGGTTTCATGCGGGGCCTGGGACGCAACCTGTTGCAGCCGTTGCTGATCGGCACGCTGCCGCTGGCCCCGATCATTGCCCTCGCGGTATTCGTCGACGAGGTGCCGATCGAGCCCGGACTCTGGCTGGCGGGGCTCGCCTTCGCGCTGGGTACGCTGGCACGCAATACGCCGGCGGGGCGCCGCTTCCTGGATGACCTGTCGACCAGCGTCGCAAGCTCGCTTCGCCGCATCAACCAGACGCTGTTCATCGGCGCGATCCAGCAGTTGATGTACTTCTTCAAGGAACTGACTCGGCGTTTCGCGCAGGTCTTGCACCGGGTCGAAGAGGCGCTGACGCATCATCTGGGCGAGCACCCGGCGAGTGCTGTCGTGAAGGCCGTGTTGGCGCCGATGTGGCGCCTTGCCGAGGGTCTGATCCAGTTCTACGTCACCGTCCTGGTCGAGCCTCAGGTGAATCCGGTCAAGCACTTCCCGATCGTCACGATCGGCCACAAACTCTTGCTGCCGTTTCTGCCGGCGATCACCGCCGCCTTCCTCGATGTCAGTCAGTCCGTTCTGCCCAAGTTCATTGCCTTCCCGCTGGTGACGCTGACCATCGTGCTGCTGCCGGGGCTGTTCGGTTTTCTCGTCTGGGAGCTGAAGGAGAACTGGAAACTCTATCAGGCGAACCATCGCGACGGATTGCAGGCGACCGAGAACGACGAAATCGAGCCGGCAGGCCGGTCCTCGGTCGAGCCCGCCATCGTCGGGTCCCATGGCGAGACCATGCGTGGTCTGATGTCGCGCGGGTTCCATAGCGGGACGTTGCCGAAGGGCTTCGACCGGCTGCGCAAGGTCATCCGCGACGAGATTCGCGACGAGATCCCCTATCCAAAGCGTCTGCGCCGCGTTCAGCGTCAGCTCGAGGAGGTACAGCACGCCGTCTGCGTCTTCTTCGAGCGCGAGTTTGCTTTTGCGTTGCGCGAACGCTGCCGCGACCCCGACTGCATGCTGCGGCGGATCGAGACCGGCACACCCAGCATCGCCACCAACCTCGTCGAACTGCGGGCGGAACTCTACGCGGAGGCGCTGCCGGCGAAGACTGCGAACCAGCTATCGTCAAAGGCGCCGGACGATCCGCTGCGGCTCCGGATCAGCATCTCTCATGCCGCGAAAGCCATGCGGGTCGAGACCGAAATCCAGGGCTGTACCGGGCACATCGACGCCCATTGCTGGTCTCTGATCAGCGACGACCTGCGGCTGTTCGCCGGCCGCGCCGGCGCCGATCTGCGCGGCTCGGAGTGGGTGCTGCCGATTCCCTGCGATGCGGACGTCGCGGCCGTGACCGGCACAGCGTCGGCGTAGTCGCCCTCGTACTCCGCGATAGGATTGCTGCGGTACCAGTCGGAGGGACTTCCAGGCGCGGAGGCTCAGGGCCACAGGGCGTAAAAGTGGTGCGTAGGACCCTGTCCCGCGCCGACGTCGAGTTGATCGGCGTGGGCGATCGCGCCGGCGACATAGGCCTTTGCCCGCCGGGCCGCCTCCAGGGGGTCGCCGATGAGTGCTAACTGCGCGGCGAGCGCCGAGGACAAGGTGCAGCCGGTGCCGTGGGTGTTGCGCGTGGCTATGCGGGTGTCCTCCAGCCAATGGCCACCTGACGCTGTGCGCAGGTAATCCGGGCTGTCGTCCCCAGCCAGGTGTCCGCCTTTGAGTAGCACGTTGCGCGCCCCAAGGCCGCGGAGCCGATCGGCCAATGCCGCCATTGCGGCGCGATCGGTGGGATCGGCGGTCGCGAGGAGGGCGGCAGCCTCCGGAAGGTTCGGCGTCAGCACGTCTGTAAGCGGCAGCAGGCGTTCGATCAGGATCGCGACGGCTTCCGGCGACAGCAGCCGGTCGCCGCCCTTGGCGACCATCACCGGGTCTAGCACGACCTTGCGGGCGTGGTTGCGTTGTAGCGCGTCGGCGACCGCACAGGCAATCTCGCTGGTGCCGATCATGCCGATCTTTACCGCGTCAACGCGGATATCGGCGAATACCGCATCGATCTGCGCCGCGACGAAGTCCGCCGGAACGAGTTCGACACCGGTGACGCCGCGGGTGTTTTGCGCGGTCAGTGCCGTGATGACGGCCATGGCGTAGGCGCCATTGGCGGAGATGGCCTTGATGTCGGCCTGAATGCCTGCTCCCCCGGACGGGTCGGAGCCGGCGATGCTGAGTACGTTCGGGATCATGGATTGGCTCGGGTGAGATGGATCGGCGTTCGTTCGATATCGATTCACGGGCGGCATCACGACGGTCCTCGTCGTGCCGCCCGTGCTGCCTCAGTCAAGGCGCGCGCCGCCGCCTCCGGTTGCTCGGCCGCGCAGATGCCCGAGACGATCGCGAGCCCGCGCGCCCCGGCAGCGAATACGTCCCTCGCATGCGCCGCCGACAAACCGCCGATGGCGACCGCCGGTAACGCGCTCGCGGCGCAGACACGGGCCAGTCCCTCGAAGCCGAGGGGCGGGGCGTGATCCGGCTTGGTCGCGGTTGCGAAGACGGGGCCGACGCCGACGTAATCGACCAGTATGAGGTCCAGCGCGGCGGCTTGCTCGGTGGTCTGGATCGACAGACCGATGACGGCGTCCGGTCCCAACGCCTCTCGCGCCGACGTGGCGGCAGCATCGGCTTGGCCGAGGTGGACGCCGTCGGCGCCGATCGCGCGCGCGACCTCGATGCGGTCGTTGACGATCAGGAGCGCGCCGGAGCCGGCAAGGGCCCGCTTCAGAGCCCGACCCTGACTCATCAGTGCCGCGTCGGACGCCGCCTTGTCGCGCAGTTGCACCATCCTGACCCCGCCGCGGACCGCGGCCAGCGCGGTCTCGATGACGCCGCGGCCGGCACACAGCAGCGGATCGGTGATGAGATAAACGGAGAGGTCGAAGCTCGGTTTCATGGGGTCATGGGTCGGGTCGCAACGGTGGCAGCAGCTCTGTACCTTTGGGGGCGGCGAGCATGATCCCCGACGCCTTGTTGCGGATCAATGCCGGCCCCGGCTTCAGCGGCCTTCGTTCGGGGTTACCGCGTTCATTTGTCCGACTGCGGTGGTCGGGAATCGCTGTCGGAGTGACAGTGATCAACGCCGTGGTGCCAGCCGCCTGCTACAGTCAGCCACGATCACACGGTCGGCAGCGTTCATCGCCCCGGCGGTTCGTATCGCCGCCGCCGACCCTGGGGCCGGATGGCGATGTGCACGATATCGGAGCGGTTGCTGCACTGCACCAATTGGCACTATGATGTCGCGCGTCGGTCATTACCCTGTCACCCATGGGTAATTATTGGGTGCCCGACCGGCGTTTCCGGTCATGCCGAAGTCGGGCCGATATCTGCCGGGTCTAGTCTAGTAGTAGCCGTCGGTATCGAGTGCCGGTGCCGTGAAACAAACGCTCTATCTTGCCGGGTGGCGACGCACCATGAAGCTTGAAAACCGATGACAGAGTACGCGCTCATCCTGGTCGGCACGGTCCTGGTCAACAATTTCGTGCTGGTCAAGTTTTTGGGCCTGTGTCCGTTTATGGGCGTTTCGAAGAAGCTCGAGACGGCCATCGGCATGGGGCTAGCCACCACGTTTGTGCTGACCTTGTCGGCAGTCACCTCCTGGTTGGTCAACGAATACCTGCTGTTGCCGCTCGGCATCGAATATTTGCGCACCATCGCCTTCATCCTGGTCATTGCCGTCGTCGTGCAGTTCACCGAGACGGTGATGCACAAGACCAGCCCGGTACTTTATCAGGTGCTGGGTATCTTTCTACCGCTGATCACCACCAACTGCGCGGTGCTCGGCGTGGCGCTCCTGAATCTGCAGGAGCAGCGCAATTTCCTGGAGTCCGCCCTTTACGGCTTCGGGGCTGCGGTGGGTTTCTCACTCGTGCTGATCCTATTCGCGGGCATGCGCGAGCGTGTCGCCGTGGCGGATGTGCCCGAGCCATTTCAGGGCAGCGCCATCGCGCTGGTGACCGCCGGGCTGATGTCCCTGGCCTTCATGGGTTTCGCCGGTCTGGTCGCAAACTAGACGGCGCGCCGGCGCCGACGAGCCCGCACCTGAGGTCGGGCGCAATCGAGGAGAGACAGACATGTTGATCGCCATTGCCGCTATTGCCGTGCTGGCCGCCGTGTTCGGCCTGCTGCTCGGCTACTCCGCCATCCGCTTTCATGTCGAGGGTGATCCGATTGCCGATCAGGTGGATGCTTTATTGCCGCAGAGCCAGTGCGGCCAGTGCGGATACCCCGGCTGCCGCCCCTATGCCGAGGCGGTAGCCAGCGGTGGGGCCGAGATCAACCTATGCGCGCCGGGAGGAGAGGCCGCCATGCTGGCCATGGCCGATCTGCTTGGCCGTGAGCCAGTGGCGCTGGGTCAACTGGCGGAGAAGGTCAAGTGCGTCGCGGTGATCGACGAGCAGGTCTGTATCGGTTGTACCAAGTGTCTGCAGGCGTGCCCAGTGGATGCGATCGTCGGCGCCGCCAAGCAACTGCACGGGGTTATCGCCAGTGAGTGCACAGGCTGTGAGTTGTGCCGCGAGCCCTGTCCGGTGGATTGCGTCCGCATGGAGCCGATTCCGGAGTCGATCGGCACCTGGAAGTGGCCCTATCCGGCCAATCAGCCGATTCATACGCCGACCAAACAGCCCGTACAGCCGCCGCCGGGGGCTCATGCGTCCGCCGAAATCGAACACCGCGAGGCCGCCTAGGCTGGGTCCAGAAGCCGATGTTTTCATTGCCCATGAAGCTGCATTCGTCCAACGCCGCCGGCCGAAAGCATAAGCGGTGGCGGTTCCACGGCGGTATCCACCTGCCGGAAGAGAAGGACCTCTCCAACCGCGAGCCGGTGCAGGACGCGCCGCTGCCAAGCCAGTTGGTGATTCCGCTGCAACAGCACATCGGCGCGCCGGCCCGTCCCTGCGTCGCGGTCGGGGACCGGGTGTTGAAGGGGCAGGTCATCGGCGAGCCCCAGGGCTATGTCAGCGCCCCGGTGCACGCATCGAGCTCGGGCGTGGTCAGCGCCATCGAACCGCGCGCGGTGGCGCATCCGTCTGGCCTGCAGGCGCCCTGCATCGTCATCGACACCGACGGCGATGACACCTGGGCCAAGTTGCCTGAGCCGATCTTGGACTTCAAGCAGGCGGACGCGGCGACCCTGCGCGAGCGCATCCGCGCCGGCGGCATCGTCGGCATGGGCGGTGCGTCGTTCCCGTCCAGCGTCAAGCTGAACCCTGGCGCCGATCAGCCCATCGACACGCTGATCATCAATGGGGCCGAGTGTGAGCCCTACATCACCTGCGACGATCTGCTGATGCGCGAGTGCGCCGCGGACATCGTTGACGGCATCCGCATCATGCTGCACGTGCTCGGTGCCAAGCGTTGCCTGGTGGGTATCGAGGACAACAAGCCCGAGGCCCTGTTGGCAATGCAGCAGGCCGTGGTGCTGCGGGGGCGCGAGTCGTCGTCGAGCGCGCCGATCGAGGTGGTCAGGATTCCGACGCTCTATCCCAGCGGCGGCGAGAAGCAGTTGATCAAGATCCTCACCGGCAAAGAGGTGCCGAGCCATGGCATTCCGGCCCAGATCGGCATCGTCTGTCAGAACGTCGGTACCGCCAATGCCGTCGCCGATGCGGTGCTGCGCGGGCGGCCGCTGATTGAGCGCCTGGTGACCGTGACAGGTCGTGCCGTCGTCCATCCGCGCAACTATCGCGTGCGTGTCGGCGCGCCCGCGACCGGACTGGTGGAGCGCAGCGGCGGCTATCGCGGAGAATTGGCCAAACTCGTGGTCGGCGGACCCATGATGGGCTTTCGCGTCGATGGCGATGCGATACCGATCACGAAGGCCGTCAACTGCATCCTGGCGCTGTCGCCGGAAGAGAGTCCGGACCCGGGCGAGCCGCTGGCTTGCATTCGCTGCGGACGCTGCGCTGAGGTCTGCCCAGCCAACCTGCTGCCGCAGCAGTTATATTGGCATGCGCGCGCCAAGGACATCGACAAGGTGCAGGACTACAACCTGTTCGACTGCATCGAGTGCGGCTGCTGCGCCCACGTCTGCCCGTCCCACATCCCGTTGGTGCAGTATTACCGTTACGCCAAGACCGAGAGCTGGGCGCGCGAGCGCGAGAAGCGCGCCGCCGAGCATGCCCGCGAGCGACATGCCGCCCGCGAGGCCCGGCTGGAGCGCATGGAGCGCGAGCGCAAGGCGAATCTGCGCAAAAAGAAAGAGGTCATCGCCCCAAAGAGCGCCGCCGCCGCCGGCGATGCGGACCCCAAGAAGGCCGCCATCGAGGCTGCCCGCAAGCGTGCAGCGGCCAAGAAGGCTGCCGCCGGACAGGTCATCGACTCCGCTGTCGCTCGGGCCTCTGATGCGGGTACGGCCAGCACCGCTGAGCCTGTTGCCGATCAGGCAGGCGGCACACCCAAGGTGCAACTGGTCGCGTCGACGTCGCCGGCGCAACCGTCCAGAACCGATGCGCCCGCGAAACGCGAGTCCGTCCGCGAACCGGTCAGCGAGGACCAGGATTGATGTCGACTGGATCGTTTGTCTCCTCTCCCCATACCGCCCGTGTCAATCGGGTCGACTGGGTCATGCTTCAGGTCTGTCTGGCGATGGTGCCGGGCACACTGGCGTTGGTCTGGTACTTCGGCTGGGGCGTGCTGATCAACATGGCGTTGGCGACCATGTTCGCGGTGTCCGCCGAGGCCTTGGTGCTGACGCTGCGCGGTCGCCCGGTACTGCCCGCCATCGGCGACTACAGTGCCGTGGTCACGGCGCTGCTGTTCGCGCTGACGGTGCCGCCGACCCTGCCCTGGTGGTTGACGCTGCTCGGCATGCTGTTCGCCATCGTTATCGTCAAGCAACTCTATGGCGGTATTGGTTACAACCCGTTCAACCCGGCCATGGCTGGCTACGTTTTCTTGCTGATCTCCTATCCGGTGGCGATGACCAGCTGGCTGCCCCCGGATGTGCCGGAATTGCTGCAGGCCCGCGACCTCGTGACGCTGTCGTTCATGGATTCGGCGCGACTGATCTTCACCGGCGCGTTGCCGCCGAGTCTGACCTGGGATGCGATCACCGCGGCGACCCCACTCGACGAGATGCGCACGCTGATCGATCAGGGTGTCGTTATCGATGAGATCCGCCAGAGCCCGTTGTGGGGCGACTTCGGCGGCCGCGGCTGGGAATGGGTCGGCAACTGGTTCCTGCTCGGCGGGTTGTTCCTGATCTGGCGGCGCGTGATCACCTGGCACATCCCGGTGTCGTTCTTCGCCGGCCTGCTGGTGATGGCCGGGCTGTTCTGGTTTCTGGACCCGCAAACGCATCCGAATCCGGCCTTCCACCTATTCTCGGGCGCCGCCATCCTCGGTGCGTTCTTCATCGCGACCGATCCGGTCAGCGCCTGCACCACGCGGCGTGGGCAGCTTGTCTATGGGGCCTCCATCGGAGCGCTGGTGTTCGTCATTCGCACCTGGGGCGGTTATCCGGATGCGGTTGCCTTTGCCGTGTTGCTGCTGAATATCGCCGCCCCAACGATCGATCACTACACGCAGCCCAGGGTCTTTGGCCAGCGGCGGCCAGCCGGCTGATGACGCGGAGCCTCTAACACCGCATCACCACGTCCGGTTCATCGCGGAATTCGAGATCATCATGAAGAAATCACCCATCCTAACCGCGGCATTTATTCTGTGCAGTTTTGCGGTCGGCGGGGTCGGCATCGTGGCCGTCACCCACGCCGTGACCGATACGCGTATCGCCGAGAATCAGCGCGACGCGATGCTGAAGAAGCTCAAGGCCATCGTGCCGGCGGAGCGGGTCAAGAACGATCCGCTCACAGACCGCATCCAGGTCAGCGATCAAGATTTGCTCGGCGCGCCGGTTACCGACGTCTACCGCGTGCGCGACGGGGACGACCCGGTGGCCCTGGTGCTGCGCCCGATCGTGCCGGACGGTTATGCCGGGCCCATCAAGCTATTGGTCTCGGTGCTGGCCGATGGCCGACTCGGCGGGGTCCGTGTGATCGAACACCATGAGACGCCGGGCCTTGGTGACAAGATCGACGAGAAAAAGGACGACTGGATCATCGCGCAGTTCAACGGCAAGTCCCTGGGCGATCCCAAGCCCGAAAAGTGGCACGTGAAGCGCGACGGCGGTGATTTCGATCAGTTCACTGGGGCCACGATCACGCCGCGCTCGGTGGTCAAGGCGGTCAAGAACACGCTGCTGTTCGTCAAGCAACAAGGCGACAAGTTGTATCAGGCGCCCGCCATTGGCGAAACGGCCGTCCAGCCCATGCCGGAAGCGTCACCGACCTCTGCCGCCGTCGCCGCGCCGGTTCAGGGGGCATCCTGATGGCCGGCAAGGGTTATGGCACGATCGTCGGTGATGGTCTGTGGTCGAATAACCAGGCCCTGGTCGCGATGCTCGGCCTCTGTCCGCTGCTGGCGACCACCACCACGGCCACCAACGGCCTCGGCATGGGTCTGGCGACCACCACGGTGCTGGTGCTGTCCAACGCAACCATCTCGCTGATTCGAAACCTGGTTCGGCCAGAGGTGCGGTTGCCGGTCTTCGTGCTGGTTATCGCCTCCTTCGTGACCGCGGTTGAACTGACCATGCAGGCCATGCTGTATGAACTCTACCTGGTACTTGGCCTATTCATCCCGCTCATCGTCACGAATTGCGCCATCATCGGCCGCGCCGAGGCGTTCGCGTCCAAGACCAGTCTCGACCGCGCCATCGTCGACGGACTCGCGATGGGGTTCGGTTTTACGCTGGTGCTGATGGTACTCGGCGGCATCCGCGAGTTCCTTGGCCAGGGCACGTTGTTTTATCAGGCGCATCTGCTGCTCGGCGAGCGCGCCCGCGGCTTCGGTCTCGACCTCGGAGACGGCTTCCAGGGCGCGTTGCTCGCCATTTTGCCGCCCGGCGCCTTTATCGCACTTGGGTTGCTCATCGCGCTAAAGAACGTCATCGACAAGCGTGTCGCCCGACTGCAGCAGGCATGGAGCCGACGCTCCCAGCGGCTTCCGGACCGCACCGCGCAACCCGCCGCCTAGCGAAGGACCGGATCCCTCTTCCCGGCAGACGCACAGAAAAGGGATCTGGCC
>Ga0316576_10001108_pt1 | contig 14071 bp, 17 predicted proteins | sample S0NA_FD_203075 | JGI IMG/M metagenome (GOLD analysis project Ga0316576, IMG submission 203075) | Rhizosphere microbial communities from salt marsh grasses in Alabama, United States - S0-2_050615r3r5 | ecosystem: Host-associated > Plants > Roots > Rhizosphere | place: USA: Alabama | collected... | reverse complement strand
CATCTTCTGTGTCATCGTTGATGGCTTCGTAAGCTTTTTTGATGTCGCTGTCATCGATTGTCATCTTCTCTTTGGGTGGCCGATGCTTCTCGGATGCAGGAGTTATGTCCTTCATGTAAAACAGGGGCTTTGAGCCGAAAGTCACCACAGACGCACAGAAGGACTTCAACTCATCCAAACTCACAACATCTATGCCTGTGATGTAGGGAATCTTGTTCTGCACCGTTTTTCCGATACAGTAGCCGAGGGCGCCCCAATCCGAAAACTTACTCAAGTCTGCTTTGACTTCCACGTGAGTGTCAGGCACCCTGTTCTCGTCCAGATGAAGCCCATAACAAGGCGTTTTTCCAACAAAGGCTGCCGCAAGAGCCGATGGACCGCCTTCCCTGTTTGTTTTGGCTCCAATAACCGAGTTGGCGAAGGTAACTGCAGAAGATTCTGACCATGCAATGTGTTCTCCGTATCTTGGCAGGTTGCCTATCAGGTACGGTGTGCAGGTGCAGGAAATGACTATGCCCATTTTACTGAAGGCTTCAATGACCAGATTCTGTTTTCGCGCAAACTCGGGGTCAATCCCAAGGTTTCGCCAGTCTTCCAAATCCATTCCTGCAGGATTCAGGGTGGTCAGCACTTTAACTTTGCCGTCTTCGGCTAACTCATTCAAAAATTCTAGTCCTGCATCTCCGAGGTTATGATATGACACGCCCGCAACCTGAACTGACCCGATTTCTACGAGTCGGTCAGCTCCGTAAATGTTTCCAAGGGCAACCAATATCTCCATAGACTTTTTTACTGCATAGCCCTCTTCGCCATCCAGCATCTTTTCTTCATTTTTTGTCAAGTACATAGGATCACAGGAACTTGTTTAAGTCAACTTTTCGGTAATTTGCCTTTTTAAATCCTTTACCCGTTCCCCTAAGAGGAATCGTTGCGTCTAAACCCATCTTACAGGTTCGGGCTTTCTTTCCTTCAGTTAAATCTCCAGACGGATCAAGAGAAGACCCAGGCATGTTCGGCAATATCACCGCAGCTTTGTCTGCCTGAAATCTTGTAGCAATTGCCCACTCAACATCGTCGCTGTCATAGATGTCGATGTCATCATCCACGACAACACAATGCTTCAAGGACTTGTGACCCTCAAAAGCTGCCTGAATTGCCTTCTTTCCATCATCTGGACTCTTTTTAGTTATCTGCACTACAGCATGGAGCCAGCTGCAGCCTCCAGTGGTTATGTAAACATCTTTACAGTCACAGACGTTGTTGACTTCGTTAAATATGGTGGGTTCCTTAGGCATGCCCATCAAAATCTTGTGCTCATTCCTTCCAGCGAGTATAGTCTGGTAAATCGGATTTTTTCTGTGGGTGATGCACTTAATTTCTATCACTGGCTGCTGCCTAACCCTATCAACAATCCCTGTAAGATCAAGGAAAGGCCCCTCAGACACCTGCTCTTTGGTTATCCGTCCCTCAAGAACAATTTCGCAGTCTTTTGGAACCTCAACGTCAATGGTTTTGCATTTCACTAACTCCGTCTTCTCTAGAACATTTGCCATTCCCAGCTCGTCAACGCCCATTGGCAATGATGTGGAGGCTGCGAGAAGAACTGCTGTGGAGTTGCCGATGCACATTGCTATGTCAAGTTCGCCTCCTGCCTTTTTGAGGGCAGTGTCGGTTCCCCTGTTTTCTACGACCCGAGCCACTAACTTGTTTTTGCCAATCAGCATCAGCCTGTGAAAGCAGGTGTTTCTGCCTAATTCAGGGTCCATGATTATGGATATGGCGGATGGTATGTATTTTCCGCCGTCCTGTTCAGTGTATCTCATTATAGGCAGCTGTGTTAAGTCAACATTTTTTTCTACCACTTCTTGGCATTCTCCAGCTTCAACAACATCTGGAACTTCAGGGTTTTCTATAGCCCTTGACAGCTTAGGCAAAATCTGCTGCACATCCATATTCAGGGCTTTGGCGACCATTGCTTTGGAGGACACTAAACCTGCAACAACGGACAGACTGGATTCTTTCACATTCTCGAAGTAGCAGGGCTTTTCGCCGAGGGCATCAATGATTCCAGCCATTTCAAGGTCTGTTGAAACCTCTTTCTTTATTCTTGTTAGCTGCCCTTCCTGTTCAAGTTGTTTTATAAACTCTCTAAAACCCAAAACCGCTCCCTCACACTTTCCTGATTCCTATTTTCGTTTTTAACACTTTAAAGCCTTCATTCTCCATGGCTCCCGCAACCGCTTCCTGCAGCTTCTTTCCGGGAGTCAAAGCTAGCATGCAGCCTCCGCCTCCGCCCCCAGTCATTTTAGCTCCAAAAGCGCCCATCTCTCTAGCTAAGTCAACCAGGTAATCCAGTTCTTTACAGGAAACCTCGATTTCCTGCAACAAACGATGGTTCTCGTCCATTAACTTGCCAACCTGACAGAGGTCAAACTCTTTCAGCGCCCGTCTTCCCTTATGCGCCAACTCCTCTGCCTGACCAAAGATTGCAGCATACTTGTCGCGATGTTGTTTCTTTCGTTCTGCCACTCCAGCAACCATCGCCTTAGTGTTGGCGACTATTCCAGTGTTACAGATAACAATCTCCACAGGCTCACGTATGCTAAGTTGCTCAATCATATTTGAGCCTCCTGCCAAATCTTTCTTGAACCAAATTAAGCCGCCAAAGGTCGCCGCAGTGTTGTCGATGCCCGAAGGATTTCCCGCATAAGCTTTCTCCGCCTCATAGGCAACGTCATTGATTCTTTCATCCGACAAATCTAAGTTGAATTCTTCGGCTATGGCTCTGGCAATAGCTACACTGCTTGCTGCGGACGCTCCAAGTCCACTGAATCCTGGGAGGTTCCCACCCAACCAAATGTCTAATGCAACCTCCTTTGGGTCAATACCCATTGCCGCGAGCATTCTTTCGATGGATTCTAGCTGCTGTAGCTTCTTTTTTTCTGCGTACCCTTTTGCGCCACTTCTTTCGTCTGTGACGTTGATGCCTTTCTGGGCTTTTTTTACTGTTGCATCAGCTGCTGAATCTACTGCTGAGGCAATTCCGGGGACGCCGTGAACAACGAAGTGTTCACCGAATAAGATTGTTTTTCCGAAACCAGAACCTCTTCCCATTGGTGTATACCCACAAGACAATGGAAGAGAGTACAATAAAATAGTTTTAGGTTAACCATCATTTACGAAGTCGAGGTTTTGTGGATAATAATTGATTGTGAAAAGATAATGAGGAAAGGAAGGACGTCAGTGTGCAGTTTTTCTGCTGCTGTTTTTGGTTATTGTCTTAGATTCTGGGGAAGAACCAGATATTGACGAGTTCTTTGAAGGTTAATTCGTCTTTTGTTTCTAGCTCTGATTTGTTTTTATTTGTGATTGATGTTGCCATACTCACTCACATCCATTCAACTAATCTCAATAATATTGTACGATTACATATAAAGTTTGCCTTTTGCTGAATGTATATCCTAAAATCAGATTATTTCATGAACGTTATGGATGTGTAGCCAACTACCGCCGAACGGTCACCCAAAACGTCACCACTAGTCTTGTAACACAACAACTCAGCCTTTTTGGCACCCAACTCCTTTGATGCTACAATAGCAGCCATGACTGGACCATAACCACAAGTAGAAATACCATAAGACTCTACAGCACTGTAGTACTGTTCCTCATCCATCCGAAGAGCAGCATTCACAGCCAACATATCCTTCTTCTCAGCTCTCTCCTGAGGCTCATAATGAGTCAAATCAGAAGAGGCAATAACCAGTCCATTCTTTCCCTTCAATGCCCGTGCAACTGCTTTTCCCACTTCGCGACTGGACACTAAATCCTGCATCCCAAAACAGATAGGAACAAACTTGAACTCTGAACCATAAAGGTACTGAAGGAAAGGAAGCTGAAGCTCAATAGAGTGCTCATAAACATGCGCCAAGTCATCGACGTCAATGATGCTGGAGAAGCGTACAATCTGGTTAGCTGTTTCAGCGTCAATCTCCACATCACCTAAAGGAGTACGCCAAGCTCCCTCATTCATAATCGAAAGGGCGCTTCCATGCCCGGTGTGGTTTGGACCAAAAATCACTATGACGTCGGGTCTTCCATCCTCTGCAAGACGGTGATAGGCATGGGCGGCTACAGGACCTGAAGCCAAGTATCCTGCATGGGGAACAACAAGTCCAACAATATCTCTGGAACCATCTTCATTTACTGAGGGAAGGCTTCCGGGTCCAAGCTTGTGAATGAAAAGTTCTTCTAGCTGATCTCGTAGGCGGTTAGGGGTACCAGCGTACCATGAACCTGCAACTGCCGGAGACCTTACTTTCAATCCTCTTCTTCTTCCCTTCTTTCCCTAGTCAATTTAATTTCGAAGTCTTCGATAGTTTGACTTGGATCACCGTCTGCTGGAATTTCGCCTCTTTCACGGAGTATCTGCCTAGCAAGCAGCCAGTAAATAACAGCCAACGCTCGTCTGCCTTTGTTGTTGGTAGGTATGACCAAATCTACAAAAGAGAAATCGTTGTCAGTGCTGCAAAGGGCTATCACAGGAACTCCGATGCTAGCCGCTTCCTTCACTGCCTGCACATCAGCCTTAGGATCAGACACAATTAAAACGCTAGGCTCAAGACGATCTGGGTAAAGAGGATTTGAAAGCATTCCAGGAATGAACCTTCCAACAATTGGGGTTGCTTTAATCACTTCACAGAATTTCTCTACAGGAGACTGAGCATACAGTCGTCCAGCAACAGCCGCAATCTTTGAGGGCTCAAATCGGGCTAGAAACTTGGCAGCCACTCGTATCCGTTCATCTGTTTTTTTAACATCCAAAACGAACAGGCCGTCGGCTCTGACACGGTAAATGAACTGTTCCATGTCTTTTGTTCTCATTCTGGTTCCTATATGAACCCCAGCGGACAACAGTGTATCTTGGGGCAGCAGAAGTTCTTCTTCGCTGAATTCTTCCATGTTTTCTTCATTTTCGGACAAATTTTTTTTCTCCAATCAGATTATCGCCATTTTAGCTCTATTTCCAAGAGTTTCTTCTATGCGGAGCAGCTCATTGGTTTTTGCAACGCGCTCTCCATGTAACACTCCAGCTTTGATGACTGGGCAAGAGAATGCAACGGCTAAGTGAGCTATATGTGTATCAGTTGTTTCTCCAGAACGATGGGACATAACTGGAACGTACCCAGCACGTTTCGCCAGGCGTGTAGTGTTCCAAGCATCTGTGAGGGTGCCCACCTGATTCGTTTTTATGATAAGAGAGTTTCCTGCACACATTTCAATGCCCTTAGCCAACCGTTCAGGGTTTGTAACAAACAGGTCGTCGCCACAAATTAGACAATTATCAACCTTTTTGGTGAGTTCCGCAAAACTTTCGTAGTCGTCCTCATCAAAGGGGTCTTCAACATAAGCAAGATTATACGTTTCAATGAGATGCAGCATAAACTCCAGCTGCTCTCCAGCATCCCGCTTCTTTCCTTCCATCGAATAAACATAAAGCTCCTTTTTGGGGTCATAAAAACTGGAAGCGGCAACATCAAGGCAGGCTCTGCATTCGATGCCTAGCTCATCTGAAACATCTTCGCATGCTTTGGCAACTATTTTCAGGGCATCTTCGTTTTTGATGTTGGGCGCCCAGGCTCCCTCGTCTCCTGTTCCACCAGGAAAGTTTGGGTCAGTCTTCCTAAGAAGAGCACCAATCTTCTCATGAACCATAATGTTGGCTTTCGCCGCCTCCGCGAAGCTCTGTGCCTTGAGAGGAATAACCAGATACTCTTGGATGTCAGTTGTTTTTCCGAGGGCATGTTTTCCTCCGCCCAGCACGTTTCCAAGAGGGAACGGAAGCTCATCTGCGAGATATCCAGACAACTGCTGAAAGAGGGTTGTGCCGTAGGATGTTGCGGCTGCTTCTGCCGTTGCCAAGGAGATGGCAAAGACAGTGTTTCCTCCGATGTTGCTGAAGTTGTCTGTTTCATCGATTTCGTGAAGCAAGGCATCAACTTCCTCTTGTTCTTCAGCGTCCATGCCGATAAGCTCAGGGACAAGCAGTTCTTCCATCTTTTTTATGGCAGCATCCACTCCGCCTTCAGGATAAGAAACCACTTCAGCTTTGCCTTTACTGGCTCCTGCAGGGGCTCCGGCTCTTCCGAATCCGTCAACGGTTATTATGTCAACTTCAATCGTTTCTTGACCTCGGCTGTTGAAAATTTTCCGTGCCATAACATCTTCGATTATGGATGACATGCCTGTTCTCCCACTAGAATGATTGATTGTTGTTTAATTTGCCTTTTTCTTCGTAAAACCTGAGGATACTGTCAGAAATTTCTATATGAGAAAGAATCATTCGGCGGCAACAGTATCTTGTTAAGCCTAAGCTGTCCAGAACCTTTTTCGGGTCTTCTCCAGCTTTGACTCGGCTGGTGAAGTCTTCCCATTTGTCGGCTATCAGCTTGCCGCACGTGAAACATCGAACTGGGATTATAATTTCAATTCGACCTCCTAAACATAATCATAACATTAGGTTGTTTCGAGCATTTAATTCCTACTTATACATTTTGGTGAGTTCTTAACAACTTTAACAGCTACACACTCGCTCTTTTGAGTGCTCACCTGTAGCTTTTCTGGTCCCTAGCCCTAGCACCAGGACCACCAAACTTTTTGGGTTCACTTCTTCTAGGGTCGCCAGCAATCATTGTTCGGTCGTAGTCTCTGAGGGCAGTACGAAGTCGAGTGCTCTTTGTCCACTTCAGTAGACCCTTAGCGATAGCCATACGGGCTGCTTCAGCCTGTCCCATATAGCCTCCTCCAGACACCTTAACGTTGATGTCAACTTGTTCCGCAACTTTGTCATCGACCAGCATCAGTGGTTCCAACATTTTGTCGCGTGCAAGTTTAGGCTCAAAAATCTCTAAGGGCACATTATTTATTCGAATTTTTCCATTTCCAACTTTTACTGTAGCTCGAGCTGATGCAGTTTTTCGTTTGCCACTTAATACCATAACTTTCTTTGATTTAGACATACTACTCAACCTCTGGGCTCCATCCAATTTCTTTAGCCAAGTCTCCAACTGTTATATAAGGTGAAGTTAATTTTTCTGCCCGTGCTTCAAGGATTGTTTTGGCTTCTTTTCCCTCAAATTCCTTGGGAGCACCTAAGTAAACCCTAAGCCGTTTCAGTGCGTCCCGACCCTTTGCTTTCCTGTACGGAAGCATACCGCGGATGGTTTTGCGAACAATCATGTCAGGTCTTCGAGGATGATAAGGTCCCTTTCTTGGGTGACCCACCTCTAGGAAGGTTTTGGCTTCCTTGACTATTTGGAGTCGTTTACCTGAAATGGCTGCTTGTTCAGCATTCACGATTACTATGGATTCGCCTTGGAGAAGACATTTAGCTACGTTGCTTGACATTCGTCCAAGAATAAGCCCTTTTGCATCAATAATTATGGAGTTTTCAGAAGACATCACAGTTTACCCCATGAGTTTCACATTTTTTCCATCTGGGTTCTTTTCCATCAACTGTTTGATGGACAAACATTTTCCCTTAGCCTTCAGAATCTTTGCTTGTGCCACATCAGAAAAGGCGAAGGCTGCTACGGTCATGGGATGGCCTGCATTGCCTGCCCCCAGAACTTTGCCGGGAACAGCAATGGTTTCTCCATCTTTTGTGTAGCGGTTCAATCGGCTCACATTTACTGCTATGCGGCTTCTTTTGGAAGTTGACAAATTTTTTGCTAAGCTCAGCCACAGATTGGTTTGGCTTTCTTGCGATTTTTTCTTTAAATCTCGAATGAGCATAATAAGCTCTGGATTTGTTGCCTTTACTTTCTTCACTTCTTCATAACCTTTTTCAGTTGATCGGAAAAGCCATCGATTTTTTTGTCAAGAATTTTTGCAGCCTCAGCAACGATTCGTTCTACTGCTAGTGCTCCAGTGGATTCGATTTTGAAGATGAACGCTGTTTCGTCCCAAGTTATTTCCACTGGCTTCGGATCTTTGGGACAAGCATCCACACAATCCATACAGAGGGTGCACTCAAGCTCGTTCTGTGTCTTTATTCCCGAGTCAGTCTTCACGAAAACTTCTTCAGGACAAACTTTGACACATTTGCCGCATGCATCACAGCCTTTAGAGTCAATCTTGACTTCTGGCAGATACACGTAAGTGCACATGGATACTGGTTGCCACTTTGCATGTTTCACTCCTTTTCCCAGTCGAGCATAAGCTTCTAGGTTTACTCGCTGCTCAGGAGCCAACTTCACTATTGGAATCTTGTCGCTGACCGGAGTGATGTCAGGATTTTCTGGCTTCAATTCTCCTGAATACACGGTCATTGATTTGTCTGTGGCTTCGACTTCCAGTGTCAGATTTGCTCGACAAAGGTTGCATCCAAGTTCGCTTTCGCATTTGCATTCTTCAGGAAGGACGTAAGAGTCTAGGTCAGTTTTGAGGGGAATAAATCCCATTCTGTGGGCGAGGATTTCATCGTTAAGAATTGAGGAGTTTTCAAGAATAACAATCTCGTCTATTGCCATTGCGGGAACTTCAGTAAGCATAATTCGCCGTAACGCGTTTACAAAAGGTACATTAACTCCTCTAACAATGAATCGCATGAATTCATCGGTTTTATCTAGGATTTGAATCTCTACCACATTTAAGCCTCAATTAACCCTTTGTAACAGTGCGTTTAAAGCTCGTGCTTTTCAAAGAGAGAATAAGCCATTATTTCAATATTTTGGTTTATGAGAGGACGCAAACATCATGTTTATGCTGTTTCCCCTTTTTCTCACAACTTCTGTAATTATTAAAATCTTAGACTCTTCGTCCTCTACGTCCGCCTTTTCTGCGGGTTCCATCATGGGGGATTGGAGTAACTTCTTCAATGCGACCTACACGGAATCCAGCCCTTGCCAACGCGCGTATGGCAGCTTGGGCTCCTGCTCCAGGCGTTCTTGCACCTGAGCCTCCGGGAGCGCGAACTTTGATGTGGATAGCTGTTATTCCCTTGTCTTTGGCGATGGTTGCGGCGTGAGCTGCAGCTCTCATTGTGGCGTATGCAGACGATTCTAGACGATCTGATTTGACGTGCATGCCTCCTGAAGACCGTGCAATGGTTTCTGCGCCTGAAATGTCAGTGAAATGGATAATTGTGTTGTTGTAGGAACTGAAAACGTGAACAACTGCCCATCTGTCAGACTTTTTACTCACGACGTTCTTCCTCCCTGTTCTCTGTTATGGGTGTAGCTGGAATGCTCGCAGCCTTTGTTACTGGATGCTCAGGGTCTGTGAGGGGACTTTTTGGGCTGAAAGCCATTTTTTCTTCCTCATCCTTGAGTACCAAGTAGCTAGGAGAAGACACCTTTCGTCCATCAATAGAAATGTGTCCATGGGCGATGAGTTGGCGGGCTTGCTGTATAGACTGGGCGAATCCTCTCTGGAAAACAAGGGTTTGAAGCCTTCGTTCCAGTATATCTTCGAGAGACATGTCCAAAACATCATCTAATTCAGCTTCTTCAGGCAGAATTCCTATCCTGTGAAGCCGATCCATAAGCTGCTTTTCCTGTTTGCTTCGTTCTTCAGCTGACATACCCAAAAGTGAACGTCCGATGCCACGGTACTTTGAAAGCAAAGTTTTGTGGCGCCATATTTCTCGCTTATTTCTCAAACCATATTGACCAAGGAGTTTAAGCTCCGCGTTCAGCATGTCCATCTGCCAAGGAAAACGGGGCGTATCAAACTTCTTTCGTTGCCTTTTCGGATCTCCCATCTACTATTTACCTCCCCGCTGCACCTGCTTCTTCTTTACGCCCATGGCTTTTCCTTGTCTGCCCGTTGTTTTGGTTCTTTGACCCCTGACTTTCAGTCCATAACTGTGACGGAAGCCTTTCCATGAGCGTATAGCCTTCATTTGGTCAATGTCAGTTTTTGTTTGAAAAACTAGGTCAGAACCTAAAAGATGAAGGTCTTTTCCGGTTTCCATATCTTTTCGCCGATTTAGAAGCCAACCGGGTATGCCATACTTGGTTGGGTTTTTGATGATGTCTTCAATTTTTTCTACATCAGCGCTAGAAAGGAAACCCATGCGTGCTTCTGGGCTGATCCCAGATTTCTCTACAATCGCGTTTGCCAATTGCATTCCTATACCCTTTACGTTTGTCAAAGCGTAGGTTACCGGCTGAGTTCCTTGAATGTCGGTTCCGGCAAACCTTATTATGTGCTGAAATTCTCTAGGCATTTTGAGTATTCACGTCTCTTTTAGGCTAACTACGGAAGTGAACTGTAGTTTATTTAAGTTTTCCTTTATCTAACTTCTTTTACCAATAAACAAGAATTGTTAAAGGTTATCTTCGGCAGTTTTGCCACCGTTTTACGATAACTTTTTTACAGCTACTTTCTTGCTCTTAAGTGAGGCATAAAGTTGGCGCGGCTTAAAGGCTTCACAAAACTCACAGACGTTGATGACGCTCTGCAATCTTTTTTGGCACAACTGAAACCAAAAATGCTTGGTTCTGAACAGGTTCCACTCAATGAGGCTCTGGGGCGCGTTACATCAGAGGACATACGAGCCAAATACAATCTACCGCGCTTTGACCGCTCAGCCGTGGACGGCTATGCTCTACAGGCAAAAGACACCTTCGGAGTGTCCGCCTTTAATCCCAAAGTCTTCAAGCTAACAGACGGCAAAGTCCACGAAAACGAAGCAAAAGAATTGTGGACTGGAAACCCTCTTCCTGAAGGCGCTGATGCTGTTGTCATGCTTGAGTACACCAAAAAATTTGAGGACAAAGTTGAGGTGGGAAAAGCGGTTACGCCTGGCAGAAACGTCTCTAAAAGGGGTGAAGACGTAGCCAAAGGAAATGTAGCTGTAGAGACGGGAATCCGACTGAACCCTCATCATCTCGGTTTGTTAGTGGCGCTGGGCGAAACCCATGTGCCTGTTGTCAGGAAACCAAAAGTCGCCATCTTAGCCACAGGAAACGAACTTGTGGAGATGGGACAAAAACTTGAGCACGGCAAGATTGTGGAGACTAACAGACTTATGTTTTCTAGCTTATGCACGGAACTGGGTGCAGAACCACTGAACTTAGGCTTAGCAAAAGACGACCTAGAAAAGATAAGCACAAAAATTAAGGAAGGCTTGAAGCAAGCAGATGCGGTTATCACCACGGGAGGAACAAGCGTCGGGTACCCTGACTTGGTTCCCTTGGCAGTCAACAAACTAGGAAAGCCTGGCATTGTCGTTCATGGCGTAGCAATTAGGCCAGGTATGCCAACTGCTTTGGCAATACTTGATGGAAAACCCGTTTTTGTTTTGTCTGGGAACCCTGTGGCAGCCACTGTAGGCTTTGAGATCTTCGCCAGACCCACCATCCTTAAACTGTTGGGCATTAACGAGGCTAGACCCACTGTAGAGGCGAAGCTGACTAGAAGAGTTACGGGTGTACTGGGACGAAGAGCCTTTTTACGTGTTCGCGTCTTTGAAAAAGATGGCTGCTTCTTTGCTGAGCCCGTCAGAGTAACCGGATCGGGGGTTATCACAACCATGACAAAGGCGAATGGTTACGTCATTATTCCTGAAGACCGTGAGGGCGTGGATGAAGGCGAATCAGTTAGGGTGCATCTTTTCTCCAGCATCATGAGGGAGTAGCATGTTCAGGAAACTTCTTTCTTTTGAAGAAACAAAACAGCTTCTTGCGCAGAGCATTTCTCCAGTACCTGTTGGGGAAGAACGGATTTCCATTTCAGATGCCCATGATCGGGTGCTGGCACAGGATGTTGTGTCGCCCATGGATATTCCGCCCTTTAGCAGGTCAACAGTGGACGGCTATGCCGTGAAGGCTGCTGACACCTTTGGCGCAAGCGAAGACAAGGACATTAACTTAAGAGTCTGTGGGCATGTGGCAATCGGTGAAGCTCCAGCGGTAACTGTGAAAGAGGGGTCTGCCGCGGAGATAGTTACGGGAGCGCCTCTGCCTGACGGAGCCGATGCCGTGGTTATGGTGGAGTACACAAGCAGACAGGAAAACAATGTTTTTGTGCGTCGTCCAGTTGCAAGAAACACGAACATCATGACAAAGGGCTCAGACATCCACAAAGGCGAAACTGTCCTGAAAAAGTGCAGGATTCTGGGTTCCCGCGAAATTGGGGCTTTAGCTGCCATTGGCTTAACAGAAGTTGCTGTTTACAAACGTCCAAAGGTGGCGGTGCTGTCCACAGGAGGAGAGGTAGTGGAGCCAGGCAAAGCCCTTCCTCCAGGAAAAATCTATGACATAAACGCCCACACTCTGAGTGCCGCAGTTCTTGAATGTGGGGGAGAAGCAATTAACTTGGGAATAGTTCCAGATGAGAAGGATAAGATGAAGAGTGCTCTGGAGCAGGCTTTGGCTTCTGCTGATGTTATATTGACTTCTGGTGGGGTTTCAGTTGGACCAAAGGACTTCACTCCTCAAGTTGTGGATTCTCTGGGGAAGCCTGGAGTAATAATTTCTGGAGTAGCCATGAAACCTGGAAAACCCTTGACTATTGCAGTTGTTAACGGCAAACTCATCTTTTCGTTGCCGGGTAACCCAACATCTTCCCTTTTCATGTTTATCGAGTTTGTTCGTCCTATCATAGTAAAGCTAGCTGGCAGACCCGAAGAGGAAATGCCTAAGGTTAAGGCAGTGACTGCCCAGAAAATGTTTTCAGCACGGGGACGCCGAACCTTCACTATGGTAAACTTAGCCTACAACAAGGATGGGACACTTCTGGTGAGCCCTGTTCCTACAGGCTTATCAGGTGCTATAACTACCATGACTAAGGCTGACGGCTTCGTTGAAATCTCTGAAAAGCAACAGTTTGTAGATGCTGGAACAGAAATAGATGTTTACCTGTTCAAGAAATTGAAAAAGCCGTGAACAGGTCTGTTTTAGCTCGTCTGCCGTTTTGAAATCACATAAAGTGACACTATCAGCAGGATAATCATGTAGATTATCAGGGCAAGATTGAGTAGCATAGCGTCTCCGAACTCTTGCAGTGCAAGCGAGTTAGAGAGTGTTGTTGCGGCAAAGGTTATTCCTGTAATGAACATCACAGCAGCAAGGGGCACAGTCCATTTGTACATTTTGAAGAGACTGAAAGCTGTGAGTAAGCTTAAGATTCCTAGAACTGGGAGGTGGGGGGGCGCAGTTGAGCTTGCGATGACGAAGTAGCCTATTTGAATGATTCCTGCTGCTGCATAGAAAATTGTGAACAGTAAGACAAGTGGGTTTTCTATCTTGGAGCCTGTTTCTGAGGTCATTTTATATCCCTTCCTACCGCTATAATACGATTGGTAATAAATTAGTTTCTCCATTTCTGCGGGGTTTTGATGGTTCTGGACAAGTTTTTGGGCGATTCAGAGATGAAGAGACATGACGGCGAAAGATGTATTCACGGTAACTATTTTGTTTTCATAAGTGTTATCATCTCAAACTCTAATCTGCTTTCGATTCAAGATGGACCCCAAAAAAATGCTTGCAAAGGAGTTAGCCGCCAAGGTTAAAGGTCAAATAAGCGAGGAAACCATTTCTGAAATGGTGGAGCACTTCTTCAGGCACGGCAACACGTTTCTTTTCCTAGAATTACTTAATCTAAGAAAGGAAGTTGAAAGCCTGAGAGAAGAGCTACAGCAAAGCGACAACAAACAAAAAACTCTCAGCAAACTGCTAATTCGATAAACAATACAGCCTCCTTCATCCTTCCTTTTTTAGGAATCTTTAATAAGTTACTGACTATTCGCTCAGTGTGAGGGATTGGTGTGAGCGAGTTTTCTGAGGAAGTGTTGAAGCAGGCGTTTTTGAGGGCTAATGCCCGATGCCAGTGTGAAAGAGAAGGTCATGGTCATGGAAGTTTCACCTGTTTCAGGCAGATATTATGGGAAAACAGGGGAAACAAGAGTGAGAGGAGTGGTTGGGAAGCCCGATTCTTTGTTAGTCCAAAGGAAGGCGGTAAGCCTACAGTGGAAAATTGTGAAATTCTCTGCTGGGAATGCTACAGCAAAACAGAATAAGGTCAACAATCCAGCGCCTTTTTTCGTGTGTTAAGCTTAAATTGTAAA
>Ga0316576_10001107_pt1 | contig 14072 bp, 9 predicted proteins | sample S0NA_FD_203075 | JGI IMG/M metagenome (GOLD analysis project Ga0316576, IMG submission 203075) | Rhizosphere microbial communities from salt marsh grasses in Alabama, United States - S0-2_050615r3r5 | ecosystem: Host-associated > Plants > Roots > Rhizosphere | place: USA: Alabama | collected... | reverse complement strand
TCAGCTGCTCGAGCACCGCGGTCACCTCCACGGCGGACATGGCGTCGCTCATGACGCCACGCTTGCACAGCGGGACCGTCCAGGCCAGCCGTGCCAGAGTGAGAAGCGTGCAGGTGATCGTCGGCGCCGCCATCGTGCGCGACGGCCGGCTGCTGGCGGCGCGACGCACCGCGCCGTCGAGCATGGCCGGTGGCTGGGAGTTCCCCGGGGGCAAGGTCGAGCCGGGGGAGAGCGAGCACGAGGCCCTCGCCCGGGAGTGCCACGAGGAGCTGGGGGTGAGGGTGACCCCGGGAGCTCGCCTGGGGGATGACGTCCCCACGAGCACCGGAGGCCTGCTGCGGGTCTGGTGGGCGAGCCTCGACGGGCCGGAGGAGCCGGTGCCCCTGCAGGACCACGACGAGCTGCGCTGGCTCGCCCCGGACGAGCTGGCCGGCGTCCCGTGGCTGCCGGCCGACTGGCCGCTCGTGCACGCCGCCGCCGACGCGCTGGCCGAGCCCGTGCTGTTGGCCGGCGGGCGGGTCGGTGGGGCGGTGCGGGTGGGTGACACCGTGCGCCGACCGTCCGGACCCTGGACCCCGGCCGTCCACGACCTGCTCACGTGGCTGGGGGACGCCGGCGTGCCGGCCGTCCCCGCCCCGCTGGGACTCGACGCCGCGGGCCGGGAGGTGCTGCGCTTCGTGCCCGGACGCACCATGGGCGACGCCGAGCCGGTGCCGCCGGAGTTCCGCTCGATGCCCCTGGTGGCCGAGGTCGGGCGGTGGCTTCTCCGGTTCCACCAGGCCAGCGCGACCTTCCCCTCCGAGCCGCGCACTTGGAGGCGGGGGGTGCTCGGCCGGCGGTCCGGGGGCGTGGTGTGCCACAACGACGTCAGTCCGCACAACCTGGTGCTGGACGAGGACGGGTCCCTGGTCGCGGTGCTCGACTGGGACATGGCCGCCCCCGGCCACCCGCTCGACGACGTGGCCTTCGCGGCGTGGCAGCTCGTGCTGCGCCACGGGCTGCCGGTGCAGGAGGAGGCGGAGGGTCTGCTCACCCTCGGTCGTGCCTACGGCGTGGGTGCCCCCGCGGTCCTCGACCGCGTGGTCCCCCGGCTGCGTGGGGCCCTGCGGGTGATGCGCCGGGGCGCTGCCGACGGCGACCCGGGCTTGCAGCGGCTGCTGCGCACCGGAGTCCCGGAGGCGACAAAGGCGGGCCTGGCTGCCCTGCAGGCTCGGCGACCCACCCTGATGGAGCGCCTCGACCGGCGCTGAGGGCATGAGCCCGCACGGCGGCGGACCCGGCTCTCATCCCGACGAGACGGACATTGTGACCGAAATGCAACCCGATGATGCCCGGCTCTCGTCCGAACCACCCCCCGGCGGGTGACACCATAGGGCGTTCGGTGCGCGCACCCCTCGCGTGCACCGGCGAGAAGGGGCATCCCGTCGGGGGTGCCGAGGTTCCTGAGAAGGAGGACACATGCGCGGACGAACGCGCGCGGGGTGGGCGGCTGGTGTGGCAGCACTGTCGCTCGTGCTCGCAGCCTGCGGGGGCGACGACGGTGGTGAGGCCACCGAGAGCCCCGGGGCCACGGAGTCGGCTGGCGCCGCCGCCGGCGAGGTCACCATCAACGGCTGTGACCCGGAGAACCCGTTCATCCCGTCGAACACCAACGAGACCTGTGGTGGGACGCCGCTGGACCAGATGTTCACGGGCCTGGTGGAGTACGAGGCCGATGCCTCGCCGTACAACGCCGTCGCCGAGGAGTTCTCCTCCGACGACAAACAGACCTGGACCATCACGCTGAAGGAAGGCTTCACCTTCCACGACGGCACGCCGGTGACCGCCCAGTCGTTCGTCGACGCGTGGAACTGGGCCTCCTACGGCCCCAACGCCCAGCTGAACTCGTACTTCTTCGGCCCGGACGGTGCCGCCATCCAGGGCTTCGACGAGCTCCAGGGCGAGGACGCCAACGGCGACGAGGAGATCACCGAGGACGAGGCCCCGGTCACCGAGATGTCCGGCCTCACGGCGGTCGACGACTACACCATGGAGGTCGTCCTCGACCGGCCGTTCGCGATCTTCCCGACGGTCGTCGGGTACAGCGCGTTCGCGCCGCTGCCCGAGGTCTTCTTCGAGGACCCGGACGCCTTCGGCCAGAACCCGGTGGGCAACGGGCCGTTCGAGTTCGTCTCCTACTCCCCGCAGGAGGAGATCGTCCTCACCGCCTACGAGGACTACACCGGCCCGGACAAGCCGACGGTCAAGGACGTCACGTTCCGGATCTACAAGGACCTGGACGCCGCGTACGCGGACCTGCTGGCGAACAACCTGGACGTGCTCGACAGCATCCCGACCTCGGCCCTGGCCGGCGAGCAGTTCAAGTCCGACCTCGGTGACCGCCAGGTGGTGCAGCCGGCCGGCATCATCCAGACGATCACGGTGCCGCTGAACGACGCCGACGGGAACTCGACCGTCTTCGACAACGTCGACCTGCGGGTCGCGCTCTCCAAGGCGATCGACCGGGACACCATCACCCAGACGATCTTCGAGGGAACCCGGATCCCGGCGGACAGCTTCGTGTCGCCCGTCGTCGACGGCTACGTCGAGGGCGCCTGCGGCGAGAACTGCGTGTTCGACGAGGCGGGTGCGCAGGCGGCCCTGGAGGCTGCCGGCGGGTTCGACGGCACGCTCACGCTGAGCTACAACGCCGACGGAGACCACAAGGCCTGGACCGAGGCGGTGTGCAACAGCATCTCCTCGACGCTCGACATCGAGTGCGTGGCCCAGCCGGTGGTGGACTTCTCCACGTTCCGGGCGCAGATCAACGCCCGCGAGCTGGACGGGATGTTCCGCACCGGGTGGCAGTTCGACTACCCGAGCATCGAGAACTTCCTGGCCCCGCTGTACACGAGCTCGGGCAGCGCCAACGACGGCGACTACGCGAGCGAGGAGTTCGACAGCCTGATCAACGAGGCCGCCGCGGCGGACACGATCGGTGAGGCGAACGCCCTGTACCAGGAGGCCGAGCAGGTCCTCGTGCAGGACATGCCCGCCTTCCCGCTCTGGTACTCCCAGACGGTGGGCGGCTGGTCGGAGAACGTGGCCGAGGCGACGTTCAACGCCTTCAGCCGGATCGACCTGGCCAGCCTGCGGCTGAACTGAGTCGGTAGGGCTCGAGATGACGCCGTGGCCCGCCCCGCACGGGGCGAGCCACGGCGTCATCTGTCGGGGGCACGGACCTGCCCGCACGAGCGCCTGCCCGTGCCCTAGGGTGAGGCGATCCGGACGACGCACGGGGGTCTGAATGGGTCAGTACACGCTCCGTCGACTGCTCCAGATGATCCCTGTCGTCATCGGGACCACGTTCATCATCTTCACGATGGTGTGGGCGCTGCCCGGCGACCCCTTCGCCGGCAAGTGCGGCGACCGGCCCTGCCCCCCGTCGTACATCGCCGAGCAGACCGCCCGCTACAACCTCGACGACCCGCTGCTGCTCCAGTACGTCAAGTACATGGGCAACCTGCTGACCGGCGACCTGGGGGAGACGTTCCGCGGCACGCAGGTCATCGACGAGCTGGCCGTCGCGCTGCCGGCCACGCTGAAGCTCACCACCCTCGCCATCGTCATCGAGATCATCATCGGGATCGGGGCCGGCGTGCTCGCCGGGCTCAGACGCGGCAGCTTCATGGACAACCTCGTGCTGCTGTCCACCCTCGTCGTGATCTCGATCCCGATCTTCGTCATCGGCTACCTGGCCCAGTTCATCCTCGGCGTCCAGCTCGGCTGGTTCCCGCCGACGGTGGGCCGCGGCGCACCCTGGTCCGACCTCATACTCCCCGCGCTCGTGCTGGCGTCGGTGTCGCTGGCCTACGTGGCCCGCCTCACCCGCACCCAGCTCGCCGAGAACATGCGGGCCGACTACGTGCGCACGGCGACCGCCAAGGGGCTGCCCCGGCGCCAGGTGGTGCGGCACGCGCTGCGCAACTCGCTCATCCCCGTGGTCACCTTCATCGGCATCGACTTCGGGGCGCTCATGGGTGGTGCCGTCGTCACCGAGGGCATCTTCAACATCAAGGGCGTCGGAGGGCTCGTGTTCGGCTCCATCGCGACCCGCGAGGGAGCCACCGTGACGGCCGCCATCACCTTCATCGTGATCGTGTTCCTGCTCGTCAACCTGCTCGTCGACCTGCTGTACGGCGTACTCGACCCGAGGATCCGCTATGAGTGAGCCGACACGCCTGGGTGGGGCGCGAGACCGCGATAACGTGCAGCGGGAGTTCGCCCGTGCCCCCGCCGAAGACATCACCCTGCCCTCCCCCGAGGGCGAGCCGGTGCCGAGCGAGGACGTCGGCAAGCCGCGGTCGCTGTGGCAGGACGCCTGGGACGACCTGCGGCACAACAAGCTGTTCATCATCGGGTCGATCCTCGTGCTCATCCTCATCGTGATGGCGGCGTTCCCCCAGCTGTTCACGAGCGTCGACCCGCGCAACTGCGTGCTGCAGAACTCCCGTCAGCCACCGTCGTCGGAGGCGTGGTTCGGCTACGACCTGCAGGGCTGCGACGTCTACGCCCGCACCATCTACGGAGCCCGCGCATCGATCCTCGTGGGCATCTTCACAACGGCCTCAGTCATGATCATCGGCGGGCTCATCGGGATCGTCGCCGGCTTCTTCGGCGGATGGGTCGACGGCATTGCCTCGCGCATCACCGACGTGTTTCTGGCCCTGCCGCTGCTGCTGGGATCGATCCTCATCCTGACGGCTTTCCCGTCGAGCACCGACACCCCAGAGCTCGTGGTCATCGGCAAGGTGGTGCTCGCGCTCGCGCTGCTGGGCTGGACGCAGCTGGCCCGCATCATGCGCTCGAGCGTCATCCAGGTGAAGAACCAAGACTACGTGTCTGCCGCGCGGGCGCTCGGGGCCAGCTCGAGCCGGATCATCGGTCGCCATGTGCTGCCGAACTCGCTGGCGCCGGTCATCGTGGTGGCGATGATCTCCCTCGGTGCCTACATCTCCGCGGAGGCGACGTTGAGCTTCCTCGGCATCGGCCTGCAACCCCCGGTGATCTCGTGGGGCATCGCGATCAACGACGCCGCGACGTACGTCCGCACGTCCCCGCACATGCTCTTCTTCCCAGCGGTGTTCCTCTCGGTCACGGTCTTCGCCTTCATCATGCTGGGCGACGCCGTGCGCGATGCCCTCGACCCGAAGCTGCGCTAGGAGCCAGTCATGACAGTGACCGACATCACGGTCGGCCCGGGTGACGGGGGTGCTCGGGACGAGCCGCTGCTCGTCGTGGACGACCTGCAGGTGGAGTTCCGCACCCGCGAGGGCGTCGCGCGGGCCGTCAACGGCGTGAGCTACACCGTGGACGCCGGTGAGACTCTCGCGGTGCTCGGAGAGTCCGGCTGCGGGAAGTCCGTCACCGCCCAGGCGATCATGGGCATCCTCGACACGCCGCCCGGGTTCGTGACCGGCGGGTCGGTCCGGCTGGACGGCGTGGACCTGCTCGCGCTGCCGGAGAACCAGCGTCGCGCCTACCGCGGCGAGGCCATCGCCATGATCTTCCAGGATGCGCTCAGTGCGCTGAACCCGGTCTACTCGGTCGGCCGGCAGATCGCCGAGATGTTCAGGGTGCACCGGGACATGAGCCAGAAGGAAGGGCTGGTCAAGGCCGTCGAGCTGATGGACCTCGTGCGCATCCCGGCGGCCAAGGAGCGGGTGAACGACTACCCGCACCAGTTCTCCGGCGGGATGCGTCAACGCATCATGATCGCGATGTCGATCGCGCTGCAGCCCCAGGTGCTGATCGCCGACGAGCCGACCACGGCCCTCGACGTGACCGTGCAGGCGCAGGTCATGGAGCTGCTGGCCGACCTTCAGGACGAGCTGAACATGGCGCTGATCCTCATCACGCACGACCTCGGCGTAGTCGCCGACGTCGCCGACCGCATCGCGGTGATGTACGCGGGCCGGATCGTCGAGCAGGCCCCGGTCGGCGACCTCTACCACCGTCCCGCCCACCCGTACACCCAGGGGCTGCTGCGGTCGATCCCGCGCGTCGACGCCAAGGGCACCGAGCTGTTCGCCATCAAGGGGCTGCCCCCCAACCTCACCCGGGTCCCGCCCGGGTGCTCGTTCAACCCCCGCTGCGTCTACGCCCGGGACGTCTGCCGCGACGGTGCCGCGCCTCCCCTGGAGCAGCTCTCCGACACCCGAGCGGTGGCCTGCCACTTCTACGAGGAGGTGCTGGGTGGCGAGCAGTAACGAGGTCGTCTTGTCCGTCCGCGACCTGGTCAAGCACTTCCCCCTGACCAAGGGCGTCGTGGTCAAGCGGCAGGTCGGCGCTGTCCAAGCCGTCGACGGTGTCAGCTTCGACCTGCACCGTGGGGAGACCCTGGGCATCGTCGGTGAGTCCGGCTGCGGCAAGTCGACGCTGGCCAAGCTGCTCATGGTGCTCGAGCGCCCCACCTCGGGGCAGGCGAGCCTGCACGGGGACGACCTGTACGCGGCGCGGGGACGTGCTCTGCGACGACTGCGTCGGCAGATCCAGATCGTCTTCCAGGACCCGTACTCGTCGCTGAACCCCCGCATGACCGTCGGGGACATCGTCGGGGAGCCCTTCGACATCCACCCGGACGTGGCACCCAAGGGGGACCGGGTGAAGCGCGTCAAGGAGCTCCTCGACGTCGTCGGACTCAACCCGGAGCACATCAACCGCTACCCGCACCAGTTCTCCGGCGGGCAGCGGCAGCGCATCGGGATCGCCCGGGGACTCGCGCTCAAGCCGTCGGTGATCATCTGCGACGAGCCGGTGAGCGCGCTGGACGTGTCCGTCCAGGCGCAGGTCATCAACCTGCTCGCGGACCTGCAGGACGAGTTCGACCTGTCCTACATCTTCATCGCCCACGACCTGTCGGTGGTGCGCCACATCTCCGACCGGGTGGGCGTCATGTACCTGGGCAAGCTCGTGGAGCTCGGGGACGACCGGCAGATCTACGAGCGCCCGGTCCACCCCTACACCCAGGCGCTGCTGTCCGCGGTCCCGCTCCCGGACCCCGAGGGTCGGGAGGACCGCAACCGGATCGTCCTCACCGGTGACCCGCCGAGCCCGGTCAACCCTCCCTCGGGCTGCCGCTTCCGCACCCGCTGCTGGAAGGCGACCGAGCGCTGCGCGCAGGAGGAGCCGGAGCTGATCATCCGTCCGGGGACGGACCACGTGTCCGCCTGCCACTTCGCCGAGGCGCCCGCCATGGAATCGGGAGGATGACGGCTCCGCGACGCTCGGACGAGACCAGCGGCGGCCACCACCGGTCGGCACGTCGCCGGTGGACGCCGGCGGTCGTCGCGGTCGTGCTGCTGCTCGGCGCGGGGTGCACCGACACCTCGCCTGAAGGCGCCGGCGGCGGCGCGACAGAGTCGGCCGAGCCGCCGGGCATCCTGCGCGTGCTGACCTCGAGGGACGACCTGACGAGCCTGGACCCCCAGCGGGTCGGCGGACCGGTGGAGTCGGCGCTGCTGGGCGACTTCGTCCACCGCACCCTGGTGCGGTACGCCCAGGACCCCGACCCGGCCGGCCAGTTCCGGCTCGTGCCGGACCTGGCCACCGACACCGGCCGACCCAACGAGGACCTCACGGAGTGGACCTTCTCGATCCGACCCGACGCGCGGTGGGCCGACGGGGCGCCCGTCACCTGCGCCGACGTCGCGTACGGCGTCTCCCGCCAGTTCGCCGGCGAGGTGCTGGCGGGAGCCGTCGGCGTCGACGTCGACCTTCTCGACATCCCTATTGGTCCGGACGGGACGTCGGTCTACGAGGGCCCCTACTCCGGTGAGGGCCAGCAGTTCTTCGACAGCGCGGTCACCTGCGACGACGGCGACCTCGTCTTCCGGCTGCGGGAGCCGTCCGCGGACTTCGCCGAGGCCACGACGCTGCTGTCCTTCGCGCCGGTCCGGCAGGACATGGACACCGGCGACCAGTACGGGCTCGAGCCGATGTCCAGCGGGCCCTACGTGGTGTCGGAGTACACCCCGGGCTCGACGCTGCTGCTGCGCCGCAGCACCACCTGGGACGCCTCGTCCGACCCGCTCCGGCCCGCTCACCCGGCGGAGGTGCTGGTCGAGCTCTCCGTCCCGCCGGAGCAGATCGCCCGCCGGATCGGCGCCGACGCGGGCGAGGACGCCTACGCGCTCGCGGTGGAACCCCTCGCCCCCGACCAGGTCGGCACACCGTTGGCCGACCGCGAGTGGGACGAGCCGGGCCAGACGGTCACCTTCCTCAGCGTCGACACCGCGCAGCTGCCCCTGACCGAGCAGCGGCACGCCGTCGCCGCGGCGGTCGACCGCGCCGCCGTGGTGGAGGCCGCTGGCGGCGCGGGTGCCGCGGAGGCCGCCGACGGAGTCATCGCCCCGGGGCTGGTCGCGGACTACCGCCCGACCGGCCTGTGGGACGAGGTGCTGGGCGCGTCGATCCCCGACGGGGGGGACCCGGAGTACGCCCAGGAGCTCCTCGCACGCTCCGGGCAGGAGATGCCGGTGCTGACGCTCGACTACCCCGACAGTGCGGCTGCCGAGGCCCAGGTGAGCGCGGTCGTGTCCGCCCTGTCCCTGGCCGGCCTGACGGTCGAGCCGAACCCCGTCCCGCTCACCTCCTACTACCAGCAGGTGCTGGACCCGTCCCGCCGGGGCCACCTGTCCTGGCTGCTGTGGCGGCCGGACTGGGCGAACGCGTCGAGAGTCCTCCCCCCGCTGTTCTCCGCCGGCTCCGACGTCAACCTCTCCGGGGTCAACCAGAGCGGCGGCGTCGTGGACCAGACCCTGCAGGACCTGCTCGACGAGGGCAGGGTCACGACCGACCGGGCCACGCAGGCCGAGCTGTTCGCGCAGGCCAACGAGCGCGTCGTGGACCTCGGCCTGGTGGTCCCCCTGACGTTCTCGCGCAGCCAACGGGCGTGGGGGTCCGGGCTGGACGACGTGTTCTACCAGGCCCCGCTGGAGTCCTACGCGTTCGGCCAGATCTCGCTCGGGCCGCCCTGACGCCCGGCGGCGCCCAGCGCGCCGGCGAGGAAGTCCCGCTGCAGCAGCAGCAGGTTCTCCGCCACCACCTCCTGCGGCGTCATGTGGGTCACGCCCGACAGTGGCAGCACCTGGTGGAGGCGACCGGCCTCGAGCAGGGCACGGGACAGCCGCAGGGTGTGCGCCGCGACGACGTTGTCGTCGGCGATGCCGTGGACGAGCAGCAGGGGGCGGGTGAGGCGGGCCGCCCGGGGCAGCAGGGACTCCCGGTCGTAGCGGTCCGGGTTGTCCCCGGGCAGGCCCAGGTGGCGCTCGGTGTAGGCGGTGTCGTACAGGCGCCACTCGGTGACGGGCGCGCCGGCGACGGCCGCGTGCACGAGGTCGGGACGCTCCATCACCAGCAGCGCCGCCAGGTAGCCACCGAAGGACCAGCCGCGCACCCCCACCCGGGCGAGGTCGGCCTGCTCGCCGTAGGCGTCCGCGACCATCTGCAGGGCACGCACCTGCGCTGCCAGCGCCGGCTCGGCGAACCGGCCGCTCATCGACCGCTCCCACGACGGCCGTCCCGGCGTGCCCGGACCGTCGGCGACGACGACGAGGTAGCCCTGCTCGGCCCACCAGCGGGCGTCCAGGTAGGACCTGGCCGAGGCGAGAACCCGCTGGCCGTGCGGGCCGCCGTAGGGGTCGAGCAGCACCGGCCACGGCCCCTCGGCGTCGGGCTCGAGCACCGCGACCCGCGGGTCGGAGGCGTCGCGGCGGGCGAGGTACCGCGGCCGGGGCACCCACGGGGGCTCGGCCATGTGCACCGGCAGCGGCACCCCGGCGCCGTCCCGGTGCACCGTGAGCGACGGGGTGCATGAATCGTCGCGGTCCCGGCGCAGCACGGTCGTGCCGCCGGCCGCCGCCCCGGTCGCCACGGCCCCCTCCTGCGTCAGCCACGTCCACCCGCCGTCGCGGTCCAGCCTGCAGACGCGACGCTCCCGCTCGTCCGCGACGCCCTGTACGAGGACGGCGTCGTCCTCGACGGCGAGCACCGCGCGCACCTGCACGTCCTCGGGTGTGGCCGGAGTGCCGTCCACGTACAGCCGGTGGGCGTCGCGCTCACCGTCCACCTCGACGGTGAGCAGGCGCTGCCCCCACCAGGCCGGCACGCCGGGCACCACGTCGACCCACGAGGTGTCGGTGACCTGCCGCAGCACGGTGGGAGGACGGCCCGGTTCCCAGCCGAGCACCTCGGCCCGGCGCTGGTCGCGGCTCAGCACGGTGACGAGGGCGGGATGCTCGCGCTGCCACGAGACGTCGACGAGGTAGCCGAGGCTCGTCTGGTCCCAGGGCACCTGGGTGCGGCCGCCGTCCAGCCTCAGGTGCCAGAGCGTGGTGACGACGTTGTCGGTGCCCGCCGCGGGGTAGCGGACAGCGGTGGGGGGTCGCTCGGGGTTCGCCGGGTCGCACAGGTGCCAGCGCGCCACCGGTGCCTCGTCGACGCGGGTGACGAGCAGCCCGGTGGAGTCCGGGGCCCACCAGAACGACCGCAGCCGTCCCAGCTCCTCGGCGTGGGCGAAGTCCGACAGGCCCCAGGTGACGGTCCCGTCCTCGGGCTCGACCAGCGGCTGCGAGGGCGCGGAGCCGTCGGTCGGCGCCACGTGCAGGCCGCCACCGGCGTGCACCGCCACCCAGCGCCCGTCCGGGGACAGCCGCGGGTCGACGGCCGCTGCCGGGACGGCCACCTCGGTCACCGCTCCGGCGGCCACCGCCACGACGAACACGCGTCCGGACAGCGCCACCACCGCACGGTCGGCCGTCGCGTCCACCGCGAACCCCGTCACCCCGGCCCCACCCTGGCGCAGGCGCTCCCGTCGGGCCCGCTCCTCGGCCGGGACGTCCTCGCTCCCCCCGGCGAGGACGGCAGGGTCGACCAGCAGCCGCTCCTGCCGCCGCGGCACGTCGAAGCACCACAGCAGCCCGGTGCGGTCGGTACCGGACCGGGACCGCACGTACAGCACCCGGTCGCCTCCCGGCGAGACGTGGACCCCGGCCGGCACACCGAGGGTGAACCGCTGGGTGGCGGCAGCCAGTCGGGGGTAGCTCTGCTCGGGTGTGCTCACGGCGGGAACGCTGCCATAGGGTGCCGCCGGTGAGCACCCAGGCCTCGGCGCGGCGCCTCCTACTCGTGCACGCCCACCCGGACGACGAGACGATCACCACCGGCGCCACGATGGCCCGCTACGCCGCCGAGGGCGCCCAGGTGACGCTGGTCACCTGCACCTCGGGGGAGGAGGGCGAGGTGCTCGTCGACGAGCTGGCCCACCTCGCCGCCGACGCCGAGGACCGCCTCGGGGAGCACCGGCGTGGCGAGCTCGCCGCGGCGATGGCGGCCCTGGGCGTCACCGACCACCGCCTGCTCGGAGGGCCCGGCGCCTTCCGTGACTCCGGCATGATGGGGACCGCCGCCAACAACCGCCCGGAGTGCTTCTGGCGCGCTGACCTGCGTGAGGCGGCCGACCTGCTCGTCCCGGTCATCCGCGAGCAGCGGCCGGGGGTGCTCGTCACCTACGACGACAACGGCGGGTACGGCCACCCCGACCACATCCAGGCGCACCGGGTGGCCACGTACGCGACAGCGCTGGCGGCGGTGCCGTCGTACCGACCCGACCTCGGGGACCCCTGGGACGTGCCGAAGGTGTACTGGACCGCGATGCCGCGCTCGGTGGTGCAGTCCGGCATCGAGAAGATGGCGGCGGCAGGCACCGACTTCCTCGGCGTCGCGTCGGCGGACGACCTGCCGTTCGTCGTCCCGGACGACGCGGTCGACGCTGCCGTCGACGGGTCGGCGTTCGTCGAGGCCAAGCTGGAGGCGATGCGGGCTCACGCCACGCAGATCGCCGTCGACGGGCGGTTCTACGCGCTGTCCAACCGCATCGGCATGGAGGCCTGGGCGACGGAGTTCTACCGCCTCGCGAAGGGTCGGCCGGGCCCGGCCGACCCGTGGGAGGGCGACCTGTTCGCCGGGCTGGGCTGAGCGTGAGCGCGTGGGGCCGGGCCGTGCTCCTCGTGGCCCTGGTGCTGACGGCGGTCGCGGTCGGCGGGACCGCGGGGTTCGTTCACCGCACCCGGGTGGAGGTCGTCGGCGTCACGGTGCCGGTCGGCATGGCGGCCGCGCTGGGCGGGGTTCTGGGGCTGGTGCTGCTGGCCCGGCGCTGGGGCCGGTCCCGGCTGGCCGTCGCGGTCGTGGCGGGCGCCGTCGCCGTCCCCGTGCTCGTGCTCGGCCAGCTGCGGGCAGAGGGCGACCTGGTCGTCGCCGAGGACGTCTGGGGGCTGACGCTGCTCGGTGGGATGGCCCTTGTGCTCACGGCCGGGCTGGTGGTGCCGATCACCGCCTACCATGGTGACGCGCCGCCACCGCGCCCGTCCCCCGTCCCCGACGCCGAAGCCCCGCCGTGACCGATCCTCACGCCCCCGCCACCACGGGTCGCACCGACCCGGCCATCGAGGTGGAGGAGCCGACCCCGCCCCGCCGCCGCCGGCGATGGCGGTGGATCGTCGGGACGGTCGTCACCTTCCTCGTGCTCGGCGGCTTCTACCTGGCGGCCTACCTCTACGCGGGCACGACCGTGCCGCGCGGCACCACGGTTCTCGGCATCGAGATCGGCGGGCTGACCCAGGAGGAGGCCGAGGCCACCCTGGCCGAGGACCTGCCGCCGCTCGCCGACGCGGAGATCGCCCTGCTGGTGCAGGACGACAGCTACCCCATCCTGCCCTCCGAGTCGGGGCTGAACGTCGACATCACCGCCACCGTACGGGCGGCGGGGCCCGGGGCCTCGGACCCCATCCGCCTGGTCCAGGTGATCGCGAGCGGTGGGGGGCCGGTCGACCCGGTGGTCATCGTCGACCGGGACGCCCTGGCCGCGGCGATCGACCAGGTCGCCGACACGGCCGACCGCGACCCGGTGGAGGGTGCGGTGGCGCTCGAGGCAGGAGAGGTCGTCGCGACCCTCCCCGTCGAGGGACGGCAGGTGCAGCGTGAGGAGTCGGTCGACCTGGTCGCCGAGTCCTACCTGGTCGAGACCGGGCCGCTCCCGCTCCCGGTCGAGACCCAGCCCGCCCTCGTCACCGAGGACGAGGTCACACGGGCGGTCACCGAGTTCGCCGAGCCGGCGATGTCCGGCCCGGTCCCGCTGGTCTCGGAGGCGGGCAGCAGCCAGCTCGACACCGACCTGCTGAGCCGAGTGCTGAGCCTGGCGGCCGACGACGAAGGCACCCTGGTGCCACGGGTCGACGCCGACGCCCTGCTCGAGCAGAGTGCCGAGGCGCTCGACGCGCTCGGGACACCGGCCGTGGACGCGTCGGTGCGCATCCAGTCGGGCTCGCCGGTGGTCGTCGCCGGGCAGACCGGACGCACCCCCGACACCGGCTCCTACGCCGACGACGTGCTGTCCGCGGCCGCGCAGACCGGGGACGCCCGCACCGTCACGCTGCCGCTGGTCGACGCCGAGCCGGAGTTCACCACCGCCGACGCCGAAGGCAGCGGGGTGCGGCAGGTCGTCGCGGAGTTCACCACGTACTACCCGGGCGACGCCGAGTACCGCAACATCAACATCGGGCGGGCCGCCGAGCTGGCCAACAACACCTTCCTCAAGCCCGGCGACACCTTCTCGATGAACGGCGTGGTGGGGCAGCGGACGATCGCCCGAGGCTTCGTCGAGGGCGGGACGATCAACAACGGGCGCTACTCCAGCGGCGTCGGCGGTGGCATCTCGCAGCTGGCGACCACGCTGTACAACGCCGCCTACTTCGCCGGGTTCGAGGACATCGAGCACCACCCGCACTCGTTCTACATCGACCGCTACCCCGTCGGCCGGGAGGCCACGGTCTCGTGGGGGGTGCTCGACCTGCGCTTCCGCAACAACACCCCTCACGGCGCGGTCGTCCAGTCCTTCATCAACCCCAGCACCCCCGGCAGCCGCGGCGCGGTCACGGTGCGGATCTGGAGCACCCCGTACTGGCAGGTCGAGTCGGTGACCGGGAACCGGTTCAACCCGACCTCGTACGAGCGGCTGGTGATCTCGGCCAGCGACT
>Ga0316576_10001106_pt1 | contig 14077 bp, 7 predicted proteins | sample S0NA_FD_203075 | JGI IMG/M metagenome (GOLD analysis project Ga0316576, IMG submission 203075) | Rhizosphere microbial communities from salt marsh grasses in Alabama, United States - S0-2_050615r3r5 | ecosystem: Host-associated > Plants > Roots > Rhizosphere | place: USA: Alabama | collected... | reverse complement strand
CATGCACCTGGGCCTCGCCATGCCCAACACCTGGTTCCGCGCCGCCCTCGAGTGGCCGGCCGACGACGGCGGGCCGGAGCCCCACCGCGTCATCGGCGTCACCCTGCCGGGGTCTCCGGCAATGGTGACCGGCAGCAACACCCGGGTCGCTTGGGGCTTCACCAACTCCTACGGCGACTGGAGCGACCTGGTAGTCCTCGAGGCCGACGGCGACCGGTACCTCACTCCATCCGGACCGCGGGACTTCGAGCTGCGGCGGGAGACCATCGAGGTCCGCGGCGCCGAGCCCGCGACCCTCGAGGTGCGTTGGACGATCTGGGGTCCCGTGATCGACGAGGACCACCTCGGCCGGCCGCGCGCACTGCGCTGGATCGCGCACTCGCCGGAGGGCGCCAACATGGGCCTGTTCGACGTCGAGCGCGCGTCGACCGTCGACGAGGCGCTGGCCGCCGCCAACCGGACCGCGATTCCGCCGCAGAACTTCGTCTGCGGCGATCGCGACGGCCGGATCGGCTGGACGATCATCGGCGCGATTCCCGTCCGCCGCGGCTTCAGCGGGCGGACCCCGACCTCGTGGGCCGACGGCCAACGCGGCTGGGACGGCTGGCTCGAGCCCGACGACTACCCGAGGATCGTCGACCCGCCCTCCGGCATCCTCTGGACCGCCAACAACCGGCAGGTGTCGGGAGCGTGGCTCGAGCAGCTCGGCGACGGCGGCTACGACCTCGGCGCCCGGGCCCGCCAGATCCGCGACGACCTGCTCGACCTCGATGATGCCGACGAGCTCGACATGCTCGCGATCCAGCTCGACGACCGGGCGGTGTTCCTGGGCCGCTGGCGCGGCCTGGCGCTCGACGCGCTGACCGAGGAGGCGATCGCCGGCCACCCGGAACGGCAGCAGTTCCGGGACCTCATCGAGACCACCTGGACCGGTCACGCGAGCGTCGACTCGCAGGCCTTCCGGCTGGTGCGCACGTTCCGGATCGAGGTCTTCGAGCTGCTCTACGGACGCCTCCTCGCACCCTGTGCCGAGGTGGACGATCGCTTCAGCATCTACCGCATCGTCCAGTGGGAGGACTCGGTGTGGCGAATGCTGACGGAACGACCCGACGACCTGCTCCCGGCGGGCTTCGACTCGTGGCCGGAGCTCACGCTCGCGGGCATCGACGCCGCGATCGACTACCTCCAAACCGAGGTCGGTTCGGACCCCGTGCTGTGGACCTGGGGCCGCCGCAACACGGTGCGGATCCGCCACCCGATCAGCCGCGCCGTGCCCCAGCTGGCGCGCTGGCTCGACATGGCCCCGGTCGAGCTGCCCGGCGCCAGCATCATGCCGCGGGTCCAGAGCCCGGGCTTTGGCGCCTCGGAGCGCTTCGCGGTGTCGCCCGGACGCGAGGCCGACGGCTACTTCCACATGCCCGGCGGTCAGAGCGGCCACCCGCTGTCCGACCACTACCGCGCCGGCCACGAGGCGTGGGTGAAGGGCGAGCCAACGCCGTTCCTGCCGGGCCCCACCAAGACCGTGCTGACGCTCGTCCCGGCAGGGAGCTGATCGGGCGGTTCATTCGACCCCCAGAGACGCCATCGGAGCGAAGCCACCCCACCATCGCAGTTCAACGCGGAGGCGCAGAGCGCCTCCCGCTCACCCAACCCGCCACAACCGCGATCGCCCGATCACTTCGCGACATCGTCTCGGTCTGGGAGTGTGCCGGTCGAAGCCTGTGTTCGAAACACGAAGTCCGCGAAGGACGCAAGGGAGCCTGCAAGACCATCACATCCTCTCTCCTGTGGAAGGTTGCCGCGGTGGTGCCGAGGGCTCCAGGCGAGGGGATTGGGGATTCAGCGGCTCCAGATAGCACAGAGAGAACGTAGAGAGTCTCTGATAAGCCTCAGAGTGAGACCGGTTTCTCCGTCGCATGAGACCTGCGCGGCGACAGCCCAACGGCATCGAGAGGCTCGAGGCGTTTCGCAGATTGCTCTGTGCGACCTCTGCGGCCCTCCCCGTTCACTGCGGTTCGAAATCAGGACGGATCGACTCTATGTTCTGCCACCTGGTATCGTCTCGTCGAAGTTGCAGCAGCCGGGCCGACATGCGTGCAGTGCTTGGCGTTCTTCGCGCCCTTTGTGTTTCGAGCTGCGATGGCGCGACGTCCTCTGCGCCTTAACATCGAGATCGTGATGTCTCCGAGCCGCCCCGGTGCGAACGGCGCGACTACAGCCCGAGGTTGCGCAGCAACGGCTCGATGTCAGGCTCGCGCCCTCGGAACGCGACCCACATCTCCATGTAGTCCCGCAATCCGCTCGGCTCGAGGACCTCCTTCCGGAACCGCCGCGCCGTTGCCTGGTCGAACAGGCTCGTCTCCTCGAACGCCCCGAAGGCGTCGTGGTCGAGCACCCCCGACCAGATGTAGCCGTAGTACCCGGCGGCGTAGCCTCCGACGATGTGAGCGAAGTAGGTGGTCCGGTAGCGGGAAACAATCTCCGGGATTAGCCCGATCTCGTCGAAGGTCGCCCTTTCGAATGCGTTGATGTCGAGCTCGGTGGGCTCGGTCAGGGTGTGGTACTCCATGTCGAGCAGGCTGGCGGCAAGGTACTCGACCTGGTCGAAGCCCTGGTTGAAGAACCTCGAGTTCGAGATCTTGGCGATCAGCTCGTCGGGGATCAGCTCGCCGGTCTCATAGTGCCGGGCATAGACCTTCAGAACCTCGGGCTCTACCGCCCAGTGCTCCATGATCTGGCTCGGCAGCTCACCAAAGTCAGGCGACCGGAACGAGGTCCGGTAGGTGACGTCGGCGAGGATTCCATCGAGACCATGGCCGAACTCATGGAACAGGGTCTCGACCTCGTCGAGGCTGAGCAATGCGGGCGTGTCCTCGGTGGGCGTCGTGAAGTTCGTCACCAGGTTGATGACCGGATCGACCTCGACGCCGTCGGCCCGGTTCTGGCTGCGCAAGGGACCACACCACGCCCCTTGGCGCTTGCTCTCCCGGGGGTAGTAGTCCATGTAGATCACCGCGGCGTGCGATCCGTCGGCATCGAAAACCTCGAAGACCTCGGCGTCAGGGTGGGGCTTGGGCATGTCCTCAAGCGGCTCGAAGGTCAGCCCGTAGAGCCGATTGGCAACGTAGAACACGCCGTCGCGGACGTTCGAAAGCTCGAAGTAGGGCCTCAGCTCGCTGTCGTCGAGATCGTACTGCGCCTTGCGGAGCTTTTCGGCGTAGTACCACCAGTCCCACGACGCGAGCTCGAAGTCGCCCCCTTCCGCGTCGATGATCGCCTGCATCTCTTCGACCTCGCGTTTGGCCACCGGCAGCGAGGCGTCCCACAGCCGGTCCAGCAACACGTAGACGTTCTCCGGGTTCTTCGCCATGCGTGACTCGAGCTGGTAGTCCGCGAAGGTGTCGTACCCCAGCAGCCGGGCCTTCTCGACTCGCAGGTTGACGATCTCGGCGATCGTCGCCTTGTTGTCGTGGTCGTTGTCCCGGTTGCCACGCATCGTGTACGCGGTGTACAGCTGCCGTCTCAGGTCGCGGTCCTCGGCGTAGGTCAGAAAGGGCAGCATGCTGGGCTTGTGGGTCGTGAAGACCCAGCTGTCCTCAAGGCCCGCGCGGGCGGCGGTCTCGGCGGCGGTCGCGACTACCCCGGGCGGCAGCCCCGCCAGCTGAGCCTCATCGGTGATCACCAGCTTGTAGTCGTTCGTCTCGGCAAGCAGGTTGCGGTTGAACGCGACCCGCAGCTCTGACAGTCGCTGGTTGATCTCCCTGAGCCGCGCCTGGTCCGCCTCCGACAGCAACGCGCCGTTACGGACGTACTGGGCGTACAGCTGCTCGAGAAGGTAGCGCTGCTCACGGTCGAGCGAGAGCTCATCCCGCCGGTCGTAGACCGCCTTGATGCGCTCGAATAGCGCCGGATCGAGCTGGATCGAGTCGCGGTGCGCGGCGAGCCGTGGCGACACCTCCTGCTGGATGTCCTCGATCCGGTCATTGGTGTTCGACCCGGCGAGGGCAAAGAAGACGCGCGACACCTCTTCGAGCAGCTCGTCCGACCGGTCGAGCGCGGCGATCGTGTTGTCGAATGTGGGCGGCTCGGAGTTGGCAACGATCGCCTCGATGTTCGCTTTCTGGCGCGCCATCCCCTCCTCGAAGGCCGGTAGGAAGTGCTCGGGCTCGATGCGATCGAAGGGATGGACATTGAAGGGCGTGCCGTAGTCGGTGAGGAGCGGGTTGACGTCGCTCCCCGGTTGGTCGACCCCGGCCCCGCCGCAGCTCAGTGCCAGAACACACGAAATCCAAAGCAGTGTCTTCCTCATGATGGCGCTCCTCCTCGGGCCACGGCATCGTAGCAGGGCTGCCGGCGCAAGGGGTCGAGTCGGGACACGCTCCCGGGACTCCCGAAACCGGTGCGAACACCGGCTTCGCGAGGGTATACTCTGAGCCTGGAGAGAACCCATGGACGGCCGATGGAACGACTGGATGGGTGAGGACGACGAGAACGTGGCCCCGAACCGCAAGCGCAAACGCGACCGGGACCCGGCCGAGGACCTCGACCTCGATGAGCGCGACGAGTGGAGCCGCGAGCGAGGCTCCCGCGGCCGCAAGCCGGAGGGCAAGAAACACCGCCGCCCGAAGCCCGAGGTCGACGGCGACTACTGAGGCCTGCGGGCGACCAGGATCCGCCGACGGCAACGCCGCCGGTCACTCCACCGTGAGGCTCATAAGCTCCACAGGAATCGGCTGGAAGAAGGTCATGATGTTCGACATCAGCTGGTCACGGTCGGCCTGGTTGCTGATGCCGTTGTGGAAGTTGATGCCCAGCCACACCGTCCGGTAGTCCTGGCCGACGTTGTCCAGGTGGGTCAGCGCGGCATAGCTGCTGCCGGTTCCGCCGGCCCCGTAGTCGAGCCCCGCGACGGCGGTGCTCGTCGCCCCGTCCGAGTAGTCGCCATTGCTGTCGGCTGTTCCCATGATCGTCATCGGCGTCGACGACCAGGGGCCGCCGATGGGGTCGCTCGCCACGCCGTCCAGGGTGGTGATGCCGGTGCCGGCGTAGTCGCCGACGAAGTCGGTCTCGAACAGCAGGTAGAGGTTGTGCTCCCCGCCGCCTGCAGTCCCGTTCTCGAGATCCCACAGGAAGTCGATGCTGGTGGCGAACAGGCGCTTGCCGCCGAGCACCAGCCAGTCGGCGACGATCTGGCACTCGGTGTCACCCGGGGACAGCGAGCTCTCATCGGCCCAGATCAGAACGACGTACGGCGCCAGCTCGCCCGCCGTGGGGAACGCCAAGCTGTCCAGGTCCCACTCGTCCCAGGCGACGCTGGCCGCGGTCAGGGCGTCTCGGTAGGCTTGCTGGTCGGCAGCCGCAATGTCGTCCATCATCAACAGGACGTTCTGGGCGGCGGCCGGAGCCGCGACGGCGCACAGGAAACCGGTCAGGCCAACCGCAATCCGCAAGCTCTTGCAGGACATCCTCATTGTTCCTCCCCTGTGAGCAACGAATCAATTGAACAAGTCACAATCTCAATTCGCTCTCTGTCAAACACGATAGCACACGGCGGGAGCCCCAATACCCGCCCCGTGTCGATCTCGGTCGCGGGTATGATCGTTTCTACCCGCTGCCGCGGGCCTCATGGGGGAGACAATGAAAGAAAGCCTGCTCGCGCTCGTCCTGGCGCTGGCGCCGCCCGTCGCCGCCGTCACCATTCCCAGCCCCGAGGAACACTTCGGCCATCCGGTGGGCGCCGACCGCAGCCTGATCCCCTACCCCGAGGTCCTCGCCTACCTCGAGCTGGTCGCGGCTGCGTCGGACAGGGTCTCCATCGAGGAGGCCGGGACCTCGACCCTCGGCAACCGGATGCCCGTCGTCATCCTGACCTCGCCCGCCAACCAGGCGCGCCTCGCCGAGATCCGAGAGGCCGCACGCCAGATCGCGAAACCGGGCAGCCTGCCGGCCGAGGCGACACGGCGAATCGTCGAGACATCGCCCGTGGTCGCCCTTGTCACCTGCTCCATCCACTCCAACGAGGTCGGCTCCACCCAGATGGCCACCGAGCTCGTCTGGCAGCTCGCCACCACCGAGGACGAGGAGCGGCTGGCGTGGATGGACCGGGTCGTGCTGCTGCTCATGCCGTCGATCAACCCCGACGGCCAGGTCATGGTCGTCGACTGGTACCAGCAGTGGCTCGGCACCGACTACGAGGGCGGCCGCATGCCGTGGCTGTACCACCACTACGTCGGCCACGACAACAACCGCGACTTCTACGCCCTGACCCAGGTCGAGTCCCGTGTGGTCAACGACGTGGTGTCCAAGCGCTGGTTCCCCCAGGTCTTCCTCGACGAGCACCAGATGGGCTCGACCGGCCCCCGCATGTTCGTGCCGCCCCAGACCGACCCTCTCGACCCCGAGGTCCACTCGCTGGTCTTCCGGATGGCGGACGGCATCGGCACCACCATGTCCCGCCGTCTCGAGGAGGCCGGGAAGACCGGGGTCGGCCACGACATGATCTTCGACAGCTACTGGCCCGGCGGTACTCGCAACACCGCCTGGTGGAAGAACGTCACGGGCCTCCTGACCGAGGTCGCCAGCGCCCGCATCGCGAGCCCGATCTACGTCGACCCCAACGAGCTCCGTGGCGGCGGCAAGGGCTTCCCGGACTACGGCCGCCGCTCCAACTACCCGTCGCCCTGGCCCGGCGGCTGGTGGCGCCTGCGCGACATCGTCGACTACGAGCTGGTGGCGACCTGGGCCCTCGTCGAGGCGGTGGCCGAGGACCGACCCCACATCCTCGCCAACGTCGACCGCATGGCCCGGGAGGCCATTCGACGTGGCGCCACCGAGCCACCGTACGCCTTCATCGTCGCCCCCGACCAGCACGATGAGGTCGCGACACGCCGGCTGGTGACCCTCCTCCTGCGCCACGGAGTTGAGATTGAACGCGCTGTCGAGCCCTTCCAATTGGACGTCTCGACCTACCCGGCAGGGACGGTGATCATCCCGGCGGCTCAGCCTTACCGTCCGTTCCTGATGACCATGCTGCGACCACAACGCTACCCCGAGGTCCGGCCGTCCACCGACGGCGGGATCATCCTCCCCTACGACGTCACCTCGTGGTCGCTACCCCTCAACATGGGGGTCGACCTGGTCGAAGCCGAACGGCCGCTGACAGGGAGCTTCGAACCCCTCACCGCTGCCGATTGGCCACGGACGATCGTCACCGCCGGCGGCCGACTCGCCGGAGTTCTCGTCCCGGCCGGAACCGATCGCCTGCACCTCGCGGTCAATCGCCTGCTCGCCAGCGGCAGCCCGGTTCGCCGCGTCGCCGATACCGGCGACCTGTGGATCCCCTATGCCGAGCTCGACCCGGACGCCGTCACGGCTCTCGCCGACGAGCTCGATCTGCCCACCATCGAGCAAGCGACGCCACCGGAGAACCTGCGCACCGTTCAGCGCCTTCGGATCGGCCTTTTCAAGCCGTGGGTGGCGAGCATGGACGAGGGCTGGACCCGATTCGTCCTCGAGCAGTATGAGTTCCCGGTGGTGAGCCTCGCCAACGAGCAGCTTCGCTCTGGCGAGTTCACCAGCCTTGTCGACGTGCTGCTGTTCCCCAATGTTGCGCCCGAGATCATCGCGCGCGGCAAGCCGAAACCAGACTCCAGGAGGCCCTTCGAGCCGCTGCCGCCGCGGTTCTCGGGCGGCATCGACGAGTGGTCGGGCGAGGCTGCCGGCGCGGTCGGCACCCATGCGAGACCGCGCGCCATCCAGAATCCGACGACCGGCGGCCAGCGCATCAAGAGCTGGGTCGAGGACGGAGGCACCGTGGTCGCCCTCGGCGCGTCGACCGGCTATGTCATCGACCTCCTCGACCTGCCGGTGGACAATGTCCTCGCCGATGTCAAGCGGTCCGACTTCCTCTGCCCCGGTGCCAACCTGCGGGTCCTCGTAGACACATCGCAGCCTCTGGGATGGGGTATGCGTCCATATGACGTGGTCTACTTCGCCGACTCGCCGGCCTTTGCCACCCGCATCCCGGACCCTCGCTTCGACCGAACCGTGGTTGTCCGCTACCCGGATGATGCACGAGACATCCTGGCGAGCGGCTACCTCGAGGGGGAAAAGCACCTCGAGCGGCGCGCGGCGGCGGTGGAGCTGAGGGTCGGACGCGGCCGGGTCGTGCTGATCGGCTTTGCAGCCCAGCACCGCGCCCAACCTCTTCGCACCTTCAAGCTGTTATTCAATGCCCTGGTCGACGTCATCGATCCCGACGAGTGATCACGCGGCGAAGCCGGGCTGTTGACGCGGAGCACGGGACCGGCCATAGTTGCCGCCACGAGACCCGATCTCGTTTCGGGACACCGGACATCACTCGTTCGCGGAGGAAACCAGCCATGCGGCACATCGCCTCGATCGCGATCCTCATCCCGCTGGCACCGGCAAGCGCCGCCGAGAAGACGATCGCCGGGGCCAACCTCATCAACGCCGACGACCTCGAGTCGAACGGCATCGGTGCGTGGACGACCGTCGCCCCCTGAGCGTTCCTCGAGCCGGTCGGCCCGGCGTCACCGAGACGGCGCACCGGACCTCCGTCGAGCGCGCTGTCGATCTCATCGCACTCGTGCTGCTCGCGGCTCTGCCATGGATCGTCATGGTCGCGAGCGAGTCGTTCTACTTCCCGTTCGTGACTCCGAAGGCATATCTGTTCCGAATCGTCGTCGAGGCGCTGGCCGTCCTTTGGGCCGCGACGATCGTGTGCAACCCACGCCGGCTGCCCCGGCCGAGCCCCGTGCTGCTCGCCTTTGTCGCGCTGACCCTGATCGCGCTGGCAGCGGATCTGGCGTCCGATCGTCCGGGCCACAACCTGGTCGGCGACCTCGAGCGGATGGGCGGCTTTGCCGCGACCGCCCACCTTGCTGCCCTGCTCGTGGTTGCGGCCACGTTTCTGAGGACCGCCCCCCGTTGGCGGCTCGTGCTCGGATCGTCGGTGATCGCCAGTGCGGCGACCGCGACCGTCGCCGTGCTTCAGACCCTCGGGTTGAGGCCGTTGGAGCACGCGACCGGGCGGGTCGACGGCGGCCTCGGCAACCCTGCGTTTCTCGCCGGCTTTCTGCTCGCCAACCTCTTCGCTGCCGCGTATCTATGGGCGGACGCGCGACCTCGAAAAACAGTCTCGTGGGCGCTGGCAACCGTGATCGTCGCCGACAGTGTCGGCCTCGTCCTCAGCGGCACTCGAAGCGCTCTGCTCGGCCTCGCCGCAGGTCTGGCGGTGATGGTGGTTGCGTCCTTCGAGCGACCGAGCCGACGCAGGGGCGCCGTTCTTGCCCTGCTGACCGCGTCGATCCTCTTCGTCCTCGCGATCACACTGGTCCCGAAGGGAGTCAGGACCGGCTTCGAGCCCGCAGACCGGGTGGTTGCGACGAATCTGTCGGAGGCCTCCGCCCGCGCCCGTGTGCTCGTGTGGCGATTGACGCTGGCCGGCGCGGCCGAGCATCCATTCGTGGGCTGGGGCGAGGAGGGCTTCGGCCGCCTTTTCGCCCGCCACTACGACCCGGAGCTGTGGACCGTAGTTCCGAACCGGTTCTTCGATCGTCCCCACAACGCACCGCTCCGCTGGCTTGCCGCGGCCGGCGTGGGCGGTCTGATCGCATACCTCGTCGTCATCGTTTCAGCCGGCATCGGGATCCGCCGAGCCTCCAGTCGCCGGCTCGCACGAGCTGCCCTCGCAGGATGGCTCGCGGCTTCGCTCGTCCACACCCTGTTCGTGTTCGAGGACCTGTCCGCATCTCTGATGATGGTCCTGCTGCTTGCCCTGATCCACACCTCGCAACCATCCGCCGGCGCCCCGACGGGCCGAGGCAGGGGCTTCGCGGTGGCCTGTGCGATCGGCGCGGTGGCGCTTTCGGCCATTGCGGCTGTCGCAACCGTGGCCGATCCGGCGTGCGCCGAGCGCGACCTCGTCGATGGCCTTCATGTGCTACCGGAGGATCCGGCATCAGGACTGGCCCGTCTCGAGGCCGCAGCGTCTGAATCTCCACTGGTCGCGCCCCACGCCTGCGAGCGTCTCTTGGACGAGGTCTTGAAGCTGACATCGCTGCCAGCCCTGACCGACGAGACGAGGCAACGGATCATCGGCGCGGCCTCGCAGGTGGCCGAGCACTACCTCGCTGACGCCGATGACGACGTCCGGAGACGCCTGGCCTTCGCCCGCTTCCTGAACCGCAGCGGCAACCCCGACGCTGCCGCTCGCCAGCTCGAGGTCGCTCGATCCCAGGCGCCCAGCCGGCCGGACATACTCGTCGAGCTCACCACCGCCGAGCTCAACCGTCGCCGGCAGGAAGCGGCTCTGGCGGCGGCGCAGGCAGCCCGCGAGCTCGTACCGGGGGATCCGGGAATCCGCGACATCCTGGCGCTGACGGCCATCTATGCCGGCCGTCGGGCGCAAGCGGAGGCGATCCTCGCAGCGGCCCACGGAACGGTCCTGGTAGCCGACCCGCGCTTCATCGCCGCGTACGCGACGATTGGGGACTTCGACGCAGTGGTGGCGACTCTCTCCCGCGTGCCGTCCGGTCAACGGGAGCTGCGCGAGACGATTGCCGCCAGCGCGCTTCGCGAGATCCGAATGTCGATTGGCCGCAACCCGGAGTGGACAGATCGGGGCGCGGACGCCATCCGGCGGATCCGGGAGATCGAGCCGTGACCCGCACCTCCGTTCCAGCCATCAACCCGCCGCCATTGACGCCATCGCCCGAGCTGCGCTGGCTCCTGCTTCGGGCCTTCGGTCCGATCGACACGCCATGGTCCCATCGAGCCCTCAACGATCAAACGACGGCAGACGCCGCGGTCCGTCTCGATGTCGCAGCTCGCATCGGCAGTCGCATGACGAGGGATGACGTCCTCAGCGAGGCGGGTCCCGAGACCGCCACCGTGCTCACCGAAGCGCGGGACGAGGCAGCGCTCCAGGTGGCCTGCCTGCGCCGGCTTCTCGACGAAGTTGGTCACGTGGCGTCCGGCCTTGGCCTTCGGGTCCTGGTTCTCAAGGGGATGGCGTACCAGCTCAACCGTTCTCTCGATCCCGGCGCCCGGCCGACCGGGGACCTCGACCTTCTGGCACCGGCCGAGCGAGCCCACGAGCTCTTCGATGCTCTGGTCGAGCTCGGCTTCAGGCAGGCGACGCTGCACGGCACCGACTACCACCTCCCGGTCCTGGTTCACCCACACGGCATGGTGCTCGAGATCCACACCGGAATCGGATATCTCCGGGCGTCCGACGGCGCTTCGCTCGACCTCGCCGCCGTGCTCGCCGCTGGTCGGATCCAGACGAAGCCCGGGCTTCCCGAAGGCTGTTTGCTCCCGGACGAGGATCTGCTGATGGCGCACCTCCTCGGTCACTTTCTGGGACAGCACCGGCAGTGGCCGATGGCCTACCCCTTGTGCCGGATGCTGCTCGACTGCGCCGACCTCGCGTGGCCCGCGGAGCGGTGGCGAGCATTCTGGCAGAACGGTTACCCCTACATCGCCCAGGTCGTCGACCGAGCCGACATCGTCGCCGTCGGCCGGCTCGTCGACGGCCTGGCCGGCGGCGCCGACGTGGCGGCGATCCTCTGCGCCGACGACCGTGCCTCACGAATGCTCCGCCACGCCGTTTTCGGCGCGCTCGACCCCCTCTACCGCGGCCGTCTCGTCAGCGACGTCATGGTCGCGACAACCGGCGCGCGCGGACGCCTCTCGGGCCTGATGGCGTACGCTGCAGGGCGGATGTGGCGACCTCGAGCCGAGCTCGAGGCACGATTCGGCAGCGGCGGCGGCGCCGCAGCCCACGCTTGGCGACGGTTTCGAGGGATCTTCGCCCCGGCGTGGACCGTCGCCCGCGTCGGCATTCCGTGGTTGGGCAAGGTCATCAGAAGCCGGTTTCGGCGCCTGGCTCGAGTGATTCGCGGGTGATCCGTGTCACCCGGACGCCAGACCGTTTCCCGACCCGTGAGAATGGTTCGGCGCCGACCGGTGTTGTCCGATAGAATCCAATCCAGCTCGACGCGCCGACCCTGGAGTGATCACATGCCTGATCTCGACCTGTCCCACCGCACCGTATCCCGCAACGGCCTCGTGCTCTCGCTGCTGGTCATGCTGGCGGCGCTCCCCTGCCCGACTCGGGCCAACGACACGAGTCCGCTCGGTCTTCGAGCAACCCTCGTCGCCGACGGGATCAGCGAGCTGGCGAGCCGCGATGAGCTCGGAACCGCCGTCGCCACCGACGGAGCGGTCGCGGTGGTCGGCGCCCCCTATCACGACCTCGCCGGGAACGACGCCGGCGCCGTCTTCGTCTATCGACTCGACGGCAGCGATTGGACCGAGGAGGCACGATTGATTGCGGCCGACGCCGGCGACGCAGACGGCTTCGGCACGGCGGTCGCGGTCAACGGCGACATCATTGCCGTCGGCGCGCCACTCGCCGGCGGCGACGGCGGCGTCTACGTCTTTGAGCATGACGGATCCGGTTGGACGGAGGTCGACCGGATCTCGGCTCCGGGCGGCGCCCCGGGCGATAGCTTCGGATCGGCGTTGGTGCTCGACGACCATCTGTTGATCGTAGGCGCCCCTCGGACCGATGACGGCTCGATCGTGGACACGGGTGCGGCCTACATCTTCGAGCGAACGGGAGCGGTCTGGACGCACCGGGCGACTCTGACCCCCGTTTCTGCCGTTGCCTCGGGCAGGTTTGGAGCAGCGGTTGGGCTCGCCTCTGGTACGGCTGTGGTTGGATCGCCACGCGCCGGCACGGCCGCAACTGCCGCCGGTTCGGTCACCGTGTTCACGAGCAGCGGCGGTTGGGCCGACGGCCTCGAGCTGGTGGGAGCGGACACGACCTCCGGCGACGAGTTCGGCAGCTCGGTGTCCATCCTGGGCGAGCTCCTGGTGGTCGGCGCGCCGGGCTCCGGCGGGACAGGCGCGGCCTATGTCTTCGAGCGTTCGGGGGGAGCGTGGAACGATGGGGCTCGGCTGGTGCCGGCGACGGCCGCCAGTGATGACAAGTCCGGTCGCTCGGTGGTGCTGCTCGACGGCGTGGTCGCCGTCGGCGCCCCGGGGGCCGGCGCCGGCGGTCGCGTGGTGCTCTTCACGGGCAGCGGCTCGAGCTGGCAGGAAGCGGCGGCCCTTCAGCCTGTGGCCGCCGGCAGCGGCTCAAGGTTCGGTTGGGCCATCGCCACCGGTTCTTCCACGTTTCTGGTCGGGGCGCCTGGAGATGACGCCAAGGGGACCGACGCCGGTGTCGCCTGGGCCTTCACGGGCGCCGGCTCGAGCTGGGCCGACGGAGCTCGCCTCGAGGGCGCAGGGACCGCCGCATTCGACCTCTTCGGCGTCTCGGTGGCCATGGATGGCGACACCGCAGTGGTCGGCGCGCCGGCCGAGGACGTCGGCTCGGCAGCGGAGGCGGGTGCGATCTACGTCTACGTCCGTGCCGCCGGGTCTTGGATCCGACAGGCTCGCCTGGTCGCCTCGGTCCCGTCAGAGGGCGCCCAGCTCGGCACTGACGTCGCGATCTCGGGCGACATCATCGTCGCCGGGGCGTGGCTTGCGGACGACGCCATCAAGGACGGTGGTGCGGTTTTCGTGTTCGAGCGCAACGGCGACGCCTGGGAGCAGGCCGCCCGCCTCACACCGGCGGCCCTCGAGCGGAACGATTATTTCGGTCGCGCGGTCGCCATATCCGGTGACACCGTGGTCGGGACGGCAGCCGGCGGCAGCACCGTATTCGTCTACCGGCGTACAGGCGGTTCCTGGGGCCTCGAGGACACCCTGTACCCCTACCCGAAGCCCGCCTACCCGTTACTCCTTGCCTCGATCGACCTTGCCGACGACGTGCTCGTCGTCGGCGCCCAGGTCGAGGCTGCGGCCTATGTCTTCGAACGCAGCGGATCGACCTGGGCCGAGACCGCGCGGTTGACATCACCGTCCGGACAGGACGAGGACTTCTTCGGCACCACAGTGGCTGTGAACGGCGGGACGGTGGCCGTGGCGGCGCCGCTCGAGAATGTAGCGGCCCAGCTCGACGCCGGGGCCGTGTACCTGTTCGGGCGGGAGGGCGCGTCGT
>Ga0316576_10001105_pt1 | contig 14084 bp, 11 predicted proteins | sample S0NA_FD_203075 | JGI IMG/M metagenome (GOLD analysis project Ga0316576, IMG submission 203075) | Rhizosphere microbial communities from salt marsh grasses in Alabama, United States - S0-2_050615r3r5 | ecosystem: Host-associated > Plants > Roots > Rhizosphere | place: USA: Alabama | collected... | reverse complement strand
TCGCCTGGGCGGACCGGTCCGTGGTCTCGGGCCCGGCCCCACATCCGATCGACAGTCCCACGACGACCATCGTCGTGATTGTCACCAACCGCTTCATGCATCCTCCGCGCGTGCCGCCCGACCGGGCCGGGCGCCGGGATTGTATCACCCATTGGCGATACGTCACTGCGTTCGTTGCGGACCGCCCCGCCACGTGGCACGATACCCCCATGCCGCGTCGGTCCGTGTCCCTGTTCCGCCGGATCGAGCGCGCCCTCGAGACGATCGCCCTCGGCTCCACCCCGCTCGAGACGATCCACGAGACCGCGCACCTCCTGTGTGAGAGCTTCGCCCCCGACCTGGGTATCCGGGGCGGGCGGATCTACGTCCAGGACGACGGCACCTACGAGTTGGTCACGACCTTCGGCGAGGTTACGAAGGCGCCGGTCGGTCTGCGGGTGTGGCGCCACTACCCTCCGTTCGACCAGTTGCTCGACACGGGTGCGATCGTCATGGGACGCGACGACCCGCGCCTCGACCAGCGCCTCGAAGAGGACCTCGGCACCCGCGACCTGTTCGCCGCGATCTCGGTGGCTGACGGCCGTTACGTGCTGTCGTTCGACGTCGAGCCGGGGCGCGCCGACCTCGACGACGTGATCGCGACGCTCAACATCATCCGGCTCGCCATCAACCAGAAACTGCGCGAGGAACGGGTGCTCGAGATCATGGAGGAGGCGCGGCTGATCCAGAACTCGATCCTGCCTCGGCACCTGCCGGACCCTGACGACTACCGCATCGCGGCGCGTTCGGTGGCCGCCGAGATCGTCGGCGGCGACTTCTACGACGTCATCGATCTCGGGGACGGCGTGTTCGCGGTGGCGATCGCCGACGCCACCGGCCACGGCCTGCCGGCGGCGCTGCAGGTGCGAGATGTCTTCACAGGTCTCCGGATGGGGCTGTCCCGCGAGTTCAAGATCACACGCACGGTCGAACGACTCAACCGCATCATCCACCGCTCGCGGCTCGCGACCAAGTTCGTTTCGCTGTTCCTCGCCGAGCTCGACCCCAACGGCACCCTGATCTACTGCAACGCCGGACATCCCCCACCGATCCTGATCGGGGCGTCCGGCGACGTGGAGCGGCTGACGACGGGGGGCATGATTCTCGGGCCCACCCCCAACGCGGTCTACACGATCGGCGTGGCGGCGATGGCACCGGGAGACACCCTGACGCTGTTCAGTGACGGCATCGTCGAGGCGATCCGTGACGACGAAGAGTACGGCGACGACCGGCTGTTGGCCGCGCTGCGCGCCGCACGCAGGCTCGATCCGACCGCCATCGTGGAGCGGGTGTTCGCCGACGTGAGCGACTATCAGCAGCCGGCGACGCCGCGCGACGACCAGACCCTCGTGGTCGTGCAGCGGATGGTGTCGGACGGACCGGAGGGCGTGGCATGACCGACTTCTCACCGAACCGTTTCTTCGACCTCGGGGGGTGGCCCCTGGGTGAGCGGTTGCTGCCGACCGACGCACCGGTCTGGTCGTGTCTCGGGGAGAGGCTGCGCCGTCTCTTCGACGATCTCGACGAGTGGGGCGCCGCTCCCGAGGTGCCGCCTGGCGTCCATCTCCTGGGCGATCGAATCCGTATCGGCCGGGACGTGCGCATCGAACCCGGCGCCGTGATCGTCGGCCCCGCGATCCTCGAGGACGGGGTCTCGATCCGCACCGGCGCCTACGTCCGCGAGTACGTCGTGCTCGGCGCCGGCAGCCTCGTCGGCGCCCACTCCGAGGTCAAGGGATCGGTTCTGCTGCCCGGGGCGAAGGCACCGCACCAGGCCTACGTCGGCGACTCGGTGCTCGGCCGCGAGGTCAACCTCGGCGCCGGCACGATCTGCTCGAACGTCAAGAACATCGGTCGCGAGGTGACCTTTCGGGTGGGATCCGAGACCGTCCACACCGGGCTGCGCAAGTTCGGCGCCGTGCTCGGCGACGGCTGCAAGACCGGCTGCAACACGGTGCTCAACCCCGGGGTGCTCATGGGCCCCGGATGCGTGACCTACCCCAACGCGACCCTGCGCGGCGGGTTCTACCCGGCGGGAACGCTGGTGAAGGTCCGCCAGACCCAGCAGCTCCTCGAGATGCGTCGCCTCGAGCGCGGTTGACCGGCAGACCCCGTCGGGCCGGCCCGGCATCGAGCTTGCAAATGCTTCCGACGGACGGGAGGTCCGACGATGAGGACACCACGCTGGACACTGCTTCTCGCCGTGGTCGCGGCGGCGACCGTGGCCTCCGCAGAGGACGAGCTGACCTCGCTGAGCTACATCGCCTACGTCGAACGGTACGCGACGGTGCTGCCGGCGCAGGCCGACGAGAGCCTCGAGGCGGCGCTCAACATGCCGCTCGCGGCCGGGGACCGTCTCGACACGGCCCGTGAGGCCCGGATGGAGGTCGTGCTCGCCGACGGGACCCTGGTCTGGATCGACGAGTACACCACCGTGAGCCTCGACGCGGTCGCCTACAGCCGTGACATTCACGCGGACCAGACCGTGCTGTACCTCGCCGAGGGCGCTGTGATGGTCGAGATCTCGCCGCACCAACCCGAGGCGAAGCCGCTGCGGATCGACGGTCCGGACGCCACGGTGTACCTCCAGGAGCCTGGCCTGTACCGGCTGGACACGCTGCGCGACGGTGGCCTGAGGCTCGAGGTGTGGGACGGTCTCGCCGAGGCCGCGACCACTGCCGGCGGTGTTCTCGTGCGCCCGTCGTCCGCTACCGAGGTCTTCGCGGGCGAAGCCTCCGCCACCGAGCCCCGTCTCACCTGGGGCGACCCGTTCGCGCGCTGGATCGAGCAGCGTCGCCAGACCTTCGACGGCCCGTCGAGCGAGCACGTCGACCCGCAGTATGCCCGGCAGGCGGCGCAGCTCGACGCCTACGGAAACTGGATCTGGGTGGACGATCTGGCCGGCTGGGCCTGGCAGCCGGCGGTGGCGAGCGGATGGTCGCCGTACACCGCGGGACGCTGGTACTGGACACCGGTCGGCTGGTCGTGGGTGTCGTATGAGCCGTGGGGCTGGCTGCCCTACCACTACGGGTCGTGGACGTTCTCGGTCGGATTCGGGTGGGTGTGGTCCTGGCATCCGTACTGGTCACCCGCCTGGGTGCGGTGGGCCTACTGGCCCGGCTACGTGGGCTGGTGCCCGTACGGCTACTACGATGCATGGTACTGGGGCTCGTACGGCTGCTACGGCTGTGGTGGTTACTATCCACCGGGGACCTACCCGCCGGGTGGCGGCGGGGGCGCGAAGCCGCCCCGCACCGACGTGACCGCGCCGCGCGAGGTCGCCGACCGGCGCGTCGCGTCGCAGCCTGAACCCGGGTCCGTGAGCAAGGTCCGCCCCGAGCAGGTCGCGCTGAATGTGAACGGCAAGGTCGACGTGTCGCAGATCGACCGTCGGGGCTGGAACGTCGTCTCTGAAGGCGACTTCGACAACCCGCGACTGGCACGGGTCGTGCGTCCCGGCGAGGTCGCGATGCGCGGGCTCGAGGGCGTCGAGGGCGTGGTCTACTCCGGTCCGCTCGAGACCCAACCGCCAGGACGGACGGCGCCCGGCGAGTCACTCGGACGTCGGTTCGAGGCGATCCGTCAGGCGTCCACCGCGGACGTCACTCCGATCATGGCGCGGCGGACCGACCTTTCGCCGGAGACCGCCCGCGAGCTGGCCCGGCCCGGTACGGTCGCGGCGGTGGCCCGAACCGCTCGAGCCACGACACCGACACCGACCGTGTCCGCCGCTCCCTCGACGGACACCGGCGCCGCCACCGCGCAGAGGATGGCGCTCGAGCACGCGCTCCGCTACGCCCGACCGGACGCCTCACGAGAGCTGCCGGCGAACCGGTATGCCGGTGGTGGAGGTCGTCTCGCCGGCGCCGATCGACCGACCGGCAACCCGTTCCTCAGCCGGACGGCCCGTGAGCCGGTGGCCGTCTCGGGCGGTCGCATCGCACCCGGCCAGGATGGATCCGTCGGGACGGTTCGCAGCCCGATGGTCCGTCCTCCGACGACGTCGTCTCCGATCGTCCCGTCGACCCGATCGACCGGCACTCCGTTCGTTCGGTCCCCGTCCGTGTCCTCGCGGCCGGTGATCGTGCCGCGCACCGCGCCGACCCGTTCCTCGGCCGGCGTACGCGCGCCGAGCGGTTACGTCCCGCGATCCATATCCTCCGGTCGCAGCGTGCCGTCCGTCTCCGGCCGGTCGTCGTCCTCGGGATCCGGATCCAGCGTCCGCTCCGCGCCGTCATCGATGCCGCGGTCCTCGTCCGTTTCCCGAGGCTCGTCTTCGTCGTCATCGGGAACTTCGAAATCCAGCGGCGCGCAGCGCAAGTAGTGATCAGTCGAACAAATGGGCTCCACCCCCGGCCGTCGCGCGACGGCCGGGGGTCGGCTATCGTGGTGACGGAGAGGTCGTGACGCTTGACGAAGCCGTGATCCGCCGCCTGCTCGACGCCGCGCGCACGGCCCGGGCGCGGGCGCACGCGCCGTACTCGGGCTTCGCGGTCGGTGCGGCCGTGCTGACGCCGGACGGCGAGATCCACGCCGGATGCAACGTCGAGAACGCCTCCTACGGCCTGTCAGTGTGCGCCGAGCGCCATGCCGTCGCCGCGGCGGTGGCGGCGGGTCATCACCGGATCGAGGCCCTGCTGGTGATGACCGACGTCACACCTCCGGTCGCGCCGTGCGGCGCGTGTCGCCAGATCCTCGCCGAGTTCGCCGACGATGTTCCCGTCCTGCTCGCCGACCTGTCGGGAGTGCGCAGCCGGACGTCCAGTTCGCGGCTCCTGCCTCACGCTTTTCGTGCCGTCGACCTGCCCTCGGACGACGGTTGACAGCATCTGGTCCGCACACCATATTGGAGGTGTCATTCGACCGCGGGCGTTCGACGGACCTCGCAGCCGCGACACCATCTGCAAGGGTCCGGGCGGGCATACCCGCCACCACGAAATCCCGCAATCACGCGGGATTTCGTATGTCTGGGCCCTATCGTGGTCCGCCCTGCTGCCCGAGCCCGTACCCGCGTCGGTACGGTACAGTCGGCCCGAGGAGAGGGCGTGACCACGAAGGACGACTTCGATGCCCAACGGCGCGCGGAGCGCAGGGCGCGGCGCCTGGCGCAGTACCGCCTCGGTCTGCGACCGTTCGCCATCGCGGCGTGGAACATCTCGAAAGAGCACAACGTCGGCAGCCTCGTCCGCACGGCCCACGCCACGGGCGCCTCGGAGGTGCTGCTCGTGGGCGAGCGCGAGTGGAACGTGGAGGCCGCACGCACCGCCGAGCAGTTCACGACGGTGCGCTTCCTGTCGGGGATCGACGCGCTCCGCCGCCACCTGCGCACCAACGCATGGCGGCTGGTCGCCGTGGAGCTCGACCCGCGGGCGATGAACCTGTTCGAGGCCCGCTACCCCGACAGGCCCTGCTTCCTGCTCGGGGCGGAGCGCGGAGGGGTGCCTCCGGAGCTGTTGGACGAGGCCGCGGTCATCGTGCAGATCCCGCAGTGGGGTCTGGTGCCGTCGCTGAACCTCGCAGTGGCGGGTTCGATCGTGATCTACGACCATCTCGCCAAGCTCCACCGAGAGGGCTCGCTCGACCGTCCCGACGGCGGTCTCGTGCCCGCGACGGATCCGGACGCCGAGACGTAGACGGGACGGGAGTGACCGTCGTCGCGCGCCGCCCTCCGGGCCGCTTGTGCGCCTGTCGGGCGACTGCTATCGTGACCCCGAACTCGAAGGAGGCTGTTCATGCGTACTCCGCTCCGCATCGTGTTGGGCGTGCTCATGGTCGCGACCCTGATCGCGGTGTTCGGCTGCAAGTCTTCGGCACCGACGGCGGAGGCCCCCGAGCCCGCGCCGACGGTCGTCCCCACGCCCACCCCGAGGCCGGTCATCGAGACCGAGGAGGTCACCGGACCCGAGACCGAGGCGATACCCTCGGTGGAGGTGACGGAGGAGCTGCCCGAGGACCTCGAGCTGCTCAACGCACGCGGCTACCTCGAGGACGCGTTCTTCGACACCGACCGCTACGATCTCAGGCCGGAGGCGCGCGAGTCCCTCGCCCGCAACGCGAGCTGGCTGCAGCAGTACTCGAGCATCCAGATCCTGATCGAGGGTCACTGCGACGAGCGCAACACGCGTGAGTACAACCTCGCCCTCGGCGAGCGGCGCGCCTCGGCCGTCCGCGATTACCTCGTGTTCCTGGGCGTGCCTCCGGATCGCATTCGCACCATTTCGTACGGTGAGGAGCGGCCGTTCGCCCTCGGGCACGACGAGTCGGCGTGGCGCCTCAACCGCCGCGCGCACTTCGTCATCACGGCACGTTAGGGGGCCCCGAATGCGTTACGCCGCCGTCGCCGCGCTGCCCTTGTTGCTCGCGGCCTGTACGTCGTCCGAGGACATCACGCTGCTGCACCGCGAGATCACCGACGTGCAGCGCGAGGTGCAGCAGCTTTCGGACTCGACCCTCGACCGCGAGGACCTCGCGCGCATGGAGCAGCGCATGGAGCAGCTCACGTCGCAGACGATGCGCTCCAACGCGGATCTCGCGCAGCGCGTGACCGAGCTGCAGGAGCAGATCGAAGCCGTGTCGGCGAACCTCGAGCTGTCGACCCGTCGCCTGCAGGAGATCTCCCAGGAGCTCGCCGCGACCCGCGCCCAGTTCGGAGCGGGCGGGGCGGTCCGTACGATTCCGCAGGAGACCCTGCCCGATGCCGCGACCGACGCGGGCGGCAGCGATGCGGGAGCCGGAGCGGCCGCAGGCGGCGCGGCCGCGATGGGCGCCGCCTCGCCCGACGAGCTGTACCGCACCGCCTACGAGGACTACATGCGGGGCAACTACGACCTCGCGGCCCAGGGGTTCGCCGAGTACCTGCGGCGGTTCCCGGACACCGAGCTGTCGGACAACGCGCTGTACTGGATCGGCGAGTGCCACGCGGCGCAGAACGAGATCGACGAGGCCCAGGCGGCCTTCTCCCGCGTCCTCGAGGAGTATCCGACCTCCGACAAGGCCGCTGCGGCGCAGCTCAAGAAGGGCCTGCTGTACCTCGAGCAGGGCGACAACGGACAGGGGGTCGTCCACCTGCAGTACGTGGTGTACGAGCACCCCGGCACCAAGGAGGCCGACCTCGCCCGCGAACGCCTGCGCTCGCTGGGGTTGACGATCCGCTAGAACCGGTCGCTGGTCGTTGGTTCCAGGTCGCTGGTGGTTGGCGCCTCCGCGATCGACGTCCGGCACCGAACCGGACACCGTCGCGGACGCCGTGCCCGTCCAGGTCACTGTCATCGGACACGGAAAATCGGAGACGGCGACGGTCCGGGGGACGGTCCCTGTTGATCTGTTGGAGGATGCGGGCTAAGATATGCGACCCGGTGCGGCGGCACTTCGCCCGCCGCGCGAGTGCGTGAAGGAGACCACGACCCATGGCGAACATCAAGGGGACGAAGAGACAGGCACGCAAGCGCCACCGCCAGTCGCTCGAGCGGCGGATGCGGAACCGCGCGGTGCGAAGCCGTGTGCGGACGCAGATGCGCAAGATGCGTGAGGCGATCGGCGAAGGCGACGCCGCGAAGGTCAAGGAGCTGCTGCCGGCGACCATGTCGGTGATCGACGTCGGCTGGCGTCGCGGGGTGCTGCACCGCAACACCGCCGCGCGCTACAAGTCGCGCATGGCCAAGCAGGCGGCGGCAGTCATCGAAGGCAAGGACGCCTGACGTGTCGCCCGCGCTGCTCACCACGTCGATCCCCGACGCCGAGCTGGTGAGCCGCGGAAAGGTCCGGGACATCTTTGCGGTCGACGACGCGCTGCTGCTGGTCGCCACCGACCGCATCAGCGCATTCGACTGCGTCCTCGAACCCGGCATCCCCGGTCGCGGCGTCATCCTCACGCAGCTGTCGAACTTCTGGTTCCGGAGGTTCGAGTCGATCCTCCCCAACCACCTCGTCGCGACCGAGCTCGCGGACTTCCCCGAGCCGTTCCGCTCCCATCCGGAGCTCGGCGGACGCAGCGTGCTGGTGAACAGGCTGCAACCGATCCCGGTCGAGTGCGTCGCCCGCGGTTACATCACCGGCTCCGGTTGGAAGGAGTACGTCGCCTCGAAGACCGTGTGCGGGCTGCCGCTGCCCGACGGCCTCGTGGAGTGCGATCGGCTTCCCGAGCCGATCTTCACGCCGGCGACCAAGGCCACCGAGGGGCACGACGAGAACATCTCCTTCGAGCGCATGGCCGACATCGTCGGTCTGGAGACCGCGCGCACGCTCCGCGACCTCACGCTCCGCCTGTATGGCGAGGCGGCCGCGTACGCGATCGAGCGCGGCATCATCATCGCCGACACCAAGTTCGAGTTCGGTTTCGACGAGACCGGCGGGATCGTCTGGATGGACGAGGCCCTCACGCCCGACTCGTCGCGCTTCTGGCCGGCCGCGAACTACCGGCCGGGGCAGGGCCAGCCGTCGTTTGACAAGCAGTTCGTGCGCGACTGGCTCGAGGGGACCGGATGGGACAAGAGCCCACCGCCTCCGACCCTGCCGCCCGAGGTCGTCGAGGGAACACTCGACCGCTACCGCGAGGCCTACGAGCGCCTGACGGGCGCTCCCATCGAGCTCGAGGCCGACAGTAGCTGACGCCGACCGCGGCCCACCATCCGCCCAGTGGAGGACACCGAATGAGTGCGAAGACGTACGCCACACAGGACATCCGAAACCTCGCCGTCGTAGGCCACTCGCACACCGGCAAGACCTCGCTCGTGTCGTCGATGCTGTTCGATGCGGGCGCCGTCAACCGCCTGCTGAAGGTCGACGACGGCAACACCGTCACCGACTTCGACGACGACGAGCACGAGCGCAAGATCACCATCAACACCGCGGTCGCCCACCTCGACCACCGCGGTACCAAGCTCAACCTGATCGACACGCCCGGCTACGGCATCTACACCACCGAGGCGCTGCAGGGGTTGCGCGCGGCGGACAGCGCGTTGCTGCTCGTGTCGGCGGTCGCGGGCATCGAGGTCCAGACCGAGAAGATGTGGAAGGCCGCCGCCGCTCACGGGCTGCCGGTGTTCCTCGCGGTCAACCTGATGGATCGCGACCGTGCGTCGTTCGACCGGACACTGGACCAGCTGCACAAGAAGTTCGGGCGCGAGGTGGTGGCCCTGCAGATCCCCATCGGGCAGGAGTCGGGCTTCGAGGGCGTGGTCGACCTGCTGACCGGCACGGCCTGGACCTGGCCGTCCGACGAGAGCGGCAAGGCGTCGAAGGTGGACGTGCCCGCCGACCTCGCCGACGCCGTCGCGTCGGCTCGCGAGGCGCTGATGGAGATGGTCGCCGAGCAGGACGAGGAGCTGATGGAAAGCTACCTCGAGGCCGGTGAGCTGGACGCCGAGACGATGATCCGAGGACTGAAGAAGGCGATCCGCAACCGGACCCTGTTCCCGGTGTTCGCGATCGCGGCCGGCAAGAACATCGCCGTCCAGCCGCTGCTCGACGCGATGGTCGACCTCGCGCCGGCGCCCGACTGGCGACCGGTCCCTGCCAAGGTCGACGGCGAGGGCGTCGAGCTCCCGGTCGGCGCCGACCAGCCCCTCGCCGCGTACGCCTTCAAGACGATCTCCGACCCGTACGCCGGCCGCATCACCCTGTTGCGCATCTTCAACGGCGCCATGCGCGCCGACGGGTCGGTGTCGAACCCGGTCCGCGACGCGGTCGAGCGCCTCGGGGCGCTGTCCATCGCCCAGGGCAAGGAGCTCGAGCACATCACCGAGCTGCCGCCCGGCGACATCGCCGCGGTGCCCAAGTTGAAGGACACCCACACCGGTGACACGCTGTGCGAGCCGAAAAGGGTGGTGTCGGTGGAGGCGGTACCCATCCCCGAGCCCGCGATCTCGTTCGCTCTCGAGCCGAAGTCCAAGGGCGACGAGGACAAGCTGGCGACGGCCCTCGCGCGCATCAAGGACGAGGATCCGACCATCACCGTCGGCCGCGACCCACAGACCAAGGAGATGCTCATCTCCGGCGCCGGCCAGCTGCACATCGAGGTGGTCGTGGGGCGACTGCGCAAGCGGTACAACGTCGACGTCGTGCTGCACCAGCCGAAGGTCCCGTACCGCGAGACCGTCACGACCTCGTCCGAGGTGACGGTGCGCCACAAGAAGCAGACCGGCGGGTCCGGTCAGTTCGCCGAGTGCAAGATCTCCCTCGAACCCAACCGGGGCGAGGGGTACGAGTTCGTCGACAAGATCTTCGGAGGCTCCATCTCCCAGGGCTACCGTCCGGCGGTGGACAAGGGCATCCAGGAGGCCGCGGCGCGCGGCGTGCTGGCGGGCTACCCGATGGTGGACTTCAAGGTCACGCTCCTCGACGGCAAGGAGCACTCGGTGGACTCGTCGGAGATGGCGTTCAAGATCGCCGGCCGCAAGGCGTTCAAGGAGGCCGCGCAGAAGGCCAAGCCGACCCTCCTCGAGCCGATGATGAAGATCGAGGTGTACACCCCCGAGGAGCACATGGGCGACATCATGGGCGACCTCAACTCGCGGCGCGGCCGCGTGTCCGGCATGGACAGCGAGGACGGCACCACCACGGTGCGTGCCACGGTGCCCCTCGCCGAGGTGCTGACTTACGCGCCGACCCTGCGCTCGATCACCGGCGGACGCGGCGACTACCACATGGAGTTCTCGCACTACGACGAGGTGCCGAAGCAGCTCCAGGAGAAGATCATCGCCGCCGCCGTCCTCGAGGAGGAGGAGGAGGACTAGTCCGCCGCCCCACGGCGGGCTCCGTTCCCGTTCCCGACGAACGGAAACCCCAGAACCCAATCCAGGAACGACCACCGGCCCGGGGCCCCACCCCGGGCCGTTTTCCGAGCCGGAACCTCTCCGCGAGGGCCGCGTACCTCTCTCGACCACCACCCACGGGAGTCTGCATGCGACCCGCCACCCTCCTCGCCACCCTGCTTGTCATCACCGCCTGCGCCGCCCCGCCGCCCGAGCCGCCGCCGGGCACGGCGCGTCCATCCGGCGCCTGGTTCGGTCAGCCGGAGCCCGGACTCGCACCCGCGGTGTTCGCGCCCGGGGTCGTGTCCACCGGCAGGTTCGAACGCGACCTCGCCTGGACCCCCGACGGCCGTCAGGCGTTCTGGACCGTGTACGCCCCGGCCGAACGCCACGGCATGATCGTCACCAGCCGCCAGCTCGACGACGGCAGCTGGAGCGCCCCGGAGATCCCACCGATGTTCGTCGGCCACAACAGCCTCGAACCGTTCGTCACGCCCGACGGCGCGTGGCTGTACTTCGCGTCGACCCGACCCCTGCCCGGCGAGTCAGACCCCGGCGACTGGAACCTGTGGCGCGCACCCCGCGACGGCGAGGCCTGGGGCGAGCCCGAGCCGCTGCCGCCGCCGATCTCCGGCGACGGCGACGAGTACTACCCGTCGCTGACCCGCGACGGCCGGCTCGTGTTCACGGCCGAGCGCGAGGGAAGTCTCGGCGGCGAGGACCTGTGGTCGAGCCACGAGACGGCCGGCGGCTGGTCCGAACCGGAGAACCTCGGCGCGGCGGTGAACTCGGCAGGGCCCGAGTTCAACTCGCTGATCCACCCCGGCGGCGACTGGATCCTGTTCGGGTCGGCCCGCGCCGGCGACTCCGGTGGCGGCGACCTGTACGTCTCGTTCGTCACCCCTGACGGCTGGTCGCCGGCGCAGGCGCTCGCGGCGCCACTCAACTCCGCTGCACTGGACTTCTGTCCCGCGCTGTCACCGGACGGCGAGCTGTTGTTCTTCTCGAGCCGCCGGAGCCTCGGCGACCCGGCCGCGGCGACCTCGTACGACGAGCTCGCCGCGCTCCTCGACGGTCCCGGCAACGGTCAGTCGGATCTGTTCTGGGTCCGGGCCGAGGTGTTGGAGCCGTACCGTCCATAGGTTCCGCTCCCGTACCCGTTCCCGTTCCCGCTCCCGTTCCCGTGCCCGTCCCCGTGATGCCCCCCGTCCGCGTCCCCTTCCGCTCCTGTTCCCGATCACTGACCAGAGGGATGGATCGGCCCCGGTCGGTGCGCGTCGTCGGTTGCAGGGGAGTCGAGACACCGTTTCGTCGGGAGCGGGATCGGGACACGGAGGAGGAGGGGAGCCCTCCGCGGCTACCCCAGTCGCCCGGCCAGCGCCGCGTACTTCCCGTCGAGCGTCTCGAACACCGCCTCGACGGTCTCGAGCCGCTCGCCGAGCGTGTCGATCCACGACTCATGGTGATCGTTCGAGATCGACAGGCTCGACACCCGCCAGTTCAGCGCGTCGAGCCGCAGCGAGGTGTCCTCGAGCAGTAGCTTGGCCGCCAGCAGCTCCGCGTCGCGCTCGAGCAGGTGGGTGAGCTCGTTGGTGATCGCGCCGGTCAGGCTGACGCGGGCCCCACGCACCGCCAGCCGGGCGCCGCCGGACTCCGGCTCCACCGTGACCTCGGGATCGGCGAGCAGCGCCTTCAGGAACCGGCACCCGCGCACCGACTGCCACGGTTCTCGCACCTCGAACTGTTCGGACTCGAGCTCGGGCTCCGAACGGTCGATCCACGGCGTCGAGATCTCCGCCACCACGTCGACCTGCCGCAGCACCCCCACCACCAGGCCGAGCCACGTGTTGGCGGTGGTGCCGACGTACAGCCAGTGGTCGTCGAGCACGCACTCGATGACCTTCGACCGCGGCGCCGCCCGCGACAGCAGCTCCTCCTGGGCCTGCAGCCGCAGCTGCCGGCGGGTGCGGGCCGGCACCGTCGGCTCGCCGGTGGCCTCGCGCTCCGCGGCGATCAGCACCTTGAGCCGCTCCGCGACCAGCGTCGGATCCGGCTTGAGGCGGTCCACCCGCACCCGGAACGCCCACCGGCCGTGACCGATCCGGTACGGCGCGCCCGGCTCGAACGGCACGATGCCGATCCGCTCGCGTACCGGCGCGACGGGGTCGATCTCGGTGAACCGCGCCTCGTCGAAGTCCGGCTCCTCCGGCCGCGCGGTCACCTTGAATCTCGTCACGCTCGCCGATCCGGTCAGCAGTCCCATCCGGTCCCCCCGATCCCCGTGCCCGTGCCCCTGCCCGTTTCCGTTTCCGTGCCCGATGATCGGGTCGCCGGTCGCTGGCCGCTGGGCCTGTCGCCCGGCGCCCTGCGGCGATCGCGGCGCTGGTTGGCCCGGCCCGCGAATTGTACCGGTCCCTTTCGGGGCCGGCACGGGTACCCACCGGCCACGCGACCGCGGTACGCTGAGATCGCGCCGGAGTGGCGGAACGGTAGACGCAGGGGACTTAAAATCCCTTGGAGGCAACTCCGTGCGGGTTCGACTCCCGCCTCCGGCACCATCTCGTCGCTGGTCTCTGGTTGCCAGTTGCTGGTCGCTGGATTCTCGATGCTCGTGGCCGGCCGGTGGTGCTGGCACGGCCGTGCCCGTGCCCGTTTCCGTGCCCGTGCCCGTGCCCGAGTCGCCCAGGCGACCCGCACCGTCTCGCCTCGCCGTCACTGTCCCCGATGATCTGACGCGGACGCGGAGGGGTGTCACAGCTGGCCGCGGCTGCCCCAGTCGCGCAGGCGGGCCATGTAGGCGGGATCCTCGTAGCGCGAGAGGGTGAACGCCGGGGCGTAGTCGGGCAGGCGGCCGCCGGTGACGTGCAGCGCGACGAGCTCGGCGGTGGCCGACGACGCCATCAGCCCGAAGCCGGACAGCGCGCCGTGCACGAATGCGCCCTCGATCGGGAGCGGGCCGGCGAGGGGGCGGTTCTCCTCGGTCTTGGTGTAGTAGCCGCCGTCGACGTACGGCTGCGGCAGGTGCTCGAAGTACCGCGCCAGTCCCGGCAGCAGCCGCGCCATGCCGCGCAGGCACACCTCGGCGTACTCGTCCGGCACAGGCACCGGAAACACCTCCGGCTCGGGCGCGGCGTCGTACGGCCACAGGATGAGCACGTGGCGGCGGCCCTCGGGTCGCAGGTGGACGCCGGGCGGCATCTCCTCGGTCAGCCAGCGGGTGTCGTCGGATGCCGCCAGCACCTCGCGCTCCTCGTCGGTCCAGGCGAGGTGCTGGGCATCATCCCAGATCAGCAG
>Ga0316576_10001104_pt1 | contig 14090 bp, 13 predicted proteins | sample S0NA_FD_203075 | JGI IMG/M metagenome (GOLD analysis project Ga0316576, IMG submission 203075) | Rhizosphere microbial communities from salt marsh grasses in Alabama, United States - S0-2_050615r3r5 | ecosystem: Host-associated > Plants > Roots > Rhizosphere | place: USA: Alabama | collected... | reverse complement strand
AAAGATCTGCTGAATGCATCTTTAAAGTTTTCAATCTGCTTGTTCAAATCCTTAAGCCTGGTCATGACTACCGGAGAATGATGACAACCGAAACATGAGGCAGCCACTAAATCCATCTGTCTTACAGTGGTAACAATTGTATCGACGCTTCTTGCGTTCGGTGTATCATAGAGGTTAAGATCGGTTTGTACCTGTTTAATTTGTAATAATAGATGCTCCCGCATGATCTCAACCTGATGGAGCTTGATCAGGCGGTCCAGGGTCGATGTCGATTTTTCAATAGTAGCGATGATGTATATACCGCTGGCCAAAAAAATCAAGGTAATGCCGACCAGGGTTATGATGATCTTTTTCTTCATTATTCATTCATATAATCGTAGGTTGAAAGGTTGAGCCCTATTTTTCGAACATATTCATACACACTCGAGTAATCATCATCTGATGTTTCGATGAATTTTTTTGCCCTGAATCTTTTCAAGGTATTGATGCCTTCCGGATCTCTATGCATATTAATCAAGGCTCGTTTTAGTTTAAGTTTAACCGTATTATCGATTTCTTTTCTGACAGCAAGGCCATTTTCCGGCACGTCCGGTGATCTTGCAAGGAAAACCAGATCATTTAACAGTCTTTTATCCTTTGCTGCAAGGCTGTAAAACATCGTATTTTTGGCAGCACCTATGTCAGCCTTTTTGTTGAGTACATCATAGATGGCATCCTTGTGAGTGCCCGCAAAATAGGTTTCTTTAAAAAATGTTTTATAATCTTCAATCCCGCTCATTTTAAAAAATGCCAGGGGAAGGAGGTATCCGGCAGTGGTTGCTCTGTCCACAAAGGCAAAACGTTTCCCATGCATATCTTTTATGCTTCTGATGCCGCTGTCTTTTCTGACGAATATTAACCCATAGTATGTCGAACTGCCATCCATGTTCACCGGTCTTGCGATAGGTTCAACGCCTAATTTTGAATGGGCCAAAGCATAGGTAAAGCTTCCAAAAATGGCGGCATCCAGGTTGTGAGAAACAAAATTATCGATAATATTTCCATATTGGGTGAGAACTTTTAGTTTTACATTTTTTCCAATCTTTTTTGAAAGATAAGCAGCAAGGGGTTCATAACGTTCGATCTGATTAAATATATTACGTTCGGGAATAAGACCAATGGTAAAGACCGTATTTTCCCTGGCTGCCTTTGTCTGGGCCTCGATCTCACGTGCAGGTATTATGAGCACCAGACAAAAGTAGACTAAAATGAGTACCCGGATCAATCTGGACATGGTTTGTCATCCTTTGGAAACGGTAATAAAATCGTGCAACGATTTTATGAAACTTCCGCCCCGCTAAAAGCGGGGACGGGATCTAATAAATTAAGACATCCTTTCAAGATCATCCACTCTTTTGGAAATAATCAATTTATATTACAAAATAAATAGATTAACCGCAATCTTTTTGTCAATTGTCTGTTATAGGGTCGGATCATGCAATATTTTTTTACAATTATGCTTGCCATTCTGTTGATTGTCTTTGAATCATTTTATGAAAGACGATCTAAGGATTTCAATGTCTTGTTTAGCTCGAAATTGGCAATGGTATCGACTTTTTGCCTTAAAACAACAATGGTCGGCGTTATGTAGAGGCTTTTGCATGATTGATGGAAATAGATACTTTCGGGTACTGGTCAATCATTTACCTGGTGAAATCACGAAAAGACAATGGTGATTTCACCGAATACAGATCATTAATCAAAAGAATAGAACACTTGTCAGGTGTATAACGTCATGTTTTTATGAGGCTATATATATTGCCGTCCTTTTGGCATACCTATTGCTAATTACATATTATTTTACTTATTTATGGCCGAGACAAACAGGTTATGTTTTTGATTTCAGCTTTTAAGGTATCAGACAGATCAAACGCTGAAGATCAGGAAAAACAAAGAAAACTTACCATCAAATCGTAAAAACTCGGGGATTATGAAATTGAAACGTTTTTGTAAAATCTTTTCTTATGGCTTCGTGTTGTTTATCGCTTACGTTTTATTCATGCCAATGGATACGTTTGCTGCCGATATCGGCAACTGCCTTTTATGCCACAAGTACCCCGGCCTCAGCAGAATCGGTGAGAACGGCAAGTTCAGGCTTTTTTATGTTAACGAAAATGTTTTCATGCAAAGTGTTCATGCCAAGGTAAAATGTGAAGGATGCCATACCGATATCAAGAAGATTCCTCATGATCCGGCAAAAAAAGTCGACTGCCTGAGGGAGTGTCACATCATTGAGCCCTCCAGCGAACAGAAATTTTCACACAAAGAGGTTGCCGAATTTTTATCGAAAAGTGTCCACGCCAAGCTCGATGAAAACCAAAAACCCAAAAAGTATGCCGAAGATATGCCGTACTGTCTCGATTGCCACGACAACCCCCTCTACAGACCCCTATCGTTCTTTAAAAGAGTCCGTCCCGGGATTTCCGAAATGGCGCTGGGCAGATGCAGGGTTTGCCACAAAAAGGACGAGTTTATTTTCAGGTTTTACAATCACGTTACCACAAGATTACATACCATCCGAAGCCCCAAGAACATCGCCGAAATGTGCGGGCGATGCCATGATGATCCCAAATTGGTGGCACGGCACAACCTGAGCACAAAGGCAGTTTATTCATACGGAGAGACGTTCCACGGCAAGGCCGCCAACTATCTGGATGAAAGGATCCCCGATTGTCTAGACTGTCATGTTAACCGGGGAAAATCCGTTCACCAGATGTTGAGCCACGAAGACCCGCTGTCTATCACCTATGAGACCAACAAGGCTGCAATCTGTACCAACATAGAATGCCATCCAAAGGCAACGCCCAGGCTTGCCAATTACAAGGTTCATATGGAGCTAACTGCGGAGAATAGTCCTAAGGAATACTATTTCCAACTATTTTTTATCGCACTCACCGGCGGGACACTGCTCCCGCTCATGGGGATTATGTTTTTGGACCTGTTCAGAAGGTTGTTCCCGAATATCAGGATCACACGAAGGAAGTAAATCAATGGAAGCATACAGCATCATTAAGGTAAGAAAAGGGAAAAAATACTTTTTCAGATCAACGGTGAATCAGAGGTTACAGCACATCATGCTGGCAACGTGCGTGATTATTCTTGTATTGACCGGCATGCCGCTGAAGTTTCATGATACGTCTTGGGCACCCTATCTTTATGCCCTGTTCGGCGGAATTAAAGTGGCCCCAATCATTCACAAGACAGCCGGTTGTATTTTAATGGTACTATTTGTCTACCACCTTATTTATCTGTCATGTAACATATATTTCGGGCAGATTTCTCCGTTGAGAAAGAAAAAAGAATTGACTATCGGCAAGCTTTTAAAACTGCTGGCCACCCAGCCCTTTATCCCTAATCTAAAGGATTTAAAAGACATTGGTCAGCTTTTTAGATATCTGTTTTTTTTAACGGACAAAAAGCCCCAGGGTGACGAATTTACATGGAAGAATAAGTTTGATTATTGGGCGCCTTTTTGGGGCATCCCGATATTAGGGATCTCGGGTCTCATTATGTGGAACAAAGAGTTTGCCACACGATTCTTACCGGGAGAAATCATCAATTTTGCATTGATTGCCCACAGCGATGAAGCATTGCTTGCCGCACTCTTTTTGTTTATATGGCACTGGTATAATGTCCATTTTAAAACTTCTGTTTTTCCAATGGGTACGGTATTTATCACCGGTTATTTATCTGAAAAGCTGATGGTGGAAGACCATTACGAATATTATGTAAAAATTATGAAAAAAGCCGGCCTCGAAGATGAGATATTGCCGCCCAGCGAGTCTTATGACAGGGAACCGGTAAAAGGGGGAAAGGTCCTTGAAGAATCGGGATAAGACTTCAGCCGACGTAAATTTCCAAACTGTGATTCCACTAAAGGGAGAAAGCCGGAATGATTAAAAAGCTATTTCAAAAATTATATATTTTAGCGTTCATGGCGCTGACGGTGTTTTTTATGCTCATTATTTGGAAAGTGACATTCGGGCATCTGGTGGATACGAACCTTCTCAAAAATAGAATCGAGGAGATTTCAAAAAATATAAGCCAAAAACAGGAAAAGGAAAAGGTAACTACCGGCACTACTTTCAAAGAGTCCATACTCGAGGGCGAAGAGCGGGTCAAACATTACCTGGGTTACAAGGTTCTTGAAGAGCTGAGAATAAAAGACCATTTCCACCATATTGGTTTTGACTTCAAGCCGGACAAAAGATTATACTGTATTGGATGCCACGGGGATATGCCCCACAGCAAGATAAAGGAAATCAGGGCATTTGCAAACATGCATGCATCTTACATCGCCTGCCAGACCTGCCATGTCAAGCTCGAAGGATCGGAAAAGACCGGCTTATTTAAATGGTATGACAGGGAAACCGGGGAGATTGTTCCAAGCCCTGTTAAAGAAGGTTCCTCCCCTGGAAGTTATCAGAGTAAAATTATACCGTTTGTGAGGATTAACGGGAAATTTCAGAGAATCGATACCCAGGACAGAATTCAATTTGCCAAAGACTACAGTGAAATGGAAAAAACCCTCACCGATGTTCAGAAGGCAAAGGCTAAACAGATCATCCATAAAATCGTAAGCCAGCAACCCTACATGTGTGAAGACTGCCACCAGAAGGAAGCGCCGGTGCTTCCTTACGAGGAGCTTGGATATAAAAAGACAAGAATCGACGCGTTTGTAGGCACCGAAGTTGTCGGGATGATCAGAAACTACACCAAATTTTTTATACCCAAAATGCTGCACCCGGGTTTGACTGAAAGTGAGGCGGAAAGGGGTGAGCAAAAATAACGCGCCGAATCAATAACCACTCCTAAAAAGGGTGGCATGATGTTGACCCTAAAAGGGTCTTTATTAAAAAATTATTCACCGCAGAGCCGCAAAGATCGCAGAGCTTTTGTTTTTTTTGCTTTTCGCTGAGACTCCGAAAAGCAAAATGACTCAACCCTTCGGGTAACAAAATACAAATATCGGCACCTTGAGACCAAAAATTTATGTCACTTGTCGTTTCCGCAGCGTAAGCTGCTGAGTGGCTTTTCCATTACCGACGTCCCTGCCCCGCTATAAGCGGGGTCAACGGCAATGGAAAAATTATTTTTCTCTGCGTCCTCTGCGACTCGAGCGAAGTCACGCGGGGGCGGGACAAGCGGGCGGTGAATATAAACTTACATACCTGTATAGCAAGGCTGAGGCTTTCAGCTTAGCTAAAATTTTAATGGATTAATTAAAATAGTGGCACAAGGGAAGTTCGACCACATGATAAAACACTGCAGAAGAAAATCAGCGAAAGCAAAAATGCTGTCTTCTGTTTTTTTTTATTCCATCATCCTTGCGCTTATTTGCTCTATTTTCTTTGTCGGGATCGGTTTCGCACAGTCCGTCGCTTCACCTGATGAAGAAAATTGCCTGTTTTGTCATCGCTATCCCCAAATGGGCCGGTATGACGAAACCGGCAAAAAACGGGTTTTCTATATCAATGAAAAAATGTTCGCCAATTCCGTACATGGGCATTTGAAATGCACGAGCTGTCATGTCGGGTTGGATACGATCCCCCATACCAACATCGAAAAAGTGGACTGTTCCACAAAATGCCATATCGTAGAGCCCTCCACCAATAAAGAATTCTCACACGTGAACATGATTGAAAAGTATGAGGCCAGCGTTCACGGCAAAATGAAAAATGGTAAGATTAAACCTCATGCCGAAGATCTTCCCACCTGCAAATATTGCCACGCCAATCGCATGTATAATCCTTTCAGAACCATTTGGGGGAAAAGCGAAGCCCTGTCAAGAGAAACACTGACTCGATGCATGGGATGCCACACGCAAGAACAATGGGCGAAAAGGTTTTACTCACATTTTACCCACCGCATGCGGCGAAGGAGAAGCCAGGCAGAAATTATAGCGTTATGTACGAGCTGTCATGAAGATCGGAAAAAAATGGCCCGTCACGGCCTTGAAACCATCGAAACCTATAAAGACACTTTTCACTTTACCCAGGTAAAATACGGCGTAGAGAATGCGCCCGATTGTATTGATTGCCATGTACCGGTCAACTATTCCACCCATTATATCCGTCCTAAAACCGACCCGACCTCTCCGGTGTATATAACAAATAGAGTCATGACCTGCAGCAATCAGGGCGGCCTCAAAACCTGTCATCCGGGCGCCCATGCCGAGTTCGCCAGCGGCAGAGTCCATGCCTATGGCATCAAAGCCAAAATTGCCGCTCGCGATAAAAAAATAAAAATGCCGAGTCAAGCAGAAAATCTGGTGGCTGAAAGGGCCCAGCAGGAAATTGAAAATAAAGAGATATTTCATTATCAAGTATTAAAAATAATTCGATTATTTTATCAAATGTTAATCGCCGTGGTGGTAGGTTCCATGGTTATTCATCAGATGCTGGACTATATCCGAACAAAAAAAAGACATCACTAATGCTCACATAAGTTAGAAGAGTTTAATATGGAAAAGGAACAGGAAACCAAGATAAAAATAACTGACGTCAAAATGTCTGACAGCAGTTTTAAAACTGAATTAGACGGGGATAAACTGTACTTTATCCGCTTAAATCTTTCCGAACGGGTGCAGCATCTAATTTTTGTCATTTGTTTTATTGTCCTGGTCATTACCGGGTTTATGACAAAAATCTCAAAAGACATGCTTGGTTTTCTTGGAGGGGCTGGAAATATTGTTTTTTATTACCGAAGCTTGTTGCATCGCACGGCCGGTGTCATCATGATCCTGACCAGCTTATATCACATTTACTACCTTATTTTTAAACCGGCCGGCAGGCGCTTACTGTTTGACATGATGCCAAGAGTAAAGGATATAACGGATATGATCTCAAATATTCGGTACTATCTGGGGCTCGAGGACAGTCCCCCCGAATTTGATCGATTCAGTTATAAACATAAACTTGAATATGGGGCCCTGTTTGCCGGTACGACATTGATGTCGGTAACCGGCGTGTTAATGTGGACGGAACAAGACTGGAGTAAATTTTTAATAGATATTTCCACCCTTATTCATGGAATGGAAGCCATTTTGGCCTGTCTGGCGATCATGGTTTGGCACCTGTATGAAGTTCATCTAAGGCCCCACAAATTTCCAATAGATCACATGTGGCTTACCGGAGTTATTGATGAAGAAGAGATGAAAGAAGAGTATCCGATTCACTATAAAAAAATTATGAACGATCCTGAGCTACAGAAAATTTATACAGAAGTTAGAGTACTTACTGATCAGGGGTTAAAAAAAATTGGCTTCGTAAAATAATAATCTCAAAAATAGAGACCTTTGAAAAATGCTTATTTTTTCCTAAGTTCAAGGAAGGCGATCCCGCCTTGGCGGGATTAACCACAGGAATACATCGAGTATTTTGAGGATTAACCCGCCAAAGTTCGGTGGCGGGTTAAAATTTGAGCCTGACCCCAGAGGAATAAGCTCCGCATTCCACAGGGCAAGCGCAGAAACTTGTCCGCCTCCGGCGGATTGGGAAAAAAGGGGGGTTTTGCAAGGGTCTCACATACGCCATAGGCAACCATGAGCAAAATTTTTAACAAACTAGCAAAATTTCCGGTTTTTTTAATAAAAGCCATTTATGTACTGCCGTTTTTATTGTTTGGCATATGGCTGATTCAGATGCTATATTTCCCACAGTTTGAAATCCATAACATAATGGATATAACTCACCATAAAGCGGAAGATGAAAATATTTTCAGAAAAATTTTACAGCAAAATGAGCTTATCGCTCGAGAACATTTTCACTTGGTTGACGAATATATCACCAAGCCGGAATCGAATCCCCCACTTTGCCTCATGTGCCACGGGACCTATCCCCATAGCAAGGAAAAAAAGGTGCGGTCGATTTTAAATTTTCATACGGGTTTTATTGCGTGCGCGGTATGTCATGCCCGCAAAAAACCCGAAGACAAAAGTATCGATTTCGTCTGGATTGACCGTAAAACCGGAGAAATTGCCACCAATGTGCAAGGGCAGTATGGCAAATATCCGGCCAAAATTTTTCCGGTAGTAACCACTGCCGACGGTCATAAAAAGATATACAGACCGGTTGATGATCGAGCGGCACGGCAATTTTTATTAACAAAGGACAAATATTCTCCGGATCAGGTTGCTCAAGCAAAGAAGAAGATGCACGAACACATTTCATCAAACCCGGTGCTTTGTTCGGATTGTCATAAAAAGGACGGCTATCTTGATTATGCCAAGCTTGGATTTCCCACACAAAGAATTAATTATCTCAATTCCTCCGAAGTTGTCGGCATGATCGAAAAATACAAGACGTTTTATTTGCCTTCCACGATTGATTTTGGTAATAAAGACACTTTTGAAAAATAAAATCGACCTCCGACTCGGTAAAACAGAAAAAAATGAAAAAAAAATTACCCCTTATTTTAATGGCTATTATATTCTATTTTATCGCTTTAACGGTAAATAACGTCCTTGCCTTAGATGAAGGCGGTTGTCTTACCTGTCACCAGTACCCCGGTCTGGTGAGATTGGCAAAACCTAATGGATTAAAGCCGCTTCATATTGATGAAACGACGTATTTCAACTCACTCCATGGCAAATTGCAATGCATTCAATGCCACATCACCATTGTTAAAGTCCCACATACCGGAGAGACAAAAATTGACTGCACAACCAAGTGCCATAAAGGCGACAAGGGCGATAAGGAAAAAAAATTGCCCGCAAACTATTCTCTCAAAGGTTTTCACAGGGAGGGGCAATCTTTCATTGTCAAATTGAAGGACAACTCATCCTGCCGCGTCTGCCATCCTTTATATCCGCACAGTGACAACAAACTGGTTAGGGGTTTTCTTAACCTGCATGCCGGGTTTATGTTCTGTGAAGTATGTCATATCAAAAGGAAAAAATTTAAAAACCTGTCTTATGAGTGGGAGAGTTCCGAAAATGCGGTATTTAGCGGTAAGCCTTTTGGAACGTTTTACAATCCACTTACTAAAAATGTCCATAAAGATAGCCATTTTATCTCCAGAATAGCCGCCTTTACTGCCAGTAATGGAAAAAAGCGTTCGTTGACGAATACCTGGGATTCCGCAAAGGCAAAAACATTTCTGGGTAAAGAAAAAAACCTGAAGCCGGATGCCAAAAAAAAAGAATTGGCATATTTTCACAAGGATATCGAAAAGAAAGAAATCAGCGTGGCCTGCAATGAATGCCATTCTTCGAACAGCATTCTCAATTACAAGAAACTTGGATTTGACGAAAAAAAGACAAAAGATCTAATCTATTTGAATATTAAGGGATTGGTGACCAAATATAAAACTTTTTATCTACCGCATCTGTTTGACCGTTAGTTAGTATCCATCCAGAAATGGCCCCTTTTGCCCTGATCGGCGTTCTCCGCGGGTTTCCGGCTGCAGCGTACAGACATACGCCTCGCCGCAAACCCTTGTGCGGCCTTGATCAGAACAAAAACTTCTCATTTCTGAATTGGATACCCATTTTGTTTATTTACCATGAAAAGAGATCGAGCAAAAGCGACCAGAATTCAAAAAGTGAACCCTTTATTTCACTTTTTTTTTGTATTGCTGTTCTTCTCAATGACATGGATAATAACCGGACCTGCCTATGGAATTAGATGGATAAATGTTAAACACCTTTTTGATGTGACCGCTAATCTCAACGCGGCAAGCGATGTCTCCGTATCAAAAGACCACAGAATCTATGTCGTCGACGGCGCAAATAATAAAATCAGAATTTTTGATAAAAACGGAAAATATTTGTCTTCCTTCGGGAAAGAAGGTTCTCAAAACGGCGAATTTAAATTCCCGCTGGGTATAGATATTGACAATTCAGGTAAAGTCTATATTGCCGACTCCGGGAATCACAGACTTCAGATTTTTAATCCGGACGGCAAATTTATCGCTAAAATAATCCTTCCTTCAAAGAATAACCAACCTGCGGACCCTTCAGACGTCGCCGTTGATGAAACCAGGAACAGGTGCTATGTCGTAGATAACGATAACCACTATATTATAGTCTACGACCTTTCAAACCATAAATATATTAAAACATACGGTTCTCCCGGTTCCGGCAAACTCGCTTTCAGGTATCCCTTTTTAATTACCCTGGACAAAGATAAATACCTCTATATCGTTGATGTCATTAATACGAGAGTTCAGGTGCTTAATCCTGACGGACTGTTTGTGGCTTTTATCGGCGGTTGGGGGGTTGAAAAAGGAGAATTTTTCAGGCCCAAAGGCGTGGCGATAGACCGAAATAATCGAGTATATGTCAGTGACAGTTATTTGGGGGTCATTCAAATATTTGATTCAAACGGTGAGTTTTTTGCCGTGGTTGGCGATCCGGCGAAAAAGGCACCCAAAAAATTCAAAACCCCCATGGGACTGTTCATTGACAACAATAACCGTCTGTATGTTGTAGAAATGTTGGCCAACAGGGTCAGTGTCTACCATATTGAAACTAAATGACCCAGAAGATATTACACTTGATTAAAACATATATTCTTATTTTTACAACGTGCCTGCTTTTGGCAACAATGGCACAGGCGGCATCTGTAGAACCCCCGAAGAATCCGAATTCTGCAAAGGGTTGCGCCATATGCCATTACCGCTGGATCGATACCTTTTTCATAGAAGGCAAAGGTTCGGATCTGGTCGAGTATGCGTCGGAAAAGGTTGTGGCAACCCGTGAAATGTGCTTTTCCTGCCATGATGGCAGCGTTAAAGATTCAAGAGTTAAACTGATTAACGGTAACGAGCACAAAACCAACATGCCCCCTCCGGCTGGGATGAAAATCCCTGAAATATTTCCGCTGGATAAAAACGGTAAAATGCAATGCGCCACATGCCACACGGCCCACGGTGTGCCGAGCGGTCCGGATTCCCACGATACGATCTTTATGAGAATCTCAAACAAAGATTCCGCCATGTGCCGCAAGTGCCACCCCGAAAAAAATGGCGGCATCGATTCTGGAAATCATCCCGTGGGCAACCCTGACCACCCCATACCGAAAAAACTGATTGATCGGGGTGCCATAACAAGCGGCGGAAAAAATCCTATTATTTGTGAAACCTGCCACACCGCCCACGGATCTCCTTATGAAAGCTTTTTAATTGACGATGCAGGAAATTCCGCTTTATGCCTTGACTGTCACGATGACAAGAATCTGTTTACACCTGACGGAAAAAGAAACCCCTTCCACGTTATTAATGTTATACCTCAAAAAGCAACAATACCTGCAAGCTTAATCAAAAAGGGGGCAAAATTAGGCCATAAAGGATCAATTACCTGCCAGACATGTCATAAGATCCATAATAACCGGCTAAAAAAGCCATTGTTATTAATTGAAAACGATGAAAAATCCACCTTGTGCCTGACCTGCCATTCCGACAAAATATCCGTCTCGAGCTCAAAACACAATCTTGTACGATCAGCGCCTCGAGAAAAGAATTTGGAAGGTCATACCGCTTCAGAGGCGGGTGTGTGTTCTGCCTGTCATCTGCCGCATCGACCAGCCAGAGCACTCTCCGGAAAAAAAGATTTTTCAACCCAACTCTGTATGAGTTGTCACGGAAAAGGGGCAGTCGCGGCGAAAAAAGGATTTACCGGCAGTGCACATCCTTTAAACATAAATCCATTCGACATCCAATACACCCATTCAGAAGCACCCATTATCGATGTTGAAGAGAATCAATTAATGCTCCCGCTTTTTAACAAATTCGGTGTCCAGGATAAAAATGGGAAAATGACCTGTTCGACCTGCCATAATCCTCACGAATCGCGGATGGATTCCACCAATGGGAAAGCAACCAGACATTTAAAAGAAAATCAGCCCACTTATTTTTTGAGAAAACAGGCACCGAACATTTGTGGTGAATGCCATGGAAATAAATTTTTCATCGCAAATTCAAAACACGATCTATCTAAGGTGGCGCCTGAAAGCAAAAATATTTTGAACCAGACGCCTTCGGAATCCGGCCTCTGTAGAAGCTGCCACGCAGTACATGGCGGAAATATAAATTTTATGTGGGCGAGGGAAATTACTTCTAAAAGTGGAAACACACGACAGGATTTGTGTATGAGCTGTCACAATGAACAGGGCATTTCCAAGACAAAAATCACCACAGGTGTTTCTCATACCCTAAACATTTCACCGGCTGAAAAAGGGTTGACTGCCACCCTGCCGCTTTTTCAGAAAAATGGTAAAATCTCCAAAGATGGTGACATGACCTGCAGCACATGTCATGACGCCCATAAACGATCCCCAGTTAAATCAAAGAGCAGCACCGATGTTTCCATTGGAGGCAGGCCTCCAAACCACTTTTTGCGCATTGAAGTGGCCCCGAATTCGGACTTGTGTATCAGCTGCCATAAGGACAAAGTTGATGTTTTGTATTCAGACCACAATCTGTTGATCACCGCGCCCGATAATAAAAATGCCCTTGGCTGGACACCCCATGAATCCGGTGTATGCGGCGTTTGCCACATTGTGCACAAAAGCTCGGAGAAGATAGACCTATGGGCAATGGCTCCGGGTACGGGCAGCAACGTCATGGAACGGATGTGTAATTCTTGTCATTCTCAAAACGGCGCTGCAGCCGCAAAGGTGCCTGTAATATCATCACATCCGGATACGCTGTTTATCAGCGTTTGGGAAAGAAGCAAGAAGGACCCACAGCCCTTTCCATTTTTTGATACAAAAACCGGAAGGCTTTCACCAGTGGGTAATATATCATGCCCCTCTTGTCACGATGTGCATCATTGGGCACCGACGTCTACCCGAGTCGGATTGCAAAAAAATATTGAAGGCGACGCCTTGACGAGTTTTTTACGGCCCCATGTGCCTGACCGGGTATGCAGATATTGCCACGGCCTTGATGGGCTGTTTGTTTTTAAATTTTTTCACGATCCCGCAATACGGAACAAAAAAGAAAAGGCGAAAAGTGAGAATTAATTTGATCATCCGTAACTGCAGGGCCAAATTTATTTTGCAGCCAGCAGCTATTCTGCTTGCGATGCTATGCATAATGATTATTTCCTGTCAGCGCGTTATAGATGAGACCATTCCTAAACATGTGATCAGTACACATTCCGCTAAATTATCAGGCATGAATCACAACAATGTTGTTCGGAATTTTAATTTTCAAAATGCCGACATGACCCCTCAAACAAATCTTCATTATACCGGGCAATATTGTAATGAGTGTCATGTACAACCACCTACTCGAGGCGGTAACCGTTATCTGAGGTATGGAGGTGACTATAAACTGTTATGCCGCTGCCATACCGCGCCCTCCGGCGATTACATCCATCCGGTTAACATTACACCTTCAGTTGAAAAAAGAAAAAGAATTCCGCCGGATTTTCCACTGGAAAACGGCAAGCTGACTTGCCTGACATGTCATGATATCTACCGGCAATGTCAAAAACGACTGTTTGAACGGAATTCATTGCGTGGCGCACCCTACCCGAAACGGATGAGTTTTTGTTTCAATTGTCATATCAAGAAGAATTACGAACCAAACGACCCCCATCAGCAACTGAACGACAATAAGGAGATCATAATAGAAACCTGTCTGATGTGTCATAAGGAAAAACCCGATGAAAAGCACGCAACATTTAAAGATGTCACCTTTATCGGAGATATTGAAATGATTTGCCGCCGATGTCACCACATCGCTGGGAATCATTCCGGGAATCACGATCATATGAAAAACGTTCCTTCCGCCGATGGAGTGAAAAGGATCAAATTGGTGGAAGCAAAATTTCATACACGGCTTCCCCTGAATGAAAACGGAAAAATGACATGTATAACCTGTCACAATCCCCATGAAAAAGGGATCATTCCGGAGGGCAGCCCCGGGGCAAAAGGAGCGGGAAGCAAGTATCGGCACCGTCTGCCCGGGAACCTGTGTAAGGAATGCCATCAAATGTAAGCATGATCCATCTTTTCTGAGACTTGAGACAGCAAATTGACCTTGCCACAATTCGTCTGATATGCTATTTTTTTCATAACAGATGAATTAGTATGTAACCGGAT